>RCUN01000049.1_pt1 | contig 154042 bp, 128 predicted proteins | sample 2166181 | NCBI WGS metagenome assembly RCUN01 (sample SAMN09932603, study PRJNA488358) | compost metagenome | feature: garden; material: soil; isolation source: compost soil in crotononitrile-enriched culture | place: Germany: Experimental Botanical Garden Goettingen | collected 2016-01-27 | reverse complement strand
CGCAGGGGGTGAGCGCCCTCAATCCGCTGCTGACGGTGGAGCGCCAGCTGGGCCGGGCGGCTCGTCTCTGCGGCCAGAACGGTTCCCGCGAACGGCTCGGCCAGCAGTTGCAGCGCTACCAGCTGCCCGCTGCCACCCTGGACCGCTATCCGCGCCAGCTCTCCGGTGGTATGGCCAAGCGCATTCTGGCCTGCACCGCGGCCCTTGGCTGCGCCCGCTACATTCTGGCGGACGAGATCACCGCCTGGCTCGATGAAGGACTGGCCTGTCTGCTGCTCGGCCAGTTGCGTGAATTGGCCAATCAGGGCAGCGGTATCCTCTGGGTCACCCACGATCTGGCGCTGGCGGCCCGTTTTGCCGATCGCATCGTGGCGCTGCATCAGGGGCAGGTGAGCGATACCTTGAGCAGCCACCATCTGCGCCAAGGGCTGGGGAGCGAGATGCTCCGCGCCCACTGGCAGGCTCTGCCGGAGTTCAACGCGCTCTTTCCTGCTACGTCGGAGGTCTCCTGATGATTGCTTCTCTGAGACAGGCTGTGTGTGGCGCGGCAGATATCCAGTGGCAGGCGCTGCCGGAATTCAACGCACTCTTCTCTGTGCCGGAGGTCTCCTGATGTTTGAAGTACGGGATCTCACCATCGCCCAAGGGGAACGCCCCCTCTGGCAGGGGTTGTCGCTGACGGTGAAAGCGGGCGAACGGCTCGGCATCTCTGCCCCAAGCGGTTATGGCAAGACCACGCTGGGGCGGGTATTGGCGGGTTGGCAGCCTGTTCGGGGAAGCGGAGAAATACGGCTGGATGGGCAGCCGGTGCCTGAACAGGTAAAAGGCTATAACACCATCCAGCTGGTGCCCCAGCACCCCGAACTCACCTTCAATCCCTATCGCACCACCGGGCAGGCGCTCTGGGATGTATGGCGTCCCGATGAGGCCATGTTGGCCCGCTTTATGGTCAAGCCTGAATGGCTTGGTCGCAAACCCGGTCAGCTCTCCGGTGGCGAGCTGGCCCGCATCGCGCTGCTGCGCGCCCTCGATCCCCGCACCCGGTTGCTTATTGCCGATGAGGTGACTGCCCAGCTGGATCCGCAAATCCAGCGCCAGCTTTGGCAGGAGCTGATGCGCGAGTGCGAGCAGCGAGGTCTCGCCATGGTGATCTTCAGTCACCAGCAGGCACTGCTGCGCCAGATCTGCCATCGGGTGCTGCGCTTTGGTGAGGCGCCTCTTGCGCTGGATGTATTGGCTGAAAGCGCGGCCTGATAGTTATTTTCCCCTCATCCCCAACCCTTCTCCCGCAAGGGGAGAAGGGAGCGGAAGGTGGCATCAACAAACCGGTTCCCTCTCCCTGGGGAGAGGGCTAGGGTGAGGGGATGTGCTTGTGAGACGCTGGCCATTCGTACAGATAGAACTGCTGACAAGGTTCGCGGATTGCAGATAGAAGAGAGGGAGGCATTAGCCTCCCTCTTCTTGTTTTCTACAGTTATCAGCGGCGCTTAACCGGTTCAGGCACTGGCCAGCCAGTTCAGCCAGGCATCCATCCCTTCGCCTGTGGTGGCGCTGACCTGGATCACCTGGATATAGGGGTTGACCCGTTTGGCGTTCTCGATGCAGCGGGCCACATCAAAGCTGACATGGGGCAGCAGATCGATCTTGTTGATCACCATCAGCTGGGCGGCGGCAAACATGTCCGGGTATTTCAGCGGCTTCTCTTCCCCCTCGGTGACGGAGAGGATCGCCACCTTGTACTTCTCGCCGAGATCGAAGCTGGCGGGGCAGACCAGATTGCCGACGTTCTCGATAAAGAGGATGCCCCCTTCATTGGCGGGCAGCTGGTGGCAGGCGTCGTGGACCATCTTGGCGTCCAGATGGCAGCCCTTGCCGGTGTTGATCTGCACGGCAGGCACGCCGGTGGCACGGATGCGATCCGCATCGGCGCTGGTCTGCTGATCCCCTTCGATCACGGCGCAAGGGCGCTTGTCGGCCAGCTGGCGCAGGGTTTCGCACAGCAGGGTGGTTTTGCCTGAACCTGGGCTCGACACCAGATTGAGCACCAGCTGGGCCGCCTCGTCGAAGTGCTCGCGGTTGTGGGCGGCCAGCTTGTTGTTCTTGGCCAGCACATCCATCTCGATGGCGATCAGCTGGCGCTGCCCCATGCCGGGCACCGACAATCCCGCTTCCCCTTTGCCGTAGTGCAGATCACCCTGCTGGTGGTCATGGTCATGGTCATGGTCATGGTCATGGCTGTGATCATGGGGATACGCGTGGGAATGGCCGTGTTCATGAGAGTGGGTATGTTCATGATGATGGTCGTGGGGGTGATCATGGTGGTGCTCATGAGGCTGATCATGACCCTCATGGCTCATGGGAGCCCGTACCCCGTGGTAGTGGTGATGGACATCCCCCTGATGGTGGTAGTGGTGGTGAATGATCAGGGTGCGCGGTGCACTCTGCTCGTGGTCATGATGGTGATGCGCGTCATGAGCATGATGATGGTCGTGCTTATGGTCATGTTCATGGTGGTGATCATGATTGTTATCGTGGGCGTGTTTATGGTCGTGCTCATCTTTATGGCCGGCGATCCGCGCTTGGCCGCATCCGCATACGCTACACATATCAACTTACCTCGATGTCGGTGATGCGCAGGCTATCACCCTGCGCGACTCGTAATTTGTATCCGCCACACTCGGGGCAGGCCTGCCCGCGCTCGGTGAGGGTGACCGTCTGGTTGCAGTCGTAACACCAGGCCTCTGCCGCCTGGTGCTGAAAGTGGAGCTGGGCGCCTTCGACGGCGGTGCCCTTGGCGGCGGCCTCGAAACAGAAGGCGATGGTGTCCGGGTCAACGCAGGAGAAGCTGCCGACCTCGAGCCAGAGGGCGGTCACCTTGGTAAAGCCCCGCTGGGTGGCCTGTTCGGCAGCCAGATCGATGGCAGCCATGGCCAGAGACATTTCGTGCATGGTGACTCCTTAACCGATATGGGGAGGAGCAGTGACTCCTCCCCCTAATTGGGAAAACGGCATATGGGTGAACGACATGGCCGATCAGCAGATCCGCGGGAGCAGTTCCCCCTGCGGCAGCTCCAGATAACGGCGGCTGCCCCAGGGGTTGTTGAGGATCACCTTGTGGCGATCGCTTGCCTGCACCACGCCGATCTGGCTGGCGGCGGGGTTGAATTGCCGCAAGATGCCCAGTGCGTCCTGCGCCTGTTCGGCAGGCAGGGCCAGCACCATGGTCCCCTCGTTGGCGAGATCATGGGGCTCGAAACCGTAGAGCTCGCACAGGCCGCGCACCGGATCGCACACCGGAATGGCGGACTCCTCCAGCTCGATGGCAACGCCGGAGGCGGTGCTCCACTCGTTGAGTACGGCCGCAAGGCCACCGCGGGTGGCATCGCGCAGGGCGTGAGGGGTGATCCCCGCTTGTAGCAGCGCTTCTACCTGCGGCCAGAGGGTGGTGCAGTCGCTCTTGAGATCCGATCCCAGCTGCAGGGCGTCGCGGGCCATCAGGATGCAGGCGCCGTGGCTGCCGATATCCCGCGACACCAGAATGGCGTCACCGGCCTTGAGGTTGCGTACCGAGATGCCCCGGCTCTGCTCAGGCAGCGGGAAAGTGCCGACCCCGCTGGTGTTGATGAAGATCTTGTCGGCTGCACCCTTGGGCACCACCTTGGTGTCGCCGCAGACGATGCGGGCACCGCTGTTGGCAAGCTCCGCGGCCATCGACTCGACGATGCGGGCGAGATCGGCGTAGGGGAAACCCTCCTCGATGATAAAGCTGCAGCTTAAATACTCGGGTTTGGCCCCCATCATGGCGAGATCGTTGACCGTACCGGCGATGGCCAGCTTGCCGATATCGCCCCCCTCGAAGAAGAGCGGCGAGACGGTAAAGCTGTCGGTGGTGAAGGCAACGGGGCCGTTTACCGGCAGCAGGGCGGCATCTTCACCGCGCAGCAGGATCTCGTTGCCAAAGTGGCGAAAGAAGAGCTGGTTGATCAGCAGGTTCATCTCCACGCCGCCGCCGCCGTGGCTTAACTGAATTTCTCTCATTGGATCCCCATATATCGGTAGTAGGCATTGCAGGCCCCTTCGGAGCTGACCATGCAGCTGCCCATGGGCTGGGTCGGGGTGCAGCCCCGGCCAAAGACTTTGCACTGGTTCGGTTTGGCCAAGCCGCGCAGGATATCGGCGCACTGGCACGCCTTGTGATCGTCGATGGGGGTCTGATTGAGCGCGAAGTGGCGTTCCGCATCGCGCTTGGCGAAGGCATCGCGCAGGCGCAGGGCGGAGGCGTTGATATCCCCCAGACCACGCCAGCGAAAGTGCTCGCGGGTCTCGAAAAAGCGCTCGACCAGCCGCTGGGCGGCTTTATTGCCGCTGGCAGTGACGGCGCGGCTGTACTGCACCTCCAGGGCGTAACGACCCTCCACCTTCTGGCGCACCATCATCAAGAGCGCCTCCATCACATCCACCGGCTCGAAGCCGCTCACCACCACCGGCACCTGATAGCGCTGGACTATGGGCAGGTAGATATCGGCGCCTGTGATGACGCTGACGTGAGAGGGGCCGATAAAGGCGTTCACCTTGGCAACCCCGTCGGCCATCACGGCGTGAATGGCGGGGGGCACCAGCACATGGTTGATATGAAACAAGAGGTTATCGACCCCTTTCTCTTCAGCTGCTGCCAAGAGCGCGGCCGTCATCGGGGTGGAGGTCTCGAAACCGATGGCGAAGAAGATCACGGTTTTGTCCGGGTTCTCCTTGGCGATACGCAGGGCATCGAGGGGGTCATAGACCGGGCGGATATCGCTCCCTTTGGCGCGCTGCTGGGCCAGCGTGCCTTTGGAGCCCGGCACCCGGATCATGTCCCCCAGGGTGACCAGAATGACGCTGGGCTGGCGAGCCAGCTCGATGGCCTGATCGATGCGCTCTTTGGGCATGATGCAGACCGGGCAGCCGGGACCGTGGACAAACTCGATGCTGGTCGGCAGCAGCTGGTGCAGGCCGTACTTCATGATGGTGTGGGTATGGCCGCCACACACCTCCATCACCCGCAGCGGCTCGGGCAGATCTTTGGCCAGTTCATTAATTTGGGCGGCGAGGGCGCGGATCACCTCGGGCTGGCGAAAGCCCTGAAAGAGGTCATTCAAGGTCAGCATGGCAAGATATCCTGCGCAGGGATAAGGGCCACCATCTGGCGGAAGCTCTCGAGGCTGGCCTGCGCCTCCTCTTCGTCAATCTTGCTCATTACAAAGCCGATATGGAGCAGCACATAGTCGCCCACCTGGAGAGGTTCTTCGAGCAGCATGCAGCTGACGCGCCGTTGCACTCCCAGGGTATCGACGGTGACGCAGTTATCTTCGGGGTGCAGCTGCACCACCTGAGAGGGGATGGATAGACACATGGATTTCAGGACTCCGACAAGGTGGCACAACCGGTGGTGACAGGCTGGTGCGTGGCAAGATGGTGGATGGCAAACCAGAGCTGACCGGCGGCGATGCCACCGTCATTGAGCGGCAGGGTTTCGCTGGTCAATACCTGCCGGCCAGCCGCTTCGAGGCTGGGCACCAGCTGATCCATCAGCACCCGGTTTTGAAAGACGCCGCCCCCGAGCGCCACCGGATAGCCGGGGAAGCGTTCGGCCAGGGCGATGACCAGAGCGCTGACAGCGCGGATAAAACCGGCGGCCAGGCTGGCGGTGGAGGTGCTTTTGCGCCGCTCGTTGATGAGGACATTGAGCAGCTCGGCCCACTCGATGTGCAGTGGCCCCTCTGTTGATTGGCTGAGGCCAAAGACGAGGGGGAAGGGCGTTTCATCGGGAAGCAGCTGCAAGGCGGATGCCTCCAGCAGGAGCCCCGCTTCGCCCTCGTAATCCGGGGTATCGATCACCCCCAGCAGCGCCGCCACCGCATCGAACAGCCGGCCGATGGAGCTGGTGTAGGGGGCGTTGCGACCCAGCTGCCAGAGCTGGTGCAGGTTGCGGATTCGCTCAGCTGGCAGTTGCTTGATCAACGGAATATTGAGGGTGCTGATCTCCTCCACGCTATACGACTCAAACAGCAGCCCCAGCAGCTGACGTACTGGCTCGCGAATGGCCGCCTCGCCACCGATCAGCTTGAAGGGTTTGAGGTGGGCAACCCGCGTAAAGCCCAGTACGTCTGCGATCAGCAGCTCGCCACCCCATAGGGTGCCGTCATCGCCAAGGCCGGTACCATCGAAGGCAAAACCCAGCACCGGGCCTGTGATGTCGTGCTCCGCCATCACCCCCAGCAGGTGGGCGTGATGGTGCTGCACCTCGAGATGGGTTGCACCCTGATCCTGGCAATAGTCCTTGGCCCACTGGTGGCTGAGATAGCCCGGGTGGCGATCCGAGACCAGAACTTCGGGCTTGAGATCGTAGAGATCGCGAAAGGTCGCCAGGGTCTGCTCGAAGTGGCCCTGCATCGGCAGGCTGTGCAGATCGCCGATATAGGGGCTGTAGATGCGCTGGCGACCGAAGGCGAGCGCCAGCTGGTTCTTCTGTTGCGCCCCGACCGCCAGCAGCGGCACCTTGACCGCCTCTTTCAGGCTGGGGGTGCAGGGGGCATAGCCCCGGGCGAGGCGCAATGTCTGGCGCCGCCCGCCCGCCCACTGCACCAGACTATCGTCGCACGGGTGCAGGATGGGGCGGTTGTGATCCAGGATGCCGTCAATCTCGCTGCCGAGTTCCCTGACCACCGCCTCGCAATCGACAAGGATCGGGCTGCCGCGACCATTGGCGCTGGTGGCCACCAGCGGCATGGCGCAGGCGTCCAGCAGCAACTGATGGAGCGGGGTATAGGGGAGCATGACGCCAAGGTAGGGGATGCCGGGGGCGATCCCCTCGGCCAGCGGCGCGGCTAACTGTCGGGATTCTGACGGTCGATCATCGTTTTTGCGCTTGCGCAGCAAGGTAATGGGTCTGGCCTGAGAGGCGAGCAGCTTCCACTCGTCTTCGCTGCCGGTGACATGCAATTTGGCCTCGGCAAGGGAGCCCATCATTACCGCCAGCGGCTTGCGCTCACGCCGCTTGAGCGTTCGCAATCTGGCAACACTCTGTTCATTTCGGGCATCACATATCAGGTGATAGCCCCCCATCCCCTTGACCGCAATCAGCGCCCCCGCTTGCAGGGCGCGGGCGGCTTCGAGCAGGGCATCCTCGTGCTCGGCCAGCGCATCGCCGTGGCCGCTGCGCCAGCTGAGGTGGGGCCCGCATTCGGGGCAGCTCACCGGCTGGGCGTGGTAGCGTCTGTCCAGCGGGTTTTCATAGGCCGCCGCGCAGCGCGGGCACATGGCAAAGCCCGCCATGGCGGTGTGGGGTCTGTCGTAGGGGAGGCGGCGGATGATGGTGTAGCGCGGGCCGCAGTGGGTGCAGTTGGTAAAGGGGTAGTGGTGGTGGCGATCCTCAGAGTTGGCCACATCGTTGGCGCACGCCTCGCACATCCCCTGATCCGGCGAGATGGCAACCGTGGCCGCGCTCTGCTGCTGGCTTGTCTTGATATGAAAGACTCCGTCGTAGTCGGGATTATGTTCGGAGTCAGCATCTCGGGGCAGATCCCGCTCGCTGACATGATCGATACGGCTGAGCGGCGGCGCCAATTCCCGCAGTTCGCGGGCAAAGCTGGCCAGCTGCTCGGGGGAGCCCTCGGCGCCTATAGTGACGCCGCTGGCATCGTTCAGCACATAGCCGGCAAGGTTGTGGCGCAGTGCCAGCCTGTAGACGAAGGGGCGAAAACCGACTCCCTGCACTATGCCGTCGATATGAAATTCGCGGCGCAGTCTGGAAAGCGCCTGGGTCCGGGCCGTCATGGCGCCACCCTGAGGGGGGCGGGTGCTCTTCCCTGATAACAAGGGGACAGATAGCCCTCCCAGACGACAAGAGGGCAGAGGAGGGCCGGCCATCCGGCAATCATCCTGGGGAATGTCATGCGATATCGAACTCCCGTCTGCTGGCCTGCTGCCATGGCACGGGCTCAGGGTGCAACGAACCAGGTTGCAATGGGCGCCGCGAGTGGAAGGGGCCTTGGTTTGGCAGGGAAAGGAGGAGAGTGGCCCCTGCCGCGGGGGCCAAGTTTATCGGGTCAGTGGCCCCCATTACCTTGATCTCGCACCGGTTTGAGTGCCAGACGCGGCGCTTCTTTGCGATCCTGCGAGGTGGGCCCGTTCGTTATGGAGAGGAGCATGGGCTGGGGGAATCGACGGGGCAGTGACGGCATAGTGACGGCACAGCTTATCGGGTGCCCTGATAACGCCCTTGCAGAGTGCTGCGGCCAGGGGCGCTGGCCTCGGGAAAGATTTTTGTTTGGTTTTATTTGACGATGCTCATTAACCGAATAGAAAAACTAAACATCCCGGGTGCTTTTTATCGCCTTGTGAGCCCTGGGTGGCCCTTTTGGGGTCTGCACCTGAGCGTAAAGTGGGGCGCAGCCCGGTTTCCCCGGTGTGCCGGAAATCTGTGTGGCAAGGGGGAGGGGCCATTTGGCGGGATCTGCCATTGGCGCTCGGGGTTGGCTCGGGTATAGTCCTGCGCCAACAAGATAGGTTCGGATGGAAGAGTCGGCACCGCGTCAGGCAAGCGGGCCGACTCCTTCCTTCGGCGCGGCTTTAAAGGAAATCCCCATGAAATTCAGTCCCCTGCTCGATGAGATGATGAAGGCGCTGCAGGTCTTGCCGGGCGTGGGCCCCAAGTCGGCCCAGCGCATGGCGTTCACCCTGCTGGAGCGCGAGCGCAGCGGCGGTCTGCGTCTGGCCTCCCTGCTCAATCGGGCGCTGACCGAAATCGGTCACTGCAGCCACTGCCGCACCTTCACCGAGAACGATCGCTGCGAGATCTGCGCCAATCCCAAGCGCGAGGAGAACGGTCTGCTCTGCGTGGTGGAGAGCCCGGCAGACGTGGCCGCCATCGAGCAGACCGGCCAGTTCTCCGGCCGCTACTTCGTGCTGATGGGCCATCTGTCGCCGCTGGACGGCATAGGCCCCGAGGAGCTGGGGCTGGAGATCCTGGAGCGGCGCCTGAAGGATGAGCACATCAAGGAGCTGATCCTCGCCACCAACCCCACCATAGAGGGGGATGCCACCGCCTGGTACATCGCCGACATGGCCCGCGCCGCCGGGGTGGAGGTGAGCCGCATCGCCCACGGGGTGCCGGTGGGCGGCGAGCTGGAGCTGGTGGATGGCACCACGCTGTCTCACTCCCTGATGGGGCGCCAGCGCATCTAAACCTGCTTATGTGCCTGCTGCGAAACCGTGATCAAGGCTCATGTGCTGCTCGGAATCCTCATTTATGCCTATAAACTCCGGTTTCTGCGCTGCTCTTCACCTTGCTGACGGCTTCTCGCGACGGCTCATAAACAGGTTTGGCTGCGATGGTACAAGAAATGGGCATCCGAGCCCGCAACGAGGGGCCAGTGTGCAAGTTTGCACACTGGCCCCTTGATATTTGAAAGGCCAGCCCCATCTAGGTTGGGAATCTGTTCAACCCGACGTTTTGAGGACTGGTCGATGACCCAAAGTGTTCACGCCGAAACCCACGGCTTTCAGACTGAAGTCAAACAACTGCTGAGCCTGATGGCTCACAGCCTCTACTCCAACAAAGAAGTATTCCTGCGCGAGCTTATCTCCAACGCCTCCGATGCGGCGGACAAGCTGCGCTTCAAGGCGCTTTCCGATGCCTCTTTGTTCGAAAACGACGGCCAGCTGCGCGTGCGCCTGGTGGTGGACAAAGAGAACAAGACTCTGACCATCTCGGACAACGGCATCGGCATGACCCGGGACCAGGTGATCGAGCACCTGGGCACCATCGCGAAATCCGGTACCGCCGAGTTCTTCAAGCACCTCTCAGGTGATCAGGGCAAGGACTCCCAGCTGATCGGTCAATTCGGGGTGGGCTTCTACTCCGCCTTCATCGTCGCCGACAAGGTGACCGTCATCTCCCGCGCCGCCGGCACCGAGCCGGGCCATGGTGTGCAGTGGGAATCACAAGGGGAAGGCTCCTTCACGGTGGCTGACGTGACCAAAGAGGGTCGCGGTACCGACGTCATCCTGCACCTGCGAGCCGAGGAAGAGGAGTTCCTGGACGACTGGCGCCTGCGCGCCGTGGTCGCCAAGTATTCCGACCACATCAGCGTACCGGTGGAGATGTACAAAGAGGGCACCCCGGATCGCGAAGAAGACGGTGAGACCATCGTCGGTACCCCCGGCGAGTGGGAGCAGGTCAACCGCGCCACCGCGCTCTGGACCCGCAACCCGAAAGACATCAAGGACGAGGAGTATCAGGAATTCTACAAGCACGTCGCTCACGACTTCGAAGACCCCCTGCTGTGGGGCCACAACCGGGTGGAAGGGGCTCAGGAGTACACCAGCCTGCTCTACATCCCGGCCCGCGCACCGTTCGATCTCTACAACCGCGAGCAGAAGCACGGCCTCAAGCTCTACGTGCAGCGCGTCTTCATCATGGATGACGCCGAGCAGTTTATGCCGACCTACCTGCGCTTCGTGAAAGGGGTGCTGGACTCCAATGATCTGCCGCTCAACGTCAGCCGTGAGATCCTGCAGGACAACAAGGTGACCGCCTCCCTGCGCAAGGCCTGCTCCAAGCGCGTGCTCACCATGCTCAACAAGCTGGCGAAAGAGGATAGCGAGAAGTACGCCAAGTTCTGGAGCGAGTTCGGTAACGTGCTCAAAGAGGGCCCGGCCGAGGATTACGCCAACCGCGAAGAGATCGCCAAGCTGCTGCGCTTTGCCAGCACCGCCGGCGAGGGCGAAGCCCAGACTGTGTCGCTGGAAGACTACGTTGGCCGCATGAAGGAAGGCCAGCAGAAGATTTACTACATTACCGCCGATTCCTACGCTGCCGCCAAGAACAGCCCGCATCTGGAGATCTTCCGCAAGAAGGGCGTCGAAGTGCTGCTGATGTGGGAGCGGGTGGACGAGTGGCTGATGAGCCACCTGACCGAGTTCGACGGCAAGCAGCTGGTCTCCGTCACCCGTGGCGAGCTGGATCTCGGCGAGCTGGAGGACGAGGCGTCCAAGCAGGCCCAGGAGGAGGCTGAAAAGGCCAACGCCGGTCTGGTGGCGCGGGTCAAGCAGAGCCTGGCCGATGCAGTGAAAGAGGTGCGTGTCACCCACCGTCTGACCGACTCGCCCTCTTGCATCGTCACCGATGACCACGGCATGAGCACCCAGATGATCAAGTTGATGCGCGCCGCCGGTCAGCCGGTGCCGGAGCAGAAGTACATCCTGGAGCTCAACCCCGACCACGCCCTGGTGAAGAAGTTGGACACCATCGAAGACGAGGCGCTGTTCGGTGAGTGGGTCGCCCTCTTGCACGAGCAGGCCCAGCTGGCGGAGCAGGGCGGCCTCAATGATCCGGCGAGCTTCGTCTCCCGTATCAACCGTCTGCTACTCCAGGCGTGATGTGATTGGCCCACTGCAAGGCAGTGGGCTTTTTTTTGGTCGACGCCGCCCCCGGGGCGGCGTTGTCCGCCCTGCTGGTTGCTGCATTTTCAATCATTTTTGGTGGCAGGGGCCTGCGTCTTTGGTCGCAGAGACGGCGCCAGGGGGTGGTGATAATCTGGCCACTCACACGGGGTGAGCTTGTTAATATGGGCGAAAACGTGTAGTTTTTTGCCTTCTCAAGAATTGAATAACCAATCAATTAGGAGCGTGTATGCGCATTGTTCTGTTGGGAGCACCGGGTGCCGGCAAGGGTACCCAGGCTCAGTTCATCATGGAAAAACACGGTATTCCGCAGATCTCCACCGGCGACATGCTGCGTGCGGCGATCAAGGCGGGCACCGAGCTGGGCCTCAAGGCCAAGGCCGTGATGGACGCAGGTCAGCTCGTCTCCGACGACATCATCATCGGCCTGGTCAAAGAACGTATCGCGCAACCGGATTGCGCCAACGGCTTCCTGCTGGACGGCTTCCCCCGCACCATTCCCCAGGCGCAAGCCATGAAGGATGCCGGTGTGGTAGTGGACTTCGTGCTGGAGTTCGACGTGCCGGACGAAGAGATCGTCAAGCGCATGAGCGGCCGCCGCGTGCACTCCGGCTCCGGCCGTACCTACCACGTGGTGTTCAACCCACCGAAAGTGGAAGGCAAGGATGACGTGACCGGTGAGGATCTGGTGATCCGTGCCGATGACGAAGAGACCACGGTGCGCAAGCGTCTGGATGTCTACCATCAGCAGACCGCGCCGCTCATCGGTTTCTACGGCAAGGAAGCGGAAGCGGGCAACACCCGTTACGTCAAGATCGACGGCACCCAGCCGGTGGATCAGGTCAGCCAGCAGCTGGCGACCATCCTGGGCTGAGCCCACCATTGCCAACGCTCCTGAGGGGCCAGCGGCAATGTGCCATTGAGACAAGGGCCCGGCATGGGCCCTTTCTTGCACTCAGACATGACAACAGAAAGACAGGAAGCAAACGTGACCACGAAAACCGGGATCTTGCTGGTCAATCTGGGGACCCCAGCCGCGCCAACCACGGCCGCCGTCAAGGCTTTTCTCAGCCAGTTTCTGCACGATCAGCGGGTTGTTGACCTGCCGCGTTATCTCTGGTGTCCACTGCTCCACTTCATCATATTGCCGACGCGCTCCCCCAGGGTAGCCAAGCTCTACCAGCAGGTGTGGACCGAACAGGGCTCACCCCTGATGGTGATAAGCCTGCAGCAGCGCGCGGCGCTGGAGCAGGAGCTCAAGCGTGAAGGGGTCGAGGTGCCGGTGGAGCTGGCCATGACTTATGGCTCACCCTCCATGGAGGATGGCTGGCAGGCGCTCAAGGCCAAGGGGGTCAACCGGGTGATCCTGCTGCCGCTCTATCCGCAATATTCGGTCAGCACCACGGCCTCGGTGTTCGATGCCTGGGCCAAGGCGATGAAGAAAGAGCGCAACCTGCCGGTGGTGCGGCTCATTCGTGATTACCATGCCCACCCCGAATACATCCAGGCGCTGGCCATGAGCGTGCGTCGCCATTGGGAGCAGCACGGTCAGGGCGAGCACCTGCTGATGTCGTTCCACGGTATTCCGGAGCGTTACGAGAACGAAGGCGACCCTTATGGTCATCAGTGTCGGCGCACCGCGGCCCTGCTGGCAGAAGCCCTGGGCCTCGCCCCCGAGCAGTGGACCGCGAGCTTCCAGTCCCGCTTTGGCAAGGAGGAGTGGCTCAAACCCTACACGAACGTGACCGTGGAAGGACTGCCGACCCGTGGTGTCAAGCGACTCGATGTGATCTGTCCGGCCTTCTCGGCGGATTGCCTCGAGACCCTGGAGGAGATCCAGGTACAGAACCGCGAGATCTTCATGGGCGCCGGGGGTGAGCAGTTCGAATACATACCGGCCCTCAACAGCGATCAGGCCCACATCCGCATGATGGTGTCGCTGATCTGCCGCGAGCTGGCGTGAGGGGGCTTCACGGCCGCGACTATGCGCGCCGGGTGTTCGGGTTCAACGATAAAGGAGTGTCTTGATGATGCATATCACGCTGATCTACGGCGGCTTGCTGGGGCTCTTGTTCCTGCTGCTCTCGTTCTGGGTGGTCAAGCGCCGCGCCCAGTTCAAGGTGATGATAGGGGAAGGGGAGGCGCCCGAAATGCTCTCCGCCATCCGTGCCCACGGCAACTTCGCCGAGTACGTGCCGCTCACCCTCTTGCTGATGGCCCTGTGCGAACTGGCCGGGGTGGGGGCGCTCTGGCTGCACCTGGGTGGGGGGCTGCTGCTGGCGGGTCGCATCCTGCACGCCATCGGCATCCAGATCCCCAGGGCGCCGAACAAGCCACGGCTGTTCGGCACCCTGTTTTTCTGGCTGTCCCTGGGGCTCTTCTCGGTGCTGGCGCTGGTGCAGGGGCTGTCATTCGGCTGAGTCCAGACGTCACTTGAGTGCGAAAAACCACCTCACCGCGAGGTGGTTTTTTGAGGGAGAAAGATCAAACGTTTTCCTCGCAACCCCTTGTCTATACTGACCTCAAAATTTAATCGTGCGACTTTTCGGCGGGGTGGATTGTGTTAAAATCCCGCCCCTCTTTCCCCCAGAGCACAGAAGATTGCCATGAAATTTCCCGGTCAGCGCAAGTCCAAACACTACTTCCCGGTCGACAGGCGTGATCCCCTGATCCCGCAAAATCCGTTGCTCACCGAACTGGGCAAGGCCTATGTGGTGGGTATAGATCAGACTCTGGTGGACATCGAAGCCCATGTGGACGAGGACTTCCTGAACCGGTACGGCCTGAGCAAGGGTCACTCCATGCTCATCTCCGACGATGTGGCCGAGCGGGTCTATGAAGAGCTCAAGGCCAACAACATGGTGGTGAGCGAGTTTGCCGGCGGCACCATAGGCAACACCATGCACAACTACTCTGTGCTGGCGGATTCCCACTCCATCCTGCTCGGGGTGATGAGCCAGGACATCCGCATCGGCAGCTACGCCTACCGCTATCTGTGCAACACCTCGTCCCGCGTCAACCTCGACTACCTGCAGCCGGTGGATGGCCCGGTCGGTCGCTGCTTCACCTTCATCACCGAAGGGGGCGAGCGCAGCTTTGGCATCAACGCCGGCAAGATGGATCACCTGGACGTGGCGCACATCCCGGAGGCCATCATCAAGGAGTCCTCCGCCCTGGTGATCACCGCCTACCTGGTGCGCGGCGCCGACGGCACCCCCATGAAGGAGGCGGCCATGGCTGCCGTGCGTTATGCCCGCGAGGCCGGTGTGCCCGTGGTGCTGACCCTGGGCACCCGTTTCGTCATCGACGAGAACCCCCAGTGGTGGCGTGACTTCATCAGCGAGAACGTGACCGTGCTCGCCATGAACGAGGACGAAGCCGAGGCCCTGACCGGGATCAAAGACCCGCTCGGTGCCGCCGACAAGGCGCTGGACTGGGCCGACATGGTGCTCTGCACCGCCGGTCCCGTCGGCCTCTACATGGCGAGCTACACCGAGGAAGACTACAAGCGCGAAACCACCCATACCCTGCTGCCCGGCGTCATCCCCGAATTCAACATGTATGAGTTCAGCCGCCCCATGGCCCGCGACAAGTGCCGCAATCCGGCGCGGATCTACTCCCATATCTCCCCCTACATGGGCGGCCCGGAGAAGATCAAGAACACCAATGGTGCCGGGGATGGCGCCCTGTCTGCGGTGCTGCACGACATGGTGGCCAACGCCTATCACCGCATGAATGTGCCGAACTCCGCCAAGCATCTGTCCGAGTTCCTCACCTACTCCTCCCTGGCCCAGGTGTGCAAATACGCCAACCGGGTGAGCTACGAGGTGCTGGCCCAGAGCAGCCCGCGTCTCTCCCGCGGCCTGCCGGAGAAGGAAGACAGCCTGGAAGAGGTGTACTGGGAGCGGTGATACCGTCATCCGGTCGACAACAAGAAAGGGTGCCACTGGGCACCCTTTCTTGTTTTTGGGGCTGGATCATGTTTTTGGCACTGCTTTTGCTGTCATCGTGGACAGGCCGCGTCATGGCGACATACCTTGTTAACAACATGTGGCTGGTTCGGGACTAGGGTATGTTGAGACAATGGAGTATCGGCCGGCGCCTGTCGCTGGTGACCCTGATGGTGCTGGCGCTGCTGGGACTGTTGCTGTTCTTCTGCTTGCAGATCTATCAGCAGGGGCTGATGGGGGAGAAGAGCCGCCAGACCCGGGCTCAGGTCGAGACCGCCTACAGCCTGGTGGCGGGGCTGGAGGCCAGGGTGCGCAAGGGAGAGCTCGACGAGGCGAGTGCCAAGGCCGAGGCCCTCGCACTGATCAAGGGGCTGCGCTATGGCGCCGACGACTACTTCTGGATCAACGACAGCCACCCCACCATGGTGATGCACCCCATGAAACCCGAGCTGGACGGCAAGGATCTCTCCGGGGTGGAGGACAAGCAGGGGCTCAGGCTGTTTGTGGCCTTCGCCGATCTGGCGAAGGCGCAGGGCGCGGGAGAGGTGGCCTACTACTGGCCCAAGCCCGGGGTGGAGGAGCCGGTGCGCAAGATCTCCTACATCAAGCGCTTCGCCCCCTGGGACTGGATCATCGGCACCGGCGTCTATGTGGACGACGTCGAAGCCCAGTATCAGGAGGTGCTGCGCACCCTGCTCGGGGTAGGCCTGGTGCTGGCCATCCTGCTGTTTGCCGTGGTCGGCCTCATCGTGCGCAGCATAGTGGTGCCCCTCTCCCAGTCGGTATCGGCCCTCGGCAACATCGCCAGAGGTGAGGGGGATCTGCGTTTTCGGCTGCCGGAGTCGGGCCGGGACGAGTTGAGCCAGCTCTCGGTCAACTTCAACCTCTTCGCCGGTCAGATGGCGCAGCTGGTGGGGCGCAGCCAGCAGATCACGGCCCAGAACAGGGAGCAGGCGCACCAGCTGGCTCAGGTCGTCGATCGGACAGGCGCCATCGTCACCGGCCAGGAGCAGGATACCCTGCGGGTGGCCAGCGCCATGGAGCAGATGACGGTGAGCAGCCGCGAAGTGGGCCAGCACGCAGCCCAGGCCGCCGAGGCGGCGGACTCCGCGCTCAACCTCGCCCAGCACGGGCGCCAGGTGGTGGCCCAGACCCGGGAGACCATCAGCCAGCTGGCGGACGAGATGGTGGAGACGGTGCAGGCGGTGAGCCGGCTCGAGCAGGAGACCCAGCAGATTGGATCTGTGCTCGACGTGATCCGGGGGGTGGCGGAGCAGACCAACTTGCTGGCGCTCAACGCCGCCATCGAGGCGGCCCGGGCCGGGGAGCAGGGGCGCGGCTTTGCGGTGGTGGCCGACGAGGTGCGCACCCTGGCGACCCGCACCCACAGCTCCACCGACGAGATCCGGCAGATGATCCAGCGGCTGCAGGAGGGGGCGGGCCGGGTGGTCAGCAGCATCACCCAGTTGCAGCAACTCTCCCGTTCCACCGCCGAGCGGGCCGGTGATGCCGACGGCGCCATCCATGCCATCGATGGGTCTGTGCACACCATTACCGCCATGAATAGCCAGATAGCGACGGCGGCGGCCGAGCAGAGCCGGGCGGCCGAGGAGATCAACCAGCGACTGGTAGCCATCACCGGGCTGGCGGCGGATGCCCTGGCTCAGAACCGGTTGACCGAGCAGGCGGCAAGCCAGCTGGCGCTCTCCTGCGATGAGTTGGGGGCCCTGGTCGCCCAATATCGTACCTGATGGTGCTTATCCCTGCCTTTTTGGGGATAAGGCTTGAGTCTGGGGGGCTTTTGGGACACCATCAGCCCCATTATTGGCCAGCGTTGGCCAACCGCCTGCAAGAGAGAGACCCCATGAGCAAACTAACTGACAATCTTGACGCCAATTTCCAGCTGTTCATCGAAGAAGTCCGCGAGTCGGGTCAGGTGTGGGGTCTGCGCTACGGTGAAGACTGGGTAGTGTGCCGCTCCGCCGAGTTCGAGGATGCCGACGTCATGCCGCTCTGGTCTGCCGAGGGCGATGCCCGTCTGCACTGCGTGGACGAGTGGGCGGACTACGAGCCGGAAGTGATCGAGCTGGAAGAGTTTCTCGACATCTGGATCAACGATCTGGACGAAGACGATGTGCTGGTCGGCCCGAACTGGAACGCCGATCTGGAAGGCCAGGAGCTCGAGCCCATCGAGCTGGCCAAGGCGCTGGTTGAGCTGGACGCCTGAACTGTGCTGCATTGAGTGCCCCTCATCGGGCCCTCGTCGAGACCAGAACCGACGGCTGCGAGGCCGTCGGTTTTTTTATGTCCGCGGAAGCACCAACATCCGCGGGTGATTTGGCTTTGCACCCATCACCGAGATGGGTCATCATCAACCCTTTGCCGATCGGGAGGAGCCATGTTTGTCTTTGACGTGACCACGCGCGCGGGCGCACGGGCCCGGATCCGGGTGCAGGCACTGGATTGGGGCCAGAGCGGTCCCGTGACCTTCCAGTGTGACAGCGACGCGCTGGCCCTGGTGCTACTGACCGACTGTCGCTGCGATGCGGTGGGATATTTCGATCTGCTGGCCGGCTGCAAGCCGCTCTATGTGGAACAATGGCTCGCCTATCTGCAGGAGAGCGGCCACCTAGACAAGCAGAGTTGCCAGTTGGAGAGCCCGTCCCAGGAGGACTATCTGACCCGGGCCGGGCTGGATGACGAAGAGCTCAATGCTCTGCTGGGACAGGTCTACAAGGTGGCCGGCTTCAATCGCCTGCAGATCAACCGTTACCTCAAGAACCGCCACAACCCGACCATGCTGGCGACCCGTTACGATCAGAAGGAGCTGGAGCGCTACCGCCAGCTCAATGACATCATTCTGACCCTGCTGAAGTTGAAACGCTCTCCGTAAAAAACGCCATCTGGCTCATCTCCGGTCCCAGCTCCTGGGGCCGTGCGATCAGGTACCCCTGCAACCCGTCTACGTACATGCCTTGCAGCATCTGCTTCTGCCCTATCTGCTCGACCCCTTCCGCTATCACCAGACTGCCCATGCGATGAGAGACGTCGACTATCATCCGCACGAATTGCTGGTTGGTCAGATCCTGCTCCAGCTCGGTGATGAGGCCGGGGTCCAGCTTGATGTAGTCGGGTTTGAGCTCACGAAACAGGCTGAAGGAGCCTATCCCCTTGCCAAAGTTGCAGATGGCCGAGCGGCTGCCGTGGCGCCTGAGCAACTCGAACAGCCGCCTCGCCCCCGTCAGGTTGCGCTCCAGATGTTCCTCATCTATCTCGAACACCAGGTTGGCACTGATGTCGGGGTCTTTTTGCAACTGGTGATCGAGCCAGATGAGAAAGGCGCTGTTTTGCAGCAAGGTGCCCGGCAGGTTGAGGCCCCAGCGGCTGTTGTGACCACCGAAGGCGCGGTATTGACGGATGACGTGGCGGATCACCATTTGCGCCAGGCGCAGCACCATGTCCAGACGTTGGGCCATGGCGTGCAGGGTGTCGCTCGGCAGCGTGGTGCCGTCGCTGCTGCAAAAGCGGGGGTAGATCTCGTGATAGGCCTGCATGCCGCGATGCAGGGGCTGGATGGGCTGGCAGGTAAAGCTGACGCTCTCCTGCTCCAGCAGATCGGTCAGTACCTGGGTCCAGTGACGCTGCCCCTGCAACTCGACCACCTCGTCACTCTGCTGGATGGCCCAGCCGTTGACAGCTTCCGTCTGGGCACGGGCCAGCGCCAGATCGGCTCGGGCCAGGATGGCCTCTATCTTCTGTTCGCTGCTGAGCCGGGTCATGCCCGAGTAGGCGGCACTGTCCAGCTCGTGTTCGTGCTGATAGCGATCGAAGGCGAGTTTCAGATCCCGCCCCAGCAGGTGGGGGGGGATCTGGGCCAGTGGTGGCATCAGAACCGCGAAGTCGGCCCCCGAGATACGATAGACCTGATGGCCAGGGAAGCGGCTCACCGTGTGGGTGATGAGGCTGGCGATGTCCTTGATGTAGGCATCCCCCGACTGGAAGCCGCGCTGGGCGTTGAGCTTGCCAAGCTCGGTGGCACGGATCAGCACCAGGATGGCGGTCTGGGTATTCTCCTGTTGCAGCAGTTCGGTGAGATCGCGTCTGAACGCATGGCGGTTGCGCAGGCCCGTCATCTCGTCCCGGGTCGCCTGATTGTGCAGTTCGCTTATCTGGCGGTGTGCATCGAGTTCGGCTTCACTGAAGGAGGTGAGTAACTGGCGTAGCGCCGTTTGTGCCTGCGGGCTGTCCAGTATGGAGGGATCCCGCTGCTGCAGCGCCAGCAGCCAGCGCTGCTCTTGCCTCGCCCGTTCCCCCTTGCGCACGCTGTGGGTGAGAAAGAGCAGCATGGCAAAGCCAATGATGGTGGTCATCAGAACCAGCAGCAGGGTGAGGGGGGAGACCGGGGGCGCAAGCCAGAGCCCCTGCAGCAACAGCATGGGAATGCAGACCAGGGCGCTGACCAGCAGCAGATTTCCCTCGTGTTTATTCAACATCGTTTCATCCTTGATGATGTTCATGATGTAGAAATTCTAACCAAGCCGCCGGCACAAAGCATGAGTACTCACGCAACTCCGTGAAAAGGACCGGCGGAAAGCAACTAAATGTGAGTGAAAACACTTTCATAGTTTGTGAAAAAAGCGAAGATGGGTTGAAAACAGCCCCAACAGAGCAGAGGTAAATATGTTGCTAGAACCCGTAGACACAGCCAAAGCACGGCAACTATTGAATCAGAGTATGGCCTTGGTGCTCGCAGGGGGACGTGGTAGTCGCCTGAAGCAGTTGACCGACAATCGCGCCAAGCCCGCCGTCCATTTCGGCGGCAAGTTCCGCATCATCGATTTCGTGCTCTCCAACTGCATCAACTCCGGCATTCGCCGGGTGGGTGTGGTCACCCAGTACAAGTCCCACAGCCTGCTGCGCCACCTGCAATCGGGCTGGTCCTTCCTGCGCTATCAGATGAACGAGTTCATCGATCTGCTGCCTGCCCAGCAACGGGTGGACGAGGTGCACTGGTATCGCGGCACCGCCGATGCCATCTACCAGAACGTCGACATCATTCGCGACTACGGCCCCAAATACATAGTGGTGCTGGCGGGGGATCACATCTACAAGATGGACTATGCCGCCATGCTGCTCGATCACGTGCGCCTCGGCGCCAAGGTGACGGTGGCCTGCATCGAGGTGCCGCGTGCGGAGGCGTCCGCCTTCGGGGTGATGGACATCGACGAGCAGCGCAAGATCCGCGCCTTCGTCGAGAAACCGGCCAACCCGCCCGCCATGCCGGGCAATGACCAGGTCTCCCTGGCTTCCATGGGGATCTACATCTTCGATGCGGAATATCTCTATCAGCTGCTGGAGGAGGACATCCACAACCTGGAGTCCAAACACGACTTCGGCATGGACGTGATCCCGCGCATCGTGGGGGAGGGCAAGGCCTTTGCGCACCCCTTCACCATCTCCTGCGTCGGGGCCAAGGAGGGGCAGAAACCCTACTGGCGCGACGTGGGCACCCTGGACTCCTTCTGGGAGGCCAACATGGATCTCGCCTCCGTGGTGCCCGAGCTCGACATCTATGACGAGAACTGGCCCATCTGGACCAGCCAGAACATGTCGCCTCCCGCCAAATTCGTGCAGGACAGAAACGGCCAGCATGGCATGACCATCAACTCCATGTTCGCGGGGGGATCGATTGTCAGCGGCTCCTTCGTGCTGAACTCGGTGCTCTTCACCAATGTGCGGGTGCACTCCTTCTGCACCCTGGATCAGGCAGTGATCTTCCCCGGTGTCGAAGTGGGGGCGGGCTGCCGCCTGCGCCGGGTGGTGGTGGACAAGGGCTGCAAGCTGCCCGATGGTCTGGTGGTGGGGGAGAACGCGGACGAGGATAGCCGCCGCTTCTACCGCTCCGAGCAGGGCATAGTGCTGGTGACCAAGGAGATGCTGGCCAAGCTGGGGTGACACCATTGCCAACGTCAGACGTCACAAGTAAAAAGGGAGCCGATATGGCTCCCTTTGTCTGTTCAGCCGGGCGGCTGATTATTTTTCGGTGATCAGGGCCTTGGCGGCCATCACCATGGCGGTGCCGTGCTTGCCGCCGGCGGCGGTCACTTGCGGCACGCCATCTTCGTCGGTGTCACCACCGGCGCCGTCGATGACGTTCTCGCCGGAGTCGCCTACCCACTCGGCCATCTGCATGCCGCCGTTGACGGTGCCACGGAACCAGCTGACGTACTGGCCGGTCAGCTTGGCCAGCTCCAGCTCGGGTGCCTTCTCGGCCCCTTCGTTGCGCAGGTTCAGCATGGCGGAGCGCAGTGCGCCGGAGATGGCGGCCTGGGTCCAGGGGGTGTATTCACCCTGCTTGCTTGCCAGCCAGGTACCCGCCTTGGCATTGAAGTAAGCCTTGTCGGTGGCGATGAAGAGCTCGCGCGCCGCGGTGCGGTACTTGGCATCCGAGGTGGCCAGGAACGCGGCGGTCAGGCCGCGGATGGCGGCAAACTGCGCGTCGATGGACTGGCCGGCGTCAAGCTTGCCACCCAGGGTCAGACCGTCATGGACCAGGCCGTTCGTGCCCACCAGCTTGCCGAGGATGAAGTCAGCCTGCTTGCGCACCAGCTCCAGCGCCTGTTGACCTTGCTGAGTCTTGAGGTTCAGCTCGCCATTGTCACCGGCGGCGTAGCCGACCGGCAGCGCATCCTGGGCGCGCTGGAAGATCTGCAGGGCGACCAGGGCGTAGGCTGCGTCGAAGGTGGTGACGTGCTTGCCCTGCTTGCCTGCCTGCCAGCTGTCGACCAGGGTGCCGGCCTTGGGCTCGAAGTGCAGGGCAGCCAGGTTCTTGAAGGTCAGGTTGGAGAGATTCAGCGCCAGGGAGAAGGCATCGCTGCCCGCCACCGTCTTGCCTAGGTCGTTGGTCTGGTTGGCGGCCGGTGCGGCGGCGAACGGGGCACCGTCAAACACGGCGTGGAAGGCCGGGTTCTGGTTGGTGTTGGCGCTGCGCTGATCGGTGAAGGCGTAGAACTCGGAGAGCGGCCACAGCAGCATCCAGGCGTCACGCAACTGGGCGGAGCCGTCTACCACCTCCAGCTTGCCGATGGCACCGACGTCATTCTTGCTGGCCTCGGTCACCTTCACCTGATGGGGGAAATAGACCACACCCTTGGCCGGATCGTACTGGGGGGTGATCTTGGCGCCCAGCTGCTTGCCATCGAAGCCGATCTGGCCCTGCAGGATGGCCAGCTTGTCGATGGACTGCTCGGTCAGCATCATGCCGTTGAAGCCGTCGGCGGCAGAGACGCCCAGCTTGTGCTTGCCGTCCTGATCCATGGTGGCGGACGCGGCTTCCACCTCTTCATCGCTCTCGGCCACGTGCATGCCGCCGAGGAAGTCCTGGGACCACATCACCTCCTTGAGCAGGATGCCGCCCACGGCTGCGGGGACCAGCAGGTTGTCACTGCCGCTCCAGCGCAGGGTGGCGTAGTCGCGGAAGTAGGCGGGGACCTGGGTCTTGACGCTCTTCTCGTTGCCCTTGGCGGTCTTGATGGTGATCTGGTCGCCGTTGACCGGGGTGGCGTTCACGGCTTGTGCGAACTCCGGGTTGGCGGAGGCGTAGGGCAGGGAGAGGGGATACATGCCCTGGGGAATTTCATCGGCCGGGAAGCCGACGGCCTCGGCCATGGCCAGCACCCGCTTGCCCAAGTCGGCCAGGGTGCCACCGCGCGCCTGGTTTTGTGGTCCGTTCACCAGATGGGGGCCCATGCCGGACTGGTAGTTCAGCGCGTACATGGCCTCTTCGGAGTATTCATAGGATTCGATGCCGGCGGCGAAGTCGAAGGGGGTGGGCTCGTCGGCGCGGTTGGCGTCCAGCACGTCCAGATCCAGCCCCAGGGCCTCGGCCAGCGGCTCGCCGGAGAGTTCGAATTCGGTATAGGCCAGCATGCTGGCGGCGGTGTTGAAGGTCTTGTCTTCCACCTTGACGGCAGCGTGCGCGGCGCTGCTGAGCAATGCACAGGCGATCGCCTGCACCAGTACGGTCTTTCTCATGTCCTTTTTACCCATATGTTTGATTTTATTATGACGCTTCTCATGAATCTAAATGAGAATGGTGTGCATTATGAGGCAAAGGGGGTGTCTTGAGAAGAAAAAACCGCGCCCTTAAGGAGGGCGCGGCGGCAGGCGTTACATCAGCTTGAAGGGGATCACCAGGCGACCCGGCTCTACCTTGAGGGCCTCGACCTTCTCCTTGATCCTGGCCTCGTTCTGACGACTGCCGTCGAGCCGATAGACGGGGGTCTGGGAGAGGAAGAGGGAGAGGGACTGGTTGAAGGTGGGCAGCAGCGGCGTGAGGGCGGCGCCCACGTCGGCCGGCTCGGTCTTGACCGAGATGAGCTCGAGGTCTCGCAGGTAGATGGCGCCCTGCTCCGCCACATAGTCCGGACGAGCGCTCAGGGAGAGGCGCACCTTCATCTGCTGGCTGCCAAGGGGGCTGGCCACTTCCAGATCGCCGGCGGCATCCAGCTCGACCCTGTCGGTCTGGTTGCGACCGATGCGACTCTCCATGTCGTCCAGGCGGATCTTGCTCGACATGATGCCGGGGATCCCCAGCTGTTTCTCGAAGGCGACTCGCTCCTTGAGGTACTGGTTTATCTCCCCCTCGCTGACGCTGTACTGGGTGAGAGAGCAGGCCGCCAGCAGCAGGGCGAAGGGGAGCAGAAGCAGGTGCTTTAACATGGGAAGGTTCCATCAAATGGGTGGCAACAACGGATGGCGCCATCTTAGGGGCAAAGCGGGTCGGCCGCCAGTGGGGGCGGGCTGACCCCGTTTCTGTCGCATCCCCCATATGGGGATGGCAATCCGTGTTCATTCGAGTAGCGTTGTCATCCCCTGCGCCAACAGGCCCGCCGTGGCGCCGTCCCCGCAATACCCACAGACAAGCCCCTGTTTTATCGATTCAAAATCCCATTGACCCCGTGATTTCAAAGCGAGTATTTTACCGCCGCACAAAGTCAAACTGATAATCATTATCATTTTGAATCTTCTTTGAGGGTGTAACGTGAATACTCGAGTAATGGAAAATGGCGCACCTGCCGAGGCGAAGATGTCGCCTGATTTCTTGTTTACCTCGGGTCAGGGCACGATCAGTGCCACTGACCTGGGGCAACCCATCACCACCCCCGCCTGCGAGTGGCCCCTGCTGGCGCAGCAGATAACCCTGGCCCTCGATGCCGCCAGGGTTGCCGGCCAGACCAACCCTCTGCTTATCGGTGCCTTCGCCTTCGACCCGGCGGAAGCCTCCTGTCTCTATGTGCCCAGCCGCTATAAGCGGGGCGAGAAACTGGCCCCGACAGAGCCGACACCGGCGACAGAAGTGGAGCAGACCGTCGAGGCCAACCGGGTCATCTCGGTGCAGAGCACCCCGGCGTCTGGCGAATTCCAGGCCTCGGTGAGTGCTGCGCTGGATGCGTTTGCCCAAGGCAAGCTCGCCAAGGTGGTGCTGTCGCGCAAACTCACTCTTACCCTGCACCAGCCCGCCGACCCTAAGCGGGTGATGGCCCGTTTGATGGCTCAGAATCCCCACGCCTTCCACTTCTCCCTGCCGCTCGGTCAGGGCCGCCGCCTGCTGGGTGCCAGCCCCGAGCTGCTGCTGCGGGTCAGTGGGGGAGAGGTGTTCACCCATCCGTTGGCGGGATCCGCCAGACGGGCGAGTGAACCGGCGCAAGACGAAATGGTGGCCCGGGATCTGCTGGCCTCCCGCAAGGATCAGCATGAACACAAGTTGGTGATCGACGAGATCCGCCGGGTGTTGACGCCCCACTGCCGCGAGCTGGCGATCCCCTCTCATCCCTCGCTGATGAGCACGGATATCCTCTGGCATCTGGGCACCCCCATCGCCGGGCGACTCAATGGCGGCGAGGCATCGGTACTCTCCTTGGCCTGCCAGCTTCATCCCACCCCGGCCCTGTGCGGCTATCCCACCGATCTGGCCCGCCAGTTCATTCGCGAGCAGGAGCCCTTCCGGCGCGCCCTCTTCAGCGGCATCGTCGGCTGGTGCGACAGCCAGGGCAACGGCGAGTGGGCCGTGGTGATCCGCTGCGGCGTGCTCGACGGCCATCAGGTGGAGCTGTTTGCCGGCGCCGGTATAGTCGCGGGTTCGGATCCCGCCATGGAGTGGGCCGAGACCGGCACCAAGCTGGGGACCATGTTGAAGGCCCTGGGCCTGGATTTGGAGGTAGCGCAATGAGCCAGCTTCAATATCTGGGTTGGCACAGTGGGCAGCTGAATCTGAAAGCCCTGGGCCTGAGTCCGGAGGTAGCGCAATGACGCAGTCCAACCGCTTCCTGCCCTATACCCGCTGGCCCGACGCCTTGGCGGAGCGTTACCGCGCCAAGGGCTATTGGCGCGGCGAGCCGCTGACCGCCATGCTGGCGCGTCAGCGCGAGCTGGCCCCCGACGCCGAGGCCATCCTCTGCGGCGAGCGCCGCTTCAGCTATCGCGAGCTGGACGCCGCCTCGAGCCGGCTGGCCGCGAATCTGGCCCGCCATGGCCTGGGGATAGGGGATACCGCGCTGGTGCAGCTCCCCAACGTGGCCGAGTTCTATCTGGTGTTCTTCGCCCTGCTCAAGGCCGGCATCGCGCCGGTCAATGCGCTCTTTAGCCACAACCGGCTGGAGCTCCTCTCTTATGCCGAGCAGATCGCTCCGCGCCTCTTTATCGGTTCGCTGGCCCATCCGCTGTTTGCGAACAAGGGTTGCGAGAGCGAGCTGCTGATAGCCATAGGCGCCGGGCTGGTGCTGCTGGATGGCGATGGGGGGGAGCTGGGGCTGACCCATTGGTTGACGAAGGTGGCTGAGAGTGAGCCGATGAAATGTGGCCCGACCCCGGCGGACGAGGTGGCCTTCTTCCAACTCTCCGGTGGCAGCACCGGTACTCCCAAGCTCATCCCCCGCACCCACGATGATTACCTGTACAGCGTGCGCCGCAGCGTTGAGCTCTGTGGCCTCGGCCCCCATACCCGCTATCTGTGCGCCCTGCCGGCGCCCCACAACTTCCCCCTGAGCTCCCCGGGCGCCCTGGGGGTGTTCGAGGCGGGCGGCACCGTGGTGCTCGCACCCGATCCCGGCCCCATCAGCTGTTTCCCGCTGATTGCCCGCCACCGGGTCAATCTCACCTCGCTGGTGCCGCCGGCGGTCTCGCTCTGGCTGCAGGCAGCGGAAGCGGACCCCACTGCGCGCGCTCAGCTCGAGAGTCTCGACTTGCTGCAAGTGGGCGGCGCCAAGCTGGGGGAGGCGGTAGCCAGCAAGATTGGGCCGCTGCTCGGCTGCCGGCTGCAGCAGGTGTTCGGCATGGCGGAGGGGTTGGTCAACTACACCCGGCTGGATGACCCGGACGAGAAGGTGATCCACACCCAGGGCCGCCCCATGAGCCCGGACGACGAGGTGCGCATCCTGGATGAGGCGGGCAATCCGGTTGCCCCCGGCGAGCCTGGCGCCCTGCACACCCGCGGCCCCTATACCTTCTGCGGCTACTACCAGAGCCCGGCCCACAACGCCCGGGTGTTCGATAGCGAGGGCTTCTACTGCTCCGGCGATCTGGTGGTACAGGATGCCGATGGTTACCTCACCGTGGTGGGGCGGCAGAAGGATCAGATCAACCGGGGCGGCGAGAAGATCGCGGCGGAAGAGGTGGAAAACCAGCTGCTGCACCATCCGGCCATCACCCATGCGGCCCTGGTCTCCATGCCTGACAGCGCCATGGGGGAGAAGAGCTGCGCCTTTATCGTCAGCACGGATCCCGCCTTGAAGCCGCTGGCCTTGCGCAAGTTTCTGCGCGAGCGCGGGGTAGCGGACTTCAAGCTGCCCGACCGTTTCGAAACCCTGGATGCCCTGCCCATGACGGCGGTGGGCAAGATTGACAAGCAGGGGCTGCGGGCGCGCATTGCGCACGCCATCGCCGCCAACCAGCCCCTGACAACAGCATAAAACTAAAAAGGAATCATGACGTTATGGCTATCCCAACCCTGAACAATTACGCCATGCCCAGCCAGTGGAAGGCCAACAAGGTCGCCTGGACCCTGGATCCCAAACGCGCCGCCCTGCTGATCCACGACATGCAGGAGTACTTCACCGCCTTCTATGGCGAAAACAGCCCGCTGATCGCGGCCCTCACCGAGCGCCTGGCCGCCGTGCGCAAGCAGTGCAAGGCCCTCGGCATTCCGGTCTTCTACACCGCCCAGCCCAAGGATCAATCCCCTGAAGATCGCGCCCTGCTCAACGACATGTGGGGCCCGGGGCTCAACAAACGGCCCGAGCAGCAGCAGGTGGTGGCGGCGCTGCGCCCGGAGCGGGACGACACCGTGCTGGTCAAGTGGCGCTACAGCGCCTTCCAGCGCTCCGAGCTGGAGCAGATGCTCAAAGCGCTGGGGCGGGATCAGCTGATCATCGGCGGCATCTACGGCCATATCGGCTGCATGATGACCGCCTGTGACGCCTTCATGCGCGACATCCAGCCCTTCTTCCTGGCGGACGGGGTGGCGGACTTCTCCCTGGCCGATCACCAGATGGCGCTCGACTACGTGGCGACCCGCTGCGGCAAGGTGATCCCCTGCGAGGAGGTGCTGGCCCTTGCCCCGGTTGCCGCTTCTGCCGCCCAGACCAATCCGTTGCTCACCAATCCATTACTGACCTACGAGGGGCTCAAGGCACGGCTGCTGAGCCATATCGACGAGGACGAAGGGGAGTTTGATCCCGACGAGAACCTCATCGACTACGGTCTGGATTCGGTGCGGATCATGGCCCTGCTCACCGAGTGGCGCGCCGCCGGGGTGGAGCTCGGCTTCGTGGATCTCGCCAAGCTGCCGACCCTCAATGGCTGGTGGCGTCTCATCGAGGCCAAGCTGGCAGCCCAGGCGCTGGAGGTGACCCCATGAACCGCTTCCCCTTGACCATCCCCCAGCAGGGGCTCTGGTCCGGACATCTGCTCAATGACGACAAGGCGATGTTCAACACCGCCGAGTGCATCGCCTTCGACGGCAAGGTCGAGGCGGCCGTGCTGGTCGCAGCCCTTGCCAAGGCGGTGGGGGAGTGCGAGGCGCTGCAGGGTCATTTCGACGATACCAGCGAGCCGCTCTGTTTCGTCGCCCACTCGGCGCCGCTGGCCTATCGGGAAGTGTCCCTCGAAAGCGACGACGAGGCCGCCGCCCGCGCCTGGGCCTGGGCCGATCTGCGCCGCCCGTTCGAGTTGACCCAAGAGGCGCCCTGCCGCTTTGCCCTGCTGCGCGGCCCCGGCCGCGATTATCTCTACAGCTGCGTGCACCACATCGCCCTCGACGGCTTTGGTACCACCTTGCTGTTCCAGCGCATCGCCGAGCTGTATGCAGAGGGGCTGGCCGGTGAGATGAACTCCCCATCCCCCTTCGGCTCGTTGGCCGAGGTGTTAGCGGAAGAGGCGAGCCGCGAGCAAAGCGGCAAGAACACCGCCGCCCGCGCCTTCTGGCAGGAGCAGCTGCAAGCCTGGCCCGAGGTGACATCCTTTGGCGAGACCCGCGCCCCCATTGCCGCCGAATTTATCCGCGAGAGCCGCCCGCTGCCGGCGGCGCTGTGGCAATCCCTGACCGGCTTTGCCGACGAGCACAAGCTGGGCTGGCCCGATCTGCTGCTGGCCGGCCTCTCGGCCCAGCTGTCGCTGTCGAGCGGCCAGGATAAGACCCTGCTCGGCCTGATGATGATGAACCGCATCGGCTCGGCGTCGCTGACCGTGCCCTGCATGCAGATGAACATCACCCCCCTTGCTCTGGAGCTCGAAGAGGGGCTGGATCTGGCGGGGGCTGCCAGCGCCGTGGCCAAGGCCAAACGCGGGGTGCGCAAACACCAGCACTACCGCTACGAGCTGCTGCGCCGCGACCTTGGTCTGGTGGGGGGCGACAAGCGCCTGTTCGGCCCGCTGGTCAACATCATGCCGTTCGATCACGCTCGCCGCTTCGGGCCACTATCTGCCCATATTCTCAACATCAGCGCCGGCCCGGTGGAGGATCTCACCATCGAGGTGCAGGTCGGCGTCGGTGGCCAGCCCAGACTGGATCTGGACGCCAACCCGGGCTGCTACCAGCAGGGGGAGCTGGCGACCATCGCCGATACCCTGTTTGCCCTGCTGGGGCGCTGGCTGGCCGAGCCCGCACAGACCCTGAGGACCCTCAAGGCCGACTGGCTGGCCGAGCAGCGAGCCAGCGCCCTGATCGGCGGCCCCGCCCATGAAGCTCTCCAGGTGCCGCCGGTGCTGGAGGCGCTCTGCCACTTCGCCGCCCAGACCCCGGAGAAGGTAGCGCTGGAGCAGGGGGAGGCCCGCTTCAGCTACGAGGCGCTGCTGGCCAGATCCGAACAGATGGCAGCCGCCCTGCAGGCCGAAGGCGTCGCCCCCGGCGACAAGGTGGGGGTCATGCTGGCTCGCACCCCCCAGGCCATCTTCGCCCAGCTGGCGGTGCTGCTGGCGGGCGCCGTCTACGTGCCGCTCGATCCCGAGCAGCCCCTGGAGCGCCAGGGCCATATTCTGCGGTTGGGGGAGGTCAAGACCCTGATCACCCAGGCGGAGTACCGTCACAAGCTGGCCAGCCTGTTCGAGGGGCGCACCCTGCTGGCGGGGGATCTGGTGAGCATTGATCGGCTCAACCAGCCGGCCGCCGGCCGTGCCGTCGCCTACCTGATGTTCACCTCGGGCTCGACCGGTCTGCCCAAGGGGGTGGCGGTCAGCCACGGCGCGCTGGATCACTTCGCCGCCGCCGCCCGCTGCCGTTATCACCTGGATGAAGAGGCGCGGATGCTGCAATTCGCCCCCTTCAACTTCGACGCCAGCATCGAGGAGGTGTTCGCCACCTTGAGCGCCGGTGCCACCCTGGTGCTGCGCACCGACGCCCTGCTCGAATCCATGCCCGCCTTTGCGGCCGGGGTGGAGCAGATGGGGATCACCCACCTCGACCTGCCCACCGCGTTCTGGAACGAGTGGGTGGTGGCGCTGGCGGCGGGTCAGGCCCAGATACCTTCCGGGCTTGCCACCGTTATCATCGGCGGCGAGGCGGTCTACCCCGAGCAGCTGGCCCAGTGGCAACGCCAGGGCCGCTCCGATGTGCGCCTCTTCAACACCTACGGCCCCACCGAAACGACCGTGGTGGTGACCACCCAGGAGCTGCAGCAGGAAGACCCGACCCAGGCCCAGTTGCCCATCGGCCTGCCGCTGCCCGGCATGAAGGCGCTCATCCTGGGGGCAGGGGAGCAACCCGCCAGCGAGGGTGAACTGGTGCTGCTCGGCCCGCAGCTGGCCAACGGCTATGTGGGCAGCGCGCAGAGCGCGAATGTGCAGAGTGCGCAGGGCGGTTTCGGCACCCTGCGGGTTGGAGCGGAGGATCTGCCCGTCTATCGCACCGGCGATCGGGTGCGCTTGGTGGCCGGCCGGCTGGTCTACCTCGGTCGGCGCGACAACGAATTCAAGATAAGCGGCTATCGCATCCAGCCCGGCGAGGTGGAGGCCCAGCTGCTGGCCCTGCCGGGGGTGGACGAGGCCTGCGTGCAGGGGGTGAGCATCGGCAGCGTGCGCCGGCTGGTGGCCTTCGTGGCGGGGCCGGAGCGCGACAGCCGGGTCATCAAGGCGCAGCTCGCCAAGGTGCTGCCTGCCGCCATGATCCCCACCGACTATCGCCACTATGACCAGCTGCCTCGCACCGGCTCCAACAAGCTGGATCGCAAGGGGTTGTTGGCCGCCTACCAGGCGGGCGGCGAAGCCCTGGCACTGGGTAGCGAGACCGAGAACCGGGTCGGCACCATCTGGCAGCAGATCCTGGGGCTCGCCACCATGGCACCCGCTGACAACTTCTTCGAGCTGGGGGGCCAGTCCCTGCAGACCATCCAGATAGTCAACCGGCTCGGCGCCGAGTTCGGGGTGCAGGTCAAGGTCTCCGACGTGTTCGATCACCCGCGCCTCGATGACTTCTGCCGTTTCCTCGACGGCCTGCTTTCCGAGGATGAAGAGAGCGTGGAGATGGTGTGGTGATGAGCAAGGAGCAACAAGCAATGGCCTTTGATTTCACTGGCAAGCGGGTCTGGGTGACCGGGGCCGGGCGTGGCATCGGCCGCGAGGTAGCGACGCAGTTCGTGGCGGCCGGCGCATCCGTGGTGGGGCTGGACCTGGCGTTTCCCGAAGCCGACTACCCCTATGCCACCCGGCTGCTCGATATTGGCGACTCGAAGGCGGTCAACGCCTGCTGCGCAGCGCTGCTGGCAGACGGCGGGATCGATGTGCTGGTGAACGGGGCCGGGGTGCTGCGCCTCGGCCCCACCGAGACTCTGAGCGATGATGACTGGCACGACTGCATGACGGTCAACGCCAGCGGCGTCTTCTATCTGCTGCGGGCCCTGGTGCCCCACTTCAAGGGGCAGCAGCGCGGTGCCATCGTCACCATCGGCTCCAACGCCGCCCATGTGCCGCGCATGCAGATGGCGGCCTACTGCGCCTCCAAGGCGGCGGTCACCAGCCTGACCCAGACGGTGGGGCTGGAGCTGGCCCCCTTCGGCGTGCGCGCCAACCTGGTGTCGCCGGGCTCGACGGATACCCCCATGCTGCGCGGCATGCTGCCGGACGAGGGGGCCATGGCCCGCACCATTGCCGGGTTGCCGGAGCAGTTCAAGCTCGGCATCCCCCTGCGCAAGGTCGCCACCCCGGCGGAGATCGCCCATACCGTCCTCTTCCTGGCCTCGGATCTGGCCAGCCACATCACGCTGCAGGATCTGGTCGTCGACGGCGGCGCCACCCTGAGTGCCTGAGGCTTGAGAAACAGATGAACAATATGATTTTGCTGTTGAAACGGCTGGACGGTCAGAGTGTCAAGCTCGCCCTGAATGAGAAGGGGCTGGACGGTTTTTCTTCCCATCGCGCCACGCCGGCTGTCTGAGGTACAGATGAACAATATGATTTTGCTGTTGAAACAGCTGGAACGGCAGGGCGTCAAGCTGGCGCTGAACGACAAGGGCCAGCTCATCTCCCAGTCGAGCAAGGAGGCGGTGACGCCGGCCATCGGCGCCACCATCAAGGCCCACAAGGATGAGCTGGTGCGCTGCCTGGCGGCCCGTGCCGCCTTCGAGGCGCCCATCGCCGCCGAGGGCGCCTTGCAGGGGCCGCTCTCCTCGTCCCAGAGCGGGCTCTGGTTTATCGAGCAGTACGAGGAGGCCTCCCACCTCTACAACATGCCGGTCTATTTTCGCGTTAAGGGGGAGCTGGACACGGCGGCGCTGGAATTTGCCTTCGACCACCTGTTTGCCCGCCACCCCAGCATGCGTACCCGCTTCATCAAGGACGAGGCGGGCAGGGGGGCGCAGGAGATCCTGCCCCACACGCCCTTCACGCTGCAGATTGAGGACGTGAGCGCAGAGCCCGCTGCCGAGCGTGAGGCCTATGTGGCCCGCCGGGTGCGCGAGGAGATAGGCCGCCCCTTCTCCCTGACCCAGGGGGATCTGAGCCGGGTGCACCTGATCCGGCTGGGCAGCCGCGAGCACGTGCTGCTGATCACCCAGCACCACATCATCTCCGACGGCTGGTCGGTCAAGAACATGTTCGCGGATCTCAAGCGCGCCTTTCTTGCCCATCAGAACCGCGAACCCCTGCAGCTGAGCGAGCTGCCGCTCACCTACATCGACTATGCCCGCTGGTTCAACTCGGACCGTTTTCTCGATTATCACGCCGAGTTCAAGCCGTTCTGGGTCGACCGGCTCGGTGGCAGCCCCGAGGTGCACGGTCTGCCGCTCGACAAGCCGCGCCCGGCCCATCAGGCCAGCGGCGGCGAGCTGGTCTTCTCCACCATCGACAACGCGCTATGGGAGAGCTTCAAGCGCTTCTGTCAGCGCCACAGCACCTCCAACTTCATCGGTCTGCACGCCCTCTTTGCCCTGCTGATGGTGCGCCAGAGCGGCGAGAAGGAGGTGGTGATCGGCACCCCGCTCGCCTATCGCGAGCGCCACGAGATCGAGTCGCTGGTGGGCTTTTTCGTCAACACGCTCGTGCTGCGCACTCAACTCAACGGCAAGCCCAGCTTTGTCGACTATCTGCAGCAGTGCCGGGAGGAGGATCTGGCGGCCTTCGATCACCAGCTCTACCGCTTCGAGGCGCTGGCCGAGGCCATCGGTGCCGATCGTACCACCGCCATCAACCCCATCTTCCAGATCATGCTGGTCTATCAGGCCAAGGTGGACTTCAACGATCTCATCCCCGGTTGCCAGCTGGTGGAGGAGACCTCGCCTGTGCTGCCGGCCAAGACCGACATCTCGGTCAAGGTGACCGAGCTGATGGATTCCGTGCGGGTGGACTGGTTGTTTGCCACCGCCCTGTTCGAGCGAGAGACCATCCAGGCTCTTGCCGATCGCCTGCTGCACCTGATGCGCGCCGTGGTGGCGGCCCCCGAGACCGACATCTGGCAACTGCCGCTGGAGGCGGGCACCGACCAGGCGGCGATGGCCGCACAGCTTGCCGACCTGCCGCGGGACTACCCGAGCCGCGACACCCTGCTCTGTCATATCGAGCGGCGCGCTATTCAGTTGTCGGACGCGCTGGCGGTCAGCGACGGTGCGCAATCGTTGACCTATGGCGAGCTGGAGGCTCGCGCCAACCGGCTGGCCCACTGGCTGCAATCCTGCGACGTCACCCCGGGCGCCGCCATCGGCATCCAGGCCAGACGCGATGTCGCCTTCGTGATTGCCCTGCTCGCCTGCTGGAAGGCGGGGGCGGCTTATGTGCCCCTCGACCCTGCCTATCCCGCCGAGCGGCTGGCCCATATTCTCACCGACGCTGGCATCAGCCTGGTGCTGGGTGGCGTGCCGGATCCGCGGCTTGGCGAGGCGCTGGCGGGCACGACTGCCGAGTATCACAACCTGCACCAGCTGGCGCTGGACAAGATGTCAACCAGCACGCCCGCACTGCCCCGGGACGCCGCCATGCTGGCCCAGATCATCTACACCTCCGGCAGCACCGGCCTGCCCAAGGGGGTCATGGTGGAGCAGGGCAGCCTGGTCAACCTGATGGCGGATCACGGTGAGCGCATCGCTCTTGATCAGGACGGGGCCATGTTCAACTGCATGTCCCTCTCGTTCGATGCGGGCAACATGACCAGCTTGCTGCCCCTGTACTGCGGCGCGGCCCTGCACTTCGGCGAGCCGGGCGAGGGGGTGATCGCTGCCGCGATCGCTTGCGGTGCCAGCCATATGATTTTGCCGACCGCCCTGCTCGCGAACCTGCTGCCAGCGGCGGATCTCGGTTCCCTCAAGGCCATCGGCTTTGGCGGCGAGGCGTGCCCGAGCAGCCTGGTGGAGCGTTGGGGAGAGCGGGTGGCGCTGTTCAACATGTACGGCCCGACCGAGTGCACCGTCACCGCGCTCTGCGCGCGGCTCACCCCGGGGGCACCCATCACCATAGGCCGACCCGTCAACCACCTGAAGGCGCTGATCCTGGATGAGGCGGGCAACCTCTGCCCGGTAGGGGTCCCCGGCGAGCTCTGCCTGGCGGGGCTGGGGCTGGCCCGCGGCTACCTCAATCTGCCGGAGCGCACCCAGGAGGCCTTTATCGAGCTGGCGCTGGCGGAACGTACCCATCGCCTCTATCGCACCGGCGATCGGGCCCTGCTGCGCCGCGATGGCAACATCCAGTATCTGGGCCGGATAGACGAGCAGATCAAGCTGCGCGGTTATCGCATCGAGCCGGGGGAGATAGAGACCCGGCTCGCCGAATTGTGCCCGGTCATCCGCCAGATCAAGGTGGTGGTGCAGGAGGGTCGTCTGCTCGCTTACGCCTGTTTGCAGGCCGGGGCAAGGGAGCCCGACGGCGACGCCCTGCTGCAGCGGGCCGGCGAGTGCCTGCCCGAATACATGGTGCCGGCGCGCCTCTGCTGGCTGCCCGAGATGCCGCTCACCCCCAACGGCAAGCTGGACTTGCGCCGCCTGCCCGCCATCGTCTGGCAGCAGAGCAAGGGCGAGCCACAAAACGAACTGGAGCAGACCGTGCTTGCCATCTGGCAAGGGGTGCTCAAGCAACCGCTCGGGGTGGAGGATGACTTCTTCCGCTTAGGCGGTGACTCCATCCTCAGCATCCAGCTCACCACCCGGTTGCGGGATGCGGGACTGCACTGCAGCGTGAAGGACGTGTTCGAAGCCAAGACGGTGCGCCGCCTCTGCCGCCAGCTCGGCCAGCAGCAGGCTGTCAGCCACAGGAGCGAGCAGGGCAGCCTGACCGGCGAGTTCCCGCTCCACCCCATTCAGCACTGGTTCTTCGAGCAGGGCTTTGCCAAGTCCGGTCATTGGAACCAGGGGGTGATCCTGCGCCTGCCGGCCGGGGTGGACGATGAGGCCCTGCGCGGCTGGCTGGATACCCTGCGCCAGCACCACGATGCCCTGCGTCTGGCGGTGACCCCGACCGGCCAGCGTTACCTGGCCGAACTGCCATTGCCGCCGCTGCCGACCCTGGATGCCGCCAATCTCGATGAGGCCGAGCTGCAGGCCCGCCTGACCGAGCTGCAGGGAGATTTCGACCCTGCCAGCGGCCACACCCTGGCCTGGGCCCGCCTGCGCAATCTCGCCCTCGAGGGGGCGCGCGAGGGCGAGACGGTGGAGGGGCTCTTTCTCGCCTTCCATCACCTGGTGATCGATGCGGTCTCCTGGTGCATTCTGGCCGAAGATCTGGCTCGGGTGAGCAGGGGCGAGCCGCTGCCCGCCAAGGGCAGCAGCTATCGCCAGTGGGGCGAGGGGCTCGTGGCCTACGCCAAACGGGAAGAGGATCAGCTTGGCTTCTGGCTGGCTCAGGGGGAAGGCAGCCAGGGTCACCTGCTGGAAGCGGCGCGCGCCGCCGATGGCCGCGCCGCCGCCAGCCTGCTGCAACTCAGTCAGGAGACCACGGCCCGGCTCATCGACGCCGCCAACCAGGCCTACTTTACCCGGGTGCCCGACCTGCTGCTGGCGGCACTGACCCGTACCCTGAGCGAGCAGGGTTACGGCAGCCGTCACTGCGTGATGCTGGAAGGACACGGCCGTGAGGCCATCGATACCGAACTCGACGTGAGCCGTACCCTGGGCTGGTTCACCAGCACCTACCCGCTGGCGCTGGCGGATGCCGGGGCGTGGGATGCACTGGTGTGCGCCACCAAGGAGCAGCTGCGCGCCGTGCCGGACAAGGGGGTGGGCTTCAACGCCCTGCGGCTGCACCACCCACGTGGCTGGGCACTGCCCGAAGCCCTGGTGGTCTTCAACTATCTGGGGGTCAGCCATCAGGGCGAGGCCGCTCAAGCCTGGCAACCCCTGCCGCTGGCGCCGGGGGCACCTACTTCCCCTGACAACCTGCCGCGGGAGCTGGTCAGTCTGCACGGTGGCGTGTTTAATGGCCGCCTCACCTTGCGCCAGGTCGGCGCCCTCAACCAGCAGGCGAGCGACGCCCTGATGGCACGGCTGGCGGACAATCTGACGGCGCTGGTGGAGCACTGCTGCACCGTGAAGGCTCCGCGCCACACCCCGAGCGACTTCCCGGGGCTTGGCCTCTCGCAAGCTGCGCTCGATCGGGTGCTAAGCGGGCGCGAGGTGGAGACTCTGCTGCCCATGACCTCGCTTCAGCAGAGCATGTACCATCACAGGGCGCTGCTGCCCCGGGATCACGCCTATCACCTGCAGACCGAGATCGACTATCACCAGCCGCTGGACGTGGCGGTCTACCGTCAGGCCTGGCAGGGGCAGATCGCCCGCTGGCCGGCCCTTCGCAGCGAACTGGTGCTGGCGGACGGAGTCGCGCTGCAGCGCATCATGAAGCGCGCCGAGCTGCCGTTCCACTATGAGGACTTGTCCGAGGTGGAAAATGCAGAGGCACGGATCCAGGCCTATCGCCAGCAGGATCTGGCCCGTCCGATCCCGCTCGAGCAGGCCCCCCTGCTGCGCCTTGCCTGCTTCAAACTGGCCTCCGATCACCACAAGGTTGTCTTCAGCGCCCATCACGGCGTGCTGGATGGCTGGAGCGGCCCCGTGTTGCTGGGGGCGCTGCATCGCGGCTATCAGGCGTTGATGAACGGCCTGTTGCCGCAGCGCGATCCGGATACCGCCTGGCTCGAATTTGGCCGCCATATCGCGAGCCAAGCCCGCAGCGCCGACGCCTACTGGCAGGGGCGGGGTGAGCTCTTGGCCAAGCCCAACGATCTCGCCTGCCTGTTCGGGGTGACGCTGGACGCTAGCTCAAGCGGGCGCCATACCCAGCTGCGACCGGCGGTGTGCGCCACGGCGCTGCCGGCCGAGGTGGCAACCTTGCTCGCGAGCCGTGCCCGCGACCTTGGCGTGACCGCGGGCCTGTTGGCCCAATATGCCTGGCACCGTCTGCTGGCACGCCGCTCTGGCGATGCCGTCACCCTGGTGGGCAACGTGACCCCGGGCCGGGACTATCCCATAGAGGGGATCACCGCGAGCGTCGGGCTCTACATCAACAGCCTGCCGCTGGCGCTGGCGTGGCGTACCGAGCTGAGCCTGGCCGAGCATATCGCCCGGTTGCAGACCGATCTGATGGCGCTCAATGAGCACGGTACCCAGTCGCTGGCGGCACTGACCAAAGGCCGGTCGCGTCTGTTCCAGAGCCTGTTCGTGTTCGAGAACTACCCCATGCCGGCGGTGCCTGCCGCCCCCGAACCCCACCAGCTGGTGCCGCGTTTTGGCGCCGTGGTGGAGAAGGTGGAGCTTCCTCTGTCGCTCGTGGTCAGCAGCCGGGGCGAGACGCTCCAGCTGCGCCTCGAGTTCGATGGGGATCAGATCCCTGAGGCCCGGGCCGAGGCGGTGCTGGCTGACTGGCTGGCCGAGCTCGACTGGCTGACGCAGGCGGATCTGGGCCAACCAGCCAGAGTGGCGGTGGCCGCGCCGCCCCCAGCGCAAGGGGCGGCCAGACCATCTACAGCCACACAAGTGGGTGCCACCAGGGCGGAGCCCGGTCTGGCTCAGCCGCCGGTCGAGGCCCGCGTGCTGGTGGCCCTGTGGGAGCGTCAGTGCGGCGTGCCCGGCATCTGGCAGCAGACCCTGTGTGAACTCGGGGTGGATTCGGTGCAGCAGCTCGCCCTGCTGGCGGCCCTCAACGAGGCGTTTGGCCAGGAGCGGGCGCCGCTCACCCTGCAGATCCTCAAGGCCCATCCATCCCCCAGCCGGCTCTATCGGCACTGGCTGGTGCGCCAAACGGAGGCCGCGCTATGACAGTGACCATCAAGCATGAGGCTCCGCTCGTGCAAACCCGGCCTGCCCCCCGTGAGGGGGCGGCCAACCTGGGCGCGCGGCTGGCGGCCTGTCTGGCCGCCACCCCGCTGGCTCCCGCCATCCGTATGGGCGTGGGCATGAGTGTGGACATGGCAGAGAGCCGTGACGGTGCAATCACAGGGCAGTGGCTCAGCTACGGCGCGCTCAATGCCAGGGTCGGCGAGATTGCCGCCCGCCTGCAGGGGCTGGCGGTGGGAGAGCGGGTCGGCCTCTATCTCTCCCGCAGCCCCGACCTGGTGGCCAGCCTGCTGGCCTGCCTGCGGCTCGGCCTCTGCTTCGTGCCGCTCGAACCTGACTTTCCCCTGGAGCGGCTGCAGGGGATAGCCCGCCAGGCCAGGCTCTCGGCGGTGATCTGCGATGAGGAGGCGGGGACCCCGGACCTCGGTTGCCCCCTGCGCCCCCTCAAGGGGCCGGCCCCCGGCGGGGCTCTCTCCTGGCCCAGGGTGGACGACGTCCTGGCGGCCTACATGATGTTCACCTCGGGCTCCACCGGCGAGCCCAAGGGGGTGGTCATCAGCCGCCGGGCCCTGCTCTGTTTCCTCGACGGGATCCGCGAGCGGCTAGGACTCTCCCCGAGTTGCCACTGGCTCTTTATCACCACCCCGGCCTTCGACATCTCCTTGCTGGAGATGCTGGGGCCGCTCTGGGGCGGTGGCAGGCTGACGGTGGCGGGCGGCGAGCACAACAAGGATCCCCTGGGGATGCTGGCCCTGCTGGCGGCAGATCCTTCCATCAACGTCCTGCAGGCCACTCCGGCCTGCTGGCGCATGCTGCTCAAGGCCGGCTGGCAGGGGGACGATACCCTCACCGCCCTGTGCGGCGGCGAGGCGCTGGATATGGGGCTGGCCGAGCAGCTTTGCGCTCGCACCCAGCGGTTGTGGAACTGCTACGGGCCCACCGAGGCCACCGTCTGGTCCCTGGTGAGCGAGGTGCGCTGGCCACCGTTTGATGGGCAGATCACCATCAGCCACAGCCTGCCCGGCTATCGCCACTGGGTGCTGGACGAGGCGGGGCGGCAGGTGCAGGAAGGGGAGGTCGGTGAGCTCTGCATCGAGAGCCCGGCCCTGTGCGAGGGGTACTGGCGCAAGCCCGCTCTGACGGCGACCGCCTTCCTGCGCCTTGCCACCCATCGCCTCTATCGCACCGGCGATCGGGTGCGGCGGCTGGGGGCGGACAGCTTCCTCTATCTGGGGCGGTGCGACGATCAGGTCAAGCTGCGCGGCTTTCGCATCGAGCTCGGCGAGGTGGAGGCGGGGCTGCGCCGCCAGGCCGGGGTGCAGGAGGCGGCGGTGCGTCTGGTAGGCGAGGGGGATGAGGCCATGCTGGTGGGTTACGTGGAGGCGAAAAGCGGGGTGACCCTCAACCGGCTGGCCCTGCGCAAGGGGCTGCAGGCGACGCTGCCGCACTACATGGTGCCGGCGCGACTCATCCTGCTGGATGCCCTGCCCAAGACCGGCAGCGGCAAGCTGGACAGAAAGGCGTTGCCCTTGCCCGAGTAAGTGCCGCGCAGCAGATAAAAAGAAGCCCGCATATGCGGGCTTCTTTGTGAGCGCCAATCACGCGGGCTTATTGGGTGATGGGGGCCGCGTCCGGCTTGGTGAGCAGCTGCTCGACGTCGTCGATCACCTTGAGGGCCGCCTGGGGGCCGCCGGTGGAGGTCCAGAGCGACCCGTCCACGGCACCGAAGCGCTTGCCCTTGATGGCGCCAAGCTGCTGGAAGGCCGGGGTCTGCTCGGCCTGCTTCATGGCATCCACCGCATCACCGCTGGTGCTCAGGGTGCCGACCACCAGCCAGTCACCGTCCAGCAGGTTGAGGGATTCGAGGCTCAGGGCCGGGGAGTGGGGGCTCTTGTCGCCGATCTGGTGGGCAGGGCGAGCCAGCCCCATCTCGGTGACCACGCTGCTGGCGAAGGTGCCGCCGTGCATGTAGCTTGGCCCCTTGGGGTTCCAGCGCACTATGCTCATCTGCTCCCCCTGGTGCTTGGCGAGCTTGCTGCGGGCCTCTGCCAGGCGGGCGTCATACCGGGCGAAGAAGGCCTTGGCCTCGGCCTCCTTGTTCATCACATTGGCGCTGCGGTTGAACACGGTTTTCCAGGGTTCGCCCCAGTTGCCGGTGACGACGGTGGGGGCTATCTCCTTGAGCAGGGCCAGGAGCTCTGGCTTGGTCTGGCCGGTGAGGATGAGATCCGGTTCGAGGTCTATCAGCTTCTCCAGATTGGGGTTGTCCAGATCCCCGACCACCTGGATCTCCTTGCCCGCCTTGTCCAGCAGATAGCGGGGCAGGGTGGACTGGCCGCGGCCGTTGACTGTGCCGACCGGTTGCACCCCCAGGGTCAGGGCGCTGTCGAGGTCAAGCTCGCTCAGCACCACGACCCGCTGGGGCGCATCGGGGACAGTGTGGGTCTGGCCGTTGGCATCGAGCACCTGGCGGGTGCCTGCCTGGGCCTGAAAGCCGACCAGACTGGCCAGCATCAGCGCGGCGGCCAGGGGGGAGAAGATCTTCATGGTTACATCCTTAATGGGTGAAATCGGCGGCACTCTTGGCCCATGCAGGGTGGCCCCTGTTGGTCGTGCCTGCCAGACTGAAACCGGGGTCCAAATGGGCGGGGACATGCTATCACAGAAGTGCAGGTGAGAAGCATTGTCATTTGTATTTATGGTGTCTGCCCTTGGAGGTTTGATACCATGAGGCGCCATTGCGAGGAGCCCAGATGCCCCCCTTATCCCCTCTCACCGCCTTCCTTTTGCAACGGGATCACCTGTTGCTGCCGGGAACGCCCCCCTTGACCCTGCATCGCATCTGCTTCGATGCCGCCGCCTTTACCCCCGCCTGCTTCGCGGCCCACGACATGGCGTTGCCCGCCAGCCTGCAGCGTGCGGCCCCCAAGCGGCTGGGGGAGTTTCTGGCGGGGCGCCTCGCGGCCCGCGAGGCCCTGCGCCCCTTTGGCCTTGCGGGGTATGGGGTGGCCATCGGGAGCGCCCGCGAGCCCCTCTGGCCTTTGGGAATGGAGGGGAGCATCAGCCACAGCCAGCTGGCGGGGCTGGGGGTGGCGCTGTGCGGGGTGCGCCCCGCACAGGGGGGAATGGGGCTGGATCTGGAGGCCTGGCTGGGGCCGGAGCAGGGGAATCAGCTCTGGCCCGGCATCGTCGATGAGGATGAGTGGGGGCGACTGGAGGCCGGGGCCCGCGCGCTCGGGCTGGACAGGGCCAGAGGGCTGACCCTGGTGTTTTCCGCCAAGGAGAGCCTGTTCAAGGCGCTCCATCCCAGAGTGGGGCGCTACTTCGACTTTCTCGATGCCCGCTGGCTGGGGATGACGGCCCAGAGCCTCACCCTCGAGCTGAAGGTCCCGCTGACGCCGACCCTGCCGGCCGGCTGGCGCTGTACCCTGCACTGGCAGCCGCTGGCGGGGGGCGTGCTCACCAGCCTGCTGCTGTGAGCGGCGCCCGGGCTCTCCTGCTCCGCCACTGCCCAGACAAAGAAACCGCCATCAGGCGGTTTCTTGCTATCTCTCTCAGGCCGACTGCTTGCTTGGTGTCCTGTCCTGGCGCCGACGCGGCACTATGACGGGGGCGCCATCGCCGGGGGCGTGCAGTATGTCCACATCGGTCTGGTAGAGACGATCGATCAGGGACTTGGTCACCACCTCCCGGGCCGGCCCCATGGCCTGGATGCCGCCGTCCCCCAGGGCAATCAGCTCGTCGCAGTAGCGGGCGGCGGTGGCGAGATCATGGATCACGATGAGCACCGTCTTGCCCTCGGCGGCGACCCTGTGGATGGCCTCCATCACCTCGGTCTGGTGGCCTATGTCCAGGGCGCTGGTGGGCTCGTCCAGCAAGATGAGATCCGCATCCTGGGCCAGCACCATGGCGAGCCAGACCCGCTGGGCCTGGCCGCCGGACAGCGAATTGGCGCTCTGCTGCCAGATGGCATCGAGCTGCATCCGCTCCCTGGCCCAGCCCACCATGCGGGCGTCCTCCTCGCTCCACTGGGTGAACCAGCCCTGATGGGGATGGCGGCCATATTGCACCAGCTGCTCGACCCGGATGCCGGGCGGCACCAGGGGGCGCTGGGGCAGGTAGGCCAGCTCCCGGGCCAGGGCCTTCATGCCATAGCTCCCCAGGGGCTTGCCCTTGAGCAGTATCTCCCCGGACTGGGGCTGCTCCTGGCCCGCCAGCAGTTTGAGCAGGGTGGACTTGCCGCCCCCGTTGGGGCCGACGATGCCCACCAGCTTGCCCTGGGGGATGGAGAGGGAGATCTCCTTGAAGATGGCCTTGTGCTGATAGCCGAAATGGAGTCGATTCACGGTGAGCGTCATCAGGCGGCCCTCGGTCTGTCTTGGAAATGGATGAATGGCATGGTCAGTCCGCCCGTTGTCTGTCTTTGATCAGGATGAACAGCAGCAGCAGGCCGCCGAGAATGCGGGTCATGATGCCGGTGGCCACCTCATGGGGGCTGGCCAGCACCCGCACCAGGGTGTCGCTGGCGAGCAGCATCAGGGCGCCGCACAGGGCCGCAATCCAGAGCGGTACTATGCGATCCCGGGAGAGCCAGGAGGCGAGTATGGGGGCCGCCATGGCGATGAAGACCACGGGGCCGCCGATGGCGGTGCCAAGGGCCGCGACTATGATGGCCTGGGCCAGCACCCCGAGCTGCACCCGGTTCACGTTCACCCCCAGGGTTTTGGCGGTGACGGGGCCGAGACGCAGCACGCCGAGGGCGCGGGAGAGATAGATGACCCAGGGGCAGACCAGCAGGATGAGTATCCCCACCGGCAGCACAGTGCCGTAGCCCTGGCCGACGAAGTTGCCCATGTTCCAGAGATAAAGGCTGGTGAGGTGCACCAGGGACTGGGTGGACATGGCGAACTGGCCGATGGCGTTCATCAGCTCGGAGACGCCGATGCCGATCACCACGAACAGATAGCCCTGCTCCCCCGGCTTGTTGCACAGGGCATAGAGCACGGCGGCGGCAAACAGGGCGCCGAAGGGGGCGGCCCACCAGGGCCAGCTGCCGAGGGTCAGGTAGAGGGAGAAGATGATGATGGCAAGGGACGCCCCCTCGTTGACCCCTATCATGTCCGGGGTGGCGAGGCGGTTGCGGACCAGGGTCTGCACCAGGCAGCCGGAGAGGCCCATGGCGGCACCGGCCACCAGCACGGCGACGATGCGCGGCAGCCGGATCTTGAACACTGTCACCTGGTCGAGCCGGCTCCCCTCTCCAAGCAGTGTCTGGATCACCCCCGGCATGGTGATCTTGCCTGAGCCCAGGGTCAGGGCCAGCAGGGAGAGCAGGATGAGGGCGAGCACCAGCGCCAGGGTGACGAGCCAGGCGCGGCGCTCCAGCAGCAGGGTGCGGCGGCCGAGGCGCAAGAGCAGGGTGCCGGTGGGGAGTGAGGTCCCGGACAGGGAGCCCGTCAGGGTGTCATTCATGGGGTTGTTCATGGGAGGGCACCTTATTTGACGGCCAGCAGGGAGCGGAAGCCGCCGCTGCGCACCACCAGGATGAGCACGGGGGCGCCGATCAGCGCCAGAATGACGCCGTTGGGCAGCTCGAACGGCTGCAGCAGCCAGCGCGCCAGTATGTCGGCACCGAGCAGGAACAGCACCCCGAACAGAGCGGAGAAGCGCACCTGGATGGCGAGGCGCACCGGCTCCACCAGGCGGGCGCAGTAGGCGGCCAGGAAGCCGACGAAGCCGATGGGCCCGGCGATGGCGATGGCGCAGGCGGTGAACAGGGTGGCGGCCAGCAGCACGCCGATGCGCACCCGGGTCGGCCGGATGCCGAGGGCCTGGGCCTGGTTGTCTCCCATCTGCATCAGGGTGAGCTGGCGGCAGAGCGCCAGGGTCAGCAGCAGGGCGGCCAGCGCGAAGGGGGTGACCGTCAGCACGGACTCCAGGCTGGAGGCGGCAAGGGATCCCAGGTTCCAGAAGCGGAACTGCTCCAGCACCACCCGGTTGGAGAGCAGCAGGAAGTTGGAGAGGCCGCCGAAGGTGGCGGAGAGGGCGACCCCCACCAGGATGAGCTTGAGGGGGTTGGAGCGCCCCACCATGAGGCCGAGGCCGAGCACGATGAGGTTGCCAAGCAGGGCCCCCATGCCGGACCAGAGCAGGTAACCGTAGGCGGATTCGACGCCAAACCAGGTCAGGCCTATCACCAGGGCGAACACGGCGCCGGCGTTGACCCCAAGCAGGCCGGGCTCGGCCAGGGGGTTGCGGGTGGCGCTCTGCAGCATGGAGGCGGCGAGCGCGAGACAGACCCCCACCACCAGGGCCGCCAGAGTGCGGGGCAGGCGCAGGGTATTGACTATCATGGCGAGTTTTTCATCGGCCAGGAAGGCGGGATCGCCCATCAGGAAACCGGCGACCTCGCGGCCACCATAGACACCGGCGCCTGTGGCCAGTGACAGAGAAATCAGCAGTAAGAGGAGCAGCACTCCGAGCCAGAACAGCTGTGCTTGGTATCTGAGCACGCAACAACTCCTTTGAAACGGGGCAGTAGAAACGCAAAAAGGGAGCCCCGATCTCGGGGCTCCCGCAGGGAGAGCTTACAGCTTGTAATCGACACCGGCGTAGACGGTGCGTCCTTCCAGGATGAAGTCGGCGTCGGTGGCCACCTCGTCACGCTTGGTGTTGGTGAGGTTGGTGATGCCGAGCTTGAAGTCCAGCGCCGGGGTGACGGTCCAGTTGGTGTTCACGTCCAGGGTCTGGTAGTGCTTGGAGGTGAACGCCTGGGAGTTGCGGGCCGGCACCTTGATCACCTGGCTGCCGACATATTGCCAGGCCAGGTTGGCGCTGACGAGCTCGCTTGCCTGCCAGTCCAGGCCGAGGTTGCCGGTGTGATCCGGGGTCTTGGCCAGATCATCCCCTGTGCTCCTGTCCTCGGAGTCCAGCAGGGTGAAGTTGCCGGTCAGCTTGACGTTGTCCAGCACGTCGACCCAGCCGGTCAGCTCCAGACCCTTGATACGGGCCTCCTTGACGTTGAGGTAGGTCATGACGGTCGGACGGTAGCCCGGGCCCCACTGATCGCTCTGGATCAGATCCTCGATCTCGTTGTGGAAGCCGGTCACCCCGGCGCCGAAGCGCGCGGCCTCGTAGGCGGTGCCCAGCTCGTAGCTGACGGCGGTTTCCGGCTTCAGGTTCGGGTTGCCGATGACCTGGCAGGCGCCGCGGCAGGCGGTGGTGGAGAAGCCTTCGCTGGACTGGGCCAGGGTCGGGGCCTTGAACGCCTTGCCGGCGCCCCCCTTGATCACCCACTCGTCGGTCAGGGTGTAGAGGGCGTAGGCGCGCGGGCTGAACTCGGTGCCATAGGTCTCGTGGTGATCCAGACGACCGGAGAGGGTCAGGGCCAGATCGCCGAAGCCGAACTCGTCTTGCAGGTAGACGGCGCTCTGGGTCGCATCCACGCTGCCATTGGCGATGTTGCGGCTGTGCTCCAGCTCGGTCTTGCGCAGCTCGGCGCCTGAGGTGAGCAGGTGATCACCCAGGTAACCGCTGATCTGACCGTCCACCGTGTTGTTGGTCTGGGTGATGTCGGCGGCGCCGCCATTGAGCTGGGAGTCATCCATCAGATCAATCTGCTCGAAGTAGTAACGAGCGCGGCTGTCGAAGTGCTCCCAACGGCCGTTGTGGGTCAGCCCCAGGCTCAGGCGATCCAGGTTCTGCACGTTGTGGGGGGTGGCCGGTGCGGTCGGGGCGCGGGGCACGTTGTTGAAGTAGCTGTCCATGTCGTTCTGGTTGTAACCCAGATCGAAGTCGATGTCCTGGTTGTCCGCCACCAGCCACTTCAGGCTGGTCAGCACGTTGACCACTTCACGCTTCTCCAGGGCATCGGCGTCCGGGTTGTTGGACTGATCGCTCTTCCAGTTGTCGCGCTGATAACCTTCCACCACCACGCTGCCCAGCAGCTTGTTGTCGATGAGGGCGCCGGAAACATAGGCGCTGGCCTGGTTGGCATCGCCGCCATCACCCTCGGTGGGCATGCTGTGGGTGTAGCCGACGGCGGCTTCCGTTTTCTCCTTGGCCTGGCGCAGGATCACGTTGACCACGCCCCCCAGGGCATCGGCCCCGTACAGGGAGGAGACGGGACCACGGATCACCTCGATGCGTTCGATGGCGGCCATGGGGATGGAGCTCAAGTCGAAGTCGTTGCCGTAGGCGCTGCCCAGGGTCTCGCGGGCGTTGACCCGCTTGCCGTTGATCAGCAGCAGGGTGTAGTCACCCCCCATGCCGCGGATCTTGATCTCGTTGCGACCGGTGGGGTTGGTGGAGACGATGTTGACGCCCGGCACGTGCTTGAGGGCATCGCCGATGTTGTTGACGTTCATCTTGTCCAGATCGGCACGGGTCACTACCGAGACGCTGGCCGGGGCGGACAGCTCGGTGTGCTTGGTCTGGGTGGCGGTGACCACCATGGTCTCGTTGGCCTTGACCGACTCTGCCTGGGCCAGGCCAGGTACGGCCAGCAGGCCGAGGGAGAGCAAAATCGGGTTCAAACGAAATACGCCATGCTGCAACTGCATTGTCAAAACTCCATGAATAAACAGAGGTTATGGGGTAGGGCACTGTGGGCCCAAATGCTCACTGACTTCCTTGTCTGGCAGTACCAGAGGCAGGATTATTGTTATCTCTTGTCCGCTCCAGTCCCCGGATGAGGAACCAGACGCCGGCGCAGGCCAGCAGGCCGCAGCCGATGTTGATCCAGGCCAGGGTGGAGAAACCGTGCAAGGCGCCCCCCGCGTCGGAGACCAGGTATCTGGCCGAAAGCAGGCTGCCGAGCCCGGCCGCCACATTGGTGACGGTGCCCTGGAAGGACATGAAGGCGGCGCGCTGATGGGGCGCCGGAATGGCCGCGGTGACCGCGAGGGTGGTGCTGGCGCGGGCCGAGCTCAGGGCCATGAAGAGAGTAAACAGCAGGTAGACGGGCAGGCCGACTGGCAGGGCGAAGCCGAGCAGGGTGACCAGGGCCAGCAACAGGCTGGTGAGCAGTATGGCGCCCTGGGCACGGCCCTGGTCTATCCAGCCGCCGCACAGGCGCATGGTGGCCATGCTGGCGAGGCCGCCGCACAGATAGAGGGCGGCGATCTGTTCCCGCGGGAAGCCGAGGTTGAACTGGAAGTAGTTGGCAAAGTGCGGGATCAGCAGGAAGTGGCCGAACATCTGCAGACAGAGTATGCACAGGGCCCCCTGACAGAGCGGCGAGCCCAGCAACTGGCGCAGCCCCTGACCTTGCGGGGCTCGGGTCACCGGCAGTGAGGGCAGCAGGCGGGCGCAGAGCAGGGCCAGCAGCAGGCCGCTCGCGCCAAACAGCAGGAAGGGGCTCTGCCAGCCGAGCCACTGGGCGAGCACCAGGGCGACGGGCACGATCAGGATGGCGGCAAGTGAAAACGCCATCCCCACGTAGGCGAGGCGGCGTCCGCGATCGCTTGGGGGCACCAGATCCAGCACGGCGGCCATTAGGATGGCGGCAAGGGGCCCGGCCACGCAGCCGGACAGGATGAAGATCACCAGCAGTTGCTGACTGTCTTGCACCAGGGCGCAGGCCATCAGCAGCAGAAAACGCAGGGTGAGCAGCACCAGCAGGGCGGGCTTGCGATTGACCCGATCGAGCCAGGGGGCGGCCAGGAGCCCCATCAGGGCGGCGCCCAGGGTGGCGCCGCCGCTGAAGTAACCGGTCTGCTCCGGGGCCATGCCGAGGCTTGTCACCAGGTCCGGCCCGAGGGGCATCACCATCATCATGCTGCCCATGGAGAGCATGTTGATCAGCAGGGCCAGATGGATGGCTGCAGAGGAGGAGACGACAGGTTCTGGCTTCATCAGAGGCTGACTCGAAAAAATGAGTCCGAATTGTATCCGAGGGATATTGTTGTGACAACAAATGATAACCATTTTTATTTGTATTGAGTGGTCTCTCAATGAGTCTTTTCTTTGGGCTCGAAAACGAGCCGGATAAGGACCTTCATGACTCCGTCATGGGCCCGGCAGTTTTGCCCCTTGCCATTGCAATCGGGGCGCCATGGCCCATGATGGCAAGGAGTGATGAGAGAGACGCCATGAGAGACGGCAAAAGGGACGGCAAAAGGGACGGCAAGAGGGAGACGAGGATGAGAGCTTGGTGTTGGGTGCTCGGGTGCTGCGTGCTCTGGGCCTTGCCCCTGCGGGCCGAGGTGAAGGTCATACCGGTGTTTGAGGCAGAGGGGATGGTGCAGACCCTCAAGGAGCTATACCCCGAGCTTGGGGTCAGTGCCATGGGCAACCAGCTGGTGCTGAGCGGTACGCCCGACCAGCTGCAGGAGGCCGAGAGGGTGCTGGATAAGCTCAACCAGCCGCCCCAGAGCCTGCTCATCGAGTGGCGGGTGGCGGGGGCGTCCAGCAGCCGGCAGGCGGGAATCGGCATCGGCAATGACAACGCCAAACGGCGGTGGCTGGTGGAGGGGGGGGCCGAGGATTACCAGCGCACCCAGCAGGACAACTGGCAGGTGCGCGGCCTCTCGGGGCGGCCCGTGCTGTTGCAGATGGGCTCCTATCAGCCGGTCACCTTCTATCGCTGGCAGGGAGGTCGGGTGGTGGGCATGATGCCGCTGATGAACGGCCTCTACGCCACCGCCACCCTGATAGGGGACAGGGTACAGATAGCGCTCAGCAGTGAGCAGGCCAGGCTTGAGCGCGGCGACATCAAGACCGGGCAGAGTGCCACCGAGGTGAGCGGCGCCCCGGGGCAGTGGCTGACGGTGGGGGAGCTCTCCACCAGTCAGGAAGGCCAGGGGACCGCGCTCTCCAATCCGTCACGGGTCGGGGTGGCGAGCGGCAGCGAACGCCAGACCCTGCAGATCCGGGTCACCCGTCAATGAGGCGGACGACGGTGCCCGTTAATGGGGTTGATCCCGGGTGTAATCCCGCAACTGGCGGCTCTTGAGCAGATACCAGAGCGCCCAGAGGCTGGCGACCAGCACCAGGGCGGTGGGCCAGCTAAATGACCACTTTTGCAGATTGAGGCTGTGCAGCTGCATCAGCAGACCGCTCGCGGTGGAGCAGAGCAACAGGCCCCGGCTGTGGCGTCTGAGCCAGGCGCGCAGGCTGTTAGTCTGCTGATAGGTGCCGCCAAAGGCGAGCAGTGCCAGCATGGCGGGCACGTCCGTCAGCAGGCTGATGTAGAGGCTCATCTTGTCCGGGTAGAAGAGGGTCAGGATGGCGCTGCCGCTCTCCCGGGTGACGCCGGCCATCAGAAACAGCCAGACCGAGCGGGTCAGCAAGAGGGCGATGGGCCAGAACCAGAGCGGTGGGCGCAGTTGGCCGTGATCGTCATAGCGATGTTCGGGGTAGAGGGTCATAAGGCCCTGTTTGCGTGAATTGGATGAATGATAAGAGGGATATGGGGCGGGGGGCGGCCCTTTGCAAGGCGGGGGAATTAATCGGGGGGCTATGCCCCCCAATCTCTGTTCAGCCTGTCTGACGCCGGATGGCGTTACAGCCAGCCCTTGCGCTTGAAGAAGAGGCCGGTGCCGAGCGACGACATCACCATCAGTACCAGGGACATCTGATAGCCGTATTCCCAGGCGAGCTCCGGCATGCGGCCGAAGTTCATGCCGTAGATGCTGGCGATCAGGGTGGGGGGCAGGAAGATCACCGCGGCCACCGAGAAGATCTTGATCACCTTGTTCTGCTCCAGATTGGTCACCCCCATGGAGGCCTCCAGCTGGAAGTTGATCTTGTCGAACAGGAACTGGGTGTGGGGCAAGAGGGACTCCACATCGTGCAGCATCTCGTCGATCCACTTGTTCTGCTCCCCTGTCATGCGCTGGCGCAGGCTGCGTTTGAGGAAGCGCAGGGCTCGGCGGGTATCGTGCAGGGAGAGACGGATCTGGCCGTTGGCCTCTTCCTGGGCCATCAGCTCCTTGAGCATGGAGTTGATCTGATCCGGCTCGAAGATCTGATCGGCGGTGTTCTCCAGGGTCTTGTAGCCATCCTCGATGAGATCCGAGAGGTACTCCACCTTGAGGTTCTGCACCTCCAGCAGGATGTCGAGGGCGTTCTCCACCTCCAGCCTGTCCTGGCGCATGTAGTGGCGCAGCAGGCGCACCAGGCCGATGTCATCCTCGCGAATGCTGATCAGCAGGTTGTTGCGCAGGGTAAAGGAGACGTGGACACCCTTGGTGTCGCGGCCGATCCGCTGGGGGAACAGGGAGTGGATGTGCAGACCATCTGTGTCCCAGTAGAAACGGGCGGAGGCCTCGATGTCGTCCAGCTCTTCCTTGTCGGGCACCTCTTCCAGGAAGAGGCCCGTCAACCATTCTCGTTCCGCCGTATCCGGCTTGTAGGCATCCAGCCAGACGGTGTTGTCGGGGACGATGTCGTCCGGCCCGAGCGTGACTATGTCCAGCACCTTGTTGTTGAGAATGTAGGCGGTGATCATCTGTCCCCCCTTAAGAAGTCATGGGTAATCAGGGATGGTTGCACAGGTTCATGCGGCCTTAGATCGCACAGAAAGCGATTCCATGAAATAGCATAACGAGGCCGATGGACAACCTGAATGCGGCGAACTATACAGGGGCGGGCCCCGCTTGTCAGGGGCTATTCATCGGGGGTTCAGCCTGTTCGCTCAAAAAAACGGCGAGGTCGGAGCAGCTGTTCACATCCCCATGACCTGGGTGGGATAGCCAGGGCATGGGTGCTTGTTCGGGTGAACCTCTTGAGGTCAAGCCCCAGCCTGAATCGCAGCGGTCACATATTGGGATAGTTGGGGCCGGATCCTCCCTGGGGCGGGGTCCAGGCGATGTTCTGGGGCTGAGCATCCTTGATGTCACCAGCCGGTTTGCCTATCTCACATATTTGGATAGTTCGGCCCCGAGCCTCCTTGAGGCGGGGTCCAGACGATGTTCTGGCTGGGATCTTTGATGTCACAGGTCTTGCAGTGAATGCAGTTCGCCGCGTTGATCTGCAAGCGAGGCTGACTCTCCGCCTCCGGGGTCTCGGCCTCTATTATCTCGAAGACGCCGGCCGGACAGTAGCGCTGGGCGGGCTCCGCCCAGGTGGGGAGGTTGACCGTCACCGGGATGCGCTCGTCCTGCAACTTGAGGTGGCAGGGCTGATCCTCGTCGTGGCTGGTGTTGGCCAGGTACACCGAAGAGAGCTTGTCAAAGCTGAGCCGCCCGTCCGGCTTGGGGTAGTGGATGGGCTGGCAGCGGCTGGCCCGGCGCAGTTGGCGATAGTCCGGCTCCTTGTCCAGCAGGGTAAAAGGAGAGGCGCGGGGGAACAGCCGTTGCTCCAGCCAGTTGAAGGCGCCGCCAAGCCAGGGGCCGAAGCGGTGCAACGCCGCGCCGAAGTTGCGGGCGGTTTGCAGCTCTTGCGCCAACCAGCTCTGTTGCAGCGCGTCCTGATACTCGGCCAGATCCCGGCCCCCCTCATCGCCGCCGCGCAGGCTCATGGCGACCGTGCCGGCCGCCAGCATGCCGGACTTCATGGCGGTGTGAATGCCCTTGATGCGGGAGAAATCCAGGGTGCCCGCATCGCAGCCGATGAGCAGGCCGCCGGGGAAATGCATGCGGGGCAGGGAGTGCCAGCCCCCCTTGGTGATGGCCCTGGCGCCGTAACTGATGCGCTCGCCCCCCTGCAGGGTCTGGGCGATGAGCGGATGGTGCTTGAGGCGCTGGAACTCGTCGAACGGACTGAGCCAGGGATTCTGGTAGTTGAGATCGACGATGAGGCCGACCGCCACCTGATCCTCTGCCAGATGATAGAGATAAAACCCCCCCTGACTCTTGCTGCCCCGCTGCTCACCGAGCGGCCAGCCGCTGCCGTGCAGCACCCGGCCGGGATGAGACTGGCCAGCCGGCACCTGCCACAGCTCCTTGAAGCCGATGGCATAGTGCTGAGGTTGGCGTTGCGGTTGGGCGGCGTTTTCCAGCGTGAACAGGGTGATCAACTGTTTGCCGAGGTGGCCGCGGGCCCCCTCGGCAAACAGGGTGTAGCGGCCATACAGTGCCATGCCGGGCACGTGATCCGCCTTGGGATTGCCCGCTTTGTCGAGACCCAGATCGCCGGTCAGCACCCCTCTTATCCTGTTCGCTTCCACGATGAGCTCGCTCGCCGCGAAGCCGGGGTAGATCTCGACCCCGAGCGCCTCGGCCTCCCGGGCGAGCCAGCGGCAGAGGTTGCCGAGGCTGATGATGTGGCAGCCGTCGTTGTGCATGCGCGGTGGCACCGCCCAGTTGGGCAGTTGCAGGGCGCGGTTGTCGCTTTGCAGCAGATGGACCTGATCATCCGTGACCGGGACGCCGAGCGGCGCCTCTTGCCAGCGATCCGGCAACAGCTCCTTGAGGGCGACGGGATCGAGCAGGGCGCCGGAGAGCAGATGGGCGCCCACTTCCGCCCCCTTTTCCAGCAAGCAGACCGAGAGATCCGGGGCCTGTTGCTTCAATGCGATGGCGGCACTGAGGCCAGCCGGGCCGCCACCGACGATGACGACATCAAATTCCATTGCTTCGCGTTCCATCTTGCCTCTGCGCTCGACTTGGCCTAGGGTAGTGCTGGTAGTTTACGTAAACGTAAACCATTTTGTCAGCATAAAAGTGTGAGAGTGCAAAATGGATTCACTCAACCGATACGAGGGATGACCGCCATGAAGCTGCTGGTCGCAGTCAAACGGGTCGTTGATTACAACGTCAGGATCCGGGTCAAGAGCGATGGCTCCGATGTGGAGCTCGCCAATGTGAAGATGGGCATGAACCCGTTTTGTGAAATCGCGGTGGAGGAGGGGGTCAGGCTGCGCGAAGCCGGGGTGGCGAGCGAGCTGGTGGTGGTGACCTTTGGCCCGGAGGCCGCGGCCGAACAGCTGCGTCACGCCCTGGCGCTGGGGGCGGATCGGGCGCTGCACTATGTTACCGATGAGACTTTGACCCCACTCACCGTGGCCCGCGCCCTGCAAAAGGTGTGCGAGCAGGAGCAGCCCAGCCTGGTGCTGCTCGGCAAGCAGTCCATCGACTCTGACAACAACCAGGTGGGTCAGATGCTCTCGGCCCTCTGCGACTGGCCGCTCGCCACCTTCGCCTCCGCCGTCAGGCTGGTGGAGGGAGAGTTGCAGGTGACCCGCGAGATAGACGGCGGTCTCGAGACCCTTGGCATGCCGCTGCCCGCCGTGGTGACCGTGGACCTGCGCCTCAACGAACCGCGTTTTGCCTCGCTGCCCAACATCATGAAGGCCAAGCGCAAGCCGCTCGAGAGCGCGCCCTTCGCCGCCCTTGGCGTTGAGCCGGCCGGTCAGACCCGGTTGCTCGGGGTAATGGCACCTGCCCCCCGGCGCGCCGGCGTCAGGGTGGGCTCGGTGGACGAGCTGCTGGACAAACTCAAGCACGAAGCCAAGGTGATCCCATGAGCGCATTGAGGGGCACGGCCTATCCCGCGGGCCAACTGGTTGCCGCCAGCGAGTGCGTTGGCGAACGGACAGGAACATCAACGGACGACATCAAGGTGCTGCCATGAGCGTACTCATCATTGCCGAACATCATCAGGGCCAGCTGGCGGACAGCGCCGCCCGTCTGGTCACGGCGGCGACTCAGCTGGGCGCCGAGGTTCACCTGCTGCTGCTGGGTCAGGGTCTGGTGGAGGCGGGCGAGCAGGCGGCCTCCTTGCAGGGGGTCAACCGGGTGCTGCTGGCCGAGCACCCCATGCTGGCGGAAGGGCTCAATGACGGGCTCGATCGACTGCTGGCCCCTGTGGTGCGGGATTATCAGCACTGCCTGATGGCGGCGAGCAGTCACGGCAAGGATCTGCTGCCGCGGGTGGCGGCCAGGCTGGGGGTGGAGATGATCTCCGAGGTGACGGGTATCGAGGGGCCCGATACCTTCCTGCGCCCCCTCTATGCGGGCAACGCCATCGCCAGGGTGGCGAATGCGGCGCCCGTCAAGGTGCTCAGCATACGGGCATCGGCTTTCCCTTGCGCCGAGAGCAATGGGCCTGAGGCCAGGGTAGAGCACCTTCCCGTCCCCGAGCTGGCGTGCCGGACCCGGCTCATCGAGCGGCGTGCGGTGCGATCCGCACGGCCCGAGCTCGGCGCGGCGCGAGTGGTGGTCTCAGGCGGACGGGCGCTCGGCTCCAAGGCGCAGTTTGCCCTCATCGAGGCGCTGGCCGACAAGCTCGGCGGGGCCGTGGGTGCCTCGCGGGCCGCGGTGGACGCAGGCTTTGTGGCCAACGATCTGCAGGTGGGCCAGACCGGCAAGATAGTGGCCCCGGAGCTCTACATCGCCATCGGCATCTCGGGGGCCATCCAACATCTGGCGGGGATGAAGGAGTCCAGGGTGATCGTCGCCATCAACAAGGACTCGGAAGCCCCCATCTTCCAGGTGGCGGATTACGGCCTGGTGGGGGATCTCTTCACCCTGCTGCCGGAGCTCACCGCCAAGCTGTAAATGTGCCAAAAAGGGGCGCAGAAAGCCGTCTGTGCTGTCTCGCCCCCGTTTCCATGCATGTTCGCTGCAAGCCCTGGCCCGTTCAGGGCTTTTTCCATGGCGGGGGCGTCGGCCATGGGGGCAAAAGGTTGCGCTGGATCCCAAAAAGCCTTTGCCCCGACGGGGGCCTGTCGTGTAAAAACGTTCGAGTCATCGATCACTCTCATCCACTCACGGAAAGCGTCATGAGCAAACAGATTTACAACTTCTGCGCCGGCCCCGCCATGTTGCCGGTTGAAGTCATGGAGCGCGCCCAGCGCGAATTTTGTAATTTCCAGGGGCTGGGAGCCTCGGTCATGGAGCTGTCCCATCGCGGCAAGCCCTATATGGCGGTCGCCGAGAAGGCCGAAGCGGATCTGCGCGAGCTGCTGGCGGTACCGGACAACTACAAGGTGTTGTTCATGCACGGCGGCGGTCGCGGCCAGTTCTCTGCCGTGCCCATGAACCTGCTGGGGGGCGCCAACAAGAAGGCGGATTACCTGGTGACCGGCGTCTGGGCCCAGAGCGCCGTGGATGAGGCCCAGAAATACGGGGACATCCAGACCTTCCAGGGGGTCGCCAAGAACGAGCAGGGGATAAGCCACCTGCTGCCGACCCCGGCGTTTCGTGCCGACGCGGCCTATGTCCACTACTGCCCGAACGAAACCATAGATGGCATCGAGATGTTCGATATCCCGGCCACCGGCGATGTCCCCCTGGTGGCGGATCTCTCCTCCACCATCCTCTCCCGTCCCATCGACGTGAGCCGCTTCGGCATCCTCTACGCCGGTGCCCAGAAGAACATAGGCCCGTCGGGCCTGGCCATCGCCATCGTGCGGGACGACCTGCTGAACCAGGCGAGAGCCGACGTGCCCTCGATCTTCGACTACCAGCTCACCGCCAAGAACGACTCCATGTTCAACACCCCGCCCACCTACGCCTGGTATCTGGCCGGCCTGGTGTTCGAGTGGCTCAAAGAACAGGGCGGGCTGGAGGCGATGGAGGCGCGCAACAAGGCGAAGGCCGACTTCCTCTACGGCTACCTCGACGACTCCAGCTTCTACGGCAACAAGGTGGACGCGGCCTGCCGCTCCCGCATGAACGTGCCGTTCCAGCTGAAAAATGAGGCCCTGGACAAGCAGTTCCTGGCCGAGTCGGAAGCCGCCGGTCTGCTGGCGCTCAAGGGGCACCGCATCGTCGGCGGCATGCGCGCCAGCCTCTACAACGCCATGCCGCTGGAAGGGGTCAAGGCCCTGGTCAGCTTCATGGATGGCTTTGCCAAGCGCCACGGCTGAGGCCTGTTCCCCCGATAGCAAGGCGCCGGGGACTCCCCGGCGTCTGTTTTTCCAGAAGATCCTGACCGCCAGCCTTGTTGCCCCGGTTTTGTGCCACAGACGGTCTTGCCGCGCGGGGCGCGGGCTGTTAACGTCCGGTCAGGTGATTTACTTGAGATCGTACGGGAAGTCTATGAATTCGTTGCGTTTGGAACCCATTTCTAGCGTGGCCGGGGTGGTCAATCTGCCTGGCTCCAAAAGTGTCTCTAACCGTGCCCTGCTGCTGGCAGCCCTGGCACGGGGCACCACCCGGCTCACCAACCTGCTCGACAGCGATGACATCCGCCACATGCTGGCGGCGCTGACCCAGCTCGGGGTCAAGTACAAGCTCTCCGCCGACAAGACGGAGTGCACCGTGCATGGCCTGGGCCGCAGCTTTGCGGTATCGGCGCCGGTCAACCTCTTCCTCGGCAATGCCGGCACCGCCATGCGCCCGCTCTGTGCGGCGCTCTGTCTGGGCTCCGGTGAATACATGCTGGGGGGCGAGCCACGCATGGAAGAGCGCCCCATCGGCCATCTGGTGGATGCCCTGCGCGAAGCGGGTGCCCATATCCAGTACCTGAAAAAAGATGGCTATCCGCCCCTGGTGGTGGATGCCAAGGGTCTGTGGGGCGGCGACGTGCACGTCGACGGCTCCGTCTCCAGCCAGTTCCTGACGGCGTTTTTGATGGCGGCCCCCATGGCGGCCGGCGACACCCGCATCCACATCAAGGGGGAGCTGGTCTCCAAGCCCTACATCGACATCACCCTGCACATCATGAAGCAGTTCGGGGTGGTCATCGAGCACGACGACTACAAGGTGTTCTACATCAAGGGCAACCAGACCTATGTCAGCCCCGGTGACTTCCTGGTGGAAGGGGATGCCTCCAGCGCCTCCTACTTCCTCGCGGCGGGTGCCATCAAGGGCAAGGTGCGGGTCACCGGCATCGGCAAGCACAGCATCCAGGGGGATATCCACTTCGCCGACGTGCTGGAGAAGATGGGCGCCCGCATCACCTGGGGTGACGACTTCATCGAGGCCGAGCAGGCTCCCCTGCACGGCGTCGACATGGACATGAACCACATCCCGGATGCGGCCATGACCATCGCCGTGGCGGCGCTGTTTGCTAAGGGACCCACCGCCATTCGCAACATCTACAACTGGCGCGTGAAGGAGACCGACCGTCTGCATGCCATGGCGACCGAGCTGCGCAAGCTGGGCGTGGAAGTGGAGGAGGGGCACGACTTCATCGCCGTCACCCCGCCGGAGCAGCTCAAGCACGCCGAGATCGATACCTACAACGATCACCGCATCGCTATGTGCTTCTCCCTGGTGGCGCTGTCCGATACCGCGGTCACCATCAATGATCCGGGTTGTACCTCCAAGACCTTCCCGGACTACTTCGCCAAGCTGGCCAGCATCAGCCAGGCCTGAGCCCGTCGGGCCCGCCTTGTGCGGGCCCGTTCGTTTCTGCCTCCCATCTTCTCCCCCGGTTTGCCAACGCCCTTTAGCAGCATTATCCAAACTTGCAAGGTGTGCTGATAATATTCCTTGCCAAAGAATGTAATTTTCTATTTACACCGTCCCGGTCGCGGGCTAGATTGAAGTTTCTTCATCGCAGTCATTTAGCAGGAAACTTGGTCATGCAGCATCAAACCGACGACGTTCGTATCAGTGAAATCAAAGAGTTATTGCCCCCGGTTGCGGTGCTTGAGAAGTTTCCGGCGACCGAGACCGCATCAAATACCGTCTTTGAATCCCGTCAGGCCATCCACAACATCCTGGCCGGTGACGATCAGCGCCTGCTGGTGGTGATAGGTCCCTGCTCCATCCACGATCCGGTCGCCGCCCTGGAATACGGCAAGCGCCTCAAGACCCTACGCGACGAGCTCAAGGGCCAGCTGGAGATCGTGATGCGGGTCTACTTCGAGAAGCCGCGCACCACAGTGGGCTGGAAGGGGCTGATCAACGACCCTTACCTCGACAACAGCTGCCAGATCAACGACGGCCTGCGCCTGGGTCGCAAGCTGCTGCTGGATCTCAACGACATGGGGCTGCCGACCGCCTCCGAGTTCCTCGACATGATCACCCCGCAATACGTGGCGGATCTGATGAGCTGGGGCGCCATCGGTGCCCGTACCACCGAATCCCAGGTGCACCGCGAGCTGGCCTCCGGCCTCTCCTGCCCGGTGGGCTTCAAGAACGGCACCGACGGCACCATCAAGGTGGCCATCGATGCCATCGGCGCCGCCAGCGCCCCGCACCACTTCCTGTCGGTGACCAAGTACGGTCACTCCGCCATCGTCTCGACCGCCGGCAACCCGGATTGCCACATCATCTTGCGCGGCGGCCGCGAGCCGAACTACAGCGCCGCCCACGTGGATGAGGTGGTGAAGGGACTGGACAAGGCCGGTCTGCCCCAGAAGGTGATGATCGACTTCAGCCACGCCAACAGCAGCAAGCAGTTCAAGAACCAGATGCTGGTGGCCGAGGACGTGGCAGGTCAGCTGCGCGCCGGCAGCAAGGCGGTGTTTGGCGTCATGGTGGAGAGCCACCTGGTGGAAGGCCGTCAGGATCTGGTGGAAGGGTGCGAGCTCACCTTCGGTCAGAGCATCACGGATGCCTGCATCGGCTGGGCCGATACCGAGGTGCTGCTGCGCAATCTGGCCGATGCGGTCGCCACCCGCAACGCACTCTGAGGCCGGGGGGATGCCCCGCTCACGGCAATAAAAAAGCGCGACCCCAGGGTCGCGCTTTTTGTTGGCTCAAAGAGGGGCTTACTTGGCCCGCTCCTGATGACCACGGAGGCGGATGTTGATCATCTCCACCACCAGCGAGAAGGCCATGGCGAAGTAGATGTAACCCTTCGGAATGTGCATGTCCAGCCCCTCGCCGACCAGGGCGACCCCGACCAGGATCAGGAAGGCGAGCGCCAGCATCTTGATGGTGGGGTGCTCGTCGACGAAGTCACCTATGGCCTTGGCGGCAAACATCATGACGCCGACGGCGATCATGATGGCCAGCACCATGACGGGCACGTGGTCTGCCATGCCGACCGCTGTGATGACGGAGTCCAGGCTGAAGATGATGTCGAGGATGGCGATCTGCACCAGTGTCGACATGAAACCGGCGGTCTTGCTCACCATGCCGGGCTCCTCGGCGGCGCCCTCCAGGCTCTGGTGGATCTCGTGGGTACTCTTGGCGATGAGGAACAGGCCCCCCACCAGCAGGATGAGATCCCGGCCCGAGATGGCTTCATCCAGCATGCTGAACAGCGGCTCGGTGAGGCGCATCACCCAGGCCAGGGAGAGCAGCAGCAGGATGCGGGTGCCCATGGCAAGCCCCAGCCCCAGGATCCGCGCCTTCTGGCGTTGAGCCTCCGGCAGTCGCCCCACCAGGATGGAGATAAAGATGATGTTGTCGATGCCCAGCACGATCTCGAGCAGGGTCAGGGTGGCGAGCGCCACCCAGGCTGAGGGGTCAGCAATCCATTCCAGCATGATTGAACCTTGGTTGAAAAATTTGAAGCAGCGCATTCTAGCAGGGGGTTATGGCTTGTCCCAGTGGCGGGAAAAGATAAAAATGGCAGCCATCCAACGGGAGGAAAACATGTTTCGATTAGGGCTCATCATCAACCCCATCGCCGGCATCGGCGGGGCCGTCGGTCTCAAGGGCAGCGACGGCATGGTGGCCGAGGCGCTGGCGCGGGGCGCCATGCCCAAGGCCCGGGAGCGGGCCCGTCAGGCCCTGCTGCCCCTGTGCTCGCTCACAGAGCAGTTCGAGCTGCTGACGGTGGCGGGGGAGATGGGGGAGACACTGGCCGCCGAGCTGGCGCTGCCTCACCGCATCCTCTACCAGCCCGCCGGGGCCCAGACGTGCGCCGAGGATACCCGGGCCGCCGCCCTGGCCCTGCGGGAGGCCGGGGTGGATCTGCTGCTCTTTGCCGGTGGGGATGGCACAGCCCGGGACATCTGCGCGGCTGTGGGGGAGTCCTGCCATGTGCTCGGCATCCCGGCGGGGTGCAAGATCCACTCCGGTGTCTACGGCGTGACCCCGACGGCGAGCGGCCGGGTGGCGGCGCGGATGATAGCAGGGGAGCTGCTGAGCCTGGTGGATGCCGAGGTGATGGACATCGACGAAGAGGCATTTCGGGCGGGCAAGGTGCGCGCCCGCCACTACGGCCAGCTGCTGGTGCCGGGGGATCTGCGTTACGTCCAGGCGGTCAAGCAGGGCGGGCGGGAGTCCGAGGAGCTGGTGCTCGCCGATCTCGCCGCCGGCGTGGTGGAGCAGATGGAGCCTGACACCCTCTATCTGATGGGGTCGGGGAGCACTGTGGCCGCCTGCATGGGGTCGCTGGGTCTGGAAAATACCTTGCTCGGTGTGGATCTGGTGGAAAATGGCCAACTTATCGGGCAGGATCTCAGCGCCGCCGAGATCCTGACCCGGATCCGCGGTCGTCGCTGCCGCCTGATCATTACCCTGATCGGTGGTCAGGGACATCTGTTCGGGCGCGGAAATCAGCAACTGAGTCCAGAGGTGATCCGGGCCGTCGGGCGAGACCATATTCAGGTGCTCGCCACCAAGTCCAAGCTGGCGGCCCTCGAGGGTCGTCCGCTGCTGGTTGATACCGATGACCCGGCACTGAACCGGTCGTTACGTGGTTATCTGCGCATAACCACGGGATACAAGGATCAGGTCATCTACCCGGTGGCCAACCCGGAATAGGACATCAAGGATGCGGCTGGCCTGGCGCCAGAGAGCCGCGATCAACAAGATCGCGGTTCCACTCCCCCGAATTTTTTGCCGGCAATCCCGGAAATGAGGCTGCGTTAAATGACGATTCACGATTTTGAACACAAGTTGTTGGGACTGATCGACGCCATGGTCGCCACGGCCAGCGAGGACGAGCTGTTTGCGGGCGGCTACCTGCGGGGTCATATCTCCCTCGCGGTGGCGCGCGCCGAGCTGGAGGGCAAGACGCTGGTGCGGGACGTAAAGAGCTATGTGCTGCGCAGCCTGAACGAGGCCATCTTGCAGGGGGAGCTCTCCGAGCAGGATGAGGTGCTGGTGCAGGAGATGTGGAAGCGGCTGCAGCAGCAGGCGGAAGCTTGATCCCATTCGCAATTCAAACAGAAGTTTAAGTAATCTGCTTCCCTGAGTGTTATCAAAAGGTTAATAATGAGGCTCGCCTTTTGTTTCAGGGATTAAACTATGGCCTCCACCTCACGCATTGCCACCAAACTGCCGCTCGAGATGCTCTATCACTGGGAGCGGCAGTGTCCCGACCGGGTCTATCTTCGCCAGACCATCCACCGCGAATACGTCGACTTCACCTGGGGTGAGGTCGCCGACGAGGCCCGCCGCATGGTGACGGCACTGCGTGCCCTGGGGCTGGTCCCGGGGGACAAGGTGGCCCTGCTCTCCAAGAATTGCGCAGAGTGGTTCATCGCCGATCTCGCCATGCAGATGGGGCAGTACGTTAGCGTGCCCATCTACCCGACCGCCAACGTCGACACCATCGAATACGTGCTGCGCCACAGCGAGGCCAAGGCGATCTTCGTCGGCAAGCTGGACGACTGGAAGAGCCAGGAGGCGGGGGTGCCCGCGGATCTGCTGCGCATAGCGCTGCCCTATGACACCATGCCGGCCGCCCACCAGTGGGACGCGCTGCTCGATGCCCATGACCCCATCCCGGACAGCCCGGTGCAGGCGCCGGATGCCCTGCTGAGCCTGGTCTACACCTCTGGCAGCACCGGCAAGCCCAAGGGCGCCATGCTGAGCGTGGAGCGCTACGCCTGGTCCTGCGAGAAGCTGGTGGAGGCAGTCTCCCTGACGGCCGCGGATCGCGGCTTCTCCTACCTGCCGCTCGCCCACATCACCGAGCGGGTCTACATCTACGGCGGCAGCCTGTTCAGCGGTGCCACCATCGCCTTCCCCGAGTCCCTCGATACCTTCATCGAGGACGTCAAGCGCTGCCGACCCACCGTCTTCATCTCGGTGCCGCGGCTGTGGGCCATGTTCCGCATCAAGATCCACGAGAAGCTGCCCCAGAAGAAGCTGGCGCTGCTGCTCAAGATCCCGCTCATCTCGGGTCTCATCAAGCGCAAGCTGCAAAAGGGGCTGGGGCTGGATCAGGCGCGGGTGCTGGGCTGTGGCTCGGCCCCGGTGGCCCCGGCGCTGCTCGAGTGGTATCACAGCATAGGCATCGAGATCACCGAGGCCTGGGGCATGACCGAGAACCACGCCTACTCCACCCTCAACTACCCCTTCCGGGCGGACAAGATCGGGACTGTGGGCAAGGCGGGCCCCGGGGTGACCCTCAAGATCTCCGACGAGGGGGAGATCCTCTGCCGCTGCGACGGCATGATGCTGGGCTACTACAAGGATCCCGAGCACAGTGCCGAGGCCATCGACGCCGAGGGCTGGCTGCACACCGGTGACATGGGCAAGCTGGACAGGGAGGGCTACCTCACCATCACGGGCCGCATGAAGGACGTGTTCAAGACCGCCAAGGGCAAGTACGTGGCGCCCGTGCCCATCGAGGGGATGCTGGGGCAGGAGCCCATCATAGAGCAGCTGTGCGTCATCGGTTACGGCATGCCGCAACCGGTCGCCCTGGTGCAATTGGCCGAGAGTGCCATGAAGGGGGACAAGGCCGGGGTCGACGCCCAGCTGGAGGCTGCCCTGACCCGGGTCAACGGCCAACTCGAGTCCCATGCCCGCCTGCGTGGCATCCTGGTGGTCAAGAGCCCCTGGAACATCGAGAACGGGGTGCTGACCCCCACCATGAAGATCCGCCGCCACCTGCTGGAGCAAAAGTACGCGGACATAGGCGAGCGCTGGTCCGGTGCCAGGACCATCATCTGGGAGTCCTGACAGGGGCGAGCCGTGTCTTGAACACAAATGCAAAGAGGGGAGCCAGTGGCTCCCCTTCGTCATTGCAGGCAACTGTGGTTCAGACCGCCTGGTACTCCAGCTCCACCCGCCCCAGCGCCTTGAGGGTCGACTGGGCGGAATCCCGCTGGCTGATCTGGCCATCCTTGCTCTCCAGCAGCACGGCGCGGCGTACTGTGGTGAGCTCCTCGCCATTCAGCACAGCATGGGCGCAGGCCATCTGCATCGGGGGGAGGCTTGGGTTGAAGGCGGCGTTCTCGGCGTAGCGGCCGCAGAAGATGCGGCCGTCCTCGAACTGCAGCGCCACCGCGGCATAGCCCTGGCTGTAGGGGGCATAGCTCTGGCGGGCGGCGGCCAGCGCGGCCTGCCACAGGGGGTCGTCGCTCTCGAGCACCAGCTCGTCGTGGGCCTGGGGGCTCATCAGGGCATCGGTGATGTCGAGATCGGCGGGGCCGAAGGAGTGAGGCAGGAAGGACTGCAGCTCGCTCAAGTCATCCGGCAGGGAGACCTTCAGGGTCTTGGCGGTGCTCAGCTCGTTCATGAACTGGCGGCAGTGACCGCAGGGGGTGTAGTTGACGGTGATTTCACTGATCCCGGTCTCGCCGCCGAGCCAGGCGTTGGAGATGGCGGACTGCTCGGCGTGCACCGAGTGGAACAGCCCCTGGCCCGCAAACTCCATGTTGGCGCCAAAATACCAGCTGCCGCTCAGGCCGCAGGCGATGGCGCCGACGAAGAACCTGGAGATGGGGGCGACCGAGCAGGCGGCCGCCAGCGGCAGCAGGGCTAGGCGCAGGGCCCGATCGTCGAGCCCGGTGGCGGCTTTCAGGGTCGCCACTTGCTCAGGGGTAAAACGGGCCTGGAAATCGTCCCCCAGCATGGGCAGCAGGGCGGCCTGGAGCGGGGCGGAAAGGGTCTCGAATGGCTTGGCAAAGCGGGGATGCATACTGTGTCCTCAAAGGCCAATTGGGGGGCCATTGTAGGGAGCAAGCGCGGCGAAATGTGTGAGCGCGCTCACGCCTTGATGGGCAAAGGGGCGGGGATGGTAAAGGAAACGTTTGTCTTTCGCAATCTGTGCGCCTGCTCGCAGCACGGGAGGCGTAGCAGGGCTGCCTGAGTATGGTTGGACGCCAAGATCGCGCCCCAGCCATAACCGTCAGGGGTGGCTATGGCTGGGCGCTGTGGGGATCAGGTCAGCCAGTGATAGAGGGCAAACAGCAGGGGGGCGACGGCGGCGGTCAGCACGCCGCACACCACCATGGCCAGCGACGAGAAGGCCCCCTGGGTGACGCCCTGCTCGGCGGAGGCGGCGGTGCCGATGGCGTGGGCACAGGCCCCCATGGCGAGTCCCTGGGCCTCGGGGTCGGTCACTCGCATCAGCCTGAGCAGGGGATAGCCTATCAGGGCCCCCAGTATCCCCACCACCACCACCACGGCGGCGGCGATGGCGGGAATGCCGCCGAGGGACTGGCTGACGCTCATGGCGAGCGGGGTGGTGATGGACTTGGTGGCGATGGAGGCCAGCAGCGCCGGATCCGCCCCCATCAGGTGGCCCACCACCAGGGTGGTACAGACCGAGATGAGCACCGAGGTGAGGGTGCAGAGGACGATGGGCCTGAGCTTGTCCCGGATCTGGCGCGCCTGTTGGTAGAGGGGCAGCGCCAGCGCTACCACGGCGGGCTCCAGCAAGGCGGTGATGGGGGCGGTACCGTGCTGGTACTGATCCAGCGGCAGATCCAGCCAGAGCAGCAGACCTATGATGACGGCGGTGGGGATCAGCACCGGGTTGATGACGGGCCAGGGCAGGCGGCGGTAGAAGGCCCGGGTCATGAAATAGAGTGCCAGGGTCAGGGGCAGGGCAAACCAGAACATCATTGTCTGTTCATCCTCTGATAGAGATGGCCGACGGCGCCTAGGATCAGCACTATGCCGAGCACGACGCAGAGCATGATGAGGCCAAACGACTGGCGCAGGGGCTCGAGCCAGGCCACCAGACCGACGGCGACCGGCACGAACAGGACCCCCATGTGACGCAGCAGCAGGCCGCCCCCCTGCTCGACCCAGGAGAAGCGGATGAGCTGCAGGGAGAGCAGCACGAACAGCAGCAGCATGCCGAGGATGCTGCCGGGGAAGGTGAAGGGCAGCAGGGCCGCCAGGGCCTTGCCTGCCAGCAGGCAGGCGATGATGACCAGAAAATCACGAAGGTAGCGCAAGGCGCGTTGCAACAACACGGGGGCCTCATCTTGGCAACTGTGAGCGAGGTCGCAGTTTAACAGGCACGGGGGGGATGGAACAGGGTCAACTGACCCGCAGGGGATACAATGGCCCCTCGCGTTTTTCCCATCACACGCAGGAGATCCCATGTCTTCCCCCTCTTTTCTGACCAGGTTGCGCCAGCTGCCCGCCGATCCCGCCCTGCCTCCCCAGCTGCTGCAAACCCGCCAGTGGGACGGCCCCCTGTGCCGGGTGAGGCTGGACAACATTGGGTCCAGCCCCGAGGCCGTTCGCCACTGGCGGCTGTTTGAGGGGGATCTCGGCCTTGCTCCCGACGCGGCCATCTACGGAGAGGGGTTCCAGATGCTGGCCCAAACCATGGGCAGCTGGCAGGCCCCCGAGCCGGTGGGCCGCTGCCCCGACGCCAGCGTCTATCGCATCACGGACGACGATGGCTATCACACCGTGCACAACCTGCTGCTGGTGGCCTGCGAGGGGGGCTGGCTGCTGCTGGCGTTCGCGAGCTGCCAGCGCTTTGGCGGGGAGTTTCGCCTCTATCCGGACGGGCGCCTCGAGATAGTGATGAACGCCGAAGGGCGCATCCTCGCCCCCGGAGAGCAGTGGCAGAGCGAGGCGCTGATCTGCCTGGAGGGGCCGGACAGGGAGGCCCTGCTGGGGTCGCTGGCGGACTATATCGAGGCCGAACACCCGTCGCTGGTGGCGGCTGTGGCCGCGCGCCCGAGTGGCTGGTGCTCCTGGTATCACTACTATGCGGACGTGAGCGCCGCCGACATTCGCGAGAACCTGGCGGTGCGGGCGATGCGCTTCCCGGCCCTGCGCTACGTGCAGATAGACGACGGCTATCAGGCGAAAATGGGGGACTGGCTCACCCCTTCCCCCAAGTTCGAGCAGGGGGTGGCAACCCTGGCCGGGGAGATCCGCGCCGCCGGCTGCGAACCCGCACTCTGGGTCGCCCCCTTTATCGCCGAGCCCGGCTCGCAAGTGTTCCAGCAGCACCCGGAGTGGTTCGTGAAGGGGGAAGATGGCCTGCCGCTGCCCTCGGAGCGGGTCACCTACGGCGGCTGGCGCTGCACCCCCTGGTATGTGCTGGACGGCACCCATCCCGAGGTGCAGGCCCACCTCGAGCAGGTGTTTCGCACCCTGCGCGAGCAGTGGGGCATCCACTACTTCAAGCTCGATGCGAACTTCTGGGGCGCCATCCACGGCGGCCGCTTCCACGACCCAGCCGCCACCCGGGTGGAGGCTTATCGGCGCGGCATGGCCGCCATCCTGCGCGGTGCCGGGGAGGGGGCCTTCCTGCTCGGCTGCAACGCCCCTATCTGGCCGAGCCTCGGCCTGGTGCACGGCATGCGGGTGAGCGATGACGTGGAGCGCCAGGGCCGGCGTTTTCGCCAGATAGCGCGGGAAGCCTTCAGTCGCGCCTGGCAAAACGACCGGCTCTGGGCGCTGGATCCCGACTGCGTCTGCCTGCGGGATATGCCGGGCCAGCACGCCAGCCGCGCCGAGTACGACTTCCACCTGGCCGCCCTGGTGGCGAGCGGTGGCATGGTGCTGGCGGGGGACAGGCTGCAGGATCTGGACGAGGGGCAGGGGGCGCACCTTGGCAAGCTGCTGGCCCTGTGCGCGGCGCGCACCCCGGCGGCCCGTTTCGATGACATGGGGTTTGGCCGCGCTCGGGTGGCCCTGCCCGGGGGCGGCGAGCTGCTCTGCCTGTTCAACTGGGGCGAGCAAGCCACAGAGATGGCGCTGCCGGCGGGGGGGAGGGATTTCTGGAGTGAGGTTCCCCTGGGAGAGACGCTGCTGCTGGAGGGGGGCCAGGGGGCGGTGATCCGCTACTACTGAATGTTGCACTCAGCAAAAAGGCTCCCTCGGGAGCCTTTTTATCGGGTGGGGTTGACCCCTAGAAGTGCCACTCCATCCCGATGGCGTAGTTGGCGGAGCCATAACCCGGGATCTCGTTGCTGGAGGCGAGCGCCTTGAGGGTCAGGCGGGCGCTGAGGGGAATGCCGAGCCCCATGCCGATGGCGACCTCGTCGCTCTGATCCCCCATCATGTCGACCCGCAGGGTGCGATAGAGGGAGAGATCCTGGCTCATCTGGGCATAGATCTGGGACGATTTGTTGTAGAGCTGGCCGAAGATCTCCATCTGGAAGCCGTTCTGGGGCGTGATGGCGAGCGGGATGCCGGCGAAGCGGTAGAGATCCGAGTGGTTGAAATAGCTGTTGGTGATCTGGGGGGTGAAGTCGGTCTGCTGATAGAGGGTGCTGAAGTTGCGCTCGATGAGCTGATAGGTCTGCTCCGGCAGACGCAGCAGATAGTCCGGCACTTCAAAACGCACCCCGGCCAGGGTGGTCTGGGGCAGCAAGGCACAGGCGACAAGGGTGAGAGCAGACAGTGCTGAACGCATAAAACGAGAGATCCCCAACAGTCGAGGCGCGGCATCCATGCCGGCAGCGCATGTAATTATCAAACTATCAGGAGCTTGGCTCCCCTGCTCATTATGTCGCGGACGCGGGGAGCTTACCGGGTTTTAAGTGTGAAACGCCTCACATCTCATAGATCTTCCAGGTAGCGATAGAGACTCTTCAGGATCGCAAAGTTCCGTTCGTTACTCTGATTCTGCTCCGCCAGCGCCTCGAGACGGGGCACATAGTCCGGCAGACGGCGGCTGAAGTAGTCGCTGCAGTGCAGGCGCCAGCGCTTCTGCTCCGCTTCGCTCAAGGTGTGGGGCCAGTTGCGGGCGCGGTAGCGGAACAGCATTTCCGGCAGGCGCGGATCACTGAAGGCAAACTCCCGCTCCCCCAGCAGATCCGCCGGGGTGGCGCGCACCAGATCCATGGTGGACTTGTCGCCGTGACCGAAGAAACCGGCGTAGAGCTGGGTATCGGGATCGCTGTCATTGCTGCCGGCAAACTCCTGATTGAACACCTCCACCAGCTTTTCCCGCACCTCGGGATGGGCTCGCAGCAGATCCAGGCTCTTGCGACACTGCTCCCGGTCTATGCCAAGCTGGTCGGCCCGCTCCGGGGTCAGGGTGGCGGCCGGCGCCAGCACCGGGCACTTGTTGATGTGCACCAGTTTCACCGGAATGGCCGCGAGATCTCCCAGATCCTCTTTTTTGGTATAGAGGCGCTCGCGGATCTCCTCGCTCGTGAGCTCGATGAGCGGGGTGGGGTCGCGGGTCAAGTCCACCATGATCACCGCATTCTGGTTGCTGGGGTGCCAGGCGAGTGGCGAGACCCAGCTTGCGCATCCCTGCCAGGGGGAGAACATGCCGGAGACGTGCACCAGGGGCTTCATGCTCACCACGTCGATCAGCGCCTTCACCTTGTTCTTGTTGCGCAGGGCAAACAGGTAGTCAAACAGCTTGGGCTGGGCTTTTTTCACCAGCTTGGCCATCTCTATGGTGGCCAAGACGTCCGAGAGCGCATCGTGGGCGTTGGCGTGGGCCACGCCGTTGGCCACCGTCAGCTTCTCAAGCCGGAAGCTCGGCTTGCCCTCGTCGTCCTGGGCCCACTCTATCCCCTCCGGACGCAGGGCATAGCAGGCCCGCAGCATGTCGAGGATGTCCCAGCGGGAGTTGCCGTTTTGCCAGCTGTAGGCATAAGGGTCATAGAAGTTGCGATAGAGGGTGTAGCGGGTCACTTCATCATCGAAGCGGATGCTGTTGTAGCCCAGCACGCAGGTGTTCGGGGTGGCGAACTGCTCGTGGATCTGGCGAATGAAGTCCGCCTCGCACAGGCCGTCCTTCATCGCCTTCTGCGGCGTGATGCCGGTGATGAGGCAGGCTTCCGGCTCCGGCAGGTAATCCGCGGGCGGTTTGCAGTAAATCACCAGTGGCTCGCCGATGATGTTGAAGTCGGCGTCGGTGCGAATACCCGCAAACTGCGACGGCCTGTCCTTGGCGGGGCTGATGCCGAAGGTCTCGTAATCGTGGAAATAGAAGGTAGGATTTGTCTGCTGGCTCATTTCGTTGTTCTGAATTGTGTTTATATGCTTGAAAAACAAGTCGTTATACGGAGTGTCATCTCAGATTGTCTCACTTTGTCCGATCTTGATTCAGTCCGTTTCAGACCAGTTTGGTACGTATCTGTGTACACGTCAGGACGCGTTAATGTGTCAGTGAAAAATCAGATGACCAGTCACAGGAGAGTCATATGCCACTTACTGATGCGAAGCTACGGGCACTCTATGGTAAGCCCTACTTTGGCAAGACGGAATTGTCAGATCGTGATGGATTGTCAGCTCGGGTCACCGAGCGTGGCACCATCTCATGGCAGTATCGCTATCGCTGGCAAGGAAAAGCGGCGAGACTCAAAATTGGACGCTATCCCGACCTTAAACTCGCTGATGCCAGGGCTTTGATCCCTGCTATCCGTGGTGCACTTGAGCGTAATGAACATCCCAGAGTTTTCTGGGATAAGCTCCACCAGAAGCATGATGTCACACTTAAACAGTGCTGCGAGCATTTTCGTGAGCATCATCTGCCCAAGCTGCGGCCCCGTACGGTCATGCTCTATGAGCATACCATGCAGCGCTATTTCGAACCTCTGTTTATTGGTATTCCGGTTGAACAGATCCCGTTTTCCAGCTGGCTGGAGTGGTTTGATAAAATTGGCAAGAAAAAGCCCAAAAATGCCGGTCATTTATTGCGCAGATTAAAGTCCATTCTTAGTTTTTGTATTCGGCGTAATCTCATTGGCGGCTCCCCGGTGTTGCAATTACGCACCGAAGATGTTGGCTCTCAACCTGAGAGAGGTACTCGTGTGCTGAGCATGCGTGAACTCGCTCAGATTTGGATTGCATTTGAACAGAGCAGGGCCAGCCGCGGATTAAAATTGGCCGCCAAACTGGTGATCCTGCTGGGCTGTCGCAGTGGCGAGGCATTGGGGGCGCAGTGGAGTGAGTTTAATCTGGAGGAGCAAATTTGGACGGTTCCCGCGGCTCGTGCCAAAAGTGGATCACCAATACGTCGGCCTATTCCTACCCGGGTGATGATGTTGCTGCAAGAAGCGGCAGCGAAATCTCGGCTAAAGGGGGGGCCAGTATGTCGCTCGCCGGTGAATCCAAAGCAGTCATTGAGCAGTGCGTCCCTGATCCAGCTAGCAGAGCGGGTGCGAGATAAACTGGAGCTGCCGTATTGGCGTATGCACGATATGCGTCGGACGTTGAGTACGCGTTTATCGGAGGAGCGCATCATGCCACAGGTAACCGAGAAAATGCTTGGTCACAGGATGGCCGGTGTCATGGCTATTTACAATCTTCATGATTGGACCAATGAGCAACGTGAGGCATATGAGTTATGGGATAAAAAATTAATGGAGGCTGTGAAATCAATTCAGGAAATGTAAATATAATGGAGTCATAAAATAGCGGTGTAATTCATCATCTAAGATGAGCGGTTTTCCCTTGATATCCAACTGCTGACCTCTGCGGTAGAATAAAAACCTTTATTGTGTGGCGGTGGAAACTTGTGTTCTTTAATCCACCTGTACAGAGTCGATCTAGATATGCCAAGTTGTTTTAATAGTGCTTTGGTTTTTATTAGTGCAGGTTCATTCTTGTTCATATAGCCTCCTGTTTTTTTAGGAGGTTAAACATCATTGGTGAATGTGTCAATTTGCTCTATTCTTAGGCGACTTGCTTTTGTGATATATAAAAGCAAGTCGCCATGCTCATACTATAAAAATGAACTTTAAAACTGTTTTCGTATATTATAAAAGCAATGAAAATGGTCGTGTATCAATATGGCTCATGGTCATGACATGTAAATTTCAATGGCGGAGGTGCTCGTTCTGTTTCCTTGGTTGCCTTTAGGGTAGGGTTTTGCTTCAGAGTTGAATCCACCGCAGCCTAACATGCACCCCTACTGCTTTATTCTATTGTCCCTCCCTCAAGTCACTGAGTCAGCGAACACAATTTGTATCATCTGGGGCGATCCGTGATGGCTTAGCCAGAAAATCATTAATAGCCATAATACCCAATTCCATTTTTCTTCGTGCGGAGACATTCGCTGAGTGAACACGAATTTGGGGTGGGATGAAGTGATTGGTCATTGCCTTTTTTTCTATCCAAAGAATAACGTCGTAGCCTGTTCCTCTATTATCATCACCTAGGTCATGGTCGAGGCTAATTTCTGTAACTGCTCCTGTTTTTAGCCATGCAATCGCTTCGTCTGGCCAGAATACGCGAACGCACCCTGCCGGTGTTTCTCTCTCATCGTCCAGATACAATTTCATGTTGCTTCCTCTTGGTCATTACAGGCTCATCAGTCATGACATATTTTCTGCAATAGGCGAACAACACCGCGATTAGCCCCATCAACAATCTGCTCACCGGGAAACGGCAGCCGGGATGACAACCCGGGGTCGGGATCGATGTAATAGACAGATGCGCCTGGGTTGATGTTTTGCAGCAAAGAGAATGCAGGTTCAACCAGTAAACTGGTGCCTATAATTATCACAATATCGGCCTCGCAGAGCCAGCGACGAGCGTGTTGATACTCATAAACCGTCTCACCAAACAGCACGATATCAGGGCGCAATTGTGAGCGGGTACATGGGCAGCACTCGCCCATATTTACATCCTTGTACCACGGCTGCCGGTATTTGGGATTACGAAAGCCCTTGGGTACCAAAAACCGGATTGAACCATGCAGATGAATAACACAATGGCTACCGGCCCTCTCATGTAAGTCATCAATATTCTGGGTGATGATCCCGACACGATATTTCGGCTGTAGCTTGGCGATCAGATAGTGGGCTTGCGAGGGGGAGGCTTCCAACATGGTTTGACGCCGCTGGTTGTGAAAGGCCAGGAAACCAGCCAGATCCGTGTCCAGGCTGCTCGCATGGGAATAGCGCCAGTTTTCATCGTGATGCCAAATACCCTCCTTACCTCTGAACGTGGGTACTCCGCTTTCCGCTGACAAGCCGGCCCCGGTGAAGAAGATGATATTGGGGCGATAACCTTGGCCGGTAGTAAGGGCTTGTGCTCGTCTCTTTCGATGACGGCGCTGATGTCTTCGTGCTCGGGAAGAAATTGGTTGCATAAGATTACCTTTGGTCAGCATCGGCTGAAATTGACAAATTAGTTGGCGTCATCCCACTCGGGTAAGGGCAATTTAGAAGCCTTGCGACAATGTCTGTTTGGGCAACAAAGGGGAGGTGTGATGGGATGTGGGCAGTTTGCTACTGTATCCGCCTGAAAACACGACATGTGCAAAACCCCAGTATCGAACCGGCACAGTCCGCTCGGTATAGTCAGTCGAGCTCACATCCAGAGGAGACATGCGATGAGCGTCCGTTTCATCTCCTGGTCAATTGCCCGGTTGCCCTGGCCAGCCGTTTTCTTGCTCGGTGCGTTCCCCCAACTTGGAATCGCGGGCGATTGCACCTACCGCAAGGACAGCCTCGGCCACACCCGCTATCAATGCCAGGATGGCCGCCATGGTTCGCTGCGCACCGACAGCCTTGGCACCGTCAGGGATTCAGGTTCTGGCACCAGCTGGCGTAAAGACTCGTTGGGCAATGTCAGAGGCAGCGATGGTACCACCTATCGGCAAGACAGCCTGGGCAATGTGCGCGCCAGCAACGGCAAGAGTGGCCTGAACGTCACCTGGCGCAAAGACAGCCTCGGCAACCTGCGCGCCTCCGATGGCACCCTGTGCCGCAGCGACTCATTAGGCACGCTGCATTGCGATGGTGGCAGCACGCCGCCCGCCGTTTTTAAATCCGAGTGAGGGTTTTATAGGCAACTGCACAGTCAGACGAAGGTTCTGAGGCGCAAGCCATAGTCTGCCCAATCTCAACTGGATACACTAACCCGCATTAACACGCTGTTTTAGCGCCACCTTTACCGTTTCAAAGACCGGATTCACCATGGCTATCAAGAAGAACGAACTCTACTCCTCCCTCTGGGCCGGCTGCGATGAGCTGCGCGGCGGGATGGATGCCTCCCAGTACAAGGACTATGTGCTGACCCTGCTGTTTGTGAAATACGTCTCCGACAAGGCCAAGGGCAACCCGTACGCCATGATCGAGGTACCAGCCGGGGCGAGCTTTGACGACATGGTGGCGCTCAAGGGCAGCAAGGAGATTGGCGAGGGGATCAACACCATCATCAGTGCGCTGGCCACCGCCAACGATCTCCAGGGGGTGATCACCATTGCCGACTTCAACGATGAAGACAAACTCGGCAAGGGCAAGGAGATGATCGACCGTCTCTCCAAGCTGGTGGCTATCTTCGAGGGGCTGGATTTGTCGGCCAACCGCACCGAAGGGGATGACCTGCTGGGTGATGCCTACGAATACCTGATGCGCCACTTCGCCACCGAGTCGGGCAAGTCCAAGGGGCAGTTCTACACCCCGGCCGAGGTGTCGCGCATTCTGGCCAAGGTGATTGGTATCAGCCGTCAGACCCCGCAAGATGCCACCGTCTACGACCCCACCTGTGGTTCGGGCTCCTTGCTGCTCAAGGCGAGCGACGAGGCCGGCCCCAAGGGACTGAGTATTTACGGACAGGAGATGGACAACGCCACCAGTGCGCTGGCGCGGATGAACATGATCCTGCACGACAACCCCACTGCAGCAATCTGGAAGGGCAACACCCTGGCTGCACCCCAATGGAAGGAGGGCAACAACCAGCTCAAAACCTTTGACTTTGCCGTAGCCAACCCGCCCTTCTCCAACAAGAACTGGACTAGCGGCCTCGATGCCGAGCACGACGAGTTCGGCCGCTTTGTCTGGGGCGTGCCGCCAGAGAAAAACGGCGATTACGCCTTCTTGTTGCACATCATCAAGAGCCTGAAGAGCACCGGCAAGGGTGCGGTGATCCTGCCACACGGCGTGCTGTTTCGCGGCAATGCCGAGGCGCGTATCCGCGAGAACCTGCTCAAGCAGGGCTATATCAAGGGGATCATCGGTCTGCCTGCCAACCTGTTCTACGGCACCGGTATTCCTGCCTGCATCATCGTCATCGACAAAGAGAGCGCCCACACCCGCGCCTTCAATGCATTGGCTGACCATGAGCAAGGGCTGTTTATGATCGATGCCAGCAAAGGCTTTATCAAAGATGGCAACAAGAACCGGCTGCGCGAGCAAGACATCCATAAGATTGTCGATACCTTCACCCGTGGCCTGACCCTGGAGGGTTACAGCCGTTGGGTACCGCTTGGCGAGATCGCCCGCAACGACTACAACCTCAATATCCCGCGCTATATCGATGGCAGCGAAGGGGAAGATCTGCACGATCTGGCTGGTCACCTGCAAGGGGGGATTCCCGACCGCGATATCGCGGCGCTTGGCCCCTACTGGCGGGTATTCCCGACCCTCAAGGCTACCCTGTTTGCCCCGTTGCGTCCCGGCTACAGTGAGGCGCGGGTAGCCGCCGCCAAGGTCAAGGGCACCATACTGGCCTGTGAGGAGTTTGCCCGCTTCAAACAGGCGGCGCTGGCGCCGTTTGATAAGTGGTTTAGCGAGTGCCAGTTCGGCGAGTTTGCCAAGGGTGACTCGCCCAAGGCGTTGATCGACGAGGTGAGTGAAGCACTGCTTGAGCACTACCGCGCGAGCGCCGAGGCGACCGGTGAGCTGCTCGACCCCTACGCCATCTATCAGCTGCTGATGGACTACTGGCAGAACCAGTTGCAAGACGATCTCTATGTCATCTCCCAAGATGGCTGGCCAGCGGGTCGGGTACTGCGCGAGCTGATTGCCGACAAGGGCGAAAAGATCAAAGAGAGCCCGGATCTGGTGATTGGCAAGGCCAAGTACAAGGCGGAGCTGATCCCACCCGCCTTGCTGGTGGCCCGCTTTTTTGCCAATGAGCAAAAAGAGCTCGATACCCTGCAAGCCGCGCTGGATGAGGCAAGCCAGGCACTGGAGAGCTTTATCGAGGAGCAGAGCGGGGAAGAGGGCGGACTGGTCGATGCCATGAACGACAAGGAGAAGGTGACCGCTGCCAGCGTCAAAGCCCGTATCAAGGTCGCCACCGACAAGGAGGAGCTGGCAGTGCTCAAGCAGGCGCAGCAATTGTTCGACGCCGAGACCCGCGCCAAGAAGGCCCACAAGGAGGCCAGCGACGCTCTCGATAAAGCGGTGTTTGCCCACTACCCCAAACTGCAGGATGGCGAGATTAAAACCCTGCTGGTTGAAGATAAATGGCAGGCAAGCCTGCGTGCTTCGCTGGAAGCTGAGATTGAGCGGGTTACCCAGCAGCTGGCGAATCGAGTCAAGGAGCTGGAGGAGCGTTATAGCCGCTCTCTGCCACAGCTGACCAAAGATGTCTGCAAATTGGAGATCAAAGTGGCTCGCCATCTGAAGGCTATGGGGTTGGAGTGGGCATAATGGCGGAGCAGATGATACAGAAAAAAACGGGTGAATTGGTTGCCAATCAGACCATCCCAAAAGGATATAAGCAGACTGAACTAGGTATCATTCCAGAGGATTGGAGTGTTTTTGAATTTAGTAAGCATTTTGTAATTTATGCGGGTGGAGATGTTCCCAAAAAATCTTTATCCGAAATTAGAACTGAGAAGTTTCAGTATCCGATTTTTGCAAATGCTCTAAATGAAAAGGGTCTATATGGTTATACTGCGCTAAAACGCGCTAAACCAGACTCGATAACAGTTACTGCGCGGGGCTATTTAGGGCATGCTGAATATAGAGATGAATATTTCTTCCCAATCGTAAGGCTATTGGTTCTAGAACCTAAGGGGGGACTCAGCTCAAAATATACATCATTTGCCATAAATGGACGTCTAAATGTACCTGTAGAAAGCACCGGTGTCCCGCAGTTAACAGCACCACAACTTGGTCGCATGTCGATAGTTGGGCCTGTAAATGTTGGAGAGCAAAATAGTATTGCACATGCTCTCTCTGAAATGGATGATTTAATTTATAGTGTGAAGCAACTCATTGCTAAAAAACAAGCCATCAAGACTGCCACAATGCAGCAACTGCTGACCGGTCGTACCCGCTTGCCGCAGTTCGCTCTGCGCCCTGATGGCACCCCAAAAGGCTATAAATCATGTGAGCTGGGGCCTATTCCAGAAGATTGGAGCTGTGATGAGATCGGTAGCTTTGCACCCTTTATTACCAGTGGTTCACGTGGTTGGGCTGATTTTTACTCCGATTATGGTGATCTATTTGTAAGAATTACCAATACAACACGTGGCTCAATATATCTTGACTTGTCCGACTCTAAATATGTAAAGCTTGCAAGTGATGTTGCTGAAGCAAGTAGGACATCAATTGATGTCGGCGATATATTAATTTCAATTACTGCAGACATTGGGATTTGTACGTACATAGATGATAGTATTCAGCTGCCAGCATATATAAATCAACATCTTGCATTGGTAAGATTCAATACATCATTAATATGTTCAAAGTTTGTCGCTTATTTTTTGGCGTCAGAGAGGGTTCAATCTTCATTTCTTCGTGCTTCAGATCAAGGCGCTAAAGCAGGAATGAATTTAGATAGCGTTCGGAAAATTAAAATCATTGTGCCTACAGAAAAAGAACAAACCGCCATCGCCACCATTCTCTCCGATATGGATAGCGAGCTTACTGTGCTGGCTCAGAAGCTGGCCAAGGCCCGTGACCTGAAGCAGGGGATGATGCAGCAGTTGCTGACCGGCCGTATCCGCCTGCCGCTATCAAAGGAGGCATGATGGAGAGCATTAATAATCAGGTGCAGTCGGTACGCCAGTTGCTGGCCATTCCCCAACTGGCCATCCCAAGCTATCAGCGACCTTACCGCTGGGGCGCCAAGAATATCTCGGATCTCTTTAGCGATCTTGCAGCACATCAGAGCAGGATTTCTGCTCTTTTTGGTGATGCCATTGCATATTCTGACAAGAGCGCCTACCGGCTGGGCTCGGTGGTGTTTCATCAGCACACCGATAGTGAGCAGGGCGAGATGCTTGATATCGTCGATGGTCAGCAACGTACCCTGACCCTGATGTTGACCGTCAAGGCGCTGATCGAGGTGCTGGATGGCGAAAGTCGCAGTGGCAAAGAAAAGACTACCCGCTTCCAACGTCAGGATCTGCGTGAGCAATTGCTGGCCTTGCGGGGGCCTGTCGATGAATTTATGCAGCGCCAGCGCTTCCCAAGCCGGGATTCGGAGTACAACCTCAGACGCAACTATCTGGAGTTGCGTCGGCTGGTGGCACGCCCTGAGTTTGACGAGCAACAAATCGACTTTTTGCTCAACCGCTGTCAGGTGGTCTGTTTTGTGCTGCAGGATATCTCGGAGGCGTTCCAGTTCTTCGATTCGCAAAATGCCCGGGGGCGCGATCTGGCCCCCCACGATCTGCTCAAGGCATTTCACCTGCGTGAGTTTGCCGAACATGAGGCCAACCTCAAGGCCGAAGCTGTTGCCCATTGGGAGCGTCTGCCAAGCGACGATCTGGCCAATCTGTTCGCCCTCTATCTCTATCGGGTACGCCAGTGGGCCGAGGGCAAGTCGGCCCGCTACTTTGGCAAGGGGGAGGTGGATCTCTTCAAGGGGGTCAACCTAGATCGGGTGGAGCACTTCCCCTACGTGGAGTCGCTGCGCATCGCCCACCACTTTGTCGATGAGTACAACGGCCAGTACCAGCGCAAGATAGATGGCCAGCGCATGACGTTTCCCTTTCATCTCGACCAGATGATCATCAATGGCCGGCGCTTTTTCGAGATGGCCGAGTACTACCAGACGCGGGTGGCCGCCATCGTGGCCGAGGAGTCTAATTCCGGCAAGATGCAATCTGCCACCCTGCTCGGCGAAACGCTGACCCCGATGGCCAGCAAGGTGCTCTCGACCCTGGGCAGCTACGAGCGCCGCCACCGCACCGGGGATCGTTATGTGCGGGCCATGTTCGACTGTGCCCTGATCTTCTATATCGACAAGTTCGGCAGCCAGGGGCTGTCACTGGCCATCGAGAAGAGCTTTATCTGGGCCTATCGCTGCCGCATTCGCCAGCAGGTGGTGCAACTGGCGACCATGGATAACTACGTGCTGGAGCACAATCTGATCCGTGCCATTCGTGATGCCCGTTTGCCGGGAGACCTGCACGGCTTCCCTTTGCCTAGCATGAGCAGCCGAGAGAACAAGAACAATCGCAACGGCGCCGAAGATGAGCTGGTCGGGCTGTTTCGGGAGATGAAATATTATGAGTGATGCAGGCGTCCACCCCTTTTCCATTCGTGCACTGCTTGAAAACCGCGCCCGTTATTTGGTGCCCATGTACCAGCGCAACTACGCCTGGGGAGAGGGAGAGATCACCCAGCTGCTGCAGGATGTGCTGGATTATCAGGGTAAGCGAAACAGCGAAGATAAACACCAGCCCTACTACATCGGCACGTTGGTGGTGTTTGCCCGAGGCGACGGTAGTTTCGAAGTGATCGATGGCCAGCAGCGCTTTACCACCCTCTCTCTGCTGGCCAATTGGCTCAAACACCACACAAAAGATGCGGTGGATATGAGCTGGTATAGCGCTATCAACCTCTCATTCGAAAGCCGCCCGGTATCGAGTCATACCTTCGAGCGCTTATGGAAGGGTGTTTCCCCACATCAACTAGTGGGAGATGACGTTAACGAAGGGCTGATCAATGGGTTCAAGCTCATCGGAGAGAAACTACCGGAGCTTTTGCGTCAGAAAGGGCTCGAGCTTTGCGACTTTTGCAATTATCTCTTTGATTATGTGCAGATCACGCGTGTCGAAGTGCCTGAGCATACTGACCTCAATCACTACTTTGAGGCGATGAACAATCGCGGCGAGCAGTTGGAAAAGCATGAGGTGATCAAGGCGCGGCTGATGGCGACGCTAAACAAGATCCCCGAGGATGAGACGCGTCGCCAAAGTCTTCATGTACTTACCCGGGTATGGGATGCCTGCGCCAATATGGAGCGCTATATCCAGTACGGTTTTACCCCGGATGAGCGTCATCGCCTGTTCGGTGAGAAAGACTGGGGTCAGTTTGTTCCCCGGGATTTTGCCCATCTACTTGATCTGCTGGCACCCTCTTATTGCCCCCCTTCTGCAGATAAAAGCGATGATGATGTGATTGACGCCAGCCAGGGGCGCACCTTGTTGGCCATTTTGCAGGATGACAATCTCGATGGAGAGCAGAAGGTGGAGGAGGAAAGTGCAGGCTCTGAGCGCTTTAACAGCGTCATCAACTTCTCCAACTTTTTGCTCCATGTGCTGCGACTCATTAGCCGAGACTCCATGAATACAGAAGGGGTGCCGCTCGATGATAAACAACTGGTCGATCAGTTTGAGCTGCGGGTGATCGGGGAGACTGACCCAGTGGCGGCAGTTCAGCGTTTTATCTATGGCCTGTTAAAGAGCAAGTATCTGTTTGATCACTTCATCATCAAACGCGAATTTTACGATCGTAAAGATGGCTGGAGTTTGAAACGACTTCGTGGGTACTCAAAAGGCGATACCCAAAAAATCTATACCGTTGGCTACCTCAATACCTTCGATGAGAACGAAGGCGGGTTTGATGGTGTGAACCGGCGGATCTTGATGTTGCTATCGGCGTTTCATGTGTCGACCCCGACCCAGGTTTACAAACACTGGCTCAATGGTGCTCTGCAATATCTATTCGACAATTGTCACCCTGAGCAACCGGTGGAGGCTGGGGCTTATCTGTCCTATCTGGAGAGTCAGGCTCGCCGCTTTGTCTTCCAGCGCTTTTTGGCGCCGGGTGAAGGGGCTTCCTATTACCAGATGCTCTTTGGTGATCATGTTTTGTTGCCCCACGCCGAGGTCAACGATCATTGGTGTGAAGCGATTAAATCCAAACTTACCTATGGCCAAATCGCGAACAACTTTGTTTTCAACTTCCTCGACTATCTGCTGTGGGTGCTGTCTCACAATCAAGATAGAAGGCTCGATTGGGAGGTGTTTCACCGTTTCGAATTTACGTTTCGAAGTTCAGTGGAGCATTTTGCTCCTCAGCACCCTATTCATAATGCGCACGAGGTTGAGAATGAGTCACTCCATTCGTTTGGCAACCTTTGCCTTATCAGCCACAGCAAGAATTCGCGCCTGAGTAACTTCCAGCCCCAACAGAAGCAGGAGCACTTTGAAGCGGGCCTTGCCAACAACCAGATTGATAGCCTCAAGTTGCTCGCCATGATCCGTTTGATGAAAGAGAAAGGTCGCTGGCAGGAAACCGAGATTGCAGAACACCAGGAGCAGATGCTAGCCGTGCTGGCTGCAGAGGCTGCCAAGATGAGGGAACAGCCATGAGTACGGTTGGACAACGAGAACATGCTGCCCAAGATTGGATGGTCCGGTTTATGTGAGCAGTATGGGGTTCACAGTCTGTGGCACTGGAACGCCATTCAGAAAAACCGCAATATCGAGACCTTGTTGTTGATGGTTGTGTTATCAGTGGCGATCATGCGCCGCTAAGTATTACTGAAAAACAGACTTGATGTGGACTCAATGTGCTCTTGTTGTTGGCATGGATTGAGAGTTTAAAAAATAATTGGAGAGCTGTATGTCGGTTGTAGAAGCATCATCCATTGGTGGAGTGATAGAGGGGGTGGATCCTTTTGTATTAACCTCCCTTGAGGCGATGCGAAAGAAGTTATTGGATCTCACCTCTCGCAATCGTCTGCTCAACTTTCCCCTCACCAATAAAGGTTCCGCACTGCGTATTGTTGATGAGCTGCCAGAGCAGCTCTATGAAACACTCTGCGCGGAAGTCGCAATGGAGTTTGCGCCAGTCCCTGAACCAACCCGCCAACAACTGTTGGAGCATGGCTATCTGAAGGTTGGTGAGGATGGTAAGGATGTCCAGCTAAGGGCCCTTCCGACGGCCAAGGATTGGGCACAGGTTTTGGGGATCAGCACCGAATTCGATTTACCCACTGGACAGCGGGTGCCTGCCTCAGAAGTAAACCGGCCACTGCTGGAGCAGGCCCATGAGTTTATCTATCAATATGGCCAGGCTAGAGATGGAAAACTGACCGGTATTCGGACCCAGTACGCTAAACAAGGCCTCAATTTGTCAGAACTGACCACAGCCTGCAACCTGGCGGGTTATGAAGGGCTTGAGGACTTTGAACGTCAGGCCAAGATAGGTAAGGCGCTCACTATATCGCCATCCTACCCCGGTCATGACGATAAGCGGATACAGGTTCTGCTCTTCCCCGGAGAGCTCGAGGCGCGTCTGCGGGCCATCCACAACAAGGCTCAAACGGCCATAGAAGAGAGTGGCGCAAATATCCTGTATCTGGCGCTGGGATTCCTCGAATGGTACGAGAGCGATACTTCGGATAAAGCACGCGTTGCCCCCTTGTTCACCATTCCTGTGCGATGTGAGCGTGGCAAGCTGGATCCCAAGGATGGCCTCTACAAATACCAGATCCATTACACGGGTGAAGATATCCTGCCCAATCTCTCCTTGAAGGAGAAATTACAGGCTGACTTTGGGCTGGCTCTTCCTCTGTTTGACGAAGAGCCGACACCTGAGTCCTATCTCGCTGCTGTGACCAAAGTCGTTGGCAAGCATAAACCCAGGTGGTCGGTGAAACGCTACGGGGCGCTGAGCTTGCTCAACTTTGGCAAGATGATGATGTATCTGGATCTCGATCCTGCTCGTTGGCCTCAGGACAAACGCAACATCTTGTCTCATGAGGTGATCCGTCGCTTTTTCACCAGTCAGGGGGGTGGCGAAAACAATGCCGACTCAGCGGGTGGATTAAGCCAACATGAGTATTGCATCGATAGTTACCCTGAGATCCATGACCGGATCCCACTGATCGATGATGCGGATAGTTCGCAACACAGTGCGTTGATCGATGCCATCCATGGGAAAAATCTGGTCATTGAAGGCCCTCCCGGCAGCGGCAAATCACAGACGATTACCAACTTGATTGCTGCGGCCCTGCTCAATGGCAAGAAGGTGCTGTTCGTAGCAGAGAAAATGGCGGCCTTGGAGGTCGTCAAGCGTCGTCTGGATCGTGCCGGTCTGGGTGAGTTCTGCTTGGAGTTGCACAGCCACAAGACGCATAAGCGTAAGGTGCTGGAGGATATTGAAGCCCGCATGATGCGTCAGGCAACGATGCCGACGACGGAAGAAATTGACGCTCAGATTACGCGTTATGAAGAGCTCAAGAGACAGCTCAATGAGTATGCGGCATTGATAAACACCCCTTGGGAGCTCACGGGAAGGACTATCCATCAGATCCTGAGTGGTGCGACACGCTATCGCCACAAATTGGATATCGATGCAACAGCACTCCATATTGAGAACTTTTCTGGTAAAAAACTGGACAAGGTGACTCAGCTACGACTGAGCGACCAAGTGGTGGAGTTTAGCCGTATCTACAAGGAGGTGCGGGAGCAGGTGGGGGCCGATGCAGAAATATATGAGCACCCTTGGAGTGGTGTGAATAACACCCAAATCCAGCTGTTTGACAGCGCTCGTATAGTTGATTTGTTACAAGCTTGGCAGGCGTCTATCCTCCATTTCCATCATCATTATCAAGGCTTTTTAGACAAATGGGTTCTGGAAGGTGAGGGGCTCGATACGCTCTCCCATATTGAGCAACTGGTACAGGATCAGAAGCATCTACCTACCTTGAGCGGATCGGAATTATTCGCCGCACTTCCCGGGATGGATACCTCGGATGCGATAGCACGCGTTCGTCACTATCTGACGAGATTTGACACCCTTCAAGGCTACTATGACGCCTTGAGTCAAGCCATTGAACCCGAGAAACTCCGTCTATTAGAGCGAGGGGAGCAATGCGACTTTCCCCGTGAAGAATTGGCAAAGTACGGTGTTGCTGAACATTTCTCTCTTCGTGACTTGATCAAGTGGCTCGAGTCTATTCGATGCATCGAAGATGAGTTGTCATCCCTCTCTGGCCAGCTGAGCGACTTCAAGAGTGCGTTACCTGGCAGCCTCTCTGCACACATCGATGATACCCAGCCTGGCTTAGTATTCTGTGCAGAATTGCTGTCTATTGTGGGGGCCTTGCCTGCAGAACTCATCAGGGTACGTGACCCACTGTTTGATGATGATGGCCTCGATGCTGTACTGCTCGAGCTGGTTCAGCAGATTGAAGAGTTACGTCCCCTCAGGGATAACTTGTCCGAGCTGTATCAGTTGGACAGACTACCGTCCCAAGAGCAACTTGCTCGTGCTGTTGCGATTATTCAGCAGGGTGGTTTCTTCTCATGGTTCAAGAGTGATTGGCGTAAGGCCAAGGCCTTGCTCACAGGGTTGTCTCGGCAGCCAGGAACCAAGTTTGCCGAGTTGAAACGTTGGTCAACTAACCTGGTGAAGTACACGGAGTTACTGCAGCGGTTTGAGCAAAGAGCCTTCGGTAATCAACTCGGCAACGCATACCGTGGACTGGACACGGATTGTGCGCAGTTGATGCAATTGCGCGATTGGTACAAGCAGGTCCGCGCTTGTTACGGCATCGGCTTTGGAAAGCGGGTAGCTATAGGCTCTGATGTGATGGCTCTGGATGGCGAAATCATTAAAGGCGTCCATCAGATCGAGAAGTCACAGTTCAGCGCGAAAATAATGGCCTTGGTGAAGCAGGCAGAAAATGAGACCAAGTTGCTGCCGCGCATTGCCCACCAACTGAAAGATCATCCTGTCTGGCTAGGTGAACAAGGAGCATTGAGACAGGCTTGCCAACAAGTGCAAGCGACGCTGACTGCTTTACAGGGGTGGTTTGTCAATACGGAGGTATCACTGGGTCAGATGACACATTTCTCCGATCTCTTGCAAAAAATGTCTGCCTTGCAGATTGACCTTGAAAATAAGAAACCGGAGTTGGGTGTCTTTGCGCAATCAGTCCCGTTGGCTTTTGGGTTGAATAAAGATAATCGGCAGGCACTAACCATTATCGGCGACACGCTGAATCTGGCTGATCAACTGGTTGGAAACATAAAGTGTGCCTCTTTGGCCACCAGGATCAGGCATCTGGATAATGCGAGCGAGTATGCGTTACTTTGCCGTGATGGTGTTGAAGTTGGCTTGCAATGGCATTACCAGGAGCAACATGCTGCGCGATTTGCACAAGAAACAATGTTGGATAACAGCCAGTGGCTAAAGTCGACAGACTGTTCACTGGGCGCATTGCTAGAGCGGAACGAAAAGGCGATTCAACAGCCTCGCTGGTTGAATGGGTGGGTCAACTTTATCCGTTGCTACGAACAGATGCAGGAACGCGGATTGCAGCGGATCTGGTCTGCAGTCCTTGCCGGAACGCTCCCTGTGGAGAAGGTTGAACTGGGTTTGGCTTTGGCACTCCATGACCAGTTGGCTCGAGAGGTTATTCAGGCTCACCCTGAATTGGTGAGGATCTCCGGTACCCAACGCAATGCCTTGCAAGCATCGTTCAAGGAGTACGACAAAAAGCTTATTACGTTGCAGCGTCAGCGCATTGCTGCGCAGATTGCTCGTCGCCATGTCCCGGAGGGGAACGCGGGAGGTAAGAAGAGTGAATACACCGAACTGGCACTGATCAAAAATGAGCTGGGAAAAAAAGCCAGACATATTCCAATCCGGCAGTTGGTCAACCGAGCCTGCAGTGCTCTGGTTGCTATAAAACCCTGCTTCATGATGGGGCCAATGTCCGCAGCTCATTACCTTGAACCTGGACGGGTGGAATTCGACTTGGTGGTGATGGATGAAGCATCTCAGGTAAAGCCAGAGGATGCGTTGGGAGTTATCGCCAGGGGCAAGCAATTGGTGGTGGTGGGTGATCCCAAGCAGTTGCCGCCAACCAGTTTCTTTGATCGAAGTGTGGATAGTGAGGATGACGATGATGCCGCCGCGCTCAGCGATACGGACAGTATCCTGGATGCCGCATTGCCGCTGTTCCCTATGCGGCGTTTGCGCTGGCACTATCGTTCCCGGCACGAGAAGCTGATCGCCTACTCCAACCGCCATTTTTATAACAGCGACCTGGTGATATTCCCCTCTCCATATGCGGAGTCTCCGGAGTATGGGATCAAATTTACCTATGTCTCGAAAGGACGTTTTTCCAACCAACATAACATCGAAGAGGCACAAGCCGTGGCAGAGGCGGTGCTTCATCATGCGCAGCACAGACCGGGCGAATCACTCGGTGTGGTTGCAATGAGTTCAAAACAGCGCGACCAGATCGAACGCGCTATTGATGAACTGCGTCGCAATAGACCGGAAGTCGATAGGGCCATCGATAGTTTGTATGCCATGGAGGAGCCGCTTTTCATTAAAAACCTTGAGAACGTGCAGGGTGACGAACGTGATGTGATCTTTATTTCCTTTACCTATGGACCTGCTGAACATGGTGGGAAGGTATATCAACGCTTTGGGCCAATAAATTCCGATGTAGGCTGGCGTCGCCTGAACGTACTCTTCACTCGTTCGAAGAAGCGGATGCATGTCTTCAGCTCGATGCGCTCAGAGGATGTTCTGACGAGTGAAACCAGTAAACTTGGAGTCGTTTCTTTGAAAGGCTTCCTTCAGTTTGCTGAAAAAGGAACACTGGACTCACAAATCACCCATACAGGGAAGGCACCAGATACCGACTTCGAAGTAGCCGTAATGGAGGCGCTTAGGAAAGCCGGATTCGAGTGTGAGCCTCAGGTTGGGGTGGCTGGATTCTTTATTGATTTGGCGGTGAAAGACCCTGGTTACCCTGGTCGGTACTTGATGGGGATTGAATGTGATGGTGCTGCCTATCACTCTGCAAAATCGGCCCGAGACAGGGATCGACTGCGTCAAGAGGTACTGGAACGTTTGGGTTGGAGAATTAGCCGTATCTGGTCCACAGACTGGTTCAGTAATCCTGACGAGGTGCTCTCCCCGATTATCCGGAAACTCCACGAGCTCAAGACGTTGGAACCTGAGGTCACAGTGCCTTCATATGAGTATATGGAGGAGAGCGAGCCTTTTGCAGAGGCAGAGGATCACCAAGAGACATCTCCTATACCAGAGCTGGGACTTAAGGAGCAGCTTCGGTATTTTGCTAAGCATGTTATCGAAGTAGCGCTACCGGATGTTGACGATGATCGCCGTTTGTTGCGGCCAGCCATGCTCGAGGCATTGCTTGAGCATCAGCCTCTATCACGCTCCGAATTTGTTGAGCGTATACCACACTACTTACGGCAAGCAACCGATGTACATGAAGCACAACGTTTTCTTGATCAGGTGCTGGCATTAATCGATGGTGCTGATATTGAAGCTGATGATGCTACGTTCGAGCCTGGATTGGCATAAGCAGAGGTAATTAAACAGTGACAGCTGTCGGTCAACGTGAACGCGCCACCCAACAACGAGTAGTCAGGTTTTTTATTGAGGATCTGGGCTATCGCTATTTGGGTAACTGGCACACCCGCCCCAACAATCGCAATGTCGAACCTGCTCTGCTGACTGACTGGTTGATGGGCAGTGGGGTGGATGCTGCGCTTATTCCCCGAGTCCTGCGCCAGCTCGAACGGGCGGCCAGCCTGGGGGAGGGGCGTCAGCTCTATGATGCCAATAAAGAGGTCTACCGCCTGTTGCGCTACGGCGTGAAGGAGAAGATCGGGGCAGGTGAGCAGAATCAGACCGTCTGGTTGGTGGATTGGGCCAATCCAGAAGCTAACGACTTTGCCATCGCCGAGGAGGTGACGGTCGCGGGGGAGAATACCAAGCGGCCGGATCTGGTGCTCTACGTCAACGGTCTTGCGCTAGGGGTGATTGAGCTCAAGCGATCCACCGTCTCTATTGGTGAGGGGATCCGGCAAAACCTCGATAACCAGAAACAGGATTTCATTCGCAACTTTTTCACCACCCAGCAGTTGCTCATGGCAGGCAACGACAGCCAGGGCCTGCGTTACGGCACTATCGAAACCCCTGAGAAATATTATCTGGAGTGGAAAGAGGCCGGCTCGTCGCAGGATGGAAATCCGTTGGATCGCCACCTGGCCCAGCTCTGCGAGAAGGGGCGCTTTCTCGAGTTAATTCACAACTTTATCGTGTTCGATAGTGGGGTGAAGAAGACCTGTCGCCATAACCAGTATTTCGGGATCACGGCGGCCAAGCGTTTTATTGAACGTCATGAGGGCGGGATCATCTGGCATACCCAGGGTAGCGGTAAAAGCCTGACCATGGTGTGGCTGGCCAAGTGGATCCGAGAGAATGTCGCTGACAGCCGTGTCTTGATCATCACTGACCGTACCGAACTCGATGAGCAGATAGAGAAGGTATTTGCCGGGGTTGAAGAGGAGATCCTGCGTACCAAGAGTGGGGCCGATCTGGTACGTCGTCTTAACGAGGCACACCCTTGGCTGCTTTGCTCTTTGGTACACAAATTTGGCCGACACACGGAAGAAGAAGATGAGACGGCTGAGCGAGATGAAGATGAATTTATCGCCGAGCTCAAAGCTAGCCTGCCAGCTGATTTTGCGCCCAAGGGCAAACTCTTTGTGTTTGTGGATGAGTGTCACCGTACCCAGTCGGGCAAGTTGCATGGAGCCATGAAGAGCATATTGCCCGAGGCACTTTTTATTGGCTTCACTGGCACTCCCCTGATGAAGAAGGATAAGAAGAAGTCGGTGGAGGTGTTTGGCCCCTTCATTCACACCTACAAGTTTGACGAGGCGGTGAGCGATGGGGTGGTGCTGGACTTGCGTTATGAGGCCCGCGACATTGACCAACGGGTCAAGTCCCAGGCCAAGGTGGATGAATGGTTCGAGGTGAAGACCAAGGCGCTCTCCCGACTTGGTCGCCAGCAGTTAAAAGAGAAGTGGGCCTCGATGCAGAAGCTGCTCTCGAGCCGCTCACGACTCGAGCAGATCGTGGCCGATATCCTGCTCGATTTTGACCGTAAACAGCGCCTGGCGGATGGCCGTGGCAATGCCATGTTGGTGTGCTCCAGCGTTTATCAGGCTTGCAAAAGCTATGAGCTGTTCAGTCAGGCAGGATTTGCTGACAAGTGTGCCATCATCACCAGCTATCAGCCCAATGCCAGTAACATCAAAGGACAGACGACCGGTGCTGGGTTGACCGAAAAGCTGGCGAAATACCATATCTATCGCAAGATGCTGGCGAACTTTTTCGGCCAGAGCGAGGATGAGGCCGGTAAGCGGGTGGAGGAGTTTGAGAAAACGGTCAAACAGCGCTTTATCAAGGAGCCAGGTCGGATGCGGCTGCTGATTGTCGTGGATAAGCTGTTGACCGGTTTCGATGCGCCGTCGGCGACCTACCTTTACATAGATAAAAAGATGGCCGATCACAACCTTTTTCAGGCTATCTGTCGGGTCAACCGGCTCGATGGTGCCGATAAGGAGTATGGCTATATCGTCGATTACAAGGACCTGTTCCGTTCTCTTGAGAAAACCGTCAAGGATTACACGGCCGAGGCGTTTGAGGGCTATGACAAGGAGGATGTGGCTGGGTTGTTGAAAGATCGCTTGGCACAAGGGAAGCAAGATCTCGATGATGCCCTAGAGGCAGTGCGAACGCTCTGCGAACCGGTCAAGGCACCACGCGAAGAGTTGGATTATCAGCACTACTTCTGCTGTGCTCCGGGGGCAGACGAAGATGAACTGCTCGACAAGGAGGCGCTGCGTTTAACCCTCTATCAATACGTCGCCAAGCTGATCCGTGCGTTCACCGCGCTGTCGGGGGAGATGGAAGAGGCCGGTTATAGCGCGAGCCAGTCTGCTGCAATCCGTCGTGAGGTGGAGCACTACAGCAAAGTGCGCGACATGATCAAAGTAGCCAGTAGTGATCACGTCGATATGAAGCAGTTCGAGCCGGCGATGCGCCAGATGCTGGATCTCTATATCGATGCAGACCCCAGTGAAACCCTGATGGACTTTGAAGAGCTGGGACTGTTGGAGTTGATCATCGAGCGGGGAGCTGAAGGGCTTGAGGGGGCTCCTGAGGGGCTGCGTAAAGACCCCGAGGCCATGGCTGAGGCGATTGAAAACAACGTGCGACGGACCATCGTCGACGAGAATCCGGTTAACCCCAAGTACTACGAAAAGATGTCGGTGCTGCTCGATGAGCTGATTGAGCTGCGTCGCTCCCAGGCTATCTCTTACCAGGAATATCTGGAGAAAGTGCGAGAGCTGGCTATGAAGGTGAAACGTCCAGCCAGTGGGGGGGCAGAAACCTATCCTGGAAGTGTCGATACTTCAGCCAAGCGCGCGCTCTATGACAATTTGGGCCGCGATGAAGTGCTGGTGACCAAGATCGATACTGCCGTCAGATATACCAAAAAGGCGGACTGGCTCGGTGATCGCTTCAAAGAGCGGGAGGTTGCCTTTGCTATTGCCGAAGAGATCAAAGAGTACGATGTGACCGTTGCGGATGTGATGACCCTGGTAAAAGCCCAGCCGGAGTACCATTGATGGCGTTGGTTACCTTTGGTGAGCTGACTGTCGAGTTGCAGCGCAAGGGCATCAAAAACCTGCACATCAATGTATTGCCTCCTGATGGACGGGTGCGTGTATCCGCGCCTGCTTCTTTGTCAGATACCGCCATTCGGGTTGCAGTGGTGCGAAGACTGGCCTGGATCCGACAGCAGCAGGCCGCATTTGCCGCACAACCGCGCCAGAGCGAGCGCAAGATGTGTAGCGGAGAGACCCATTATCTTTGGGGACGAGGCTACCGGCTGGATGTGATCCAGACCGATGGGGACCATAGCGTCAAGTTACAGGGGGGCTGGATCCGTATGCGGGTGCCTGCACACTATGACGTAGACCGCCGCGAGGTGTTGCTCCTTGAGTGGTACCGCCAGTTGCTACGCCAGCGCTTGCCAGATCTTATCGCCAAGTGGCAGGAGGCGTTAAAGGTGTCACCTTCCTTTGTGGGTATCAAACGCATGAAGACCATGTGGGGTAGCTGCAAAACAGATACTGCCCGCATCTGGATCAACCTCGAATTAGTCAAGAAGCCCCCTGAATGCCTGGAATTTATTGTTGTTCACGAGATGGTGCATCTTTTAGAGCGAAAACATAACCAGCGATTTATCTCCCTGATGGATTTGCACTTGCCAAATTGGAGAGAGCACCGAGAGAGGCTGAACAAGATGCCGCTGGCGTTTAACCGGTGGGGGTATTAAATGTTTCTTTATGATCCATCGCAGTTTATCGAATGGCTTGGTTTTCCTTCACAAGGGGAGTTTTTTAGGAAAACATTTACTTCTCCGCTCATAAATAAATACAAACTGCATCCTCCATGTGTAAAAACACTAAATAAATATTTTTTAGTGTCTGGTGATGATCGCTACAGTACTCAATTCGATAAATTCTTTCAAAGATTGGAAAGTATTTCAGTAGCTAGGGGTGTTAGTTCGGATTGTTATGATACATCATCTAAACCCATACTAATATCGCAATTTGCGATTCGTGTGAAATGGCCAAGCATCTTCAAAGGCCTTCAAATCACAGGTTATTATCCACGAACTTGTTCACAAGCAGAACATTTTTTGTGTGAATTGCAAAATTTATTGGATAGCTTAGATGGTCTTGAAGGGAAAAATCGAACCAAGAAAGTTTTAGAGAACGACTGGCTGAGATCTAGTCTAATGGAGTTGAATGTAGAGCTTAGAGTACATGAGAGCGACTTAAATGTAGAGCCTGAACATAGCATGGTTCTATCTAGAATGCTGCATTACATTAATATATATTTTTTCATTAAAACATTGGCAGCGTTTGATGCTGACTTTAACAGCAACATACCAATGGAGCACAAGCAGTCTATATTTAATAAAATGATGCCGACTTATCCATTTGATAAATGGGTGCCTCATAGGTCTGGATTGTTTGAACCTCTTTTGGAACGTTTTGCATCCAAGTCAATAGGCTATCAGGCTTTTGCCAAGTACGCGGGTTGTAATGAAGACTCTATCGCAACCAGTTTACGTCAGTTTTATGCAAGAAAACGAAATCTAAAATTTAAAACGGTTAGAGAATGGTTACGTGGAGCACTTGAAGAGTTAGCCAAGACAGAAGATTTTGATGTCGAGGAAGTTCTTCACTATTGTGAGCCGATGTGGTGCGTAGCGGATATATTATCTGGATGGATTCATGTAACGGATGATCCAGAACTGGATCATGACGTAGTCACATGTTTTAGCCATTACAATCGCTTTTATAATGAAGCTATAGGCAGCAGGGAGCCATAGGCTCCCTGAAAAAGTCATTCATCATCTTCATCATCAGGGCGCTCATCGTAGCCCCGACTCTGCCAGTAGGCATCGTGCTCGGGGTTTAATTGACGCGAGCGGTTATCGTCGTCATCTTTTTTAGACATGTGATTTCCTTACTATTTCGTTGTTGGTTTTAGCGGGGGAACTGCCACAGTTTTTTGTGCACGAGCGGTGAAGCTATCTTTACTCACCCCACCTCCGTTACCCCGAGCTTCAGCACTATGGATACGGGATACGGCTTCTGTGGTCATTGGTTTTTTGTTGTTGCTCATCATAGATCTCCTTGTCATCTCCAGTGGATGTACTGGATAGCGACAATGTATGAAAAATGAAGCCATCTGACAGGGGGCAAAAAATGGAAATTTTTCAGAGTTATGGCGTAGAGCGGAGTTGTAGTGGAGAGATGTAGTGGCCGAAAAACTGACCCCGTTTTCAGTCTGTGTTCACCAACTCTCGGTTGCTTTACTCCAGAGTCGCCAAGTTGAATAGGTCTGGATAAGGTGATCACCAGAATACGACATTGATGAGAGCTGTATCTCTTATTAGATTTCAGATTCAAATTTCACTCTAGGGGAAAAGAGGTGTTGTATTTCTTTTTCTCCACCAGTGAATGAAATTGTAACCCTGTCACTCAGTATTCATCATATTTAAAATGGTTCTCTATATAAAGATATAAAGCACATTTCATCCTAAAATACAGATTTAGAGTGAGATGTAAATGAAAGTCAGAATGAAAAGATATGATTCTTGAGCATCTATAAGATAGCATCGAAGGCTACATAATATGCATAACAAGCCCCGCCCTCAGTGTAGACTCGTTTGGGGTTTTCCAGGGGGCCTGGTTATAATTAATGGCATCCCATTGTACTATCTTTGGACAAGATACTGAGATGAGTATAGAAGTGGTTAATATTGCATATTCAGTCACTAAATGTTCATATTTTAATGAATTTTCTGAGTTATCTGAGTAGTAAGCAGGTTCATTAAGGGGAGATGTGGGAGTGTCTGCCACAATATGGCAGCGCCAAATGTTAATTGCCATATTTTGGCACGGATTTTTGACATTGAGATAGTAGTCTCATTCACCTAACAGATTGTTTTTTAAAACTCTATTTTTTAATGAGTAGGGTTTGTGTACATGATAAAATCATAGATGTAAGAATGCAAAAACCTGGAAAAATTTCCGATAAAAATTGCCATAATATGGCAATCCCCCTTCATATGCCATCAAGAAAGTCTTGTTTTTAACCTGTATTGAGGATGGTATTTTAATGGTCGTAGCTTTGTACGGAAATGTGGCGTTGTTGTCTAAATTAGCCTGACTTCCCAGACCCAGTTGGCCGTGACATGCGGGGCTTTCTTACTGGCAAACCAAGGTTGTTCAGTTTTTTTAGTTTGTTTATCGCGCTCACATACGCCATCACTTCTCCTACCTGACCGTTGTATTTTCGTAGAATGATTATGCCAACCATCAACTTTGAACAGCGATATCGTTGTTTCTACCAACGAGCGATTGAAGCGCCTTGCCTATGATGCAGACTTGAAGGGGATGGTGGTGATCGGATCATCGTCCCTTCAGTTAGTTCCACTCAAGCTGCATCGATTTGAGATAAACGCCCTGTACATAGGTTCACAAATTAGAAAATCAACTTGCTAAAACTATAAACTACGTTGTGTGAGAGGGGAATGCTGGTATTATTTATTTGATCTCAAATGAATGTTTAAATTCTGAAGGGTGCAATAAAGTATGATCTTATAAAGAACTGGTACAAAGAGAAAGATGCGACTTATATATTTGCACTTCCCTCAAATAATCAAAGTGGCAGACTTATTTTGACCGCTGTGGTTTATGTTTGGTTGACATCATCGGTTATATCACCCCACCCTCGCCAAGAATGTATTAATGCATTCTTGGCTGGCCTTGTTCCATGGTAGCCAATATAACATGACATAGCATGGGTCACGTGCAATGCAATGTATAGATTACTCCAAAATCTCGCAGAGATAATCTGCGGCAATTTTATAACATGCACCTCAAATATTTGTGAGAATCTGCCGTAAAATATATCAACAAATGATTGAATGTCTGGCGTAGCAAGCACAATGAAGAAACAATTTTGTTGCAGGCTAGCATGGCGGTGGTCTCCATGGGTATAGTCTTTAATATCAAAAAACAATGGCGAATGTACACCGGATTCACACAACAGCGATCGCCATGACTCTTGAAGCATACCGTGGTCACCATTGGTAAGAATAATTAAACTCTTTCTGGAGAATGATGTTACCCCCGAAATGAAGGTGGTGGCCAACTGGGCTTGCTCTCTAGTCGAGTCTGTAATATCTCGAAAACTAATTTCCAAATTGAGGTGTTTTCTAATATATGATTCCACTCCACGACACATTGCTATAATTGAACGTATATTCACAAATCGTTCGTCTCGTTCTGGGAAGGGGATATACGTCGTATACAGTTCTATGTCTGATCGCTTCATTACGTCTACCAACATTGAATCTGAGCTGCATGAGACCAGGCCGCCCTTCACACATTTGGCCGAGACTATTTTAGCGGTATTGATAGCATCCTCGTGCTTTCCTGCAACGCTGATGATCACCGGGACCTTTCTACTGAGATTGTGCATACCAATTAATGACAGATAAGAGCTGTATTCGGAGATGACATCATGCTGCTGACAAAGTGCATCAGCGTAGGAGGCGGCAATCTTGGATAATCCAGCCGCCAGCCAAAGCATCCGTAATCCTTGATTGCCATCTGTTGACAATTGTTGTGGCTTACCAAGCCTAACACTACATCCTCCCACTACTGATGCATCGGTTTCGACCATAACGTGATGACCAATACCTGAGTCGACAGAACTTAATTTGTCATCCAGTCTGTCGAAATCAAAGTCACTCTCCAATTCAAGTGGTATGAGCATGCTGGTATCCGGCGGTAGTTGCACCAACGGCTTGAGTTGCTCCCAATTTTCAACCTTGATGAACAGTTTTGGGTCGATGACAGCGCCTTTGTGCTCCCGGATCGCACTTAATAACTGCATGGAGGCCAAGCGGTAATAAGCGAGGCACTTGCGAACTGGAATAATCAATTTTCCGTTCTTCATGCCAAATGATTTTGACAAAGACTCACGCTGCAAAACCGACAGGCCATCTGCTGGCGTTATGACAATATCTATGAAGTCATTCCAATCCGAGTCGGTTTCATTGGAAACCCACCTCTGTCCCTCACTTGGTGTCACTTCCTGAATTCGGCTCAATGGGAAATCGCCAAATCGGCGATTTACATGGTCCCACCCTCTCACATGCCAGCGCAAGGTTGTGGCAACTACCGAATGGGGCGAGATGATATGGGACACTATCTCATCCTTCTTGAGGGACATCATTTTAATGACGGCAGGAATGTTGCGCTTATGGCAGCGGTTTAACGCCCGAAAGATGCTGGGTTCAACCCTTTGAGGTACGCCTTTGACATCCTCAAAGGAAATACGCTGATTAAGTTCATTCGCGTTGTTTTGCAACCAGGCCACAGGATCGGATTCAAACACGGGACGGTAGGCATCTGTTGCACAGAACGCCTTGTATCGATAATCCATCACGAAATTTTCAGGGGCCAGCTCCTGGTATCGGTTGATATCCGAGGACGCTTGCTGAGTGGAGATCCCAAAGCGAAAGACCAACTCAGACCTGTTGAATTCGCCCATCCACAGTAGTTGTTCATCTATCCATCTGAGTCTCTCGATGATCATGGGCCCATTGCGAAGGGACTCAATTATTTTTAGCTGGTCTCTTGACATATCAACTCACTCGCTATTAGCCTGTCTAGTAACTAGACACTACCACGATGTCTTGCAGGATTAAAGTATGAACGCCTACGCGAATGGAATTGCACTCATCACGGCTGAATCAAATCTTACCCCTTATCAACAAGGGGCTGAGGCAGCGAGACAGCTTCCTTGGTATGGTTTTCTCGCCACAGAGGTTGACGTTTCCCTCAGCAACGTTCAGCGCCGCCTAAAGCTCGCAGACGATTTTAGACAACTTTCTCCCTCAGTTTTTACCAAGCTCCGTCATCTGCAACCGCAGAGTGGTTGCTTCAACAAGTGCAATTTTTGTAGTCAATCGGCCTCTAGCCACATCATCGAATTCAGTTGGCAGGCGCTCGAAGACATCATTGCCGCGATTAAGATGGTCACTGTGCAACAAAACATCGACCAAGGCATTTTGCCAGCAGCAGTGAATCACGAGCCTCACCTCCTAACAGCCTACTTCGCCAGTGGGAAAAGTCTCATAGCCAACGAGCGCCAGGATCGCCCTGGTATTGTTTACTCCTATCTAGACAATGATCCTGCGCTTTACCCGAAAATTGACCAGCTTGCCAAGTTGCTGTACGACAACCTCGGGGTAAAAACACGCATTGCCACAGTGGGTTTTAGTCGCCATAACCATCAGATCTCCGCCGCCTTCAAACGGCTTAGTCAGGAGTATCAGCATTGCATCGCCGGGATTCGGCTCTCTATCTCTCCTTACACATACGGATGGACTAAGGCCGCAGAACGCGCTCATGTGGCCACCCGCGAGGAATTTGAAGCCGATCTCGCCCATTTCCTCCACCTCTTTCGTGAGCCTCTGTTAACTTCTACCTTGGGCAGAAAAGGATTCTGTACGGAGCTCCGTTTCCCTCCAATGGTTCACTCCACAGAAGTCGATACCTACCAGATCGATGGCCATTTTGTCTTAAAGGCAGGAAATTACCTTTATGTGGCTCAGCGTAACGGTGAGTTGGTGAACGAATCATTGGGTTGTTTTGACCCGACAGATCATGGCACCAAGGTTAACGGTCCGGGGATGCCGGTCTGGCAATTGGAAAGCGTTGATCCTGCCTGTTGGGAGGATGACGTCCGGCGAGTGTTGCAAGAGAGTGATGACATCTTCTCTACCCATATCATTCACCAGTTGGAAAACGAAGACGGTTGCTATTACGGTGTTGATGTAGAAAGGACACAAGAAGGCTACCACTTCGCAAAATACTTTTATCCCAAGGTTGGTAGCCGCCCTGGTTCTGGGCTAATTGACGGAGAACGTTATCTCCTCAATGAGTTGTTGCTGGCCACTTCCACTGGACAGGACCAGACTTGGAACCATGTCCACCGATTGCTCGATCGTCTTGAGACAACCGCTAGTTCACTTGAGAAGTATTTTCCTGAATCAACCTGTTACTTGCGCCAGGATGTAATGCCTCTGCTCACCTCGTACATTCGCGCTTTGCGGCTTGCCAACTTGCCTGCCAATTGCCTCTTCAATAAGCGCATGACAGTGGAAACGGGCCAAATCTGCAATCTTGGGCAGGCATTTCATGAATACAAGACGATTGCTTCACGGCCAGACCTCCCTCTCACACTAAATCATGAGAGGGCCTTTGGTCAAAATGGTGAACTTGCAAATGAAGGTATCGTTTATAGACTGGCTCCTAGTAACGTAAAGCGCCGTGCTGCTAATCAAAGTCGCCAAAGTGCAAATATTCAGGGGTTTTCCCTCGAAAAACTTGATCTCCGTTCAACAAGTACTGCGAATGGTCAATCAAAAGATCATCATTTCTTCGATTTAGAGTGCACTCATTCTTACCGTCTCCATGAGCTGAACGAACCCACCATCATAGGGCAAGTTGCAATAAGGAATATCGATGCCTGAAATCTATTTAACAAAGAATGGTTTGCTTAAGCTGCAGAGAGAGCTCAAGAAGTTGCAGGATGAAATCAGAGAGTGCAATCGGGAAATCGGCAAGACAGTGTCCCTGGATAACGACTTACGCGAAAACCCCGAGTTTTTGGCCCTGCGTACCAAAGTAGAATATGAACTCCCGGCCAAAATCTCCTTACTCAGCGGCATCCTTAACAATCATGTATTAGTTGAAACTACAGATCACATTCTGAGCAATGAATGCGAATTCATTGGGGTGGGTAATGCTGTGTTCTTGGAGGATGACGCGGGCAATGAGCGACTAGTCCATATCCTTGGCTTTGGTGAAAGTAACCCGGAGCGTGCTATCGCCAGTTTTGACACTCCCTTAGCAAAGGCTTTACTGGATCGTGAGATCGGCGATGCAGTCATCCTTCCCTACCAAGGAAAATCGGTAACTTATGAGGTGGTGGCTATTAGCAGATCACCCTACTTACAGTGAGGCAGTATGAACGGGAAATTCATTGTTATTACCGGCCTGGATGGTTCTGGCACAACCAGCATAGCCAAAGCATTGGCTGAACAGGATCCTGTAGGTTTGTATATGCAAACACCAAATGGAGCATATTCACAAACACGGGAAATGTTTGACGGAGCGTTTCGAATTGCCCATCCGGAGGCTCACTACCTGTTTTATTTGTCAGCTGTAGTTGCCGCTTCGGATGAAATAAAGGAACACCTGAAAACCCATAATGTCTATTGCGTTCGCTATCTAATCGATACCGTAGTCTCCCATCGTGTGGCAGGAGTTGATATCCAACTTAACTACGATCTTGGTTTTACCACTATTGCGGTACCAGATATTACGATTTTTATAGGATTGAGCGAAGAGTTAAGACAGCAGCGGATCTCCTCCCGCGGTAAATCGGAATTGGATAAGGTCTTGGATACATATAACACAAGAACCGCGTTTTTACGCGAGTTCAATCAGGTGTGCCCTGACATGTTGTATGTCGACAACAACACAACTGTGGACGCATGCGCAACTACCGTCACTACTAAACTTCACGATCTGGCTATATTGGTCACACCACAGAAATGAGGGTTTGATTGTGGATGCATTTTAATAGAAAAAGGAGTTTGAAAATGGGTGCTTACGATAAAGATTTTTTTAAAGATTTGCAAATGGTCTTCAATGCCGACGAGTCGTTGTCCGACTTGGTTAAAGCCGAGATCACGCGCAATATGGCTAAACTAAAAGATACGAAGATTAACATTCTGATGGTAGGAGCCACCGGTTGTGGTAAATCTTCCACCATTAACGCTTTATTTAATACCGAAGCTGCGAAGGTAGGGCAGGGGGTTGACCCTGAAACCATGACCATCACCAAGTATGAGATGCGGAATATTAACATATTTGATTCACCGGGATTGGGTGATGGCAAGGATGCTGACGACAAGCATGCCCGCAAGATAGTTGCGAAATTGTACGAAAAAGACGGCAAGGGCGAATTGTTGATTGATCTGGTAATGGTGATCCTCGACGGTAGCAGCAGAGATCTCGGTACTTCATTCCAATTGATTAATGACGTTATCATCCCAAATCTGGGTAAGGACAAATCACGCTTGCTGGTAGCCATTAACCAAGCGGACATGGCTATGAAGGGCCGATGCTGGAACCATACAACAAACCAGCCGGAGCCTGAGTTGGTGGAGTTCTTGGAGAAGAAGGTCCGTTCAACGCACCAACGTATCAAAGAGGCAACAGGCGTAGATGTGGAACCCATCTATTACGCGGCGGGCTACAAAGATGGCGATGCCCAACAAAACCCTTACAACTTGTCCAAGTTGCTGGCGTTTATTTTGCGTCACACCAAACCTGAAAAACGGGCTGCTTATGTTAACGATTTGAACCACAAGAATGAGCAATGGCAGGATGATGACAAACGCGAAGATTATCGTAGGGAAGTGCGCGACAGTGTGTGGGACTCTGTAGTCTACGGCGCAACTGCTGGGGCTAAATTGGGTGGGGATCTTGGGGGGCGCTTGGGTCCAGCTGGTAAAATTATAGGGTCTGTTATTGGTGGCGCCCTTGGGGCGCTTGGGGGTTTATTTTTTGGGTAGAGAGATTTCTCACCATGGATCTACACCAGTATCGCGTTGGCCATATGGAATCCATCATTGTCAATAGGAGGCTGCTCATGCCGATTGACATCCTGATGGTTGGGGCAACCGGAACAGGCAAGAGCGCTACATTGAATGCTTTGTTCCAAAAGACGGTGGCAAAGGTTGGCCTTGGAGCTGAGCCTGAAACAGAACACATTTCATCGTATCAGCTACACAATTCCTTGCGATTTCATGATTCAGCAGGGCTTGGCGACGGCGTAGAGGCTGATAAAAAACATGCGCAAAACATAGCTCGCAAACTGTATGAGCGTTGTGCCGTTCAAGGTGCTGGTACTGGTCAAGGATATAGACTGATCGATCTAGTCCTTGTCATACTGGATGGAGGGAGTAAGGACTTAGGCACTGCGTACAAATTACTTGAATCTGTGGTACTGAAATCGATAGAGGCTAAACGTGTAATAGTAGCTGTAAATCAAGCCGATATGGCAATGAAGGGGAGGCATTGGTGTCATGAATCCAATCAACCTGATGATGTTTTGTACACATATTTGAAAGAACAATCAAGTTCGATAAAAGCCAGGATTCTAGAATCAACAGGATGTACTATCAGTAAGCCGGTATTTTATAGTGCCACTAGAGGCTACCATATTCAAGAACTGATAGATCATCTCATTGAACATTTTCCCGAATCGAGAAGATGTATCGGTATGTGATGTTACTTTTCATAATATTATATCAACATGGCATTGAGGTGAGTCCAATGGACAGTGATGTTTATGAGAATGCAAAAGATATATTGAAGCACGACGGGAAGCTCGAAGCATTTGCTGAACTTAATCGCCTTACCGTCGAGACGGCGAAACAATTACTTGAAAGGTTTATGGAACAGCCAGAGATAGCAAAAGAATTTAATGAATACATTTTTTCAAGTGAACGAAGTGATGATTTCAAAGGTTATACAGCAGGAGAAGAAAAGGGCTTTCAGAGAGGTCATGAAGCTGGTTTCGCCAAAGGTGCTATTATGGGGGTTATGGGAACTCTGACACTGGCAGGCTTGATCATTCTCTCTAGTCGCCGGTAGGGTTCTAAATATGTTTTTATTTGACACCGGACTCAAATCGGTGTCTTGTTTTTATAGGTATATTATTATCCTAAATAGCTGTCCGAATAGTAGATCACTGGAGGAAGGTGGCGATTCAAGCAGGAATTGGCCAATTATGATCAATTGCTGACTCGTCTTGGCACGATGTAATTTGGAGTTTTTGATTGGAAAAGGCTCCCGCCATGCCGGGAGCCTTTCTTATTTCTATCTCTCTTTGCCGGATGTGCGGAGAAGTCGGACATCATTGTACCAGGGCTAGCTTGGTCGCATTTGTAGGTCCGCGCTCTTGAGCTTGAAGGTACAACCTTGCTGGATGAGCTCCTCCCGGTTGGCCAGCACCAGCGGGTAGAGCAGGGGATGTTGTTGGTGTTCGCCGTTATAGCTCACCTGCATCCGCTCCAGTGCATAGTGCATCAAAGGGATGCGCTGGCTGATCAATAACTTGCCATCTGACATGGCGTAGTCGCTGGCGATGATGGCTTGCTGACCCTGACTAAGACTTGGATTGGGAACGACTACGCCGCTGACTTGGGTGTTCCACTCCAGATCCAGTTCCCTACCATGGGGTGACGCATTCAGCAGGTCAGGTTCACCACGAAAGCGGCTCATCACGAAGTCCAGATATTCTCCTTTCTTCTCGCAATAGGCCCGCACATGCCAGCGGATCCCGTCATAGACAAGGGTATGGGGCACGATATTGCGGCCGCTCTGCTCTTCTGAACTCAGTGAGACATAGTCCACATCTACCCGTAACTGGCCCCGAGCCGCTTGCACCAAACCACGTACGATCTTCGGGTCAATATGTCGGTTTGGCACATCCAGGATCTCTATGTGGCCGTAGCGCAGATCCATCAAGGGTAGGGTCAGAACCCCGGATTCGTGCTGGCGCTGATATTGCTTCTCCCGGTGCAGCAGCATCAGATACTCGTCAACCTTGCCTTCACTAAAGCGGGGCACAAACTGGTCGGTTGGTTTGTATCCCTTCAGGCTCTTGTCATAAACCAGCCCGTCAGGTGCGTATTCGTTGAGGTAGAGGTTGATGTCTCGCGAGGCTTGCTGGCGACCGATATTGAAAGCTGTTGTCAGGTGGTTGGTGGTGAGTCGTCCTTCCCACAACAAGACGATCTCCAGCAGGCGAAAACGCAGGGTTTGATCCCAGGTGAGCTCTTTGGGTGTCATATGTGCTCCAAAATGCGACATGTGTGTGTAACCAGTATCGGCATGAGTATACAGGATACATATAATGAGTCCATCTCAAGCGGCACCCAAGGAGAATGTCATGAACTGCAAACTGGATACGACCTATAGCCATCATGCGTCATGCCGGATGCGGCAACGTGGCATCGCACCCGAGCTGGTAGAAATGCTCCTGCAGATCGGATGCTCTGCTTATCACAAAGGGCGAGAACTGGTTTATCTCGATCGAAAAGGATTGGCAATATTGCAAACCAAATGGGGCTTGCCAGCGGAATTTTGCCAGCGTCTGCGTCGTCACTATCTGGTGCTACAGGGCGGCGAGATTGTCACCGTTGGCCACAAAACCACCCATTTCAAACGCGATCGTCACTGAGGCACTATGAACCAACATCTGGTACCGGGTCAGGGGGATGCCCCCCTGATCAAGGGGATTGCTTGCCTGCTGTCAGCTGAGCGAGTCACGGAACTGACCTCTTTACTTAGCAAGGGGGGGTCTCACCAAGTTCGTGGGGCATCACCGCTGGCGGTTGTGACCGCATTGGCGATCCATATCGAGCAACATCGGCTGGATCGCACGTTACTGCCCATTTACCAGGGGCGTGAGCAACTGATGGCCGGTGCGGCCGACTTGCTGGGGAGAGAGGCAAGTTTTGAAGATCAAGACGCGTTTCGCCTGCTGGCACTGCTGCTCGACAAATTGCTGCGGGGAGGGGGTGGCAGTCGTCAGGTCAAGCTGGATGGACTCACACCTAGCGCTATGGAGCAGCGGGCACTGGCGGTCATATCCCCGAATACCGGTTCCGTAGTGCGCGGCAGCTGGCGGCGCAAGTCACGTAATCAGTTGGGTCATGCCAGTTGGTTGGATGTGGTGGAAGCGGCCCTTTGGTGTTTCTGGCATGGTGACGCCTTGGAAAGCGGCGAAGTATTGCTCGGCGTGCTGTTGGGTCGGGATGAGCGAGTAAGGGGGGTCTATGGTTTGCTGGCCGGGGCTTTCTATATGAACAAGTCAGCTGGGTGCTGATGAGGCTGTTTGAATGTTATCTCAAGTCATTGAAATGTAACTGTAAATTTAACTTCTGCAGTTTATGATTACGAACTTCTGCATGCTGTGTTTCACATATGAAACAGCTGGACTGGCCTTACTTGTTTTTTGGCGGCCAAAGCGGATGAAGTCCTGATGGTTCAGTTACTCACACGAACAGCGTTGCTATCTGTAGCAATGCCCTCAAATTTCATCATGTCCCAATTGTGTACCGTGCTCATCAGCGTAAGAACCATAAACCTTTATAAATCAGCTCATTAAAAAACACATATTGCAAAACGTGGAAGTAGAAGGTGGGCTCGCTGCCGGGCTGTGCTGTTTTGCTCATGTTGCTCGAGGTGAGGTGTCCGATGGCGGCGCCATGGCGCCTGGGTGGGCGGTGCCATGCACCGCAGTTGCCAGCATGGTAAACCATAGCGCAGGCAGAGCGAAGCCCGGGCGCCCTGGCTGCCGGTTTATTGAACGCTCAAAGGGGGCGGCTCAAGGGGCTGTGCAGGATTGCGGCTGGATCGGGCTTATCGGACCGTACCCGGGGGCAGGGGCATCAGGGTGTGCAGATCCAGCAGGGTGAAGAAGCCGCCTTCGTCTGGGTACCAGCCGCCGGTGTCTATGTAGTAGACGTTGCCAAGGCGGGCCGGAAGGCCCACCGGGGTGTGGCCCACCACCAGGGCGACGAGATCCTCGACACCGCTCTCATCCAGCCGCTCGATGCGGCGCCTTGACCAGAGGCAGACGTTCTTGATGGCGCGAAGCCTACCGCCGCTTACCCCCGCATCCAGTTGGTCCAGCAGCCCCTGCCAGGAAGAAAAGGGGCAATCGGCGTGGAGCAGCCCGACCGGGCCGGCCGGAGTGGCCACCTCGATGGCGATAGGCAGGGTGCGGTAGTGGGCGGCGAACGCCCCCTGCTCGTCCGGGGTCAGCTGCTGAAACCAGCCGCCGCCGTTCTGGATCCAGTTCTCCCTATCGCAGCTCTCGTAGCGGCAGACGTAGTCGTCGTGATTGCCGCAGACTGGGTGAAACCAGGGCTTGGCCAGCCACTCGAGCGCGGCTGTGCAGTCGGGGCCGCGATCCGTCAGATCCCCCACGGAGAAGAGGCGATCCCGAGCGGGGTCGAATCCCGCCTGGTCCAGCGCCCCTTGCAGCAGCGAAAAGTAGCCGTGGATATCGCCGACGGCGAGATCCCGCCCCAGAGGATTGCGGGAGAAGCGTCTGATCAGCGGGGACGGGTTCATGTCGATCTCCTTGCCCGTGCCGACGGGCGGCTTGTTCGCTTTTGTCTGGCCGTACATAAGGTTACAGAAGAAAGATGGCGGCCTCGCGGGGGCTGGTAAATCATATGACAGCATGCATGAAAAGGGGGCTCAGTGGCGAGCTCTTCCCGCCTTGCCCTTTCATGTGCAGGCGCCACGGGGGCCTTGTTCGCCATCCCATGGCAGCGTCGTCATCTCGCTTTTTGACAGGAATCTTGAATGCGGCGTCAGCTGTTGATCTGGATAGGCCCCCTGTGCAGCCTGCTGCTGCTGGGGGCGGCCTTGACCGTCCTCTATCATTTGACCCACCTGTGGCACTGGCACGACATCCGCCTGGCCATCTGGTCTCAACCCTTGCCGCAGCTGGGGGCCGCCCTGCTGCTCACCCTGCTCAGCTATGGCTGCCTCTGCTGCTACGATCTGCTGGCCCTGAAGGTGCTGGACAAGCGACTGCCCTTGCCGCAGGTGGGGATGACCTCCTTCATCGCCTACACCTTCTCCAACACCCTGGGCTTTGCGCTGCTCACCGGCTCGTCGGTACGCTATCGGCTCTACTCCTCCCTGGGGCTTGGCACCGGAGAGGTGGCCAGGGTGATCCTCTTCTGCTCCATCACCTTCTTCCTCGGTCTGCTGGGCTGGGGGGGCTGCGCCCTGTTGCTGGGGCAGGGGGCTGCCCTGCTGGCACACTGGCCGCGCTGGGCGACCGGTCTGCTGCAACTGGCGGGTGCCCTGGCCCTGCTGACGGTGCTGGTTTATCTATTTTGGCCGGGGGCGGCCCTGGTCTGGCGCGGGCACCTACTGCTCCTGCCGCGCATCAGATACCGCCTGCTGCAACTGCTTATCGCCCTGCTCGACTGGATGGCCGCCGCCGCCGTGCTCTATGTGCTGCTGCCATCGGGCAGCGTGCCCTATCCGGTGCTGCTCAGTGCCTTCGTGCTCTCCAGCCTGCTCGGGGTGCTGGCCCATGTGCCGGGGGGCATCGGGGTTTTCGAGGCGAGCATGAGCCTGCTGCTCACCCACTATCTGCCGGTGGACAAGCTGCTCGCCTCCCTGCTGATCTACCGCTGCGCCTACTACTTCCTGCCCTTCCTCTGTGCCCTCCTGTTGTTCGCAGGGCAGGAGCTGCTGCAACAGCGGGCCCGCCTGCACCGGTTGCAGGGGATGATGATGGCGACCCGGGAGTTCGTGCCCGCCCTGGTGAGCATGGGCACCTTCGCGGCGGGTACTCTGCTGCTCTGCTCCGGGATGATCCCCACCATGAGGGGACGGATCGAAGCCTTCCTGCAGGTGCTGCCCCTGCACCTGCTTGAGCTCTCCCATGTGCTCGGCAGCGTCAGCGGCGTGCTGCTGCTGTTGCTGGCTCACAGCCTCTATCGCCGTCATGACGGGGCTTTCAGGATCACCCAGTGGCTGCTGGGGCTCGGCATGCTGTTCTCCCTGTTCAAGGGGTTTGACTGGGAGTCTGCCCTGCTGCTCGGGGGCTTCTTGCTCGTCATCACCCCCTGCCGCCCGCTCTTTTATCGCAAGGGCTCCCTGCTTCACGCCCGGTTCACCCCCTCCTGGCTGATGTCGGTGGGGGCCGTGCTGCTGGGAGCCTTGTGGTTGCTGCTTTTTTCCTATCGGCAGGTGGAGTATGACCCCTCCCTCTGGCTGCACGTCTCGGCCCACGGGCCCGGGGCGGCTTCCCGCGCCCTGCGTGCCATGGGGAGCGTCATCGGTGTGCTGGCGGTGGTCGGGGTAGCCCATCTGCTGGCCCCCTTGCGCCTCGCCACCGACAAGCCGGATGCAGAGGCGCTCTCCCGTGCCCATGGGCTGGTGATGCGGGCAGGGGGAGGCCAAGGTTACCTGGCCCAGCTCGGGGATAAATCCCTGCTGTTCCACCCAAGTGGCGAGGCCTTCTTGATGTACGGGGCAGAGGGCAGCAGCTGGATAGTGATGGGGGATCCCGTCGGCCAGCCCTCCCTCGTGGAGGAGCTGCTCTGGCAGTTTCGCGAGCGCTGTGACGAGCACGACGTCAGCCCGGTCTTCTACCAGGTGTCTGCCCGCTATCTGCCTGTCTACCTGGATCTCGGGCTCATCCCCTTCAAGCTGGGGGAGGAGGCCATCGTGGATCTGCACGGCTTCGATCTCGCCGGCAGCCGCCTGCGCAACCTGCGCCAGAGCCACGCCAAGGGCAAGCGGGAAGGGCTGCGCTTCGAGGTGGTGGCCGCAAGTGAGATTGCCGCCCTGCTGCCCGAGTTGAAGGGGATCTCCGACAGCTGGCTGCACAGCAAGCAGGGCAAGGAGAAGGGCTTCTCCGTGGGCAGTTTCGAGCCTGCCTACCTCACCCTCAACCCGATGGCGCTGGTGCGGCGCGAGGGGCAGATCGTCGGGTTTGCCAACCTCTGGATCAGCGACAACAAGGAGAGCCTCTCCATCGACCTTATGCGCTACAGCCTGGACACGGGGGCGGCCCCCGTCATGGACTTCCTGTTCGTCGAGCTCCTGCTGTGGGGCAAACAGGAGGGCTATGCCAGCTTCAACCTGGGGATGGCTCCCATGTCGGGGTTCAACGATAACCCCCTCGGCGGATACTGGGCCCGCCTTGGCAACACCCTGTTCACCCGGGGCAGTCGCTTTTACAACTTCCAGGGATTGCGGCGTTACAAGGAGAAGTTCGGCCCAAGGTGGGAGCCCCGCTACCTGCTCTGTACCGGTCATCTGGTGCTGCCCCGTACCCTGACTCACCTCGTCTCCCTCATCAGTCGCGGCCCCTTCGGGCTCATGAAGAAATAGGAGTTGGCCCATGAGAGCCATGTTGTTGCTGTTGATTTGCTGTCTCGTCTCCTCGTTCACCCTGCCGGCGGTCGCCGCCCAGCCAAGCCGGGTCGGCACGGATCTGGGGCTGGTGGAGTTGCCGGTGGCGGAAGCCTCGTCCGCCCCCATGGTGGTGTTTATGAGCGGGGATGGCGGTTGGGCCGCACTCGACAAGGGGCTGGGCGCCGAGTTGCAGCGTCACGGTATGCCGGTGGTGGGCTGGAGCTCGCTCAGTTATTACTGGAAGAAGAAGACGCCGGAGCAGGCGACCGCGGATCTGGTGCGGATCCTCACCGAGTACCAGTCCCGCTGGGGGCGCCAGCGCTGGCTGCTGGTGGGCTTCTCCTTTGGCGCCGAGATAGTGCCCTTCGTCATCAATCGCCTGCCACAGGCCTATCGCGACAGCCTGGTGGGCGCCGTGATGCTCTCTCCCTCGACCGCGTCGGATTTTGAGATCCACGTCAGCGACATGGTGGTGCACGACAAGGGGGGCAGCTATCCCACCCTGCCAGAGGTCAAGGCCATCAAGAGCCTGCCGCTGCTCTGCGTGCAGGGGGCGGAGGATGATTCCCCGGTCAAACTCTGCCCGCACCTGCAGCAGCCGAATGTCACCACAGTGACCCTGCCGGGATCCCACCACTTCGACGACGACTACGGAGTGCTGTACCGGAGCATCGCCGATCGGCTGCCCTGGGCGGGGGAGGAGCAGGATCACTGAGCTGCCTTGCCCGCCAGGGGAGGTTGACTGAGAGAATCATTCAACTGTCAATAGAATAAAAAAACGCCAGTCAATTGACTGGCGTTTTTTTATTCTGTGATACGGCTTTTGATGGCGAGTCAACCGGCCTTAGAGCAGGTCTTCCAGCTGATACTTCTTGAGCAGCTGGTCGAAGGTGCCATCGGCCTTGACGCTCTCGATGGCAGCATCGAACTGGCTCTTGAGCTTGTCATCCTTCTTGCGCAGGGCCACCGCCACCCCTTCTCCCAGGATCTTGTCCTGAGTGCCGTTGAACTGGGGGCCGACGAAGGCAAACTGCTTGCCCATCTCCTTGTCGAGGAAGCCCACCTTCAACTGCACCATGTTGCCGAAGGTGTAGTCGGCACGGCTGGACTGCAGATCCAGCATGGGGGACTGGGCGTTGACGTAGCGCTTGATCTTGGCCACGTCACCGTAGCGGGCGGTGATGAAGTTGTCCTGGGGGGTGCCCTCCTGCACCGCGATCACCTTGCCCTTGAAGTGCTCTGGGGTGTCGGCAAAGTCGGCCGCCTTGTCGCTGCGCCCCACGAAGCGGTTCTGCATCATGTAGTAGACCTGGCTGAAGGCGACCTTCTGGCGCCGCTCGTCCGTGATGTTCATGGAGGACATGATGGCGTCGTACTTGCGCACCTGCAGGCCGGGCAGCAGGGCATCCCAGGGCTGGTTGATCACCTCGCACTCGGTCTTCATGGCCGCACACAGGGCATAGGCGAGATCGACCTCGAAGCCGCCTAGCTTGCCGCTGCTGTCGACCATTTCGAAGGGAGGATAGGTGGCGTCGGTGGCGATCACCAGAGGTTTGGCGGCGGCCTGGCCCGCGGTGGCCAGGGCCATCAGCATCATTGCGGTGTTGAGTTTCATGGTCAGTCCCTTGAAGTGTGATGTCATGCCTAGAGTGCTAAATGGCGCCGGCCTCAAGGGCCGACGGCTATCTTGCGATGGGTGAGGGCCGGCAGCTGGCTGCGCACCCTGCGCTGAGCCGCCAGATCCAGGGTGGCGATGGCCATGCCCTGACCCTCTTCTACCTGAGCCAGTACCCGGCCCCAGGGATCGATGATCATGCTGTGGCCGAAGGTGCGGCGCCCGCCGGGGTGCTCACCTCCCTGGGCCGAGGCCAGCACGAAGGCCAGGTTCTCCACCGCCCGGGCCCGCAGCAGCAGCTCCCAGTGCGCGAGCCCTGTGGTGTGGGTGAAGGCCGCGGGCAGGGCGATGAAATCGGGGGCGGGGTCCAGGCGAAATAGCTCCGGGAAGCGCAGGTCGTAGCAGATCCCGAGGCGCAGCAGCCCCCAGGGCAGGGGATGGCTCACCACCTCCCGGCCCGGGCTCATGGTCGCGGCCTCGTCATACTGCTCCTGCCCGGTGCAAAAGCCAAACAGGTGCAGCTTGTCGTAGCGGCTCGCGAGCTCCCCTTGCGGGTCGATGAGCAGGCTGCTGTTGTGCATCTTGCCGGGCTCGTCGCTTACGAGCGGCAATGTGCCCGCCAGCAGCCAGACTCCGAGCTCCCGGGCCAGCTCCCGGGCCCAGGCCAGCAGGGGGTGACTGCTCACGGGGGCGGCCAGGGCCACCCGCGCCCGCTCGTCAACCGGCATCAGGTAGAAGTATTCGGGCAGCAGGACCAGCTCGGCCCCCTCGGCCGCCGCCTGACGCAGCAGTGCCTCGGCCTGGGTCAGGTTGTGATCGAGATCATCCCCGGAGACCATCTGCAGGACGGCAACGCGCACTGAATCCATGGTGCCTCCTAGACGCCGCACAGGCGCTCGGCGCCCGCCAGCAGGGTGTCGTCATCCTTGGAGAAGGAGAGACGGATGACCCGCTGATCCGTGCCGTCGTGATAGAAGGCGGAGACCGGAATGGTGGCGACCCCGTGATCGCGGATGAGCCGCTGCACGAAGAGGCTGTCCGGCTCGTCGCTGATGCGCTCGTAGCTCGCCAGCATGAAGAAGCTGCCCGCCGAGGGGAGCAGGGTCAGGCGCGAATCCGCCAGGGCCGAGGTCAGCAGGTCGCGCTTGCGCTGGTAGAAGGCCGCCAGCCCCTGATAGTGGGCCGGTTGCTGCAACAGGTGGGCGAAGCCGTACTGCATGGGGGTATCGGCGGCGAACATGGCGAACTGGTGCACCTTGCGGATCTCCTCCATCAGGGGGCGGGGGGCCACGCAGTAACCCACCCGCCAGCCGGTGACGTGGAAGGTCTTGCCGAAGGAGAAGACGGCGACGGAGCGCTCCACCAGCTCCGGATAGCGGATGACGCTCTGGTGCAGCGCGCCGTCGAATACCACGTGCTCGTACACCTCGTCCGAGAGAATGAGGATGTCGGTGCCGCGCACCAGGCGGGCGAGGTGCTCCTGATCCCCCGCCTGCCAGACGGTGCCGGTGGGGTTGTGGGGGGTGTTGAGCACTATCATGCGGGTGCGCGGGGTGATGCGGGCGGCCACTTCCTCCCAGGGGATGGCAAAGTCCGGCGCCTTGAGGGCGATCACCACAGGGGTGGCATCCTGCAGCTGGATCATGGGGCGGTAGCTGTCAAACGCCGGCTCGAACATGATCACCTCGTCCCCCGGGTGGACCAGGGCGGTGATGGCGCAGAACAGGGCCTCGCTGGCGCTGGCGGTGATGGTGATCTCCTCACCGGCGTCATAGTGGTGGCCGTAGCTGGTCGCTATCTTGGCCGCCAGCTGTTCGCGCAGGGCGGGCAGCCCCGTCATGGGGGCATACTGGTTCTCCCCCGCCAGCATGGCCTCGTGGGTCACCCGGATGAGCTCGGGATCGCAGGGGAAGCTCGGCGCCCCCTGGGAGAGGTTGATGCTGGGATGGCGGGCGGCCAGATCCCCGATCACGCTGAAGATGGTGGTGCCCACCTGGGGCAGTTTGCTGACAATGCGGGGGGAAGACATGGCGCCGTCACCTGAGTGTGTTAAAGAGGTCCCTTTTTAGCCCCCGCAAGGGTTGCCGGACAACGGATTATTCGGCATGTTATGCATGAGTTTTTCTCAAGCATGGAGGCTTGTATGTTGTCCACCCAACCCCGCAGCCAGTTGCCCCTGTATGGCTTGCAGGTATTCGAGTGTTCTGCCCGCCACCTGAGTTTCACCCTGGCCGCCGACGAGCTGTGCGTGAGCCAGGGGGCGGTGAGCAAGCAGATCGCCCAGCTGGAGGCGCGCCTCGGCCATCTGCTGTTCGTGCGCGGCACCCGCTGCCTCACCTTGACCCCGGCCGCCGAGCGGCTGCTGCCCTTCGTTCGCGAGGGGCTTGCCCGCATGGGGGAAGGGCTCAGTGCCCTGCAGACCCTGCCCCACGAGCAGGCCATCAGCATCAAGGTGCCCTCCTGCGCCAGCCGCTGGCTGCTGCGACGGTTGCAGGCGTTCGAAGGGGAGGCGGTGGAGGTGCGCGGCAGCCACAGCCATGGCATCGACTTTTCCCGGGAACCCTTCGATCTCGCCATCGTCTATCAGCCCTGCCTGGGGCGCTATCCCCACAGCCAGCCCCTGTTTCAAGAGCGGCTGACCCCGGTCTGCGCCCCGGCGTTTGCCGCCAAGCATCGTCTGTTCGAGCGCGACCTGAACGAGTTGCCCCTGCTGCCACTCATCCATGCCAGCGCGGATCGGCGGGACTGGCGCAACTGGTTTGCCGCCTTCCTCGACATTCCCTGGCAGCCCCAGGGGGGACAGCTGTTCGATACCCTGGACTTGGCGATGAATGCCGCCCTGCAGGGGTTTGGCCTCTCCCTGGGGGATCCCACCATAGTGGCCGAGGAGCTGGAGAGCGGCGCCCTGGTCGCCCCCTTTGCCCCCGAGCTCAGCACGGATCACGAGTACGCCCTGCTCGCCCGCCCCGACAGCCAGCGTCAGGGGGTGCAGCGGGTCTGTCACTGGCTGCTGGAGAGCCGCGACCATCCCTGATCGCCGTCAGTGCCTCGCCTGACGGGGCGAAATCGGCTCGGGCATTGCGCTGCTTCCTCATAAAAACAGCCCCGCTGGCGGGGCTGCTGTCATGCTGCTGGCTGCTGGCCTTAGAAGTGGGTCAGTGGCAGATCTTGTAGTAGACCTCGTTCCAGCGAAGCGTCTCTTTGAGTTCGGGGATGCGGGTGTGCTCGTCAATCACCACGAACTCTATGCCCATGATGTCGGCGAAGGTGCGCAGCTGCTCTATGTCTACCGACTGGGTGAACACCGAGTGGTGGGCGGCACCCGCCAGGATCCAGGCCTCGGCGCTGGTCTGAAGGCTCGGCAGGGGCTTCCACAGGGCGCTCGCCACCGGCAATTTCGGCATGGCCTCTGGCAAGTCCACCACCTCCAGCTGATTGACCACCAGCCGGAAGCGATTGCCCATGTCGATGAGGCTGGCGTTGACCGCCTTGCCGGCTGGTGCAGCGAACAGCAGACGGGCAGGGTCGGCCTTCTTGCCGATCCCCAGATGCTGGGCATCCAGAACGGGTTTGTCGGCGGCGATGGAGGGGCACACCTCCAGCATGTGGGATCCCAGTACCAGGTTGTTGCCCGCCTCCAGGTGGTAGGTGTAGTCCTCCATGAAGGAGGTGCCACCCGCAAGGCCTGTCCCCATCACCTTGATGGTGCGCAGCAGGGCCGCGGTCTTCCAGTCCCCTTCGGCCCCGAAGCCGAAGCCCTGCTGCATCAGGCGCTGGCAGGCCAGCCCCGGCAGCTGGTGCAGGCCGTAGAGATCCTCGAAGGTGGTGGTGAAGGCGCCAAAACCGCCGTCGGTGAGGAATTTCTTCATCCCCAGCTCCTGGCGCGCCGCCTCGTAGAGCGATGCGCGCAGCGGCCCACCTGCCTGCACCGCCTCGGTCAGGGTATAGCTCTGTTCGTACTCGGCCAGCAGCGCCTCGATATCGGCGGCGGGCACGGCGTCGATGACCTTTACCAGATCGCCGACCGGGTGGTAGTTGACCTGATAGCCGAACTGGATCTGGGCCTCAATCTTGTCACCCTCGGTGACCGCCACGTTACGCATGTTGTCGCCAAAGCGGGCGATCTTCAGGTGGCGGCTGTCGTGAATGGCGGCGGCGATGCGCATCCAGTTGCCGATCTTGCTCCTAGCTTCCTCATCCTGCCAGTGGCCGACCACCACTGTGCGTGGCAGTCGCAGGCGGGCCCCCATGAAACCGAACTCGCGCCCGCCGTGGGCGGTCTGGTTCAGGTTCATGAAGTCCATGTCGATCTCGCTCCAGGGCAGATCCCGGTTGAACTGGGTGTGGAACTGCAGCAGGGGTTTTTGCAGCTGACTCAGGGCCGGGATCCACATCTTGGCGGGGGAGAAGGTGTGCATCCACACCATGAGCCCAACGCACTGCTCGCTGTGGTTGGCATCGCGAGCGACGCTGCTTATTTCATCGAGTGTGGTGCCTGTGGGCTTGAGCACTATCTTGAGGGGCAGCCCGGCCCCCTCGTTGAGCTGGTTGGTGATGGTGTGGGCGTGATCGGCCACCTGCTTCAATGTGGTGGCGCCATACAGGTGCTGGCTGCCGACCAGGAACCACACTTCCAGCTGTTTCATCAATTCCATCTTGGAGTCCTCATTATGCTTTTGTCTGGCCGTAATAGGCGTGTTTGCCATGTTTGCGCTGGTAGTGCTTCTCCAGCAGGTAATCGGGCAGGGCGTTGGCCTGCGGGTTTATCTGGCCGGTGAGCCAGGCCATGCGCGCCACCTCTTCCAGCACCACGGCGTTGTGTACCGCATCATCGGCGTTCTTGCCCCAGCTGAAGGGGCCGTGGTTGGCCACCAGCACCCCCGGCATGGTGAGGATGGGGGTCTGCTTGAGGGTCTCGACGATGAGATGACCGGTCAGCCCCTCGTAGTCCTCTGAAACCTCCCCTGGGGTGAGCAGGCGGGAGCAGGGGATCTCGCCGTTGAAGTAGTCGGCCTGGGTGGTACCGAAGATCGGGATGGCGCGCCCCGCCTGGGCCCAGGCGGTGGCATGGGTGGAGTGGGTGTGCACCACGCCGCCAAGCTCCGGATAGGCGCGATAGAGCACCAGGTGGGTGGCGGTGTCGGAGGAGGGGCGCAAGGCGCCTTCCACCTGCTTGCCCGCCAGATCCAGCACCACCATGTCCTCGGCTCGCATCCGCTCGTAACTGACGCCGCTCGGCTTGATGACCACCAGATTGCGCTCTCGGTCGATGCCGCTGACGTTGCCCCAGGTGAAGGTCACCAGGCCGTGGCGCGGCAGATCCAGGTTGGCGACGAGCACCTGCTCCTTGAGCATCTTGAGGTTCATGCCGGTATCCCCCGGTTGTAGAGCGGCTCGGCGGCGGCGCCCCAGGCGAGGTAGCGCTGGTAGAGACGCTCGTATTCGGCGACCCGCTCGGGGTCAGGCTGGTGGGTGCGCTCCACGGCGCTCGCCATGTGGCGCTGGGCCTTGGCCACATCGGCGTGGATCCCGGCCGCCACGGCGGCAAAGATGGCCGCCCCCAGGGCGCAGCACTGATCCGAGGCCACCACCTGGATGGGCCTGTTCATCACGTCGGCGCAGGTCTGCATCACGGTGGCCGACTTGCGGGCGATGCCGCCAAGGGCGATCACCTGCTCCACCGGCACCTGCTGACTGGTCATGCACTCCATGATGCTGCGGGCCCCGAAGGCGGTGGAGGCTACCAGGGCGCCAAAGAGATCGGGTGCATCGGTGCCGAGGTTGAGCCCGGTGACGGTGCCTTGCAGGCGCTGGTTGGCGTAAGGGGTGCGGCGACCGTTGAACCAGTCGAGCACCACCGGCAGGTGGGCCAGATCGCGCTGCTGCTCCCAGGCGGCGGCGAGGCTGGGTAGCAGCTCCCGTTTGTGGGCCTCGATGGCGGTGCGCAGCTCGGGGTACTGGGCGGCGAGGCTCTCCAGCGGCCAGCCGAGCTGGCGCTGATACCAGGCGTAGATGTCGCCGAACGCCGATTGCCCTGCCTCCAGCCCCACCATGCCCGGCACCACGCTGCCGTCTACCTGACCGCAGATCCCGGCAATGGCGCGATCGCCTATGGTGGCTTCGTCGGCGATCAGGATGTCGCAGGTGGAGGTACCGATCACCTTGACCAGGGCATTGTTGCCGGCCCCAGCCCCCACCGCCCCCATGTGGCAGTCAAAGGCGCCGCCGGCGATCACCACCTCGCAGGAGAGATGCAGTCGCTCCGCCCACTCCGGGGTCAGGGTGCCGACCGGCAGATCGGCGGTCCAGCTGTCGGTAAAGAGCGGGTAGTCGAGATCCTGGGTCAACAGCGGATCCAGGGCGTTGAGAAACTCGGCGGGGGGCAGGCCGCCCCAGCTCGGGTGCCAGAGGGACTTGTGGCCGGCGGAGCAGCGCCCGCGCCGGATGTCGGCCGGGGCCTGGGTGCCGCTCAGGATGGCGGGCACCCAGTCGCACAGCTCGACCCAGTTGCAGGCGGCAGCGCGCACCGCGGCATCGGCTCGGGAGACGTGCAGTATCTTGGCCCAGAACCACTCCGAGGAGTAGACCCCGCCGATGTAGCGGCTGTAGTCGGGGAACTGGCCGCCGTGACACAGGGCCGTGATGGCCTCGGCCTCCTCGATGGCGGTGTGATCCTTCCACAGCACGAACATGGCGTTGGGGTTGTCGGCAAACTCCGGGCGCAGGGCCAGCACCTGCCCTTCCTCATCGATGGGGGCCGGGGTGGAGCCGGTGCTGTCCACCCCGATGCCGCGCACTGCGGTTCGCTGGGCCGGGGTGAGCTGACTCACCACAGCCACCACCGCCTGCTCCATGGACTCCAGATAGTCGAGGGGGTGGTGGCGGAACTGGTTGGTGACCGGCTGGCAGTAATGACCGGCCTGCCAGCGCGGGTAATAGACGACCTGGGTTGCCAGCTCGGCGCCGTCGTAGCAGCGCACGGCGAGTGCCCTGACCGAATCGCTGCCGAAATCGAGTCCGATGGCGATGTGCTCGGACCTGGGGTGCTCAGACATAAGTGCTCCTGACCATCAATGAGGGGTGACTGGTGAGGAACCATAGGAGATGGACCGGAGGGGCGGTTAGCCATTGGCTGCTGGAAATATGGATTTTAACGCTGTTGCTGCAAGAGGGTGACGGCCATCCAGAATTGGGTATGTGACAATTTTGCTAATTATATAGACGAAACGGCTGCAATTTCATGGCGTGATCCTGCTCTCCATTTTTCCATGTGAAAACGATTACAACTTGGTTCGCTCATCTAGCAACAACAATAACGTCATGTTTGGACATGTTTTTATGTGGCGGTCAGAGGAATGGACCCAATGGCTGCGTTTCATGGATACATGGATTGATGGAACATCTGGAGACACTCGCATGAACAAAATCGTTAAAGGCATGATCGCGATGGGGTTTGCCCTTGGTATGGCAAATTCTGCTTTCTCGGCCGAGGCGCTGAAGCTGGGTTATCTGGTCAAGCAGCCAGAGGAGCCCTGGTTCCAGACTGAGTGGAACTTCGCCGACAAGGCGGGCAAGGATCTCGGTTTCGAGGTGATCAAGATAGCCGTCCCCGATGGCGAGAAGACCCTCAATGCCATCGACAGCCTGGCGGCCAACGGCGCCAAGGGCTTCGTCATCTGCACCCCTGATCCCAAGCTCGGGGCCGCCATCATGGCCAAGGCCAACAGCATGGATCTGAAGGTCATCACGGTGGATGACCAGTTCGTTAACGCCAAGGGCCAGCCCATGGAGCAGGTGCCCCTGGTGATGATGGCCGCCACCAAGATTGGTGAACGCCAGGGTCAGGAGCTCTACAAGGAGATGCAAAAGCGTCAGTGGGACGTGAAGGCGACCGGGGTGCTCGCCATCACCGCCGACGAGCTCGACACCGCCCGCCGCCGGGTCGAAGGCTCCTTGAGCGCGCTCAAGGCCGCCGGTTTCCCCGAAGGGCAGATCTTCCGCTCGCCGACCAAGGCCAACGATATTCCGGGGGCGCTGGATGCCGCCAACTCCATGCTGGTACAGCATCCCGAGGTGAAGAACTGGCTCATCGTCGGCATGAATGACAACACAGTGCTCGGCGGCGTGCGCGCCACCGAAGGGCAGGGCTTCAAGGCGGAGAACGTCATCGGCATCGGCATCAACGGGGTGGATGCGGTGAACGAGCTCTCCAAGTCCAGCGCCACCGGCTTCCTCGGCTCCCTGCTGCCAAGCCCGGACGTGCACGGTTACAAGAGCATCCAGATGCTCCATGACTGGGTCGTCAACGGCGCAGAGCCTGCCAAGTTCACCGAAGTGACCGACGTGGTGCTCATCACCCGCGACAATTTCAAGGTCGAGCTGCAGAAGAAAGGTCTGTGATTGACGCCATCTAAACCCTGACACCGAGACCGGCATGGCGGTGTGTGCCATGCCGGTCGGCTGGAGTGAAACATGAATCAGTCAGTTCCTTATCTGGAGTTTTGCGGCATCAGCAAGGAGTTCCCCGGCGTCAAGGCGCTGCAGAACGTCTCCTTCTCCTGCCAGCAGGGCTCGGTGCATGCGCTGATGGGGGAGAACGGCGCAGGCAAATCCACCCTGCTCAAGATCCTGAGCGGCTTTCAGGCGCCCACCACAGGGGTGGTGAAGCTGGCCGGCCAGGAGAAGGTGTTTCAAGACACGGTCGACGCCCTGGAGAGCGGGATCGCCATCATCTATCAGGAGTTGCACCTGGTGCCCGAGATGACCATCGCCGAGAACATCTACCTCGGCCAGCTGCCCACCCGGCGCGGGGTCATCGACAGGGAGAAGCTCTATCAGGATGCGGCGAAACAGCTGGCGCGCCTCGGCATGGACGTGTCGCCCGAGACGCCGCTCAAGTACCTGTCGCTGGGGCAGTGGCAGATGGTGGAGATCGCCAAGGCGCTAACCCGGGATGCCAGCGTCATCGCCTTCGACGAGCCGACCAGCAGCCTGTCGTCCCGCGAGATAGATCAGCTGTTTCGGGTCATTCGTCAGCTGCGGGACGAGGGCAAGGTCATTCTCTACGTCTCCCATCGCATGGACGAGATCTTCGCCCTGTGCGATGCCATCACCGTCTTCAAGGATGGCCAGTTCGTGCGCACCTTCGCCTCCATGGCCGAGGTCAACCGGGATCTGCTGGTCAAGACCATGGTGGGGCGGGATCTGACCGACATCTATGGCTACAGCCCGAGGCCGCTCGGCGAGGTGGGCCTCAAGGTAGAGAACCTGATGGGGCCGGGACTCAAGGCGCCGGTGTCGTTTGAAGTGAAACGCGGCGAGATCCTCGGCATCTTCGGGCTGGTGGGGGCCGGTCGCAGCGAGCTGATGAAGCTGATTTTTGGTGCCGACAAGATGGTGTCCGGCGAGATTTCGGTGTTCGGCAAGCCGGTGCCCATCCGCAACCCCATCGATGCCATTCACAGCGGCATCATGCTCTGCACCGAAGACCGCAAGGCCCTCGGCATCATCCCCATCCACTCGGTGCAGGAGAACATCAACATCAGCGCCCGCCGCCACAAGGCGTGGGGGGGCTTCTGGATCAACCAGCAGTGGGAGGACGAGAACGCGCGGCTGCGGATCCGCGACATGCGGGTCAAGACCCCGTCCCCCCATCAGGCCATCATGAACCTCTCCGGCGGCAACCAGCAGAAGGCCATTCTGGGGCGCTGGCTCTCCGAAGACATGAAGGTGATTTTGCTCGACGAGCCTACCCGCGGCATAGACGTCGGGGCAAAGAACGAGATTTACAACGTGATTTACGATCTGGCCAAGGTGGGCATCGCCGTGGTGGTGGTATCAAGCGAGCTGCCGGAAGTGCTGGGCATCGCGGATCGGATCATGGTCATGCGGGAGGGGGTGATAGCAGGGGAGCTCTCCCACGACGAGGCCGACGAGGTCAAGGCACTCAATCTGGCCATGCCGGCCCGTTAATCCCCCGTGACTGCAACGGGATAGCACCCGGAAACTTCAGGAGAAATACCATGACAACAACTACCTCTGCCGGTCAGGCCGCGACCGTCTCGGCGGCCACCGGCTCCAGAGTGCAACTGGCCCGCGTCTGGGATCAGTACGGCATGCTGGTGATCTTCGCCATCCTGTTCCTGCTGGCCTGCGCGCTGGTGCCCAACTTCGCCAGCCTGATCAACATGCGCGGGCTCGGGCTCGCCGTCTCCATGTCGGGCATGGTGGCCTGCGGCATGCTGTTCTGCCTCGCCTCCGGCGAATTCGACATGTCGGTCGGTTCTGTGGTGGCCTGCTCCGGCGTCGCCTGCGCCGTGGGCATCAACGCCACCGAGAGCATCACGGTCGGCATCCTGGCCGGCATGTCGGTAGGGGTGCTGTTTGGCCTCATCAACGGCATCGTCGTGGCCAAATTCAAGATCAACGCCCTCATCACCACCCTCGCCACCATGCAGATGGCGCGCGGGGTGGGCTACATCATCTCGGACGGCAAGGCGGTCGGCATAGTGGAAGAGGGCTTCTTCGAGCTCGGCAACTCAGCCCTGTTCGGGATCCCGACCCCGGTCTGGCTGACGGCCCTCTGCTTCGTGCTCTTTGGTCTGCTGCTCAATAAGACCACCTTCGGCCGCAACACCCTGGCCATGGGGGGCAATGAGGAGGCCGCGCGCCTCGCCGGGGTCAACGTGGTGCGCACCAAGATCATCATCTTCACCATGACCGGGCTGATTGCCTCCATCGCGGGCATCATACTGGCGTCGCGCATGACCTCGGGCCAGCCCATGACCTCCATCGGCTTCGAGCTGGTGGTCATCTCCGCCTGCGTGCTGGGTGGGGTCTCCATGAAGGGGGGGATCGGCAAGATCTCCTACATCATCGCCGGTGTACTGATTTTGGGGCTGATGGAGAACGCCATGAACCTGCTCAACATCTCCCCCTTCGCCCAGTACGTGGTGCGCGGCCTCATCCTGCTCGCCGCCGTGCTGTTCGACCGCTACAAGCAGGTGCGCAAGGCGCGCGTCTGAGCTGTTGCGCCCTCAGGCACCAGGTCGGCCCACGCTGGCCTGGTGCCTCCTTCACGCAAGCTGTGAGCCAGTTCAATAAATTCACATCAGGCCGCTTGCGAAAATAGGTTGTTCCAACGCCGGATCTCTACAATGGCCCAAGCCGATTTTTTTACCCAAGCGCTGTTTTCCGCCATGTCTTCGATGCAAAAAGAGAAGCCGAAACAACTCAATCCCCTGCTGCCGGGCTACGCCTTCGATGTGTTCCTGGTCTCGGGCATGACCCCCATCGAGCAGGGGAGTGCGCTCGACTTCATCATCGACCGGCCCCAGGGAATGAAGGGCTTCATCGTCAACCTGACCATCAAGGGCAAGGGGCAGATCTTCCAGGGGGATCAGGCATTCACCGTGGAGCCAGGTGACCTGCTGCTGTTTCCGCCGGCGGCCGTGCACCATTACGGCCGGGCGCCGGATGCGCGGGAGTGGTATCACCGCTGGGTCTATTTCCGGCCGCGGGCCTACTGGGCCGACTGGCTCAAGTGGCCGCAGGTCACTGAGCGGGTGGGGCGCCTGCAACTGGCGGACGCCGCCTTGCTCGCCGAGTTCGACGCCCTCTTCCTCGACATCGAAGAGACCCACCAGCAGCTCAGACCCATGTCGGAGCAGCTGGCCATGAACCTGCTGGAGCGGCTGCTCATTCGCTGCTATGAAGCCTCCTCCCTCAATGCCTACCCCACCATCGACCACCGGGTTCACCAGGCGTGCCAGATCTTAAGCGAGTCGCTCTGCGCCGAGATCTCGGTGGAGGCGCTGGCGGAGCAGGTCTTCTTGTCCCCTTCGCGCCTCGCGCACCTGTTTCGCGAGCAGGTGGGGGTGAGCATAGTGCGCTGGCGCGAGGATCAGCGGATCATGCGGGCCAAGCTGCTGCTGCAGACCACCCCCATGTCGGTGGCTACTATCGGCCAACAGGTGGGCTATGACGATCAGCTCTACTTCTCGCGGGTGTTCAGGAAGCGGGTAGGGGTCAGCCCCACCGAATACCGCAAATGCGCCACCCCGCTGTGATGTCGGGTTCGGCAAGGTCAGAGAGACGACAAAGCCCTCGTGATGAGGGCTTTTGTTATTCATGGACGGCAAGGGGCGGGGATCAACCCTGGCGAGCCTTGAATCTGGGATTGCTCTTGCAGATTACGAACAGCTTGCCGCGTCGACGAACGACCTGGCAATCCAGATGACGTGACTTGGCTGATTTCAGGGAGGCGAGTACCTTCATGACTTCTCTTTTCCTTTGTTGAAGAATTGGCCAAATCGCTGACCGAAGCGGGTGACTTGTCCTTCCTTGCCGACCTGCTTCTGCTTGCCGGTATAGAAGGGGTGGGAGGCACTGGAGACATCCAGCGTCACATAGGGATAGGTGTTGCCATCTTCCCATTGCTTGGTGCGATCGGTCTGCAAGGTGGATCCGATCAGGAAGCAGGTGTTGCTGGCCAGATCGTGAAACAGGACCTTGCGGTATTCGGGGTGGATGTTGGGGCGCATCAGGCGGCGGACTCCATGAGTTGGTATGTTATCTTATAACGTTTTCAATGATGCTACCATTGAGAATGAATACCAACAAGTTTCTATTATGTCGGGATGTGACCGGGTGGTCATGGCGAGCGCCGGATGATCTGTGCGGCCGAGACGAAGGTTGCGAAGCTTCTTATGAAGCTGAATGAGTGTGGCGTAGTATGGGGTTCAGCCCGACCTTTTATTGGGGCCCTATCAAGACAACCATCAACCATTGCGATCTATGGTCCGGCGTGTTTCACGCGAAAATAATATAGATATGGTGGTAACGCCATATTGCACGGCAATTGAGTTAACCGGTAATGAATGAATATGAGAGAAATGACAGCATGTGTTGTTCTTGTTGCACCATGATGTCACTGAAAATGACGCGAGCCATGTTTGACTTTTTTTTACATAATGAAAGAGCACACAGAATCGCCCCCTTTTTTGTAGCTCGTCATTGAGTGAATGATGATATTGACTGGCTTGGCAATAGGGTCGATATAAAAGCCCCAGACATTTTATGACTGGGGCTGGGTGTAGATGACACGATGGCTTTCGTCATCAGGGGGTTATATTCAGGCCCTCTGTGCTTGGGCTTGGGTGATATTTTCTTTTACTGAAAATCTTTTGCTGTAGACCGCAGTGAGGATGGGCACCAACACCGCCGTCACTATCACACAGGTTGCGACCAGTGCAGTGGCGGATTGTGCAACGGGGGCAAACGCAGGGTTCATCTGGGCGATGATCATCGGGTTGGCAACCGCGGCGCCGGCGGTGGAGGAGGCTGCGACCCCGGCGGTGCCGTTACCGCCTGCCAGCCACTTGTCGGCGAGGATCAGCGGGATACCGGTGACGATGATGACGGCCAGGCCGAGCAGGATCCCCAACAGACCGGTGTCGATGATGACCGAGAAGTTGATGGTGTTACCCAGCGCGAAGCCGAAGAAGGGGATCAGGGTGCCGGTAGCCTTGCTGAAGAACTCCTTCAGATCCGGATCCAGGTTGCCCAGGGCAGAGCCGATCAGGAAGGGCAGGATGGCGCCGACGAAGTGGTGGCCCTGGAAGGAAGCCAGTCCAGTGGCACCCAGGATGACCATGGTCATCAGCGGGCCGGACTCAACGGACATGAGTACGAAGGCGCCGGACTCTTCTTTGGTGCCGTATTGGTTCATCAGGCTGGCATAGAGGCCGCCGTTGGTCATGTCCATGGCCGAGACGAGCGCCAGGGTAGACAGACCGGCCAGCAGACCCGCCTCGATGCCATGCTCGGGAATGAGCTGAGACGCCAGTATCGCCACCAACCAAGCCACGGCAATCTTGGTGACTACCAGTACGCCGGATTTGCGCAGTACAGTCCCGGTGGCCCGCAGGTTGATGGAGGCACCAATACAGAAGAACCAGACGGCCAGGATGGGGACAGTCCCTGTGATGATACCCTTGGTGAATCCGCCATAATATTCGGCGGTGCCAGGGGCGAATGTATTGAGCGTGGCGCCCAGCAACAAGGGGATCAGCATGATCCCGCCTGGGATCTTGTCCAACGTCTGCTTGATTTTCATACCTACCTCATTTGTTATAAAACAGAGTTATTAAAATTTTGATGATTGATGGTGTTGGCAGATCAGTGGTTGGCTAACCAGCTTTTGCTGACCTTGAATACGGCTTTTTTAATTCTGTCTGGGGCATCAATCTGGCAGGTCGGACGATGTACTTCGCCAGGATAGAAAATGGCAAAGTCACCGGCTTCAAGCATGATTCTGGTGGTGATTTCATCATTCTCGACAAATATCAGATCCGGTTTGCTCTCCTGATAATCATGGGGGGCGGAAATAGTGGCGCTGGTGGCGATAATTTCCTGACCGGTGAGCAATACCTGAATATCGAGATATTGTTCATGGAATTCACTCTTCACACTGCCTTCATCCGCCGTGACGAGGCTGGATATCAGATAGAAAACGGCATTGTCGATAATGTCGTATTTACCATCGGCTTTATTCAGCAGATTTTGATGAGAACACTCTTCGCGGCTCAAGAGCTGCAAGAGAGGGGCTGGTAGCATGGCCATGTCGAGCCGTTGCAAATTACCGGTGATCATCAGCGAGTCTTCCTTTTCGTATTGTTCGTCCTGATCGCTGATGCATTAAGTGATGCCAGCCGAGAGGATGAAATGGGGATACGTGTGTGGGGCGTTTGGGAGCCCGTTCACCGGGCCCCGCCATCATCAGAGTGCCGCCATGGCCTCACGGACCAGGCTGCCTATCTGTTCCCACTCCTGCCGATCGATGAGATCGGCCGGTACCATCCAGGTACCACCGCAGGCGAACACCGATCCTTGCGCCAGATACTCCTTCACATTGCTCGGGCTGACGCCGCCGGTCGGCATGAAGCGGACCGGGTAGACGGCGCTCATGGCCTTGAGCATGGGCAGGCCGCCTGAGGGCTCGGCCGGGAAGAATTTTAGGGTGCGCAGGCCGAGCTCCATCGCCTGTTCGACCATGCTGGGGTTGTTGACCCCGGGGATCATCAGCACGCCGCGCGCCTGGCAATACTGGACGATGCGCGGGTTGAAACCGGGGCTGACGACGAAGTCCACGCCGGCGTCGATGGCTTGATCCACCTGAGCCGTGGTGAGCACGGTACCGGCACCGATGATCATGTCGGGGAAGGCGGCGCGCATCTGACGGATGGCATCGGCGGCGGCAGGGGTACGGAAGGTGATCTCCGCGCTCGGCATGCCGTTGTCCATCAGGGCATGGCCCAGGGCTACGGCATCATCGGCGTTCTTGATGGCGATGACGGGGATGATCTTCAGGGTCGACAGTTTTTCAAGCAATGCTGACATGGGATGCCTCACTGGAAAGAGAAAGGGTGTGGGTAACCGGCATGGCCGGCAGGGGAATGATGGCCCCGCGATGCTGGATGACGGTGCTGGCCAGCAGGTGGGCATAAGATGCCGCTTCGCTTGCCGAGGCCTTGGCCAGTCGTTTGGCGAGGTAACCGGCGCTGAAGGAATCTCCTGCTGCCGTGGTATCGATCACTTGTTCCTTGGCCAGCGATATTGAGGGCACTTCATCGTGCTGTTCGCCCTGCACGATGAGGCAGGGTTCGGCGCCCCGCTTGATGACGATTTCACCAACTCCTAGCGCCTGAGTGCGCGCCAGCGTCTGGGCTTCCTGGTGGTCGCCCCACAAGGCAAATTCGTCGTCCAGGGTCAGGAAGGCGATGTCGGTCAGGGCCAGCATGGCGCTATAGGTCTGCTGCGCCGCCTCTTTGTTTTCCCACAGCCGTGGGCGGTAGTTGTTGTCAAACGCGATCTTCACGCCGGCAGCCCGGCACTCGGCCAACTGCTGGAGCAGGGCTGTCCGGTCGGCGGGGGAGAGAATGGCGAGGCTGATCCCGCTCAGATAGAGGTAGTCAAACCCGCGCAATTGTTGGCAGACCTGGTCGGCCTCGGGTCCTTGCAGCCAGTAACGAGCCGCGGCATCGCTGCGCCAGTAGTGGAAGGTGCGCTCACCCTGTTCATCGGTTTCGATGAGATAGAGGCCAGGCAGCTTGTGGCCGAGGCGCTGTACCAGATTGGTGTGCACCCCTTCTTGCTGCCACTGGGCCATCATGGCGCCACTGATGGCATCGGTACCCATGGCGGTCACATAGTGCACGGTCAACTCGGGGTTGGCACGGGTCAGGTAAACGGCGGTGTTGAGGGTGTCCCCTCCAAAATGGCGCACGAGATCCGTCTTGCTTTCGGATAACTCGATCATGCACTCGCCGATGACGGCAACCTTGATAGACATATGTCCTCCCACTTTTATGATGTGCCCATTCTATTTAATGAAACGAAACTATCAAATGAATTGAAACGCCATTTCATTAAAGTGTGATTAAGCGCAAAGATTGGTCGGCGACGGGAGGACATTCACCTGCTCAGCCCGGTTTCGGGCGCTGTGGGGCACAGGAAATACCTAGTCTGCACCGGGTGTGAGCGCGATCACGGAAGCTTGGTCGATGGGAGGAATGATGTCGAAAGAGGCCTGTTGGAGGGACTCATGACTATGATTGCGATGCCGTTTCAAATATAATGAAACGATGGGTTTCAGCAGGAGGTTTACATGTCAGTGGTAGATAATTCGCCGGATTCAGTCTCGTCGGTATTGAAAGTGTTTGGCATCTTGCAGGCACTGGGCGAGCAAAAAGAGATCGGCGTCACCGAGTTGTCCCAGCGGATCATGATGTCCAAGAGCACCGTCTATCGCTTCTTGCAGACGATGAAGACCCTGGGCTATGTCAAGCAGGAAGGGGAGACTGACAAGTACACCCTGAGCCTGAAGCTGTTCGAGCTTGGCGGCAAGGCGCTGGGCTATCAGGACTTGATCCAGATTGCAGATGTCCAGATGCACCGCCTTGGCAAGTTGACTAAGGAGACCCTGCACCTGGGGACGCTCGATGAAGACAGCGTCGTCTATCTGCACAAGATTGACTCCGAATACAACCTGCGGATGTATTCGCGCATCGGGCGCCGCTGCCCGCTCTACAGCACCGGCCTTGGCAAGGTGATGATGGCCTGGCTGCCGGAAGAGGAAGTGCGCAGCATGCTGGCCAACGTGACCTTCGAGCGCTTTACCGAGCATACCCTGTCCAGCATCGATGAGGTGCTGGCTGAGTTGGTGCGGGTGCGCGAGCTGGGTTATGCCGAAGACAACGAAGAGAACGAACATGGGCTGCGCTGTTTTGCAGTACCCATCTACAACCGGATGGGGCGCATCATCACCGGGCTCTCCTTGTCACTGCCAATAGTGCGTTTTGAGGAGAGCAAGCGAGCCGATCTGATCAGCCTGCTGCATGAGGCCGCAGGCCACATCTCGGCCGAGCTGGGTTATCACGACTACCCCTTTACTCCGCGCTAGGGTGACGAGACCGGGTTCATCTTCCGCCCCATGAGATGAGTGAATGCCAGTCAAATCTGGCTGGCATTCTGTATATTGCCGGTTATCGCACACTCTCTGGCTGGGCCGTGCGCTGGCTGCGGCAGAGTGAAAAGATGGTGTAGCCATTGATGACGAGAAACATCCCCTCCAGCAAGATCCCCCCGATCGATCCCGCCCAGACGTTGTGAATGACCCAGCACAGGCTGCTGGCCAGCATGCACCAGCGCAGTGACAGCCCCTCCAGCCGAAACAACGCATAGGTACTCAGTGTGGTGCCGATCAGGGTGAGTAACTGCACCGGGTGCTCCAGTTGAGGCAGCACCAATCCCCAGGCCAGGGCAATGAACAGCAGCATCACCCCCAGGGTGCGATGGTAGCCGGAGACCCAGGTCCGTACCGCACAGAGCAGGCAGTTGATGGCGGCGGCCGTGGCGCCGAGCATCATGAAATGCAGGGTCAAGAGCGCCCCGTTGAGGGTCAGGTGCAGTCGCAGCTTCCTGTCCTGGCGTTGCAGGAAGGCGGTGGCGCCGAGGGCGCAGGCCAGCAGGCCAAGCAGTTGGGCCAACCAGGTGTGATCGAGCGGCATGGCGCGGATATCCGTGATGAGAGAAACGACAAAAGGCGCCATAGGCGCCTTTTAACATGCTGAGGAGTTAACGGGCCAACCAGCCACCGTCGACGGCGATGGTATAGCCGTTGATGTAGTCGGACGCCGGGGAGGCCAGGAACACCACTGGGCCCATCATGTCATCCGGCACGCCCCAGCGACCGGCCGGGATCCGCTCCAGGATGGCGGCGTTGCGATCCTCATCGGCCCGCAGGGCTGTGGTGTTGTTGGTGGCCATGTAACCGGGGGCGATGGCGTTGACGTTGATGCCCTGGCTGGCCCACTCGTTGGCCAGCAGGCGGGTGATCCCCATGACGCCGCTCTTGGAGGCGGTATAGGACGGCACCCGGATCCCGCCCTGGTAGGAGAGCATGGAGGCGATGTTGACGATCTTGCCGCCCTGGCCCTGGGCGATGAACTGTTTGGCCACCGCCTGGGACATGAAGAAGACGCTCTTGATGTTGATGTTCATCACATCGTCCCAGTCTTTCTCGCTGAAGTTGATGGCATCCTCGCGGCGGATGATGCCGGCGTTGTTGACCAGGATATCGACGCGACCGAAGCGGGAGACGGTCTGATCCACCAGGGCGGGCAGGGTATCCACCTTGCTGACGTCGGCCTTGAGGCTCAGGAAGGTGCGACCGAGCGCCTCGACCTTGGCGATGGTATCCGTGGGCTCGACTATGTTGATGCCGACGATGTCACAGCCGGCTTCGGCCAGACCGAGCGCCATGCCCTGACCCAGACCGGTGTCACAACCGGTCACTATGGCAACCTTACCCTTCAAATCGAATGCGTTGAGAATCATCTTGTTTCCTCTGCTGCCACCCAGGGGTGGCAGGCTTGACGGTGTTCATGAGTGGTGTTGAACGAAGCCAACACCGAAATGCGGTTGGTTCGGGTAGGTTCGATTAGCCGCGCAGCGGCGTAATCGAACGCGGTAACGCTGGGGTCAGCGCAGATCCCTGACGGCCACATGATCCATGTCGCCGAACACCTGGTTCTCGCCGACCATGCCCCAGATAAAGGTGTAGGCCTGGGTGCCGACGCCGGAGTGGATGGACCAGCTCGGGGAGATCACCGCCTGCTCGTTGTGGACCAACAGATGGCGGGTCTCGTCCGGCTTGCCCATCATGTGGAACACGGCGGCGTCGTCCTTCATGTTGAAGTAGAAATAGACTTCCATGCGGCGCTCGTGGGTGTGGCAGGGCATGGTGTTCCACAGGCTGCCCTCTTCCAGCTGGGTCATGCCCATCACCAGCTGGCAGGTCGGCAGTACGTCCGGTACCAGGTACTTGTAGATGGTGCGACGGTTGCTGGTGGCCGCCTCACCGATGGTGCTGGGGGATGCCTGCTCCCGGGTGACCTTGCGGGTCGGGAAGTTCATGTGGGCCGGGGCGCTGTTGTAGTAGAGCTTGGCGGGCTGTGAGGCATCGATGCTGGCGAAGCTCAGCTCGCGGGCACCCAGACCCACATAGAGCGCCTCGGCATTGCCGATCTCGAAGGTGGTGCCATCCACGATGATCAGGGCCGGGCCGCCGATATTGATGAGACCGAGCTCGCGGCGCTCCAGGAAGTAACTGACACCGAAGGTCTTGCCCAGCTCATCCGAGAAACCAAGGATGCCGTGCACCGGCATGATGCCACCGAACACGATGCGGTCGATGTGGCTGTAGGTCATGGTCAGCTGATCCGGCGTGAAGATCTCTTCCACCAGAAACTCACGGCGCAGTCCCTGAGTGTCCAGCTGTTTGGCGTGATCGCTGTGGATACTTTGACGAATTTGCATAATTAACCTCGGTAATGGCCCTCGGGCGTTGGCAAGCAGGTGTGTCTTCAGTGGTTACAATCCTACCAAATAAAAAATAAAATTCAAAACGTCGTTTTGAAAATGTGATTGGTATATCGAACTCTTTATCCCTATGCCGTTTCATTTCCCTTGTCGACCGCAACGGTCACGATAATCTGGATGAAGGGTAGGCCCCCATGAATGAAGGCTCGGGGGCGCTTGGCAGACCTGCCCCTTGGGTTGTGGCAAGCGGGCTCTTTACTTTTGGGTTTTACTGTATAAAAATACAGTTAATTATCATGGAGACGTATCCTATGCGCCTGGAAATCATCATCGACAGAAAACATCAGATCCCCACTGCGACCATGGAGGCGCTGCGCCAGGAGTTGCTCAAGCAACTGGGCGAGCGATTCCCTGATCTGCATGTGCGGGTCGCCCCGGGCAGTGCCATGGCCCTGACGGTCAGCCGCGCCAGCAAGGAGGACAGGGAACTGGCCGAGACCATGGTGCAGGAAGTATGGGAGAACGCCGAGAGCTGGATGCCGGAGGCAGAACGCGCCGAGGCCTGATCAGGGGCAGGTTGTCGATTTGCCTGTCCTGGCCAGGGCTGGCCCCCCGGTTTGAACGAAACGCAGCTCAAGGCTGCGTTTCGTGTTTGTGGGCAGGGGGCCGGGCACTGAGCCAGGCCAGAAAAATCAGAGCCCGGCCCAGCGTTTGAGGCTGCCGCTCTGTACCCGCTGGTTGGCCTCTGCGATGTCGCCATTGGCGTGAAGCGTCTTGAGGGCAATGGGCAGGGCAGTGCGCACCTCGTCGGCCGTCATCCCTGCCTGGAGGGCGGGATGATAGGCGAGCTTGAGCAGCACATAGTCGAGGCCGGTGGGGAAGCTGTCGATGCTGTTGTCATTGAAGATGGAGGGAAACACCTTGTTCGAGTCGTTGGGCAGCCCCATCACCTGGGTGAGCTCTTCCACCACGCAATCCAGGAAGCGGCCCTTGGCCCGGCTGTAGTCCACCGGGATGATGATGGTGGCACGGGTGATTTCGAAGCGGCCGTTGGTCGCGAAATTGGCCAGGCAGATCCCCTCCTTGAGGGCAATGCTGACAGAGTCATCCTGACGCATGGTGCGGCGGGCCCAGCTGGCCATCTGCTGGTGCCTGGTCATGATGAGGGTGAGATTGGGGTTGTCGCTGACGAGCAGTATGGGGTGGCCGGTGATCCTGGCCAGATGCTGGCTCTGCACCTTGACCACCTCGGCCTGCAGCGGCTTGTCGCCAAATTCGTTGATGAGCTTGAGGCGGATGGGGCCTTGCCAGCGGGAGAAGCGTACCTGGGCCTCATGCCCATATTCCCGCTTCATGGCGACTTCCATGAAGCTCTGGACCAGATAGTCGTTGCTCTGCCAGCGTTCGGCGGCCTGCAGGGAGCAGGACAGCAGCGCGGCGAGCCACAGGGCCAGCATCCGGCCTGGCGTGATATGACGACGGCTGTGCCCTGAACGAATGTGCCCTGGGATCATCTTGCCTCCTTGCAATCGATAGGGTCAGCCCGAGGAGCGTTCGATGTCACGCCAGGTGAGCCAGAGCCTGAGATCGAACTCCAGTTGATGATAGTCCGGTTCCATGTGCTGACAGAGCTGGTAGAAGGCCTTGTTGTGATCCTTCTCCCGCAAGTGGGCCAGCTCGTGCACCACTATCATCTTCAGGAAGGCGGGATGCGCCTCCTTGAACAGGGCGGCGATGCGGATCTCGTTCTTGGCCTTGAGCTTGTTGCCCTGTACCCGGCTGACATAGGTGTGCAGGCCGAGGGCATCCTTGATCACATTGATCTTGCCGTCGAAGATCACCTTGGAGAGCGGCGCCGAGCTTTTCAGGTAGCGGTTTTTCAGCTCCATGGTATAGGCCAGCAGCGCCTTGTCACTCTGGATGAGGTGGGTCTCGGGGTAGCGTTTGGCCAGCATCTCGCCGAGTTTCCCCGCCGCGATCAACTGCTGTACCTGGCTCTTGAGCGGGTCAGGATAGCCCCCCAGATAGGTCAGCTCCGCCATGATGTCTCCCCCTTCACACTAAAAAAGAGCGCCATTGTAATCATGATGGGCCCCCTTGAACACACGTCTGCACACCAATGAAAGGGGCCGTCGCTGTTGCCTGCGACGGCCCCGACTTTCGTCAACCGGTCTCAACGACGGCGATAGAGACCCGGATCCACCTCTTCGTAGCGGTCCGTAAGATATTGATAGAAGGCGAGGCTGGAGGGGGAACTCGGCGTTTTCAGCTGCTCTGCCACCCGCTCCGGCTTGGCGATGATGAACTTGGGGTCCTGCCGCCTGATGTCGGCCAGCACCCGCTCGCGCACGTCATAGGGCGGATTGACGTTGGCGAAGAACAGATAGGCGGAGGCGGGCTGGCGATCGGTCCACAGATAGTATTGCGGCTGTATGCCATCGACCCAGATCTTGTCGGCAGGCCCGGTCTCGGCCTTGATCCTGTCGACCCTTACCTGGGCCGGCGGATTGAACGGCTTGCCCTTGAGGTTGCCCTCCCAGGCGTTGTTGACCAGGAGCGCCAGCATGGCGAGCGACGCCAGCCAGGGGGTGGCGCTGCGTACATCCCAGGCGCGCCAGAGCGGCACCAGGATGAGCACCGGTAGGGCCCACAGCAGGCTGTTGCCGAGCACTTCGCGCACCCGCGGCAGCGACCACTCCTTGGTGCTCCAGCCGTAACCGAGCTGCTGGGCCAGCAGCCAGCTGGCGGTCAGCACCACCAGGGAGATGCAGAGCAGGCCCAGGGCATCGGACTGCTGCTCGCTGCGATCCAGCAGGCAGGCGAGTGGCAGCAGGCCAAGCTGCAGGTAGAGCACGTCGTAGTGATCGAACACATGGCCGGAGACGGAGTTGGCTATCAGGGTGAAGAGCACGCCGAACAGGGTGGCGCACAAGGCGGGCAGATACCACTCCTGGCGGCGTCCCAGCATCAGCACAATGAAGGCCGGCAGCAGCATGACGAGGCCGGTACGCAGCAAGCCGACGGCCCCCACTTCCGGCGAGAAGCCGTTGCCGTAGCTCCCCTCGAAGAAGATGCCGAAGGCGTAGTATTTGAATTCGGCCAGCAACCCGTGGTGCTGGAAGTAGGCAAACAGCGGGCCGCCGATCAGGGCCAGCCCCAGCAGGCTGGAGCAGAGCAGGCCGAAGGCGCAGCGCCACTGCTCACGCAGACACCAGTGGCAGAACAGCACCAGATACCAGGCCCCCCAGAAGGCGCCGTTGTTGGTGCGCATCCAGGCCACTATGGCGAAGGTGAGGGCCGCCACCAGGGCCGGGCCCCAGCGAAACTGCTTGTCCAGCAGCAGGGTGATGAAGGCCCACTGGGCGATGAGGGCCAGGTGGAAGGTCCAGTCCTCGGTCATGTTGCCGTAGTAGTAGCGGGTGCTGTAGAGCGCGAGGAGCGCCAGCATGCTGCCGAGGCGTGCCCGCAGGGAGAGACCCAGCTGGGAGAAGGCCTGCCAGCTGGCGAGCAGGCCGAGCCAGCAGAGGACCCACTCCAGCAGCCAGATCCCGAAGAAGCCCCCCAGATGGTATCCGAGCGCATCGAGGGCGAAGATCATGGGGCCCTTGATGTCGATCATGTCCCGATAGAGCACGCCCCCCTCGCTCCACATCTTGCCCATCACAGCGAACAGGGAGGCATCAAAGCCGGGCGCCATGCCGTGGAACAGCGGGTTGCGCAAGCAAAACAGCAGCGCCATCAGGGCGGTTAGCAGGACAACCAGCGGCTTGAGCCCGGGGTTGTAGCGCTGAGGGGTAAAACGGATGGCGTGATTCATGGATGACCTGTTCCTGCGGGAAAGACGTAAAAGCGGGCCTATCTTGCCGAGGCCGGCAGTCCGATGCAATGGGCTGGGGTGATGTGTTTGAAATAATGTATAAAAGTAACGTTTTCAGTGCCTGCATTGCACAAGACGAACGGCGGTGCTTGGTGTTGCCGAGGCCGGCAGTCCGATGCAATGGGCTGGGGTGATGTGTTTGAAATAATGTATAAAAGTAGCGTTTTCAGTGCCTGCATTGCACAAGACGAACGGTGAAACCGGGTATTGCCGAGGGTGACAGTCCGCTGCAATGGGGCTGGGGACTGTGCTCGAAAAATGTAATAAGCGCCGCTCTCACGAAGAAAAGCGGCGCCTTGACAGGGGATGGCCCGATGAGGGGCCTCAGGCCATGGGACTGGCGCCCTGGTATTCCACCAGCGGCGGCAGGGGGGCCAGCTCGGGCAGATGGCGGGCCCAGCGGATAAAGGCATCGGCCAGGGTGATGCCGAGCTCCTGATTGTGCTGGGTCAGGGTGCGGGCCAGGGCCGTGTAGCCCTCCTTGCCGGAGGCGGTGTAGGCGCTGGAGACCCCCCGATAGATGGCATCCATCTCGACGCTCTGCCACTGACCCGGGCTCGCCTCCCATTCGAGGCGGGTGATCCGGCTCCCCTTGGGCCTGTCTGCCTGATAACAGAAGCGCATCCCGGCGGTATAGGGGAAGCTGCCGCTGCCATTGCCGACCACGCCGTTGTTGGTGGCGTTGTCGATGGCACCTTCCAGCGCCTCCGCCAGCTCATGGCCGTGCACCCGGTAGAGGGTGAGCGGGATGGCAAAGGGCAGCAGGCGCCCGGCGATGTCCGCCTCGCTTAGGGGCCCGGGCTCGAGAGAGCAGCGCACCCCCCCTGCGTTGTGCAGGGCGAAATCCACCTGACCCACCTGTTCGCGGGCGCCGGCCAGCATGGCGCTCGCCACCAGGGGGGCGACCTGACTGCCGGCGGGCAGGGCGGCATCGGGCAGGCGCTGATGGTGCAGTGGCCCGGCGAGGCGGGTCACTATGCGCCGGGTCATGGTCTCGAGCTCGGGCCGGTAACGTTTGGCCAGGTGCTGCTCGAGCTCGGCAGCCGGCTCGCAGAAATGGAGGCCTGCCGGCGGGGGCGAGGCAAAGGGCCAGGGCTGCCAGGGTAGCCACTCCAGCTGGCCGCGGCTTCGGCAAACTCGCCCGCGCTCATCAAATTCCAGCTCGCACACCCCGAGGCAGAGGGCGCTGTGGGCCGCATGCAGTATGGCGACCCCCTCGATCATCAAGGGGTAGCTCCCCTCGCTTATCAGCCCGAGCGGGGCCAGATCCCCCAGCTGGCTGTGGGTGTGGCCGCCGACAATCAGGCTGAGTTCGGGGAAGCGGGCCGCCAGCCGCTTGTCCTGCTCCAGCCCCAGGTGACTGAGCAATATGATGTGCGCTATTCCTTCGGCCTTGATCTCGCCGAGGGCGGCGCTGAGGGTCTCCTCTATGCCGTGGAAGCGGGTGTGGGGATCCGGGCTCGCGATGGCGGCCATCTGCGGCAAGGTGATGCCGAGCAGGGCGAAGGGGACGCCGTCGATGACGCGCCTGTGCCAGGGGCGGCTGGCATCAAACAGGTGAGGCAAGCCGTGCAGTCGCAGCGGGGCATCGGCCGGCTCCTGGCTGCTGTCAAGGTTGGCGGCCAGCACCGGATAGTCGAGCTGGCGCAAAAACTCCACCAGCGGGCCGTTGCCGAGATCGAACTCATGGTTGCCGATCACCATGGCATCCGGTCGCAGCAGGCCGAGCAAGTCGGCGTTGGCCCGCCCCTTGAAACGGTTGAAATAGAGCGACCCCTGGAAGGTGTCACCCCCGTGCAGCAACAGGCAGGTCTGGCCCGCAGCGACAGCCCGCTGGCGCAGGGCTGTCAGCCGGGTCAGGATGCGGCCGTAGCCGCCACACTGGGTGCGCCATTCGGGCTCACCCTCAGGAGAGAAGCGCATGGGGGCGCCATCGAAATGGGAGTGGCAGTCACTGAAGTGGGCAAGTTGAACCGTAATACTCAAGGCTCGGTCCTCCTTAGGGAAAAAGAGCACCGAGTCTACTGCAAGGGGTGGGGGGGATGCCAGCCCGGCAGGCGCCGGGCTGGAAAAGAGTCAGACGGTACTCAGGCAGGGACCAGGATCTGGGTGGCGAGGATCACCACCAGCAGGCCGACGGCGACCGGCATGGAGGTGCGCTTGACCACCTCGAACGGGGATAGATTGCCCATGCCCGCACAGGCGACCACCACCCCGGAGACCGGCGAGATGGTGCGACCCAGGTTGGAGGCTTGCAGCATGGGGATGACCAGGTAGGCAGGATTGACGCCCAGACTGGTGGCCAGGTGCGGGATCAGCTCCACGAAGGCATAGAAGGGGGCATTACCGGAGCCCGTGGTAAAGGCGGCAAGGGTGGTGATGACCACCAGCACCAGCATGATGACGATGCCGCCGGTGCCAAAGCTCTGGGCCAGATCCAGGAGATTGGCGATGAAACCGAGCCCCATCAGCCCCTGGGCGAAGACCCCGGCCCCCACCAAGAGCATGACCACGCCGGCGAAGGCGTCAGCCATGCTGCGCCAGCACACTTGCAGGCCATCCAGCAGCTCGCGGCCGTTGCGCTTGCGCATCAGCTCCAGCAGGGCGGCCAGCACCAGACAGATGACGATGATGGTGACGATGTCGAGCTTGGGGCCCAGCTTGCCGTCAAACAGCAGCACACCGATGATGGGGGTGAACGGCAGTATGGCGTAGAAGCCGGGGGCATCGGTGATGAGATCGCTCGGGGCGACCGCCTCGTTGTGTTCGCCGGACTTCCTGTCCAGATAGCGCTGCCAGAAGAAGTGGGTCACCGCCATGGCGGCGATGGCCGTCAGGGAGATGGGCAGGGTCAGCTTGAAGGCAAACTCGATGAGCTCCATGTTGGCGGCCTGGGCGGCCATCACCACGTCCCCCGAGGTGGGGGCCAGTATGATGGCGGCCGGGGAGGCGCACACCGCAGCCGCGGCGCCGCGGGAGATCCCCATGTTGACCATCAGCGGGAACAGGGTCGCCATCAGCAGCACGCCGAGGCCGGTGGCAGAGCTCACCGCCAGCGACATGGCGCAGGCCACCAGGTAGGCGGCTACCAGCAGTATGTAGGGGGACTTGATGATGCCAAGGGGCTTGCTGGCCAGCTTCACCAAGATGGTGTTGGCGCCTATGTGGCTCATGTAGCCGGCAAAGCCGCACAGCACCATGATCAGCATGCCGAGGCCGCCGCCACGGTCCACCAGCAGGAAGCGCACGTACTCGAACACGTCTGTGGCCACGTGGCCGGTGGAGGCGACGCTGGCTGGCAGCACCGCCTTGCCCATCAGGGCGGTGATCGCCAGCAGCAAGAGGCCGCCGCTGAGCAGCACCCCGGTCGCCGAATAGCCCTTGAAGATGTAGCGACCCACGGCCAGAGTGACCAGGGTGCCAATAAGGAGTTCCATCATAAATAGGTTCCTGAGTATGGAGTGACGTATGGCATCTAACGGGCTAAGCAGAGGGTTGGACTGGTTAGTCTGACATGTGCCAACAAAAACGCCGGGATTATTACCTCATAAGGAGTAATTCACCATGGGGATGGTGGCTGGCTGTGATCTCCCTTGCAAATCCCCATTTTGAGCAGGGTCGAAGCCCGTCCCTTTGCCGCTCCCGGCCCCGAGAGCAGGTGACAGCGCCCCTGATCGCGGTTAATCTCCACACTGACTATTAATTCATTGATTATTAATTGAAATTACGCCGGGACTCACAAGGAGCAAGGCAGCACGACGATGGGACTCTTCAGCAAGACAGGGGCGGTGGCGGCCCTCATATATGCCGCCTCAATCGGAGCAGCACCCTCCCATTATGCAGATATTCGGGTGGCGCCTGATATCAAGGTCGATTTCCAGTTCTATCGGGTATCAGGGTCCGATGTGGCTGCCGTGATGCGCCAGATCACCGCCTTGTCGCCTACTCAGGCAGACGGCCATATCGGCAGGGCCAGCTATCAGCTCTCCTGGCAGTTGCAGACCAGGGCGACCCCGGCGCGCTGCGAGCTGGATCAGGCCCAGGTGACGGCCCGCATCCAGGTCAGGGTGCCGAACTGGATGGACAAGGGCAGGGCGTCCGCGGCGGAGCGGCAGAAGTGGGACAAGCTGGTGGCGGCCATGTTCGACTACGAGAGCCGCCACAAGGATATATTGCTCGAAAGCGTCAGCCAGCTCGGCATCCGGCTCGCCCAGTTGCCCGTCGCCCAGGATTGCGCCGTCTTGCAGCATCAGGGCTGGCAGCAGGGGCAGGCGGTGCTGGAGGCGACCCGGGATCGATTCGCCACCCTGGCGCAGCAGACCGATCGGGGGCGCAAGCTCGGGGTCAGCTGGCCAGAGGGCAGCTGACCGTCATCGCCAATAAAAAACGGGCTTCCCTTGTGGAAGCCCGTTTTGTTTGAGGTCCAACCTGGGTTGGGATCAGGACGCCGGATCGCGCAGCGGCTTGCCCTTGCGCAGCCTGCGCACCCAGTAGCGGGCCGGATGCAGCGCCTCCAGCAGATCGGCAGCCAGCGGCAGCGGATCACCGCAGATCTCGCTCGCGACCAGCTCACCGCAGAGGGGCGCCGAGCACAGACCCCGGGAGCCGAGGGCGCCCAGCACATAGAGACCGGCGTGCAGGGGCAGCGCGCGCTGCTGATCAGCGGGGGCCTTAGGGTCTTGATCCGCCAGGCTTGCCAATCTGGCGACGGGGCCTGCCACCGGCAGGTGATCCCGGCTGGCGCAGCGAACGCCGACCCGCGCCTCGTTGCCGCTCACGTCCACCTCGGCAGGCCAGCTTTGATCCGGCAGGCAGGCTTGCAGCCGTGCCTGGTTCTGAGCCTGCTCCTCGGCACTGAATGCGAGGGTGCTCTGGTTGCGGCCATAGCTGGCCCCGATGCAGTGCGCTCCGTCGTGGGCCGGGGTGAGGTAGCCGTCGTAGCAGAGCACAGTTCTGAGCTGGCCTAACCGCGCCGTGGTCGGCACATGGCTCACCTGACCGCGCACCGGGTAGAGCGGCAGCTCGGCAAAGGGGATGAGTGCAGGCAACTGATGGCCGGCAGCCACCACCAGGTTGGGGGCCTGCCACTGGCGGCCATCTTGGCTCTCCACCTGCCAGACGTCTGCCAGCTCGCTGATGGTGCTCACCGGTGTGTGGTACTCAAGGCGCAGCAGACCGCTGGCTTGCGCTTCTTTCAGGGCGGCGCGGGTGAGATCCGCCGGGCAGAGCCAGCCTCCCAGGGGGTAGCTGACGCCACCGTGGTCGCAGGGCAGGCCGACCACCTGCTCAACTTCCGAGACAGAGAGTGGGTGCATCAGCTCGGGGGGGAAGGGGCCCTGACCCATCTTGGCGAGCTTGGCGGCGGACTTGTCGTCGTAGCCAAGCTGGGTGACGCCGCACAGCGAGAAGGCCACGGGATGGCGCGCAGCCAGGGCCAGCAGCCGCTGGCGGGCATAGCCGAAGGCCAGGGAATAGAAGCGTGACAGGGCGTCGTGCTCCCCGTTAAGCAGCGGATAGAGCGCCCCCTGCCGGTTACCGGAGGCGCCGGTGGCAGGCTCGCCATCTTCACACAGCAGGGTCACCTTGCGACCTCGCTCCACCAGAGAGAGCGCCGTCATGGCCGAGGCGATGCCGCCGCCGATGATCAGCACCTCGCCGTCCCGGCTGGCGGGGCGGGCATACCAGGGGGAGATGGTCTGCTCGGGCACTTTGCCCTCCCGCATCCCTGCCAGCATCTCCCGCTTGCTGCCGTGCCCCTTCACCTTCTTCATGGCAAAGCCGGCGTCAATCAGACCGCGGCGCACGAAACCGGCGCAGGTAAAGGTCGAGAGGGTCGCGCTGGGGCGGGCGAGGCGAGCGAGGCCATCGAACAGCGCTTGTGTCCACATCTCGGGATTCTTGGCAGGCGAGAAGCCATCCAGATACCAGGCATCCACCAGACCCTGGGGCCCGTGAGGCACCTGGGGCAGCATCTCCTTGATGTCGCCAAGCCAGAGATCGAGGCGGATGCGGCCGCCGGCAAAAATGAGGCGATGGCAGCCGGAGACCGGCAGCGGCCATTGCTCGATGAGAGGCTGGCTAAGGTGCGCGAGCTCGGGCCAGGCCGCCAAGGCCTTGCAGAGATCGGCCTGGGCCAGGGGGTATTTCTCGAAGCTGATGAAGTGCAGGTGCGAGCCGTTGCCGGATTGGGGGGCCTGTTCCAGGAAGGCGGCCATTGTCGCCAGAAAGTTAAGACCTGTGCCGAAACCTGTTTCACCAATCACGAAACTGTCACTATCGTGGTGCGAAAATCGTGCCGGTAGGTGATTTTGCAATAAAAAGACGTAGCGGGTTTCACTTAGACCGTTATCATTGGAAAAGTACACATCCCCGAACTCACTGGAGACTGGAGTTCCCGCTTCATTCCAGTCCAATCGGGCATGATGTAAGGATGTTTGACTCACGTTTTCCTCTGCTCGCGTCATAAATTCGCGGGCATTCTACGTGAAAGCAGACCAGTTTGGCAGCCGAAAGCGGGTAGACTCGGTGCCAGTTTTTCCAGACGAGATGAATTAATGAGAAGAGCAGTGATCACCGGTATCGGCGTCATCTCCAGTATCGGCAACAACAAGGAAGAGGTGCTGGCCTCCCTGAAAGCAGGCAAATCCGGCATCACCTATTCCGAGCAGTTTGAACAGTACAACCTGCGCAGCCGTGTCTGGGGTAACATCAAACTCGATCCGTCTGAACTGATCGACCGTAAAGTCATGCGTTTCATGGGTGACGCTGCGGCCTATGCGTACCTCTCCATGCAGCAGGCTATCGCTGACGCGGGTCTGCCAGAGGATCAGGTCTCCAACGAGCGTACCGGCATAGTGGTCGGCTCCGGCGGCGCCTCCGGCAAGAACACCTCCGAGTCTGCGGACATCGCCCGTGAGAAAGGGGTCAAGCGCGTGGGTCCCTACATGGTGCCGCGCACCATGTCCTCCACCACCTCTGCCTGCCTGGCCACCCCGTTCAAGATCAAGGGTGTCAACTACACCATCAGCTCCGCCTGCGCCACCTCTGCCCACTGCATCGGTCACGCACTGGAGCTGATCCAGCTTGGCAAGCAGGACATCGTCTTCGCCGGCGGCGGCGAGGAGCTGGACTGGTCTTCCACCATCCAGTTCGATGCCATGGGCGCCCTCTCCACCAAGTACAACGACACCCCGGAAAAGGCGTCCCGTACCTATGATGCGGACCGCGATGGTTTCGTCATCTCCGGCGGCGGCGGCATCCTGGTGGTCGAAGAGCTGGAACATGCCCTGGCCCGCGGTGCCCACATCTACGCCGAAATCACCGGTTACGGTGCCACCTCCGACGGCTACGACATGGTTGCCCCGAGCGGTGAAGGTGCGGTGCGTTGCATGAAGATGGCGATGCAGGACGTCGGCTCTGTGGATTACATCAACACCCACGGCACTTCGACTCCGGTCGGTGATACCAAGGAGCTGGAAGCCATCCAGACCCTGTTTGGCAGCAATGCGCCCAAGCTCTCCGCCACCAAGGCGATGACGGGCCATGCCCTTGGCGCTGCCGGTGTGCACGAGGCCGTCTACTCCCTGCTGATGATGGAACACGGCTTCATTGCCCCCAGCATCAACATCGAGAACCTGGACGAGAAGGCCGTGGGTCTGCCCATCGTACGCGAGTACGAAACGGCCGATCTCAATACCGTCATGTCCAACAGCTTCGGCTTTGGCGGTACCAACGCTTCCCTGGTGTTCAGCAAGTTCAAGGCTTGATGAACCGATGAAGTGAAAAAAAGGCGCCGCAAGGCGCCTTTTTATTGGGCTTTAACTGGGCCTCAGGCCGGTTCGGCCAGGGGCAGGCGCATATAGACGGCGCCTTCGCCGTACTCCTCCAGGGACTTGGGGGTCTTGGCTGGCACAAAGCCCTGCTTGCGCCAGAAGGCGGGGGCATCCTGAACCGCAACCAGACCTGCATGGCGATACCCTTCTCGACTCGCGAAATCGAGCGCCGTGGCCAGCAGTCGCTGCCCGACGCCCAGACCGCGGGCCTCGCCACTGACCGCGAGATCGTGCAGATAGAACTCTTCATGACCGGCCAGCGCCTTCATCGGTACCGAGAGGGGCGGGGGCTGGTGGGCGCGCCAGGGATGGCAGAGCAGGTAACCGAGCACCCGGCCCTGACGCTCGGCGACCCAGCAACAGGCGGGGGCGAGTTGTGCCTTGTTGCTCATCACCTCGAGGGGCTCGGGCTCCAGCTGGTGGTAGCACTCGCTCTGAATGGCCATGATGGCGGGCCAGTCTAGGGCCCGTATGGTTCTGATCTTGATCATCGTACTGGGGGGCGCGTGCCCCTGGTCAACCCTTGAAAGAAGGGGGTCAGCATAACCCAGGGGGCGTGCAAATTGAACCGCAGCCCCTCGTGGCTCAGCGAGCGGCCTCTTTGCTCACCACCTTGATCAGCTGATAGCGCACCGAGGAGGCGTCCGCCGGCACGTCGGTGAGCTGTTCGGTACGCACTTCCAGTTGATAGCGGAAACCAGGCTCAAAGGTGAAACCTTCGATCTGCTGGTAGAAGAGGGTCCAGCTCTCGCCAGGCTGGCTGCGCACCTGCATGCACTTCATGGGGGCGACACCGACGCAGTCGGCCAGCTTGTCCTGGATATAGAGGGTTTCTGTGGTCGGGGTGCTCTGGCAGGCGCTGAGCAACATGGCGGAGCAGAGGAGCAGGGGAGCTTTCATGATGGGTGTCCTTGGCGTAAAAGGGCGCGATTAAACCCTCAAATGAAAAGGCGGTCAATGACCGCCTTTGTAACAAACCATGACAACTCGCCGGATCAGCGCTGATCGAGGGGAGTGAAATCCCGTTGGGCCAGGCCGGTATAGAGCTGACGCGGACGGCCGATCTTCTGATCCGGGTCCGAGTGCATTTCGTTCCAGTGGGCAATCCAGCCGATGGTGCGGGAGATGGCGAAGATCACGGTGAACATGGACATGGGGATGCCGATGGCCTTCATGATGATGCCGGAGTAGAAGTCCACGTTCGGGTAGAGCTTCTTCTCGATGAAGTAGGGGTCGGAGAGCGCGATGCGCTCCAGCTCCATGGCCACGTCCAGCAGCGGATCCTTGATCTGCAGCTCGGTCAGTACCTCGTGACAGGTTTCGCGCATTACGGTGGCACGGGGGTCGTGGTTCTTGTAGACCCGGTGGCCGAAGCCCATCAGACGGAAGGGATCGTTCTTGTCTTTGGCCTTGGCGATGTACTCGGGAATACGGTCAACCGAACCGATCTCCTCGAGCATCTTGAGGCAGGCTTCGTTGGCACCGCCGTGGGCCGGACCCCACAGGGAGGCGATCCCCGCAGCGATACAGGCGAACGGGTTGGCGCCGGAGGAGCCGGCCAGACGCACGGTGGAGGTGGAGGCGTTCTGCTCGTGATCCGCATGCAGGGTGAAGATGCGATCCATGGCGCGCTCGACGATGGGGTTGACCTTGTACTCTTCGGTCGGCACGCCAAACATCATGTGCAGGAAGTTGCCGGCATAGGAGAGGGCGTTGCGCGGCTGCATGAAGGGCTGGCCGATGGAGTACTTGTAACACATGGCGGCCAGGGTCGGCATCTTGGAGAGCAGACGGAAGGCGCAGATCTCGCGATGTTCTTCGTTGTTGATGTCGAGGGCATCGTGATAGAAGGCGGACAGGGCGCTGACCACACCGCACATGATCGCCATGGGGTGGGAGTCACGGCGGAAGCCGCGGAAGAAGAAGGCGATCTGCTCGTGCACCATGGTGTGGCGGGTGACCAGGCGTTCAAATTCCGCGTATTGCGTCTTGGTGGGCGCCTCGCCGTACAGCAGGATGTAACAGACTTCCAGGTAACTGGCCTGGGTGGCCAACTGGGCGATGGGATAACCACGGTGCAGCAAGACACCCTGATCTCCGTCAATATAGGTAATGGATGATTTGCAAGCACCGGTGGCCATAAAGCCGGGGTCGAAGGTGAAGTACCCTTGCGCGCCCAGTTTTCTGACATCGATTACATCGGGTCCAACAGTACCGGACAGGATCGGTAATTCTACCGGCTCTTTTCCGGGCAGATGTAGGGTGGCTATCTTATCAGCCATAGCACGTCTCCTTTGCTCTTTTATAATTTGGTTCCAGTCCTACTTTATTACGACTTTCATGACGCTGGCAAAGGTTCTTACCCGTACCACGGCGGCTGGAGCGCCTTATTTGAACCAGAGAACCACCTTCTTGTCAATTTTCCTGAATGATCATTAATGACTTGTTAAACCGGTTGTGAGATCTGGTTTACGGTTTTGGGTTTTCTATGTAGCTAATTGATTGTCATTGGTTAAGGCCGCCGATATACTGCGCCTCGTGGGTGATGGCCGTCGGTGTTTGAAACGCTTTCGCAAAGCCAGATGTGATATCTAAAATGTTATTTTTGGCTTTTCCGAGTTGTTTTGGTAACAAAAACCTAACAAATGCCACTCCTAGCCCTCAAAGCGTGTGAAAACAATAACTAACGTGCTCAATGGAGCTGAGTGGGCAAAGCCGTGAAAAATAAACAGAGACCTGTAAACCTCGACCTGCAAACGATCAGCTTTCCTGTCACCGCCATCGCTTCCATCTTGCACCGTGTCTCAGGGGTCATCACCTTTGTGGCGCTGGCCATCTTGCTGTGGATGCTTGGTACTTCACTCTCCTCTCCCGAAGGATTTGAAACCGTCGTTGCCATCATGGACAACTTCCTGGTCAAGTTCGTGTTGTGGGGGATCCTGACTGCGCTGGCATACCACATAGTGGGCGGCCTGCGTCATCTGGTCATGGACATGGGGCATTGGGAAGAGCTGGATTCCGCGAATCAGAGTGCCCGGGTGGGCTTCGTGATTACCGGGATTCTGGCGGTATTGGCGGGGGTACTGGTATGGTAACCAATTCTGCAACTTTCGGGCGCAGCGGTGTTCATGATTACATCCTGATCCGCGCCACCGCCCTCATCATGACGGCTTACGTCCTCTATCTGGTGGGCTTTGTCGCCTTCAACGACATTACCTACGAGGTGTGGACCGGCTTCTTCGCCACAACCTTCACCAAGGTCTTCACCCTGCTGACGCTCCTGTGCGTCCTGATCCACGCCTGGATCGGTCTGTGGCAGGTGCTGACCGACTATATCAAGCCGGTCGGACTGCGCGGTGCGCTGCAGTTTGCGCTGGTGGTGGTGCTGTTCGTCTATCTGATGACGGGTTTCGTCGTGCTGTGGGGTGTGTAAGGTGACTATTCCAACTCGTGAATTTGATGCGGTCGTGATCGGTGCCGGTGGTGCCGGCATGCGCGCCGCGCTGCAGATTGCCCAGTCCGGCAAGAGCTGCGCACTGCTTTCCAAGGTTTTCCCGACTCGTTCCCACACGGTTTCCGCCCAGGGCGGGATCACGGTCGCCCTGGGCAATGCCCATGACGACAACTGGCAGTGGCACATGTATGACACCGTCAAGGGCTCCGATTACATCGGTGACCAGGAAGCGATTGAATACATGTGCAAGACCGGCCCCGAGGCCATCTACGAGCTGGAGAACATGGGCTTGCCCTTCTCCCGCTTCGACAACGGCTCTGTTTATCAGCGCCCCTTCGGCGGTCAGTCCAAGAATTTTGGCGGCGAGCAGGCGGCCCGTACCGCGGCGGCTGCCGACCGGACAGGTCACGCCCTGCTGCATACCCTGTATCAGCAGAACGTCAAGAACAAGACCACCGTCTTCTCCGAATGGTATGCCCTGGATCTGGTGAAGAACCAGGACGGCCACATCGTCGGCTGCACCGCCATCGACATGGAGAGCGGCGAAGTCGTCTACTTCAAGGCCAAGGCCACAGTGCTTGCCACTGGCGGCGCCGGTCGCATCTACCAGTCCACCACCAACGCCCACATCAACACGGGTGACGGCGTCGGCATGGCACTGCGTGCCGGAGTCGGCGTGCAGGACATGGAATTCTGGCAGTTCCACCCCACCGGCATCGCCGGGGCAGGGGTACTGGTGACCGAGGGTTGCCGTGGTGAAGGCGGCTATCTGCTCAACAAAGATGGCGAGCGCTTCATGGAGCGTTATGCGCCCAACGCCAAGGATCTCGCCGGTCGCGACGTGGTGGCCCGCTCCATCATGATCGAGATCCGCGAAGGCCGTGGCTGTGACGGTCCCTGGGGCCCGCACATCAAGCTCAAGCTGGATCACCTCGGCAAAGAGGTGCTGGAATCCCGTCTGCCGGGCATCTGCGAGCTCTCTCGCACCTTCGCCCACGTGGATCCGGTCAAGGAACCCATCCCCATCATCCCGACCTGCCACTACATGATGGGCGGCGTGCCGACCAGCGTGAACGGCCAGTGCCTGACCCAGGATAAAGACGGCAACGACGTCCCCGTGGTCGGCCTGTTCGCGGTGGGGGAAATCGCCTGCGTGTCCGTGCACGGTGCCAACCGCCTCGGCGGCAACTCCTTGCTGGATCTGGTGGTGTTTGGTCGTGCCGCCGGCATGCACCTGGTGGAGACCCTGGGTGAGATGGATCATGGTCGCGAGGCGTCTGAATCCGACATCGCCGCGGCGCTGGCCCGCTTCAATCGCTGGGAGAACAACCGCGATGGCGAGGATCCCGCCGAGATCCGCCGTGACCTGCAGCGCTGCATGCAGAACAACTTTTCCGTGTTCCGTGAAGGGGACGCCATGGCAGAAGGGCTGGCCGAGCTGAAACTCATCCGCGAGCGCCTCAAGAATGCCCGTCTGGACGACACCTCCAAGGAGTTCAACACCCAGCGCATCGAGTGTCTGGAGCTGGACAACCTGATGGAGACGGCGTTTGCCACCGCGGTTGCCGCCAACTTCCGTACCGAGAGCCGGGGTGCCCACAGCCGCTTCGACTTCCCGGAGCGTGACGACGAGAGCTGGCTGTGCCACAGCCTCTATCATCCGGACACCGAGTCCATGACCCGTCGTGCTGTCAACATGTCACCCAAGACCCGTGAGGCGTTCCCGCCCAAGGTCCGGACTTACTGATTGCGGAGCCAAGCACAATGAACGTCACATTCTCTGTCTACAGATACAATCCGGACGTTGATAACGTCCCGCATATGAAGGAATATCGTCTTGATATTCCTGAAGGTTCCGACATGATGGTGCTCGACGCACTGATCCAGCTCAAGGAGCTGGATCCCACGCTCTCCTTCCGTCGCTCCTGCCGCGAAGGGGTCTGTGGATCAGACGGTCTCAACATGAATGGCAAGAACGGTCTTGCCTGCATCACTCCGCTCTCCGATCTGCTGAAGAAGGGCAACAAGGTCGTCATCCGGCCCCTGCCCGGTCTGCCAGTGATCCGCGATCTGGTGATCGACATGACCCAGTTCTACACCCAGTGGGAGAAGGTCAAACCCTTCCTCATCAACGATGAGAAACTGCCGCCCGTGCGTGAGCACCTGCAATCCCCCGAAGAGCGCGCCAAGCTGGATGGCCTGTACGAGTGTATTCTCTGTGCCTGCTGCTCCACCTCTTGCCCCTCCTTCTGGTGGAACCCGGACAAGTTCATCGGCCCGGCCGGGCTGCTTGCCGCCTACCGTTGGCTGGCGGACAGTCGCGATACCGCCGCCACTGAACGACTGGGCAACCTGGATGACGCCTTCAGCGTGTTCCGTTGCCACGGCATCATGAACTGCGTGAACGTCTGTCCCAAGGGCTTGAACCCGACCAAGGCCATCGGTCAGATCAAGTCGATGTTGCTCAACCGGGCTGTGTAATACCAGGGCCAGGACGCCTTGCGCCGGGCCCGACCTCTGGATAGCCATCCCGTCCCGGGATGGCTATGACCCTACAAGCTGCGCTGCAGTGAACAAGATGTACAAGGGATAGAAATGCATAACGGCGTGATGAAGGCCTGGTTGGAGTCATCTCACCTGGCTGGTGCGAATGCAAGCTACATTGAGGATTTGTACGAATCCTTCCTGGAAAACCCCGACTCCGTGGCCGAAGAGTGGCGCAGCCTGTTTAGCGAGCTGCCCCAGGTCAATGGCCATGCAGTTGAACAACCCCACTCTCAGGTTCGCGACTATTTCCGCCGCCTGGCCAAGGATCCCTCCCGTTACAGCGCGCCCGTTTCCGATCCCCAGGTGGATGCCAAGCAGGTGCGCGTACTGCAGCTGATCAACGCCTTCCGCTTCCGCGGTCACCAGAATGCCAATCTGGATCCCCTCGGCCTCTGGACCCGTGAAACCGTTGCCGAGCTCGACCCGGCATTTCACAACCTGCAGGGCGCAGACATGGATGCCACCTTCAATGTGGGCTCCTACGCCATCGGTCGCGAGACCATGGTGCTCTCCGATCTCTACGCCTCGCTGAAGAAAACCTACTGCGGCAGCATAGGTGCAGACTACATGCACATCACCTCTACCGAGGAGAAGCGCTGGCTGCAAGACCGTCTTGAATCCATCGAAGCCAAGGGCAACTACAGCACCGAGGAGAAGACCCGCTTCCTCGAGAGCCTGACCGCTGCCGAAGGGCTGGAAAAATACCTGGGCGCCAAGTTCCCGGGGGCCAAGCGTTTCTCCCTGGAAGGGGGCGATGCCATGGTGCCCATGCTCAAAGAGCTTATCCGCCGCGCCGGTGAGCAGGGTTGCAAGGAGGCCGTCATCGGCATGGCCCACCGCGGTCGCCTCAACGTGCTGATCAACGTGCTGGGCAAGCGTGCCCAGGATCTGTTCGACGAGTTCGCCGGCAAGCACGGCGAGTCCTGGGGCACAGGGGATGTGAAGTACCACATGGGCTTCTCCTCCGACTTCGCCACCCCGGGCGGCAACGTCCACCTGGCGCTGGCCTTCAACCCGTCCCACCTCGAGATCGTCAACCCCGTGGTCATCGGCTCGGTGCGTGCCCGCATGGACCGTCGCGGTGACAAGGATGGCTCCAGTGTGCTGCCCATCACCATCCACGGTGACTCCGCCATCGCGGGGCAGGGTGTGGTGGCAGAAACCTTCAACATGTCCCTGACCCGTGCCTACGGCGTCGGCGGCACTGTGCGCATCGTCATCAACAACCAGGTGGGTTTCACCACCTCCTATCAACGTGACCTGCGCTCCACCGAATATTGCACCGACATCGCCAAGGCGGTGCAGGCGCCTGTGCTGCACGTCAACGGGGATGACCCGGAAGCCGTGGTGCTGGTGACCCAGATTGCGCTGGATTATCGCAACACCTTCAAACGCGACGTGGTGATCGAGCTGGTCTGCTACCGTCGTCACGGCCACAACGAGGCTGACGAGCCGAGTGCGACCCAGCCGCTGATGTACCAGAAGATCAAGCAGCACCCGACTCCGCGCAAAATATATGCCGATCAGCTGATTGTCGAAGGCACCATCACCCCTGAGCTGGCCACCACCCTGGTCAACGACTACCGCGATACCCTGGACAGGGGCGAGCGGGTGAGCAAGGAGTGGCGTCCCATGGAGCTGCACTCCGTGGACTGGACCCCTTATCTCGGTCACGACTGGGCCATGGCCTATGACAGCACAGTGCCCATGGATCACCTCAAGTCCCTCGGCGAGCGCATCAGCCAGTACCCGGCGACCCATGTGCTGCAGCGCCAGGTCGAGAAGATCTACGAAGACCGCCGCCTGATGGCCGCCGGCGAGAAGCTGGTTGACTGGGGCTTTGCCGAGACGCTGGCCTACGCCACTCTGGTGGACAAGGGCGCACGCATCCGCTTCACCGGGGAAGATTCCGGCCGTGGCACCTTCTTCCACCGCCACGCCGTGCTGCACAACCAGACCGATGCGAGCACCTACACCCCGTTGTGCAACCTGCACGACGAGCAAGGTCCGTTCGAGATCTACGACTCGGTGCTGACCGAAAACGCGGTACTGGCGTTCGAATATGGCTACGCCAGCGCCGAGCCGGCCGGTCTGACCATCTGGGAAGCCCAGTTCGGCGACTTCGCCAACTGCGCCCAGGTGGTGGTGGATCAGTTCCTCTCCTCCGGCGAGCAGAAGTGGGGCCGGATGTGCGGTCTGACCATGCTGCTGCCCCACGGTTACGAGGGCCAAGGCCCTGAGCACTCCTCCGCCCGTCTGGAGCGCTATCTGCAGATGTGCGCCCAGCACAACATGCAGGTGTGCGTGCCCTCCACCCCGGCCCAGGTGTTCCACATGCTGCGTCGCCAGGTGGTGCGCCCGATGCGCCGTCCGCTCATCGTGATGACGCCGAAATCCCTGCTGCGCCACCCGCTGGCGGTCAGCAAGCTCGACGAGCTGGCGGAAGGCACCTTCCAGAATGCCATCGGCGAGATCGATGCGCTGGATCCGAAGGGCGTCAAGCGGGTGGTCTTCTGCTCCGGCAAGGTCTACTACGACCTGCTCGATGCCCGTCGCAAGGCCGAGCAGCAAGATGTCGCCCTGGTGCGGATCGAGCAGCTCTACCCCTTCCCGGAAGAGGAAGTGCGCGCCATCCTGGCCGACTATGCCCACGTCACCGACTTCGTCTGGTGTCAGGAAGAGCCGCAGAACCAGGGCGCCTGGTACAGCACCCGTCATCACTACGACAGCGTGCTGCCAAGCCATGCCCGTCTGCGTTACGCCGGTCGTCCGGCCTCGGCCTCACCGGCCGTCGGTTACATGTCTGTCCACGCCAAGCAGCAGAAAGCCCTGGTGGAAGACGCGCTGACCCTGGAATAAACGAGTTGTGAAGGGGAGGGGGCTTTGTGAAGCCGACCCTCTCCGTCTCTGGAACAAGCCTGCTGGCCAAGAAGTAACAAGGAACTGATTACATGACTATCGAGATCAAGGTACCGGACCTGCCGGAATCAGTGGCAGACGCCACCATCGCCACCTGGCACAAGAAACCGGGTGATCTGGTTGCCCGTGACGAAGTGCTGGTTGACATCGAAACCGATAAAGTCGTGCTGGAAGTCCCCGCGCCGGAAGCCGGCGTACTGGGTGACATCTTGCAACTGGAAGGCGCCACCGTGCTCTCCCGTCAACTGATCGCCATCCTCAAGGCGGCCCCGGTGGCCGGTGAAGAGACCAAGGAGAAGCCGGTGGACGTGGCGACCGATGACGCTGCCGACGGTTTGAGCCCCTCCGTGCGCCGCCTGGTGGCCGAACACGATATCGACGTGGCCAAGCTGACCGGTACCGGCAAAGGTGGTCGTGTCACCAAGGAAGATGTGGACGCCTTCATCAAGAACCTGAGCAAGCCGGCAGCCCCCGCCGCCGTGGCAGCCGCACCGGTTGCGCCCATCGCCCCCCTGGCCGGTCGCACCGAGAAGCGTGTGCCCATGACCCGTCTGCGCAAGCGCATCGCCGAACGTCTGCTGGAGGCCAAGAACACCACCGCCATGCTGACCACCTTCAACGAGATCAACATGGCGCCCATCATGAAGCTGCGCAAGCAGTACGGCGAGATCTTCGAGAAGAAGCACGGCATCAAGCTCGGCTTCATGTCCTTCTACGTGAAGGCGGTGGTGGAATCCCTCAAGCGCTACCCGGAAGTGAACGCGGCACTGGACGGTGACGACATCGTCTATCACAGCTACTTCGACGTCAGCATCGCCGTCTCCACCCCCCGTGGGTTGGTGACCCCGGTACTGCGTGACTGTGACAACATGAGCCTGGCCGACATCGAGAAGGCCATCAAGGATCTGGCGGGCAAGGGCCGTGACGGCAAGCTGACCGTGGATGAACTGACCGGCGGCAACTTCACCATCACCAACGGCGGTGTGTTCGGCTCCCTGATGTCCACCCCCATCATCAACCCGCCCCAGAGCGCCATCCTGGGGATGCACAAGATCCAGGACAGACCCATGGCCGTCGACGGCAAGGTCGAGATCCTGCCGATGATGTACCTGGCGCTCTCCTACGATCACCGCATCATCGACGGTCGCGAGTCGGTGGGCTTCCTGGTCTCCATCAAGGAGCTGCTGGAAGACCCGACCCGTCTGCTGCTGGATGTCTGAACAAGAGTGACTGAAAGATAACGAGGGGCCGCCCAGGCCCCCATTCACAGGGGATTGAGAAACACGAGCCCCGGACGGAAATACCTACAACACGGATAGAGCATCTATGAATCTGCATGAATATCAGGCAAAACAGCTGTTTGCCGAGTATGGCCTGCCGGTCTCCGAAGGTTATGCCTGCGCTACCCCGCAGGAAGCGGCCGAAGCGGCCGACAAGATTGGCGGCAACACCTGGGTCGTCAAGTGCCAGGTCCACGCCGGTGGCCGTGGTAAGGCGGGCGGCGTCAAGCTGGCCAAGAGCAAGGACGAGATCCGCGCCTTCGCCCAGAACTGGCTCGGCAAGAACCTGGTGACTTATCAGACTGACGCCAACGGTCAGCCGGTCACCAAGATCCTGGTAGAGTCCTGCACCGACATCGCCAAGGAACTGTATCTGGGCGCCGTGGTTGACCGTGGCAGCCGCCGCGTGGTCTTCATGGCCTCCACCGAAGGTGGCGTGGACATCGAGAAGATCGCCCACGAAACCCCGGAACTCATTCACAAGGCCGCCATCGATCCCCTGGTGGGCCCGCAGGCTTATCAGGCCCGCGAGCTGGCCTTCAAGCTGGGTCTGGTCGGCGATCAGATCAAGCAGTTCACCAAGATCTTCATGGGTCTGGGCCAGATGTTCCTGGATTGCGACTTCGCCTTGCTGGAGATCAACCCGCTGGTGATCACCGACAAGGGCAACCTGCATTGCCTGGACGGCAAGATCAACATCGACGCCAATGCCCTCTACCGCCAGCCCAAGCTGCGCGAGATGCACGATCCCTCCCAGGATGACCCCCGTGAAGCGCACGCCGCCCAGTGGGAGCTGAACTATGTGGCCCTCGATGGCAACATCGGCTGCATGGTCAACGGCGCGGGTCTGGCCATGGGCACCATGGACATCGTCAACCTGCATGGCGGCTCACCGGCCAACTTCCTGGACGTCGGCGGCGGCGCCACCAAGGAACGCGTGACCGAGGCCTTCAAGATCATCCTCTCCGACAGCAAGGTGCAAGCCGTGCTGGTCAACATCTTCGGCGGCATAGTGCGCTGCGACATGATCGCGGAAGGCATTATCGGCGCGGTCAAGGAAGTGGGGGTCAAGGTGCCCGTGGTAGTGCGTCTGGAAGGCAACAATGCCGAACTGGGTGCTCGTAAACTGGCCGACAGCGGCCTCAATATCATCGCCGCAACGAGTCTGACTGACGCAGCTCAGCAAGTGGTTAAAGCAGCGGAGGCCAAATAATGAGCGTTCTGATCAACAAAGACACCAAGGTGATCTGCCAGGGCTTCACCGGCGGTCAGGGTACTTTCCACTCCGAACAGGCGATTGCCTACGGTACCCAGATGGTCGGCGGCGTGTCCCCGGGCAAGGGTGGCACCACTCACCTGGGCCTGCCGGTGTTCAACACCGTTCGTGACGCCGTCGAAGCCACCGGCGCCACCGCCTCCGTCATCTATGTTCCGGCCCCGTTCTGCAAGGACGCCATCCTGGAAGCGATCGACGCTGGCATCAAGCTCATCGTCACCATCACCGAAGGCATCCCGACCCTGGACATGTTGCAGGTCAAGGTGAAGCTGCAGGAAACCGGCGTGCGCATGATCGGCCCCAACTGCCCGGGCGTCATCACCCCGGGTGAGTGCAAGATCGGCATCATGCCGGGTCACATCCACAAGCCGGGCAAGGTGGGCATCGTCTCCCGCTCCGGCACCCTGACCTACGAAGCGGTCAAGCAGACCACGGACGAGGGCTTCGGCCAGTCCACTTGCGTCGGCATCGGTGGCGACCCCATCCCGGGTTCCAACTTCATCGACATCCTGGAGATGTTCCAGAACGATCCCAAGACCGAAGCCATCGTGATGATCGGCGAGATCGGCGGCAGCGCCGAGGAAGAGGCCGCGGCCTACATCAAGGCCCACGTCACCAAGCCGGTGGTCTCCTACATCGCGGGCGTCACCGCCCCGGCTGGCAAGCGCATGGGTCATGCGGGCGCCATCATCGCCGGTGGTAAAGGCACTGCGGCCGAGAAATTTGCCGCCCTGGAAGATGCCGGCGTGAAAACCGTGCGCTCCCTGGCCGATATCGGCAAAGCCCTGCGTGAAGTGACCGGCTGGTAAGTCCTTTAGCCTGTTATCTCAGATAGCAAAATGCCGCCCTAGGGTGGCATTTTTTATGAGCGCGGGTTTATGCCGTTTGGTACCCACCGGCATCATGTTCCGTTTGTCGGTTGGTGCCGGAAGGATGGTTCCAGATCCGGTCTGATGAAAGATAACCTGAGGCTGCAGTGAAGTAGGCCCCGGGGAAGCGGCCAGGGCTGTGCACTTAATCTGTTAAAACATACATCTCCTGCTGGTCGTTCTGTGACATGGTGGCAGCAAAGTTATTGCGACCACCTCCTTTGCCGTATGCAGGCTCCATTCCTCCTGATGGGAGGGCACCTCCAGCGGCGGGCGCTTCTCCCGGGATCACCGACGAGGAGCAGGACGTGAGCAATAGCGATGCAGCTATTAGCAATGCAAGTTTCAACGTCTTCATGGCAACGTCCTCTGTCCAGCTAATGGGCTGGGCTTGCGAGTAATCAGTTTAGATCTTGTTGCCGGGGCAGAGTGCATCAGCATTGACTCATGTTGTAGCCATTGGAGGCTTGCCGATGGAAATTTTGCATCAATTCAATGACAAGAACATCATGGCAAATTTGCCAAAAAAATCGTGGAAGTCGCTAAAGGTGCATTGCTTCCGCTTCTTTCGGCGTCAAAACCAGACCCCTCGGGCAGGGGGCTAATTGGCAGTGGGTGTAGTCCATCTTCCTTGAAAAATCGGACCATAAAGGGTATAACCACGCGCTTTACTGGTCTATTGAGCGAGCCCTTCCATGCAGCGAGTCGAGAAAATGCAGCCAACTCCTTTTTGGCAGGAGAAGACCCTGCAGCAGATGACCATGACGGAGTGGGAGTCACTGTGCGACGGCTGCGGCAAATGCTGCCTGAACAAGCTGATCGACGAGGACACCGAGGAGCTGGTGTTCACCAACGTGGCCTGCAACCTGCTCAATACCAAGACCTGCCAGTGTTCCGACTACGGCAACCGCTTTAAAAAAGAGCCGGACTGCCTGCAGATCACCTTCGACAAGATTGCCGAGTTCGACTGGCTGCCGTCGAGCTGCGCTTACCGCCTGCTGGCAGAGGGGCAGAGCCTGCCTGAGTGGCACCCGCTCATCACCGGCAGCCGCAGCGCCATGCACCAGGCCGGTCAGTCGGTGCGCGGCAAGGTGGTGCACGAGGCCCATGCCGGCGACTGGATCGATCACATCATCACCTGGGCGAGTTAAATCCGGGTCAGCCAAGCCGTCATACGGTCCGCAGTGCTGTTGAGATGTAACAGGGGCAGGGGAGTCATACTCTTCTGCCCTTGTTGCTATCTGGCGGCCTGCTGCGAGCGATAGAGGGGCTTCTGCGCCCTTCTTGGCGAGAGGGGGCACCAAGTGCGCAGTGCCTGGGCTATGGTGGCCTATCGATGGATCCCGTTGCGGCTTTCCGTTTCCTTGAAAAGAGCGAAAAAACGGGGAGCAAGAGGGTGAGGGGAGAACCCACCTCAGCCCCTTCCGGATGAAGGGGGATTGTCATATCTCTCGAGTTGATGCCTGCTGGCAAACAGCCATAAAAAAACCGGCGCCTTGGCGCCGGTTTTTGTTCACCGAGACTCTATTACAGAGAAGCGGTGAAGGTACGGGTGATGACGTCTTGCTGTTGCTCTTTGGTCAAAGAGTTGA
>RCUN01000048.1_pt1 | contig 157556 bp, 147 predicted proteins | sample 2166181 | NCBI WGS metagenome assembly RCUN01 (sample SAMN09932603, study PRJNA488358) | compost metagenome | feature: garden; material: soil; isolation source: compost soil in crotononitrile-enriched culture | place: Germany: Experimental Botanical Garden Goettingen | collected 2016-01-27 | reverse complement strand
ATGTTTTCTCCGGTTCGGCAGAGGGGATTTTTAACAGTGCAATTGGTAACTTTTCTTCCGGGGTTTTATATAACGGCAGTAATGAAAATAGTTATAGCCATGAAAAGTGGGTGCGCTTAGAAAGTAAATGGCAGTATGTAGACCCTGAAAAGATCAGGATATATACCTTAGGGGACTTTATTTCCAATAGTTCCGACTGGGGCAGTAGTGTGCGTCTGGCAGGTTTCCAGTGGTCGAGTGCTTACACCCAACGTGGTGATATTGTCACTTCGGCATTACCACAATTTTCCGGTTCGGCTGCACTGCCTTCGACATTAGATTTATACGTTAACCAGCAAAAGATTTATTCAGGACTTGTACCTTCAGGTCCGTTTGACATTAAGCAGCTCCCTTTTATTTCGGGTAATGAAGTCACGCTTGTAACCACCGATGCAACCGGTCAGCAGAGCATTACCAAACAGGCTTACTATTTTTCATCTAAAATTTTAGCCAAAGGCATCAATGAATTCTCAGTAGATGTTGGGGTTCCACGCTATAACTATGGGTTGTATTCAAACGATTATGATGATGCCACCTTTGCTTCAGGTGCGATTCGATATGGTTATAGTAACTCACTGACTTTAAGCGGTGGTGCAGAGGCTTCAACAGATGGCCTATCAAATCTGGGCACTGGTTTTGCCAAGAATCTGTTTGGTTTTGGGGTAATTAATGCTGATATTGCAGCGAGCCAATATAAAGATGAAAACGGTTATTCTGCCTTAGTTGGTTTAGAAGGGCGTATCTGTAAGAATATTTCGTTTAATACCAGTTACCGCAAAGTATTTGATAACTATTTTGACCTTGCCCGTGTGTCTCAAATTCGATATTTAAAAGATAATCAAACCGATGCTGAACCCAAAAACTATCTAAGCTACAGCGCACTGGCAGATGAGATTTTTAGGGCAGGAATTAACTATAATTTTTATGAGGGGTATGGAGCTTATCTGGGTTATAACCAGATTAAATTTAGCGACAATTCTTATAAATTAGTGTCTGCCAATTTGAGTGGAAGTTTGAACAAGAACTGGGGATTTTATACCTCAGCGTATAAAGATTATGAAAATCACAAAGACTATGGCATTTACTTTGCGCTGCGTTATACACCATCTACCAGAATCAATGCGATTACGAGTGTATCTAGTGAAAGTGGAAAAACAACGTATAGACAAGAAATAAATGGATTTAGTGACCCACAAATCGGTGCATTTGGCTGGGGCGGCTATGTTGAGCACGATCAGGATGCCCAAGAGAACAATGCATCGATTTATGGCTCTTACCGTGCTCGGGCGGCTTACCTGACAGGTCGATATAACAGAATAGGAGAGAACGATCAGGTTGCACTTTCAGCGACAGGATCATTGGTTGCGGCAGCAGGGCGGATTTTTGCAGCTAATGAAATTGGAGATGGCTACGCTGTTGTGACCAATGCTGGACCACAAAGCCAAATTCTAAATGGTGGAGTCAATTTAGGAGCGACTGATCGAACTGGTCGATTCTTAATTTCAAATTTAAGACCTTATCAGCTTCATCATATCTATCTAGACCCATCATATTTACCTTTAGAATGGGATGTTACTTCAACTAACCAAACAGCATTCGTAGGTTATCGCCAAGGTGGTCTTATTGATTTTGGCGCTCATCAGGTTGTTTCAGGGTTAGTAAAACTTGTTGATTCGAATAACTCAGCGTTATTACCGGGTTATAGCGTTCGAATTAATGGACAGCAAGATGGAGTGGTTGGCTACGACGGTGAAGTATTTATTCCAAATCTATTAAAACAAAACAAACTTGAAGTCGATCTTCTGGATTATGGTTCATGCCAAGTTAATTTTGCGTATGAAAATAAGCAATACAGTGCTAAAAAATTGGGGCCTTATGTATGTCGATAACTACTGCGAGTCATAGTTTTGGGATGAAGGGTAAAAAGTTTTCATTGGTCATAAAGTATATTTTAGTAATTGCTCTGTTATTTATATTATATGCATTTTTTAGCTCTGCACATGCTGCTTGTACGGTAAGTGGAACCACTAATAATACGTATACTTATACGGCCGCCACTATTAATAGTGATGCAACCATAAACTTTTCCGGCACGATTAGATGTCTTGGCGGACGTACTACTCCTGAAATTTCAGCTTACATGTGTATGAAGACGGTATTTACCGGAACCACAAGCGTAAATAGTAGTGTTTCATTGCCTTATACGGTCACTGCAACTGTAGGCGGTGCAGGTTCTTCTACCACAAATCAGACTTCGAATGTTTGGTATGGACCAGTGAGAACAGTCGCTCCAAATAATATTATTAGTTACTCTGTAAATGTAAAAGTTCCAGCCCGCACTGGTTCGCTTATTGCATATCCTAAAGGTACATATACTGGTACGGTTCAGCTTTTTTGGGATATGCAAGCAAGCTCTAGAACTGTTTGCGAAGGTAATAGTGGAGGTGGATGGGATTCAGGTAATACCACTATAACGGCTAATTATGTTGTACCGAGTTTATGCCAATTAGATTCAACATCAAATGTCGATTTTGGCAATATTAATGATATTGGTTCGACTAGTCGTGATTACACTGCGCAAGGTGCGGTGAATACGACTTGTAACAATGGAACGCCATACAGTATTTATTTAGGTGATGGAAATAACCGTATTGCTGGTGGCTTTAGACGTATGACAAATGGTAGTAGTCAATATATTCCCTATCAGTTATATCAGAACTCGACTTATAGTACGGTATGGGATACTACAGGTGGTGTAACCGCGGTTGGAGGTTCTGGAGGTGTTTCCAAGACGGGATCGGGAAGTGCTCAAAGCACAAATGTGTATGGAAAAATTCCACAAGGTACTACTATTTCAACGACTCCCGGTAATTACTCAGATACGATAGTTGTTACAGTAACTTATTGATTAAATTTATTAATTTAATATTAAATATGTTTTTGGGTTGGTAATATGAATAGTCGTGATTTTTTTAATGTGATGCTTTAAGCCAAGTTTGATTCGCACATTTAACTCTACCTAAAGGAGCTATCTATAAATTTGATTTTTAATTGTTCTAATTTAAAGGAAGTAGAAAAATTTTTAAAGAAAAGATAGTTGAAAAAAGACGGTTAACGGTAATGTTGTTTTAGGATAAGTAAAAACAGAAAAAGACAAATTAAAAAAATAAGAAAAAACATCTGATGAATAAATACCTTATGAATATTAAATGTATTTTTACACAAGTTAACACATTGTACAAATTAAATTACAGTTCTCTTAGATTTATTTAATCTTTCTTATCAATAAAAAAAGCTTTCAGAGGCAAAGCTGGTTATTAATAAATTAGTTATTTGCATTAAAAAACAAAGTATTAGAATCATGTGGTTGGGAGTTCTCAGATAACTTGTGATATGAATTTGATTAACTAAAAGTCCTCTTCGGAGGTTTTTTCATATTTGATTTCAATTTGCCGAGCATATTTGGGTACTGGGTACAAAGAGTCCCGCTAAATATCGGTTATTGGTGGGGACTTTTACTTTATGTGTTAAGCTGATCTTTATAATTATGTGGATTAGTACAATGTTCATTTGCATTGGTGGTGATTTAGACGGTGAAGTTATAAATGACCGTGAAGGTACGTACTTAGAAGCCAGTGAAATAGATTCAAATAAACAATCAACATACAACCGCCAGAGCTATATTATTGGTGAAAATACATATCGATTTTGGCTGTGTGCGGAGTTGACCTATGCTGAGACAACAAAAATAGCGAATGATTACTTGGCGCAAAAACATCCATATCTTTCATAATTCGGTATTAAAAAATAAGCCCGCCAATTTTGACGGGCTTAATTTATCTAAGATGAGTCGGTTAAATACAGCTTAAGTGAAAAAAAATTAAAAAAGCCCCTCATATCTGAGAGACTAGTCATATCAATTTTCTGGGATGAATGGCTGTAATTTCTTAAATAACTAAACAAATCAAATTGATAAAAGTAATTAATAGTATAATAAATCAGTGCACTAATTTATTATTTATAGTAGCAGAGCCTCAAAACAACTTCCAAGGCACTGTTAATAAGAAATTATTTGTTATTAGGATCAGGTTGTTCATTATTCTCAGGCAGATCTTTTACGGTGCCAGGAACTTGTGAAGGCTGAGTTTCAGTAGGTGGTGTTGCTGCAGAATGCTTATTCACTTTAGCTTTGATGATATTGGCATGGTTAGTTGTATTTTGAGAAAAACTTTTAAAACCCGACATTTTTATCTTCTTATCTTCACTAGGGAGAGTTCATAGTACGCTTTAAAAGCCGTTATATTGCAGTAGTTTTAAGACTTATGTGTGTTGATTTGTCCCAGAAAAGATCTTTATCTCGACGACTTATTTCATAAATAAAATCAATTATATATAACCTGTTGAGTCTTATCCTTTAAATTTTGAAATTACGGTATCCAACTTTCAAGTAGGGGTACATAAAGCACACATATCTAAATTTTTAAAAATTAATTCAATCTAGTTGCCTACAAAATATTGATAGTATAAAAATAGTGTTGAGCATAATATGTATGATTAAATTGGAGCATATTAATGCTAAAAGACATTACAATTATTGATTTCCAAGGTAAAGAAAAAAGAGCGCAGGCAAACTATACAGAAGTAAATACTAATAAAATCAATCACTCATCGAGAGTTCAGAGACCCAAAGTTGAATATATTTTGTTAAAAGGTGAATGTATTTACCCTACTTTAAATTTGGTTTTCAACAGTTCTGATGGAAACAGCTATTATATAGAGTAAACATGACCCACTTCGGTGGGTTTTTTAGTAGTTGATTTTAATTTGCCGAACGTCTTATGGCACAAGAGCCCACACTGAATATCGATTATTGGTGGGGCTTATTTTGTATTTAAATTATTTTACCTTTTGCGATATACTTTTTTCATTAAAATTAGATGCTTATAATGTTGATGAATATGAAATTCCATTTAATAATAAGTTTATTACTTTTGGGGCTTTTTTCATCTCTGGCATATCCAAAATCAAAATTAGAGTTTTTAACCGAGGCCGATGAGCTATTTAATGCACGTGTAGATGCTATCAATAGATTTCAAACATTAGGAATGCTTTCAGAAGAAAGGCAACTTAACTTTAAAGAACAGTTGGAACTTACAAATTCAGTTTGTGATCTTGCTCATGTAAATGAGCAGATTAAAAAATTCTATAATGACAATTTTGAACAATCTCAAGAGTTAGCAAAAGAGAAAACTACTCGTGAACAAATGAATCTAGAATTCGAAAAGAAAATCAGTCTTATCTTAATATTGCTAGGCAATTAACCGGTACTCCTTATGAGTGCGGTAAGCAGAATTACAAGAAGTTGCTGCAATAGTTTTAATATTTAATAACAGCCCAAGGGGGGGAGTAAGCAATGAAAAACGAAGTCGGCTTTCCTGTTAGTATACGACCCATGCCTCCTGAATGGCTTTTTAAAATAGATAGCTAATGGTTTTAAGGGCAATATGTGTGATTTACCTTTAGATGTGGCCAAATTAATTTATCGCAGAGATTACTGGACAGCTCCACGTTTTGACCAAGTAAGCACAATAAGTTCAGCAATAGCTGAGGAGCTTTGAGATACTGTTGTTAATTGTGGTACCAGATTTGCAATGCCACTATTGCAATGAGCATTGAACTTACTTAATAACCAAGGTAAAGCAGGGTGGCGAGATTTAGCAGTGGATGGAGTTTATGGACCAGCCACCTCTTAAGACTTATCTATCAAAAAGAGGTAAAGAAGACGAGAGAGTCCTAGTGCGTGTACTCAATATTATGCAAGGACAACGCTACATTGAAATCTGTGAGCTTAATCCAAGCCAAGAACAATTTTTCTACTAACAGAGTTTCTTTATAAAAAGTTTTTGTTGTTATAAACATATTCAATTAAAAGGGCGCTAGTTAGCGCCTTATTTATACTTATTAATTAATCTATATCCTTTCTGTCCTTTTGCTCATACATAGCTTTATCGATCGCATCTCGTAATGTTTTAGTGCATAGTTTAGTATTTTTTTTATTCATAAATTTATTGAATATTTCATAGACTAAGAAGAATCTATTCATTATTCCTACACATGATTCACGATTCATAAGTGAAGCTTCTAAAGTTGGGTTGTTTAATAAAAACTCTAGACGCTCAGAATCTTTTGCTTGCTCCTTTGAAACGACGACACAGCCTTCAGGTATACCTTCAATTTTGCTTAAATCTTCCTGTTTAATTTGAATAGCTTTTTTCCACATCGTCCAACTAGTATTAACACGGTGGAATGCATCTGTAGCATCTTGTTTTAACTCTTTATTTAAGAAATATTTCAGAACATAGTTTCCAAGGTCTAAATCAAAAGTCAAATATTCAAAATGAGAATTAAAAATATATTCTTTCTCAAATCTCTGTTGTTCGGTCTGCCAGAAAATCTGCTTTCTCTCCAACTTTGTAGAAAACATAAATAAAAACACCTTATTATTAAGTAAAGGATTATAGTGAATTTACTTAAAGATCTGGATGATTGATTTCTATCAATTTTTTAAGTGCTTAATTGTTAATCAATAGGTGTCTATATAAGCAAAGGAATAGGAAGTAATAAGTTCTAGTTTTAGCTAATTTAATGAGTAGTATATTGTGGTTCTAAAATTATATTTTCTAAGTTAACCAATTTAATGAAGCTATAGCATGAATGCGATCACTAAATAAATGCATATTGATTTCTATAGTTTTTTCTCGATCAGCCATAAATAAAAAAATCTTTTTTGTATCGACATCAGACCTATTAGTTAAATAGTCAATTGCTGAATTTAGGTGGGAATATAGAATTTCTATTTGTTTTTCTGGGATAGAAATAAAAGTAAAAGCCAAAAAGCCAATCTCATTCATCTTTTTTGCATAATAGTCAAGAGAAGGCTCGTTTATCTTTTCTTCGTACTGTTTTAGTATGATTACACAAGGGAATGGTCCAAGCCCATCAGGAATATAAAGTTTACCTCTAGGACTGTTTACTAAGTAATCAGAAAATATGTTTTCCATATGTGGCCTTAAAAATATTAATGAAGGAGAGGTTGCAGAACACCTAAATTGCACGCAGGTAAATGTGATAAATATCACAAAAAAAAAAGTTATAGGTGAAATATCGCAATGAAATATAACATTTTCTTATAAAATTTTCCTGTTTTTGGTTAAACAAAATAACTATCTAAATCTTTTTATATTTCTTTAATCTTAATTTTTGCTTATTCAAAAAAGATGATATATGTCTTAAAAAAGAACGATCAGAATCAAGGAAACTAGTAAAGAAGATGATAATTAAATACGATGAGAAAATGAAATTTTTATTGCTACTAACGATTTTTACGTTGATATTAAATATGATAAGTATTGTCAAACTTCTTAAAGTCTTGTAAGAATCAAAAAACTTTTACGTAGAAGGAGTTTTTAGTCAATGAAATTTTCATATAAAAAAACTATTAATTGAATATACTTCTATATTGGACTAGCTCGTTTCATTATGGCTAGTAGGAGAATGAGTATGCGTACATATGCATATTTTAGAGTTGACACCTATGATAATTCTATAGAAGCGTCATACAGTTCCTTGCTAAAAGAACATGGATATGTTGTACAAAAAAATAGACTGATCATTGAAGAGGTCGGAGTTGATAAACCTATTTCCATTCGAGACAAACTCACAAATTTGATTGAATACTCGATGGAAGCGGATGATTTACTAATTGTTAAGGGCATGGATTGTTTAGGTAGTAATTATCGTGAAATTTTAAATATTGTAGAAAGTTTAGAAAAAAAAGGTATCCGTTTGATTTGTATAGATTACTCTAAACATGAGTTGATTGGAGAAATAAGAGTTTTTTTTATCCATTTTTTAAAGTTATGTCTAAATTTTGAGAAATTACATCTAGATTCTAAAGCAAAATTTAAACATGGTTCTGAGTCTTATAAAGCTGGACGGCCCGAGAAGCTTACAAATGAGCAAAAGCAACTAGTTATTGAAAAATACAAAAAGGGTTGGAGTGTGTATAGACTAGCTCAGGAGTTTGAAGTTTCTAGGACGGTGATTCAGCGAATTCTCGATAATGAGACTAAAAAAAATGGTATGTAGATTCTAATTGTTATCTAAGAAGCCTTTTATAAAATTCTATTTAATTTAGAATATAACTCATGCTATATGTTCTAAACAGTTTGATGTTTTAATTTATATGAATTTAAAGTGGATTATTAATTTAACTTGTGTAATATGCTGATTGTTTTAATTTTTTGTTAATTTTATTATTTTTGGAATAAGCAGTTTTAATAATGTTTATTTTATTTGAATAGATCTCTATTGAAATATTTTATATTTAGAAAAGGTATAAAAACATGATAGAGAATATGAAATGTCTAATACATTATTAAAGATAATTGGGTTGACTACAATATTGAGTCTAACTGCTTGCGGAGGTAATGATTCTAGCAGTAACCAGACGCCTCCTAAAGTAGATCCTATTGATCCATATGTCACCATTAAAGGAACTGCAGTTACTAGAGATTTTTTATCTGATGCAATTGTGACAGCGCGTTGTAAGGATGATTCGGGATTCAAAGATATTGTTAAGACAAATACTAATGGAGAATGGCAAGGACAAGTAAAAGCAAATCAATTACCTTGTCGACTAAAAGTAACCAAAGATAATAATATTAATATAACGCACTACAGTGTAATTTTTAATGAAAATGATCATGTTAATATAACACCATTCACTGACTTGGCAATTGCGATTAGAAAAGGTTTCTCATATCTTCCAAGTGAGTTATATGGTTTAGCTGGTAAGGATATTAACTATATTACACTTAAGAAAAATTTATATGACAATAATACTTTCTTGGTTCGTCAATTATTGAAGGGTGCTTATAATATTGATTCTTCGATGAATTCTTTTAATGATGTTATTGAACCTAGGGATACTATGATTAATAATATTAAGGCATTTAGGATTGCAGCAGATATAGTTGAATCTGATGACTATAGTGGTTATATAAATAGAGTCTATAGTAAGAGTCATGAGGTAGCAAGAAAATTTCCAATTCTTGTTAATAGTTCTATAGCTTCTCCTAATTTAAAGGCCTGTAAACCAGGGGAAACAAATGATATTTATACAAATTGTATAAATGCTGTCTTTAATGAATTCTATAGTCATGATTTAGTGAGTCGAGATAGAAAAAAATCATGTAGAATCCGCATAAAAGAAGGCGAACTTTATTATTTGGTGATCAATGATAGTGCTTATGGTGACTCTGAAGGTTACCTAATATCTCTAGAAAGTGGTTACTATGATAGTGCATTGAAAGTAGTGGATAAAGGTTATAAATATACAACTTATGTTAGAAGTCAGTATCTATTCCCAGCCTCACCTAAAGAACAATTATATAAACTAGATTTGAGTATTACGGATAAAAAAAGAGTAAATGGCATAAGTTTTACTCCTATTGATGGTTCTTTAGATCAAATAGACCACAGTACTATTAAATTTGCTGATGAATACATGTGCACTGTTATTTAACTATTTTTTATGTTGTAGTAAATTGATTGTTGAGCATAAGAAGACATTTAACCGCTAGCTTAGGTCAGCGGTTTTTTGTTAGTTATTAAACAATAACTCGATGTAAATTTACTCATTATATGCGACGATCTTTAGAAAAGAATAATAGGGCAACTATAAAATGAATTAACATCGGCCTTATATTCAAAATAAGACTCCAAAAAATGATAAGTAGATATACTGGGTTCTTATTTATTAATTCATAGGTGGTATTGCCTAACAGAACTCTTTTTTTACTATATGAATTAACAATAAATCAATTTAGTTCTACCCAAAATGATAGAATTACGCAGATCAGTAATTTGATGTGTAGTTTCTGCTTAAAAAGCATGGAGTCTACAAATTTTTTAAATTGATTGGAAATTAAATTTGTAGACTAGTGAAATGCAACATTCAGCATATCAGTACAAGTGGATGCAATTTTAATTATGATTAACTATTTGAAAATGCAAGATAAAGCAACTTAATGCAACCACTTACAATCCAAACTAGACTCGGCGGATTCTACTTCTTTTATTATTCCATTGTTGGCACATTTATGCCTTATTGGAATTTATATCTTCAAGATCAAGGGTTTAATTATCAAGAAATTGGTGTTTTATCGTCAATTGCCATTGTAACGCGTTTTTTCGCACCTTTGGTATGGGGGTGGATTGCTGACAAATCTGGTAAGCGAATGCTACTAGTGCGGTTGGCGACTTGGATGGAATCATGTATATGGTTGGCTATTTTTATAGTTCCAAATACGTTTCAATCCATTGCTTTACTCATGCTTATTTTTAGCTTCTTTCAAAATGCTATTTTAGCTCAATTTGAAGGGGTTACTTTATTTTGGCTGGGTGATCAAAAAGCTAAACTTTACGGCAAAATCCGTAAGTGGGGATCTGTTGGATTCATTGTGGGTGTTTTCGTTATTGGTGCACTTCTAGAAATAGTGCCTATTTCGATGCTTCCAATTTTATTATTAATTATTGCTTCATTGGCATTTATTTGGTCTTTCACAATTCGAGAACCGGATGGTGCACCTACTTCACAAAAGCGGTTAGAGCCTTTACTTCCCGTGCTTAAACGCCCAACAGTAGCTGCATTTTTTACAATTGAATTTATTTTACTTTTTTCACATGCGCCTTTTTATAGTTTTTACAGTAATTTTCTGAAATCTTTGAATTTCAGTACCACTGAAATTGGATTTTTATGGGCTATAGGTGTTTTTGCAGAAATTTTTATGTTTTCAATTGCATCAAAGATTTTTCAACGTTTTTCGTGGCGTAGTTTAGTGATTGTATGTTTGCTAGTGACGAGCATACGCTGGATGTTGGTTGCACTATTTTCACATTACTTTGTTGGTCAACTTTTTGCACAGTGTTTGCATGCTTTTAGTTTTGGTCTATTTCACTTAATTGCGATGCGAGTTATTTTTCAAAATTTCTCGGCTGGACAACAAGGGCGTGGACAAGCGCTTTACAGCACCATGTGGGGGTTAGGTGTGGCTTTTGGTAGTGTTCTGGCTGGACATTTTTGGAAAATTTTTTCCGGTGAAATCATCTTTATGTGTGCCAGCTTGGTTGTACTCTTAGGTTTATGTTTTGTAATGTGGCTTCCTAAACAAATCGATTCTTCAACGGCATAAGCTCGAAATGATGAAAAACAAGGTATTTATATTGAAAAAAGCAAGTAAATATAAAATTGTTTGATGACTTGTTGTAGCACGTTACAGTTGAAAAATATTGTTTTTATATGGTTATGAACCAGTGAATTTGTCAAAAAATATGCTAACTTAAGTTCATGCGTTTAATGATTAATAAATCTATGAAAAATATTTATATTATTGGATTATTGTGGGCTTGTTCTGGTTTAGCTGTGGCAGAAACGGCGACTCAGCAGCCAGCTGAACAACCCGTTCGGACAGCAAGTAATCCTAATGCTATACGTATTGTTACGCGTCCTGAAATTATGGGATTATGGGGAATGGAAATTCCAAATAATAAGAAATGTGTGGAATATTATAACTTCCGTAGTAGTAATGATGTAGTGATCAAAAGTGGTCAAGAATGGTCATATGGCTTATATGAATATCAACCGTCCGATGATCCTAAAGAGCAGTTAGCTGCTTTGGTCATGCAAATTAAATTTGATAATAATAAAATGGATTGTTCTGGACAGAAACAAGATCAAACAGGTGATGTTTCTCAATATTTTGTACAGTGGAAAAATGACCATACTATTAACTTCTGTTCAACCGCTAAGGGTGAGCAGTGTTTTGCGACTTTGCGTAGAGTACTACCATAAATTAATAGATATAAAAAAAGCCTCTTATTTATAAGAGGCTTTTTTTATTATGCAGTTTCAGCTTTCTTCTTTTCTTCCAATTGCTTTAACAAGTGTTTTTCAAGGTAATGGATGTCCATTGCTTGAGAGCAGAAGCTCTTATCTTGCAAAATAAGATCTTTATGTAGAGGAATATTGGTTTTAATTCCTGTAAGGATCATTTCATCTAACGCTTGACGCATACGTGCAATTGACGTTTCACGGTCTTTACCATGAGAAATCAGTTTAGCAATCATAGAGTCATAGTAAGGTGGAATGCTATATTCTGGATAGATATGAGAGTCTAAACGAATACCAGCACCGCCTGGCGCATAGAAACTTTCAATTTTACCTGGTGAAGGTAAGAAAGTTGTTGGATCTTCTGCATTGATACGACATTCGATGGCATGTCCTTGAACTTTGATATCTTCTTGTTGAAGTTCTAGTCCTAGGCCGCCTGCAATACGTAGCTGTTGTTCAATAATGTCAACACCAGTCACCATTTCAGTAACAGGGTGCTCTACCTGAACACGAGTGTTCATTTCGATAAAGAAGAATTCACCGTCTTCAAATAAAAATTCAAACGTACCAGCACCACGATATTGCATTAGCTGACATGCATGAACACACGCTTCTAAAATATCAGCTCGAGCTTGTTCTGGTAGATTTGGTGCAGGCGCTTCTTCTAGCACTTTTTGGTGACGACGTTGTAATGAACAGTCGCGGTCATATAAATGAATCGCATGACCATTACCATCGCCAAGAATTTGAACTTCGACATGGCGAGGTTTTTGTAAAAAACGCTCCATGTAAACAGTATCGTCACCAAACCACATTTCTGCATCGCGTTGTGCTGCTTGAACTGATTCAAGTAGTGTATCTACACGCTCAACAATACGCATACCACGTCCACCACCACCAGATGCCGCTTTAACAATAAGCGGGAAACCGATTTCTTTCGCTTCTGCTAAGGCATTGTGGATGGTTACAGCATGGTCGCAACCCGGTACAGTAGGTACACCAGCTTTTTTCATGGCAACAATCGCAGAAACTTTATTCCCCATGAGGCGAATATGTTCTGGACGAGGACCAATAAAAGTAAAGCCTGAACTTTCTACAATTTCAGCAAATTCAGCATTTTCTGAAAGGAAACCATAACCAGGGTGAATGGCATCAGCACCAGTAATTTCTGCAGCAGTAATAATTGCCGGGATATTTAAATAGCTATCACTACTTGCACCCGGACCAATACATACTGCTTCATCAACAAAACGTAAATGCATCAAATCCTTATCAGCATCTGAATAGATACCAACAGTCTTGATTCCTAATGTTTTGCAAGCCCGGGTAATTCGTAAAGCGATTTCACCACGGTTTGCAATTAAAACTTTTTGCAACATAGACGTCCCCGAGGTAATTACGCGCGATAACGGAATAAAGGTTGACCGAATTGGATAACATCACCATTTTTCACTAAAATTTCTTCAACCACGCCACTTTGAGTTGCTTCAATTGGGTTCATGATTTTCATTGCTTCAATAATACCCAAAGTTTCACCAGCAGATACAGTTTGACCTACTTTTACAAATGGTGCTTCGCCTGGGCTTGGAGCAGCGTAGAACACGCCAACCATTGGAGAAGGTTCAACTGCTCCACGTGGTGTTTTTGCAACTGGTGCTTCTGCAACAGGAGCTGCCGGAAGTGCTACACCAGCCGCAGCAACGACTGGACTACGACGAGTTAAAGCGATTGATTGATCACCTTCTTTAACTTCAATCGCTTGCAAGTCAGACTCAATCATTAAATCGATGAGTTTCTTAATTTTGCGGATATCCATGGGCGACTATTCCTAAACTAGTTTGGGTTAGATGGTTGAATTTTTTCAATAGCGTAATCGAGTGCAAAACTATAGCCTTTTGCACCTAGACCACAAATCACGCCAATTGCTTTATCAGATAAATAAGAATGGTGTCGGAATGCTTCTCGTGCATGAACATTCGACAAATGTACTTCAATAAATGGAATGGCAACGCCAAGTAGAGCATCGCGTAGAGCAACAGAAGTATGAGTGAAGGCGGCAGGGTTAATAATAATAAGTTTTACGCCTTCAGTTTGTGCCTGATGAATACGGTCAACAATGGCACCTTCCCAGTTGCTCTGGAAAGTATCTAATGTAATTGATGCGCGTTGAGCTTGGGTAATAAGTTGTTGGTTAATATCACCTAAGGTAAGATGACCATATACTTCTGGTTCGCGTTTTCCCAGCAAATTCAAATTCGGTCCATGAATCACCAAAATGGTCGAACTCATTCAGATTGCTCCAGCTCTAAAGTTGCAAATATTCTTTGCAAGATGTCTGCAAAGTTTGCTTATTATGGCATATGTTTCTACAATTTTTTTATAATTTGTTTTAATTGTCGCAGAAATGGTACGCCAAATTCGGCTTATATATTGTAAATTTTGCGATGATTTAGCAATGTTAAAAAATGACAAAATTTCAAGTAATTTAATGAAGCTTATTTTAAACTGAATTGACAAAAACAGTTCATGTATTTTGTGTAACGGCTGTAGAGTTCTCTTCAATTACGAGTAGCTCATTCCATCGGGTTAGATAGTTTTTTGAACGGTGACATTGTTTCATATGCCAAGATGGGCTACGCGAATGATAGCCCACTTGTAAATAGTGACTACCGAATCGATTACGGACTGTACTTAGTGTTTTCATGAGTTGTTGTCTTTGCTGAATCAACTCAAGAGGTTGCCATAAATCATCAATGTGATGTTGACGGGCGTGCAAACCACAAAATAAAACTCCAATCTTAATGTATCTTTTATTTTCTTTATATAAAACATCAATTTGTTGCATTGCTGCTTTGGTTAATATGCATAGATCATCTGTTGCATAAGTTAAGCCAATGGCTTGAGATGACGCTTTTTTATAAGGTGGTTTATCTGTTTTTTCATAAAGCATGACTTGAATGCAGGCACAGAGTTGTTCTTGTTTCATTAAACGCCGATGAGCACGATTGAGGTGGAAGATAAGCGCTTGTTTAATAATCTCAATGCTGGATAAAGCTTGAGCGAAACTTCGTGATGCTAAAATTCGTTTTGTTAAGATGGCAGGATCATCAAGTTGAATGCAGGATTGGCCTTTTAGCTCACGAATAGTACGTGCCATAACCACAGAAAAAGCTTTGGCTAGATGGTATTCATTGGCAAAAGTTAAGTCTAGGCATGAATAAATCTCATAGCTTCGTAGTTGTTTGACCAATTGATAGCCAATTCCCCACACTTCTTTGACGGAAGTTTGTTGCATGAGGTCTTCAAGTAGCAGGGGATCTAAAGTAGTGAAATTACATATCCTATTAAAGCTTTTAATTTTTTTGGCATAGTGATTGGCTAACTTGGCCTGAGTTTTTGAATATCCAATGCCAATACAGCAAGGTAGGCTTAACCATTCATCTAGCGTTTCTACGATTTTGCCACAATAAGAATCGATATCTAGAGATTGGAGGTAAGGGGTAAGGCGGATAAAGCACTCATCAATAGAGTAAGCCTCTAAATCATCGGATGAGAAAAACTCCCCAAGAACCGAAAAAAAGCGACGAGACATCTCGGCATATAAAGTGTAGTTGCTTGAATAGACGTGTACGCCTGCTTGGAGAGCCGCTTCTTCAATTTGATACCATGGGGTTGCCATCTTTATACCCAAGTCTTTTGCTTCTTCGCTGCGTGATACAACGCACCCATCGTTGTTAGAAAGTACCACAACAGGCAAACCAATAAGTTTGGGGTTAAATAGTCGCTCACAACTGACATAACAATTATTAATGTCTACAAGCGCATAAATTTCTCGATGTGAAATTTCCATTATGATTTCCCCTTAAAAATATTGGTAAAGCCACATGCATGAATTGAGTTTCATAAACACGATGTTGCAAAGTGTTGGGAGAAAATCACATCTTGAATATGTAACAAAATCAAGTTAACAAAATTTCTGGTAGAAAGCTAGGGTAGTCCCGACAGTCGGTTTCAAGTCGACAAAGAAAAGAAGATAAGGCTTAAATGATTTTTAAATAAAAAAAAAGGAAACCGTAATAGATCTCCTTTTTTGTGACACATTCTATGTAATTTTAATTACCATTTATGGCTATAAGAAACTTTAAGCGTTGCCCCATTTGCCACTAAATGGCTAGTGTTATCGCTCGTTCTTAATAATTGGCTATAAAGCGGGTAGTACTTACGGTTAAACATGTTTTCTAAACCAATCGTCACAGTGTCTTTCTTGTTAAGCGCAAAGCTACTGATTAAATCGGCTGTTGTGTAAGACTTCACATCATAGCGACCAAAGCCATTTACACCATTCAAGCGGTAATCTTCTGAACCGAAGTATGTTGCTTGCAGGCGGTTCGTCCAAGTTTCAGTTGGGCTATAAGAAACGTAAGCTGTGAGTTTTAATGGGGGAATACGGAAGCCCGTCATATCACGGTCTGTATCACTGCCTTGAGGTGTTTCGCGCCCCTTCATCCACGTTACACTACCACCAGTTCCCCAAACATTTGCATCATTAAGATAGTCAACAGTTGCTTCAACACCAGTTACTTTTTCTTTTGTTCTAGCAAGCACCAGACCATTGTTGAAAGATTGCACAGCCCCAAGATCAGATGTTGAGTGGAATACCGCTAAACTTGATGAGAAGTTATTGAAATTACCTTTCCAGCCCAGTTCGTAGTTATCAACTTTTACAGGCTCTAAGAATGATGACCCAAGGTTAAAACCTTCGCCAGCATTACGGATGATTAAACCTACATCAGGTAACTGAAAACCTTGATTAAAAGATGCATAAATCGAGTTTTGATCATTTGGAGAGAAAGTCACATTAGCATTGTATAACCATGCATCAGCTTTCACTTTTCCACCCGGAACCGTGTAAGGATTGGTTTTGTCTAATTGTGATAATGGAACAAAGCTATCAATTTGTGCATAGCTGTCTTCATAGCGTGTACCTGCTTCAGCTGACCATTGGTCATTAAAGCGGTGTTTTAACTGTATAAAACCGCCAACACTTTGCGTGGTGAGTTCGGGTAAATAAATGAGCTTGCCAGTTTTTACAAATTCTAGACCACCTGATTGATCATAAATTTGAGGGTCAAAAATATCTAAAGGCATTTCGCTTTTTTCACGGCTGAAGTCACCACCCCAAACCAATGATGTATCGCCTAAAAACTCAAGTGGTGTTGTAACAGTTAAGCGGCTACCGAGTACATTATTTTCTTGATAAATCTGGTCGACTTGTTTGCCACGGTTCGCATTTCCACGAGCATCAAATGGTGAAAAACGAGTAAAGAAGTCGCGGTAATAAATTTGAGCATCAACCTTATTACCCAATAAGTCTTTATTGGTATAGGTTAAATTGTATATTTGGTTTTCATTTTTATTTTGGTCTTTAAGCTTTAATCCTTTGATGGCTTTCGCTGGTACAGTTCCAGCTGGAGCTTTTTTAACACTTGGATCAGATGCGTAATCTGAGTCTTGCTCTGCATTATAGTAGTTTGCAGCGAATTGTAGATATTGATTGTCATCAATATGGTAACCCAGCTTACCGCCTACGCTGTAGGCATCGGCATCATATAAATCGCCCTGACTTGGTTCAGGTGCAACACGGTCACCACTTGCATCGTATGGGCTGCCAATACGTTGATAACCAAAGTCGAGTGCATAGTCAAAAGAGTTAAAGCTACCTGTGAAATATTGGTGAATATCGCCACTTAAAGCATTAGAACGGAAATTTGTTAGAGGTGTTTGTAGCCCAATGACGGTTTTTGCAGTAGGTTCACCACCCGCAGCTTTCGTGGTAATTGAAATAATACCACCCGCAGCGCCACCGCCATAAATTGCGTTACTGCCGCGAATCACTTCAATGTTCGCAATACTTTCAGGATCAATTGCTGAAAGTCCTCTAGCTGTATCACGTGTGAGGTTCATTGGAACGCCATCGACCAAGATCAGAGCATTACGACCACGTAAAGTTTGACCGTAATCTGTAATAGTACGGCTTGAGTCAGACAGGCCCGGTACAGCTTTTGCTAATACAGTCGCGATACTTCCAGATGAACCATTTCTTAAAAGTTCAATTTGTTTTTCATCTAGCTTGGTGACTTGCTTAGCAGACGTAGAAAGTTCATCTGCACGTGAAGCGGTAATTGTAATTGTAGGAAGGGCTTCAGGCTTTTTTTCAGCATCTGTTGTCTCAGGAGACGAGGCTGCAAAGGCCGAGTTTGAAAGAAAAATGGCCCCACCAAGTGAAAGGAGTGGAATGATATTTTTAACTTCTGACTTCCTCGTAAAAAGTTTATTACTTTTTATCTTATTTCCCATTGTCTCGCCCTGAGAGTGATTTTAAATTGACCGAATTATAAGTGAGAATGATTGTAGTTAACAACATCGTTCATTGCTAAAAAATAATATATTTGAACTTTATTCAATAGATTAGGGGAATAGGTAGTTATTCCCCCCCCAAAAATTGAATAGTGATTAGATTTCTTTAAAAGCATTTAGGTGATTTTGATGGGCACGGCGAATAATGCTTCGGTCATCTCCGAGCACAAAAAGCTGAACAGATTGTTGTTTCCAAGCCGCAATATCTTCAGGTTTTCGGGGAATTGCGCAGAAATGCTTATTGCTCATTTTTGTCTTTACATACATCTCTTGGACTTTTTCTTTGACCTTCGGATGGCTGGTTTCCCATGGCATTCCCATAGACTGAGAAAAGTCAGCTGCACCTTCAAGAATAATATCGATGCCGTCAACTTTTAAAATCTCATCAAGATGTTCTAGTCCTTCCAAGCTTTCAATCATAGCAACCACAATCGTCTCGTTTGCTGCCTGTTGAACAAAACTTGCTAAATCATCAATGCCATATCGATTTAACCTTGTCGAATTCAGTCCTCTTTGACCAAGTGGCATATAGTGGCAATAGTTCACAGCTTCTTGAGCCTGTTGAGCATTTTCAATACGCGGGAAAACAATACCCGTTACCCCTGCATCGAGCAGAGGTAGTACTAGATGGTTAGCGCTTAGAGGAACTCTGACAAAAACATCAAGACTCATGGCTCTAGCGGCTAAAATCATGGTCTCGACTTGGGACGTGGTAAATAAAGTATGTTCCAAGTCGATAATAATAAAATCATAGCCCGCAAGTGCCATTTGCTCGACATTAATCGGAGACGCTACGGAACAAAATATTCCGTAGAGCATCTCGCCATTTGCTATTCGTTTCTTAAAAGAAATCGAATATTTATTCATATTCAATTTCCTTGATGAGGCTGAGCGGGTTCGGTGTAGTTTGTACTCTTAAGCGAATTTCTGGAAGGAAACGGCGGCTTGCGAGCTGTTCAATATCGATGGTGTCATCTGTAAAGTTAAACAATTCATATCGCTCGGCAAACTCTGGATGAGCTTCCTTGTGCTGATTGATGATGGTTCTTAACATTGTCCAGAATTTGATTTCATCGAAGTCATAATGCTCATTTAAGAAAATCGCTAACTCTGCCAAATTTACAAACCAAAGTGCATCTTGAGTAAAGTCTCTTAACTCATTTGGAGAGTGGGTCTCTAAGAACGAGTTCGGATTAATCTTGGCATGTTCTTTTGGTGCATCTTGCAAGTTAGGTAAAAGATCTGGCTCACGTAAAAGATGACGACTAAAACGAATTCCATCGTGGAAATCTTTCAAGGCGGCTTTAACTGGTAGGCCATTTTTATGAATCAGAACCATGTTTTGGGCATGTGACTCTAACGCTAAGCCATGGCACCATAAAATATGCATGATTGGTAAATAGGCATTGGTGAGTAACTTTTCTAACCAGAACTCGATACCGTATTCTTGAATCCACTCATCAATGAGAGGCTTTTGGTCAATGTCGACTTGCATGAGGCCAGTTACCGGAGTTGCCGATTCACCTTCTTTTAAGTAGCTGTAAATACTTTCGCGCCAAATGCAGGCGAGTGCGCCGTATTGAACAGGTAAAGCAATTTGCTGGTTAACTGAAAGACCTGCAATTTCTCTTAGAATGACAGGCTTTCGCTGTTTTTCTAAAATATGGTCTTGCTCGACAATTTTATAAAGCCAGTCACTCATTTTTGCCGCATTTTGAACGGTATGTGGTGCTAATACGCGAGATGTAGAGGTATTAACCAAGTTCATTGCCAATTTAAGTGAAAGCGCCGAGATATCACTAATGTTCGATAAGGTTCGAATCGATTGCTGTGGTAAATAAGTTGGACCTTCAATATCTAACGGAATGATCAGTTGGTTGCTAATCGCATCTTGATAATATAATTCAATAATTTTATCCCACTGCCACGGATGAATCGGAGTGAGGATATATTCCTGAAAATCTACATTGTTATCTTTTAATTGGTCACTAATGGCCTGTAGATCTTTTTCTGAAAAATGCTGTTTATAAAGCTGCTCTAAGTTAATGGTTTCACTTAAAACCAGTTTGCATAAACTGTTATGAGTCGCTGCCCATTTAACCGTAAAACCTTCAGAAAGCTCAGGTGCATATTTTTGATTTTCTTTTAAATCGAAGCCGATACGAGACTTAAAGCTTGGGTGATATAAATGGGCGTTGGTAATCCGTGCTTCTTGTTCTAAATAAGGCAATGTTCTTAAAGGTTGAGCAGGTGCTTGGCTCAAAGTCTGTGCATGCTTAACGTAAGTTAAATTGAGTTCATCATTAAAGTTTTGCCATTTAACTGGGTCTGCTTCAATAATATGTTTTAGGTCGGCAAGTAGCATTTTTAAGTTAGGGTGAGTTTCAGCGCCTAAAGTAATGTCAGAACGGACTAGGCTTGAAGGATCTAACTTAATTCGTTTAAAGCTGAAATGTCGTTTAGCTGCGCATGTATAGAAAACTGTATCGGAAATATAAAACTTGATCTGACCTTTAGAAAGTTCATATTTAAACGTATTTTCAAAAATGAGTGCTTCTAATAATTGGCCCATCACGCGATTTTCTGCAAGAGTCTTATAGTTGGCTTGCTGTGTCGGTTGAAGAGGGCAAAGGGCTTCTGCGCCGCGATATTTATAAATAGGATTTTCAACTTCAATCCAGATTGGATTGCCACCACTGTGGTAGAGCGTATTTAACATATTTGCCTTAATTGGTAATGTGAGTGAATTAATTAATAAATCGCGGTAGTGCTGACCTTTGGCGGTAAATTTTTCTTGTGTAAGGGTAAGTCGTGTTGCTTGCCAAAGTTCAGATTCTTCAATTACGGTAACTCGTGCAATTGCGCTGATGAGATGCGCAATGTGATTGATCACGAGGTAATATTTTAAAAAGGTCCACGCATCTTTTTGAGAGAACCAAACGGTACTATCTCCAGAAATAGATGAGTTGTCCTCTATCATTTCTGGAACAATGCTAATGCCTTCCATATCTCGAAGAATGAGGCGGTGTGGATAGCCGTTTTTAAATTCCATTAAACTGTTTTGCATGTGTGCTTCTACGCTAATGCCTTTATTTGCAAACAATTCAATTAATGGAATGAGTGAAACTTTAACGTACTGTTTCCACCAAAAAGTAATGAAGTCTTTTGCTTCATTCGATTGTAAATTTTGGTTGGGTGCTGCTTGTTGAATAAAGCTTAAAAGTGGGATTTCATTGTTTTCTTTTTCTTCAACCAAGCCACCGAGCATTCTGGTATTTTCTAATACTTCAGGTGTGAGCCCAGCTCTATAAATAATGCCAAATGAACTCTCAAGCTCTGGAATTTTGACTGTTTTTGCCTCTAATTCCGGCAGAATCACAAGGTCAGGATATTGTTCATTAATCTTGTGATTAATAATAATTTTGCTCGCATCAATCGCTCTTTCCATTTCATCCATTGGGTTATTACGAATGAAACTGGTAATTCGCACATCAATTGAGAGTTTTAAAAATAGGTTGGATTGAGGTAACCACACCGTACGAACGGATGAGGTTGGCCATACAGTTTGACCTAATGCACCCAGATGTATGATTTCTTGACTGTCTAAATATTTCTTTAAAGACGCGTGTTGAAGCAAGAAATTGGCTTGCCACGGGTGGGTCGGCATAAGCTCATAGTTTGCTAAGTTCTCTTGCAAACGTTCTTTTGCAGTTTCTAAAACTTCATCTTCAATACGGTGAGATGGCTGTTCTTCACTTACTAGCTTTTCGATTAAAGAAGAATGAACCGCGAAGTAGTGGAGTTGGAAACTTGCGCCTAATTCAGGGCTATACTTTTTCATGTCTTCTTTAGAAAAACCTAAATTGGCTTTAGAGGTCACATGAAAAGGGTGCCCATATAACATGCCTTGTTCAGTAGCCTGAAAACCACTCAAAGCTTTAGTTGCTGATTGGGATGGTCTATTTTCTAAAAAGAATTTTGTGTTCTCGATACTATTGGCAATATCGGAATAAAGGTTCTTGTTCTGGTTTTTGTCTTTAAATAAGCTATTTAACTCATCTGTAATGAGTTTCACCAAATTTTTAGGATCATTTAGAGAGTCAAAAGTATTTTCGCTTAAGTTTTGCAGAGCAAAGCCACGCTGATATCGATGATAGCCAGTGGTGGAGAAGTGTTGAACTGCTCCATAAACAATCGTATTAGACGCATTAAGCGTGTAAGAAAAATAGATTGAGTTCGGCTGTTCCGCATCTTGTGTAAATAAAGGAGAATCTTGAGCTGAGATAATGTGCCCTTCAAGATTTACTTTGAGTTCACGAAAGAAAGTATTCAGGTACTGTTCGAAAAGTTTATAAGACCATGCATCGGTTGTAATAATTGAGTTCATTCTTGTGCCTCTTCTAAAATTGTGTCCATTAAGAATCTGTTCAAAATCACCACTAAGCCCGCACCAATAAAAAATAAAGAGGTGCAGATTAATGCGGCTGTAATATTGAAAAATGAGTAGGTAAGCGTGATGGTGATCGGACCAAAAAGTTGGCCTAAGACAAAAGCACTGTTAGAAATGCCGATCACTTTTCCTTGGCTTTGAGTGCCAGCTTTTAGAGAAATCGTGTGTAATATCGAAGGAATAAGCGCTGCGAAGCAAAAACCTTGTATGAGTCGTAATATAAGAATGAGCCAGAGATTAGACACCCATATCAACGCGAAAATCGTGATGCCACAAATTAAAGATGCGTAAACGAAGTTATTAAAAGAATCTCCTTTATCATCATTTCTTTTTCCCCAATAGGTTGCCGCAATAAAAGCAGCTCCCCATGAAAGTGCATGGATTGTGCCTGTTAAGCTTGCAGCAGATAACGACGAGTGAATGTTTTGGCTTATTTCACTAATATATAAAACGAAGCAAGACACTAAACCAAAACCGCCGGCTTGCACCAAGATGCCGGCACTCAACCAAGAAAAAATTGTTCTATCAAAAAAGTCTGGAATTTTAGATTTTTCTTTGTTTTTTACAGCCTCAGTTTTAACTGGATTGGCTAATAAAAAGGATGCGATCACAATTAATGTAACTACGATAAATGCAGTTGCATTAAGTAATATTTCAACCCGCCATTGATCCATAAATATCCCGCCGAGCACGGGACCACATAAGCAAGCTAGCGCAACACTACTTTGGAGCTGCCCAAAAGCAGCACCTCGTTGTTGTTCATTCGAAAGATATGAAACATAGGCATTCAGAATGACGGAAAGGCCGCAAAAACCAAGTAGAATCCGCGCAAAAATAAACAGGTATAAATGCTGTGCGCTCGCCATGAGCAGTATTGAAATACAAAAACCAGCCAATGAAAGTAGGAGTGCTTTTTTATGGCCAAAAGTGTCTGATAGGTGACCAACAATCGGTGCGGTAAATAAACTGCCAATTGCGGGTGCAGCGAGTGCCAAACCTGCCCAGATTGTGGGAGCACTCATATGCGCCGTCAGTTTTTCCATATAAAGCGGCATGATCGGAATAAGCACCATGAGCCCGAAAGTGGAAAAAAACTGACAGAGCAAAATAATGAAATGATCTAGGCGAGATGAGCGCATGATTTAGATATCCATGGTCTCATAGCTAGAAACAGATAAGCTGTGATAAGGGTTTGACGTGGTTCCGATTTTACTTGGCATGCCCGTTGAGTCGCTTTCTTGAGCGAGTAAAGGTGTAAGTAGCTGTTTGAACGGCCAAGTCTTATTGTCAAAAAGATAGGTTTGAATTTGAGACTTTGTCTGTTCTGAAATCGGTTGGGTTTCTACAAAATCATGAATAATGTCTTGAACCATTTCCCAGAAATCGCTTTCTGAACGATCTGTATATTTCAAGGTAGCTAAAGCAATTGGGTAGAGGTTAATTTGAATCCCTAAAGTTATGAAGTAATTAAATAAGTCTTCATTTTTAGTAAAGATAAGATTGTTCGGCGTACTGGTATCAATGGTATAGATCGGAGGTGTGAAGCCACTTTCTTCAATGGCTGGTGTACATATTCTTAAGGTATCGTGGTCACGTAAAATAAAGCATTTAAACTTGTTATTTTCATAACACACCATGGTGTTTTGCCCATGGCATTCAGGCATGATTCCTTTCGACCAAAGCGTTAAGAATGTTTGAATAAAATGGACACTTAAGTCTTTTAATAATGTCCATTTGTCACCTTCAACGCCTAAAGTTTCCCAAGGGTCAACATAGATGCAGCTTAAAGCCGACATGGTAATTGGGGTGACGTTTTTATCTTGGCAAAAATTGGGTAGATGTCTGACTTGGCAACCGATTACACCTAAATTTTTTATAATGTGTTCTTGTTTACCCAACACCCACCAGTGAGTTTCATTACTCAAAAAGAGTCGATTTTTTAATGAAGGAGTTTCATTAATAACTTCATTTAAAAAATCATATGCTCTATGCCCATTCATTAAATAACGTCCAGGCATAGAACGGATCGCACCTAATGTTTTGGCATTTGTTGATAGTTTTAAATGCAGATTAGGGTTTGCGTTATGAATGAGAGTTCTTAAAGATGAAGTCGGTAAACCAATTGTCGTGACGTGGTTTAGGTCAATACCGTCATACTTATTTTCTGCAAATTTTAAATAGCGATGTTGAGTCTCTAATAAAGGAAGTGCTAAGTATTCATCCGAAAGCTCGGCCATTTTTTCAGTAATATGATTGTTCTCAGCTTCTGATAACAGAAGCTCTTTATGAGGAATCGATTCCATATTATTGATCACGTCATCATTCTTAAAAGCCCACCAATACACTTCAATTTCTTTTTGAGTCGTAAGTGGTGCAAGTTCACCTTTTGAGTGAGCGAATGGATGAAATGGACGATCAGCTACCAGCGATAGCAATTCACTGGTAATTAAAGGCGAAGAAAATGAAAGTGCTGACTGTAAAATCTGAGGGATTTTTTCAGCCGTTACTAAATTGTCGAGCCAATAATTAATCGCTTTTTGATGATGCGGTGAAGGCCACCAAGATGCTTTTGTCAAATAGGTAAAAACTTCAGAAATAGAAATTTTAGAAGTCGTATTACTCAAGACGTTATGAAGTAAAACTTCCGGTTGAGTAACATAGAAAGGATTTACACCATCTACTTTTAAACAGCTGAAATAGAGTTCCAACTCATCATTTAGAGTGATTGCCAGATAAGGCTTTTTATAGGAAATATGATCTCTAAAATCTCCATAATTCTCCATGTAGAGGGCATCTATTGTTTTTTGTAGTTGTGCTGTGTAAATCCGATCTAGCATTTTAGTTATTCCTATTCTTATAAAAGTGGTAGAACCGTGCCAACGTTTTGTTCTTGTGCGGCATTGAAGAACCATTTAGCGCAAACAATGTCATCAATTGCCATGCCCATTGGATTGAGCAAAATAATTTCATCTTCATGTTCGCGGCCGTTTTTATGACCAATAATGATGTCCCCAAGTTCAGCATGCAGTTTTTCACGACTGAATAAGCCATCTTCAACCAGTACGTTGATGACTTTCTTTTCTCGATTTGATTGGTCCCAGTCGTCCACAATGACTTTGTCCACTTTTAAGAAGACTTCAGGCTCAATATCCATAATTGAAATATTGGAAACAAAGCAGCCTTTTTTAAGCCATTCAAATGGGATGTAAGGTTTATCTGAAACTGTGCAGGTAATCAGCACATCTGCTTGTTGAATCGCAGACTTGGCACTGTCATGAATTTCAATTTCTAGATGTGGATATTCTGAAAGGAACAACGCTTTGAGTTTTTCAGCCGCTTCAGGGTTCACATCAAATAAATGTATTTTTTTCACTTGAGCGTATTGTTCAAGCACAGTCTTAATCTGCATTTGAGCAATTGGACCACAACCAATCACGGTAATGTCTGAAAAGTCTTTTTTTGCTAAATATTTAATCGAAACACCCGTAATTGCAGCAGTTCGCATTGCACTAATTAAACTGCCTTCCATCACTGCAACTGGATAATTTGTTTCTGAGTCATTCAGAACAATCAGTGCGCTGGCACGTGGAATATTGAATTTTTTAGGGTTATGTTGTCTTGAACCAATCCATTTGATTCCAGCAATCGGGTCATTGCCACCTAAATAGCAAGGCATTGCAATAATACGGTCAGCAATATGGTCTGCACCTTGCCAGCGGAGGTAAGGTTTTAAGGGTTGTACAAACTGTTTATTTGCATGCAGGGTTAAACCTTCAGTAATCGCTTCAATAAATGAATTGCTATGATTTGCGCCAAGATTTAATAAATCTGATTGACTAAGATAACGAAGGGTAGCCAAATTGCTCATGAATATTTCCTAATGAGAAGGTTAAACAACATTTTGTAAAGTAAGGTTTTCTTGACGTCGTAAGTTTCGATTGAAGTGACGTTTCTTGATCATTTCGAACCATTCATCTGCATAAACCAGATCTAGATAACGGTCGCCTCGATCAGGCAGCAGGGTTAAGACGCATGAACCTTCAGGAATGGTTGGAATGAGTTTTTTTATGGCTGAAATAGATGAGCCGCTTGAGCCACCTGCAAAGATTCCTTCATGTTCAAGAAGTTCTCTGCAACCGACTGCCGATTCATAGTCATCCACATAAATGACATCATCAATTTCATCGGGGGAGAGCAGAGGTGGAACAGTACTTGCACCGATACCAGGAATTTCACGTGGACCAGATGTGCCACCAAACAAGACAGAGCCGACAATATCGACTGCAATCACTTTTAATTCTGGGAACTTTTCTTTGAGGCGACGGGATACGCCCATAATCGTGCCGGAGGTGCTTGCCCCGATCACGAGGTAATCAATCTTGCGATCAATTTGATTTAGGATTTCTTCAGCTTCACCAAAATAGTGGCTTTTCCAGTTGTTTGGATTTGCATATTGATTAATCCAGACAGCATTCGGCAGTTGTTGGCATAGCCGCTTTACAGTGTCAATTCTGGTTTTTAAATAACCGCCGTTTTGGTCTTTTTCAGAGACCATTTCGATATTGGCTTTGTAAAGCTTCAACATTTGTAAGTTTGCTGAAGCAATTTTCGGGTCAATAACGGCCGTAAATTTTAATCCATATATTTTGCAAGCCATTGCAAGTGCGATGGCTAAGTTTCCTGAAGAACTTTCAACAATATGACTATCTTTATTAATTACTCCAGATTTCAGGCCTTCCTGTAGCATGAATAATGCTGGACGGTCTTTAATACTTCCTCCTGGATTTAACAATTCCATTTTCGCAATCACTGAGATCGATTGATGCGTGAATAGCCTTGATAATTGTAATAGTGGCGTTTTACCTATGCAGTCGAGAATATTTTCATGGATCATGGTAGATCTTCTCAGGTTTTTATGTGATGTGAATGATAATGATTATTAATTTAATTATTATTACCAATTGTGACATGATTGTTGCGGTTTGTAACGTAAAACAGGGGTGACTTATAGGAATTTTCACTAAATTTTTTTGTGTAATTATTTGAATGTTAATATTTATATTTTATAAAGTGACTAATTAATAAATGTTTTAAATATAACTAGATAGGCAATAAATTACTTTTCACCTATAAAAAATAATTTAATGAGCATAGGGTTTTGGAAATAAAAACTCGTGACTGAAATTACTTTAAAATTAAATCGGAATATTTGTGCTGATTAACATATTTTATGCGGCCTACATTTTGTAGAGTTTATGACCATATTTAATGCTTATAAAAAGAGCAATATTCAAAGGCTTGCTTAAAATGTTAAGAATGATTGAGAGAAGGGATTTTGATGATGTGTCAGTTATTGATATGAAAATGTCTGAAAATGATACGTTTAGATGGATATGATCATGTCCATAAGCGCTATATTTTAAATGGATCAATTGAGTCCAAAAAGTATAGTAATGCGTGTTTCGCATTTTGTCTTATGGGTCTTTCAAGCTGTCTTTTATATAAAAGACAGCTTTTTTTTGTTGATTGATAGGGCGTGTTAGACGAAATTAAGCTGCTTAGCTTGATCATAAGCCATAAGATTGATGCATTTATGACCCAGTGCATTGATTTGCGTTTGGTCTAGCTGAAGGTCATCCCACTTTTGCATTTGCTGAAAGAGCCAATAAAAGTCTTCTACTTTGGGAAGAGCGCTTTCTTTTACCAAATGGCGCACAATATCCTGAATCATATAGTATTTGTCGACATGCACTTCTTCTGAGCAATGAAAACGAACAATTCCAAACTCGACCAATAATTTTAAAATTGGAGCAAAGTCTTCTAGTTCGCTAAGTTCTTGCTGAGCTTTCATAATTGCAGCGGTGAGTGCAACCAGCGTTTGTGGATGCTGTTCAGCCCATTCTTGCGTTACGGCTAAAACCTTGTCAGCCACAGGTGGAATAATGTTCTGGCTTGAGCAAATCATTTTACTTAAACCAAGAAGCTCGCCCTGAGTATTCCAAGGTTCTCCGACACAGAAACCATCAATCACATGCTTATCTAGTGCTTCGACCATATAAGGTGGTGGTAAGGTTTTGAGCTGAATCGATTGAGCGAGTTCAGGGTTTGCTAAAGCTAACCATTCTCTTAAACAATAATGATGAATGGAGTGCTTAAACACATGTGCTAAAGAAAGGGAATGACCTTGTTCAATGTAATGCACCACTTTTTGCGCCGTTACTTGAGCTGTATCATTTTCTTGAAGTTTAAGTTGATGCGTTAATTTTTGGCTTAAGCTGATAAATGCACGATTTTCACTCAAAACTAGTGAGGTTTGCAGTGGCGTACCAATTTGATCTGATCCTACTGCGGCCGCAGGTAACATTGCAGATAAGCAGTGAGCTGCATCTAATAAACCAAAAGCAAGGCGGTCGCGAAGACTTGCCCATGATGCTTCTTTAACTAAAGTAACATCGAGCCCTACTTCGTCAAAGAAACCTCTTTGTTTTGCCCAAAGCAATGCAAGACAATCAAGCAAAGGAATATAGCCGAGTTGTAACTGAGTCTTTTCTAATGTGCTCATTTATTCATCCTTTAGTTGATTGCCAAGTAATTTTTGGGCGTCAAGTAAACGCCGAGCCATTTCCCCAATCGTAATACGGTGGCTCATGGCATTTTTTCTGAGCAACTGGAATGCTGTATCTTCAGGAAGGCCATGGAGTTGCATAAGTAAAACTTTGGCTTTTTCAACATCTTTACGATCAGCGAGTTTAGTTTGAGCATCTTTTAGATCTCCTTCGAGTTTTTTGTGTTTTTTATATTGCTCAATAGAGATTTCTAAAATGGTATGTAAGCGGGCAGGGTCTATGCCATCAACAATATAAGCAGTCACCCCCGCATCTATGGCTTGTTTGATTGTGTCTTTATCTGAATTTTTGGTGAACAGAACGGTAGGAAGGTCATAGCTACTGACACAGCTTTCAATAATGTCACGGTGAGGATGATCCATATCAAGCAAGATCACATCAGCTTGTAAATGTTCGAGGCGAAAGATATTCAAGTGGTCCAAAGTAAGGCAAGCGACCACTTCAAAATCATTTTCAAGCAGACTTTTTCTTATATAGTCGGCTCGCGCATGATCATCATCAATAAGGGCTATTTTGAGTTTTGGCATAAGTTCAGAAAATCAGGCTAAGAAAATGCGCCAATTCGACGCGTTTTTTGTTATCAGTTTTTTAAGCAAGATTAGTGCCATCAAAAACTAGAGAAAAAATCGAGCTTTAATGGCACTTTAGCATGCCAAATCATCAGTCTGATCAATCTTGGTGCAAAAATACGATTCATTTTGTAGCAAGGCGTATTTCTATTTAAACCATATAAGTGTGCAGTGATAGAGCAGGCAAAATAAGACTTAATTCTTTACCTACACATTGAAAATTATTATCTATATGAAATTAAAGATAAAAAATATTATCTTATTAAGTTTTTAAAATATTGGCATGCAAAGTGCTTACTTAATTACAGGTCGAAGACGACCATGAGTTTTAAAGACGGCCAACGATGTCCGTTCTGATCGAGTTTGTGAGTGCAACCGTACACACAAAGAAGTTACGTTCAGTCGGAGTGAAGGTCATGTCTTTATTTTTATTGCATAAAAAAGTTACATCTGAATTATTTAAATTTTCAGTTCCAGCGATGCGAGCCTTCTCTATGAGGGGGCTCGCTTTTTTTATTTCTTTTTATGACTTTGCTGTGCATTGGGCGTCGTCAACGAGTGAAAAAAATTGGTTTCAAGCAGCTAGATGCTTCGTGATGTTGATTCGCTTCTCGGTAGAGCACAAAGCAAAAGAACAACGTCTATTTGAGAACGCAATAACGCAGCTTAAAAGCAACGTGATTTGAGGAGAAACACTATGAAATTGGTAATGATTGGTCATGGTATGGTGGGCCACAAATTCATCGAAGCCATTTTAGAAAAAGCAGATGATGAACTGGAAATCACTATCCTCGCGGAAGAACCTCGTATCGCGTATGACCGCGTACATTTGACTGAATATTTTTCGGGGAAATCGGCAAAAGATTTATCTTTAGCTCGTTTTGACTTTGCTGATGCTCATGGCATAGACCTGCGTTTAAATACCAAAGCAACCGCAATTGATACTGCTGCACAAACAGTAACAACCAATCATGGCGATGTGATTAGCTATGACAAATTGGTGTTGGCAACAGGTTCGTATGCATTCGTTCCTCCAATTTCGGGTAATGACCGTGAAAACTGCTTTGTTTACCGTACCATTGAAGACTTAGATGCGATTCGTGCAGCGAGCTTGAACGCTAAAACTGGTGTAGTCATTGGTGGTGGTTTGCTTGGTCTTGAAGCAGCTAAAGCATTACGTGACCTAGATTTGGAAACACACGTTGTTGAGTTTGCTCCACGTTTGATGGCAGTTCAAATTGATGACTTGGGTGGTAAAGTTCTACGCCGTAAAATTGAAGATTTGGGTGTAAAAGTTCACACGCAAAAAGCGACTCAATGCATTGAATGCGGTGACAGTACAACGCATGTCATGAAGTTTGCTGATGGTAGTGAACTTGAAGCAGATATCATTTTATTCTCAGCAGGCATTCGCCCACGTGATGAATTAGCACGTAATAGTGGCCTGGCGATTGGTGAACGTGGCGGTATTGTGATTAATGATTACTGCCAAACTTCAGATAGCAACATTTACGCAATTGGTGAATGTGCGCTTTGGCAAAACAAAATCTACGGTTTGGTTGCACCGGGCTATGACATGGCACGTATTGCAGCAAAACATGTGCTAGCTGAAGAGTGTAATTCTTTTGCTGGTGCGGACATGAGCACCAAGTTGAAATTGATGGGTGTTGATGTTGCATCTGTAGGTGATGCGCATGCAATGACTCCGGGTGCATTAAGCTACTTCTATACAGATGAGCATGCACTGGTTTATAAAAAGATTGTTGTAAATGCAGACAAAACTAAGTTGCTTGGTGCAGTTTTAGTGGGCGATGCCAAAGAATATAACGACCTTTTACAAATGATGTTAAACGGTCTGGATTTACCTGAAGTGCCTGAAAGTTTAATCATGCCGGGCTTTGAGCAATCAGCAGGTAAATCAGGTGGTAGCGGTGTAGATTTACTTCCAGACAGTGCAACGATCTGTTCATGTAACAACGTATCAAAAGCGGACATTTGCCAAGCAATTAGCGATGGTTCGACTTCTTTAGGTGCATTGAAGAAATGCACCAAAGCAGCAACGGCATGTGGTGGTTGTGCACCATTAGTGACTCAAGTATTGAAATCTGAGTTACAACGTCAAGGTGTAACCGTTAACAACCACATTTGCGAACATTTCCCGTACTCACGTCAAGAGCTGTATCACTTGGTTCGTGTCAATGAAATCAAAAAATTTGACGACTTGATTGATCAACATGGTCATGGTTTAGGGTGTGATATCTGTAAACCTGCTGCTGCAAATATTTTGGCATCTTGCTGGAATGACTTTGTACTTGAGCCAAGTCATGCCGGTCTGCAAGACAGTAACGACTACTACTTGGGTAACATCCAAAAAGATGGTTCTTACTCGGTCGTACCGCGTATGGCTGGCGGTGAAGTGACTCCAGATGGTTTGATTGCGATTGGTCAAATTGCCAAGAAATATAATCTGTATACCAAAATCACTGGTGGTCAACGTGTCGATATGTTCGGTGCACAAGTTCACGAGCTTCCATTCATTTGGGAAGAATTGAATGCAGCTGGTTTTGAATCTGGTCATGCATACGGTAAGTCATTACGTACCGTGAAATCTTGTGTCGGTAGCACTTGGTGTCGTTATGGTGTAGACAACTCGGTTGGTTTGGCTATTGAGCTTGAAAACCGCTACAAAGGTTTACGTTCACCACATAAATTAAAAATGGCGGTGTCTGGCTGTACACGTGAGTGCGCGGAAGCGCAAAGTAAAGACGTGGGTATTATCGCGACTGAAAAAGGTTGGAACCTTTATGTGTGTGGTAACGGTGGTATGAAGCCGCGTCATGCAGAATTGCTTGCATCTGACCTCGATAAAGCAACATTGATTCGTTATATCGACCGTTTTTATATGTTCTACATCCAAACCGCAGACCGTTTACAACGTACGAGTGTATGGCGCGACAACATGGAAGGTGGTTTGGACTACCTTAAATCTGTGGTGGTTGATGATTCTCTTGGTTTGGCTGCTGAGCTTGAGCGCCGTATGGAACATGTGATTGGTACATATCAAGATGAATGGCGTACTGCGGTAGAAAATCCTGAAGTTCGTAAACGCTTCCAAACTTATATCAATGCAAGTGCCAATGAACAGGCCGATCCACACATTCAATTTACGACTGAACGTGGCCAAATCCGACCATTATCAGACGTTGAACGTTCAGAAGACCGTATTCCAATGGTTGAAGCATAAGCAGGAGAATTTCTATGAATATTGTACAAGACAAAAATATGCTTCCTGATGATCAATGGATTGATGTGTGTGCACTAGATGATTTAACCCCAAACACTGGCGCTGGTGCGCTAGTGGGTGATCAAGCAGTTGCAATCTTCCGAGTTGGACATGAAAAACGCGTTTATGTGTTAAGCAATAAAGATCCGTTTAGCCAAGCAAATGTGATGAGCCGTGGCATTATTGGTGATTTACAAGGTGAGCGTGTAATTGCATCACCGATTTATAAACAACACTTTAGTTTGGCAACTGGTCGCTGTTTGGAAGATAAAGACCAAAAACTTTCAGTTTATCCAAGCAAAATTGTTGATGGTCGTGTTTTGATCAACCCCGTGCCACAAAAAACTTATATTACCAATACAGGTGTCTCTCAAGACAAACTTAAACTAGTACTGATTGGTAATGGCTTAGCAGGTATGCGTTGCCTAGAAGATTTACTCGACATGGCGCCAGATCGTTATGAAGTCACGGTGATTGGTGAAGAACCTTGGGGTAACTACAACCGTATTATGTTATCTCCAGTTTTATCTGGTGAAAAAACCATTGAAGATATTATGCTGCACCCACCAAAATGGTATAGCGACAAAGGCATCAAATTTATTGCAGGCGACAAAGCTGTAAAAATTGATCGCCCACGTAAAGTGGTTTACACCGAAAAGGAGCAAACAGTTGATTATGACCGTTTGATCTTGGCAACCGGTTCTGCGCCATTTATTCCACCAGTCCAAGGTGTCGATTTAAAAGGTGTTTTAACCTTCCGTGATATTTATGACGTTAACACCATGATTGAGTACTGCGGTTCAAAAACCAATGCAGTGGTGATTGGTGGTGGCTTACTTGGTTTGGAAGCAGCTTACGGTTTAAAGCAACGCGGTATGAATGTGACCGTATTGCATTTAATGGACCGTATTATGGAGCGTCAACTCGACGGCCGTGCGAGTCAGTTACTGCGTCATAGCATTGAGCAAAAGGGCATTAATATTATTACCGAAGCCAATACAGAAGCCTTGGTAGGTGATGAAAATGGTCATGTAAAACAGATTCGACTCAAAGACGGTACTGTTTTAGATGCTGACCTTGTGGTCTTTGCAGTTGGTATCCGACCAAATATTAGCTTGGCACAAAGTGCGGGTTTACGCTGTAACCGCGGCGTATTGGTGAATGACACTATGCAAACCTTTGACCCAAGTATTTATGCAGTGGGTGAGTGTATTGAACACCGTGGGCAAACATTTGGTCTGGTTGAGCCATTATGGGGCCAAGCCTTTATCTGTGCGACGCACTTGGCTGAGCATGGTAGTTTGACCTTTAAGGCACCGACTGTACCGACCCAGTTAAAAGTCAGTGGTGTCGATGTATTCTCGGCGGGCAATTTTGAACCTAAAGATGATTATGAAGACATTATCCTGAACGATGAAAAACGCCAGATTTACAAACGCATTATCATTCAAAGCGATAGAGTAATTGGTGCAGTATTGTTTGGTGATACTGAAGATGGCATGTGGTATGCAGAGTTAATCGCAGATCAAACCCCTGTTTCTTCATTCAGAAATAAACTGTTATTTGGTCGAGATTTTGCATTAAAAAATGCAGGCTAAATAGGGAAAGGAGCAGTTATGAACAGTATTCCAAGCGTTGAAATCGATAGCTCCGATCATGTGGCAAAAACAACTAAAACAACATGTCCATATTGTGGTGTTGGTTGCGGTGTCAGTGTACACGTTCAACAAAAACCTCAAGGCCCTGTGGTTCAAGTTGAGGGGGATGCCGAGCATCCTTCCAACTTTGGACGCTTATGCATTAAAGGTAGCCGTCTTGCGGATACTTTGGGGTTAGAAACACGTGTTTTACAGCCAATGATGGGACGTAAGTCTCATCGGACTGTAACTACATGGGACGATGCAATCGATAAAATTGCCGATAAATTTCAGTCGTGTATCGACAAATATGGTCGTGACAGCATCGCCTTTTATGTTTCAGGACAATTGCTTACCGAAGACTATTATGTCGTTAATAAATTTGTAAAAGGCTATTTAGGTACAGCCAACATCGATACTAACTCAAGATTATGTATGTCATCAGCGGTGGCTGGACATAAACGTAGCTTTGGTGAAGATCTTGTACCAGCAAGCTATGAAGATTTTGAACACGCAGACATGGTGATATTGGTGGGTTCCAATACTGCATGGTGTCATCCCGTACTGTATCAACGAATTATGCAGGCAAAGAGCCAAAACCCAGCTATGTTTGTGGTAGTGATTGACCCACGCTTTACCAGTACCTGTGAACAAGCCGATTTACATTTGCCGATTTTACCGGGTCAAGATGTCGCCTTGTTTAATGGCTTATTTCAATACTTATATCAAAATGGTCATGCCGATCAAGCTTTTGTCGATACCTATACCGAAGGCCTACAAGAGGTTTTGGCGAGCAGTCAGCCAGAAACTGATATGGAGTATGTGGCAAAGCGGACAGGAATTGCACTAGATAAGTTACAGCAGTTCTTTGAGAAATTTGCTCAGACAGAAAAAGTGGTAACCCTATTTTCAATGGGTGTGAATCAATCCACTCAGGGTGTAAATAAAGCCAATAGTATTATTAACTGTCATTTACTCACTGGAAAAATTGGCAAACTGGGCGCAGCACCATTTTCAATGACAGGGCAACCAAATGCGATGGGTGGCCGAGAAGTGGGTGGCTTGGCAAATATGCTAGCAGCTCACATGGACTTAGATAACCCACTGCATCAAAAAGTCGTGCAAACCTTTTGGGATAGCCCATTTATTGCTAATCAAGCGGGCTTAAAAGCAGTTGATTTGTTCCGTGCTGTTGAATCAGGAAAAATTAAAGCCATCTGGATTATGGCAACTAATCCAGTTGTGAGTTTGCCAGATGCAGACCAAGTCAAACGTGCATTAGAAAAATGTGAGCTGGTCGTGGTGTCAGATATTTGTTCAGATACAGATACGACAGCATATGCTGATATTTTACTTCCCGCTTTAGGTTGGGGAGAAAAAGATGGTACTGTAACTAACTCTGAACGCCGCATCTCTCGTCAGCGTGCTTTCCTACCTGCTCCAGGTGAAGCAAAAGCAGACTGGTGGTCAGTGAGCCAAGTTGCGAAAAAATTAGGCTTTAATGGTTTTGACTTTGCGGGCCCTAGTGACATCTTTAATGAGCATGCGGCACTATCTGCACAAGATAATGTAGATATAGATGCGCGTGAAGAAAGTAGTATTTTTCGTTATTTCAACCTTAAAGGTTTGATGAATTTAAATGCTGCTGAGTACGATGTTCTGCAACCTCTACAATGGCCAGTGTGGGATAAAACCCAAGATGCTAAAGCCGTTCAGCAACTGTTTGGCAAGGGCCAATTTAGCTATAAAAATGCGAAGGCAAAACTGATTCCAACGGTCGCAATTGATCCGGTTCATGCAGTTTCAGAAGACTATCCACTCATTTTGAACACTGGCCGTATTCGTGATCAGTGGCATACCATGACCCGTACTGGTTTGTCGTCAAACTTAACCAGTCACCGTGCAGAACCATTCTGTGAGATTCATCCGAGCGATGCGCTAAAGTTTGGTGTGCGTGATCAAGGTTTGGTTGAAGTTCGTTCAAAGTGGGGCAGTTGTGTATTACGTGTGACATTCTCATCAGGTGTACGTCGTGGGCAAATTTTTGCACCGATTCACTGGACTGAACAAGTTGCTTCCGATGCCCGCATTGGTAAAGTCGTTAACCCAGAAGTTGATGCAATTTCAGGTGAGCCTGAGTTTAAACATACACCTGTCACCATTCAGCCGTTCTATACCACTTGGCAAGGCGTGCTCTATGTTCGTGAAGGATATGATTCGCATATCCAACAATCGCTACATCACTGTGCATGGTGGACTAAGGTCAAAATGGTTAAAACCAACCGTTATGAACTTGCAGACCGCCAAACTTTTCATGATACTCAAAAGAACCTGAAAAATTTCTTACCATTTGCCGATGAAACTTTTGAATGGTTAAGTATTGAAGATATCTCTTCACAACTGAGCCATAGCGTTATTTTGAAAGATGGCATTGTAATTGCAAGTTTATATATTGCACCGCCAGATTTATTGCCAGACCGTGATTGGGTAGCTAGTCTGTTTAAACGCGAACGTTTAAGTGCCTTGCACCGAAAAGCGTTACTGGCTGGCATGCCAATGTCGGCTACTAATAATGATGGGCCTTTAGTGTGTAGTTGTTTTAAAGTAGGTAAGAATAAAATTATTGAAGCGATAAAAACACAAAACATTACCCATGAAAAACAGGTCACTGTTTGTTTAAAAGCCGGTGGAAACTGTGGTTCATGTTTACCTGAAATCCGTGGCTTGATTAAAGCTTGCCAACAGGAGGTGGAAGTGTGAATAAGGGATATCCCGTAACTGATCTGGTCATTCTGGCGGGTGGGCAAGCCCGTCGTATGAACGGTTTAAATAAGTTGTTGCAGCAATTTGATGGCGAACCCCAACTTCTTAAAATTCATCAGAAATTAAAATCATCGGTATCTGAACTTTGGGTGAATAGTCATCGTGACTACTCCATCTATCAAAGTATTGTGCCAGATATTAAATATTTTCAAGATGATGCTTCAGGCTTTCTCGGCCCACTGATGGGTATGAAAAGCGCATGGTCAAATGTAGAAGCAGACTATGTTTTGTTTATTCCTTGTGATGTGACCTATGTACCAACACAAGTCGTTGCCAAATTACACAGTGCGCTTCGGAAAAACAAACAAGCTCAAGCCGCTTATGTGTCAATTAATGGAGATGCCTTGTACCCATTTTGTTTGTTAAAGCGTGAAAGCCTCATCACGATAACCGAGCAAATTGAAAAACAACGATTAAGTTTGAAAGAGTGCTTTAAGCTTTTACATGCACAAGTCGCCATATTTCAAAAACAAAATTTATTTTTTCATAGTATCAATTCTCTAGATGAGCTTCAGCAATACAAACAAATCACCGCATTTAAAGAAATTTTTACAGCAAATTAACGATGTATTTGAATAGCTTTTAACCTTACATTGGTCGTGCGAAAAACGTTTTTAATCTTTGTGCCGTTGACTATTTATTATATAAGTTCTATTTTGGAACTTGTTATTTTAGTTCTATCCATATGCATAAAAATAAAGGGAGTCAATCGAAATGGTAGAAGCGCTAAAGGAAAACAAAACGGATGTTACCGCATGTATTTTATGTTCAAGAAACTGCGGATTAAGTGTTGAAGTTAAAGATAATCAATTTGTCAAAATTAAAGGTAATCCAGAGCATCCATTTTCACAAGGCTACATTTGTCAAAAAGCCGCAAGATTACAGCATTATCAGCAGCATGCAGACCGATTAACCACACCTTTGAAGCGTCAACCAGATGGTTCATTTCAAGAAATTAGTTGGGATAATGCTATACACGAAATTGCTAATCGATTAGTCCAGATTAGAGATGATTTTGGTGGTACCGCTTTTGCTTCTGTTGGGGGTGGTGGTCAAGGTAATCATCTGGGTGCAGCTTATGGGCGTCAACTTTTGCTAGCCATGAAAAGTTATTATGCTTACAACTCTCTTGCCCAAGAAAAAACGGGTGATTTTTGGCTCAATGGACGTTTATTCGGTAGTCAGGCCTGCCATACGACAGAAGATGTTGAATATGCTGATTATGTTCTTTTTATTGGTACAAATCCGTTTCAGGCACATGGAATTCCAAATGCACGAGACACGCTAAAGCATATTAAAAAAGACCCCAACCGTACCATGGTGGTATTTGATCCACGCGTTACCGAAACGGCAAAGCAAGCAGATATTCATGTGCAGTTAAAACCTGGAACAGATGCTTTTTTAATGTCGGCCATGATTGCCATTATTATTAAAGAACAACTTTATGATGTGAGGTTCATTGAACAGCATACACAAGGGTTTGAAGAGGTAAAAACAACTTTTAGCCGTGTCCCGATTGAAGAATATATTGCAAAAGCTGATGTACCAGTCGATTTGATTTATCAAGTGGTGAGAGATTTTGCAAAGGCTAAAAGAGGCTGTGTGCGCATCGATTTAGGTATTCAGCATACTTTAAATACGACATTAAACGGATATTTAGAAAAACTACTGTATTTATTGACCGGAAACTTTGGAAAACAAGGTACCAATAATTTACACACTATGTTTATTCCAATTTTAAGTGATACCGATGAAAGAAAATCGAAATATCGACGCAGTGTTTACCATAAAATGTTTCCCATCTCAGGTTTTTTCCCACCCAATATTTTACCAGATGAAATCTTAAAAGCAGGTGAAAAACGAATTCGCGCAGTTTTTGTAGATAGCTGTAATCCTTTATTAACCTATCCTGATACACCTGCATACGAAAAAGCATTTAAAGCATTAGATTTGTTGGTTGTGGTCGATGTTGCCATGACGGAAACAGCTAGATTTGCAGATTATATTTTGCCTGCACATACGCAATTTGAAAAATGGGAATTTACAGGTTTTAATCTTGAGTTTCCTAAAAACGGTTTTCACCTGAGACATCCGGTATTCACTGCCCAAGGCAATACGTTACCCGAAGCAGAAATTTATACACGATTACTTGAAGCCATGAAGGTCATTCCTAAAAGCTTTCCAGTGTTAGAAAAAATAGCCGCGGTCGACTCGAAAAAAACAGCATATTTACCTTATCTGTCGGCTTTAGGTTTAACTTTTGCTCGACATAAAAAATACATTCCTTTTGCAGCTTCAATTCTTTATCGCACTTTAGGTAAACATTTAGAAAACTCTGCTGCTTCAGTTGCTTTTTTATTACCACTGTCTATTCAATATGCTGTTTTACATACGAAAGCCGTCCGCCGTGCAGGTTACAAAGGTAATCCTTTAACGTTAGGTGTTCGTTTGTTTGAGCAAATTTTAAATCAGCGTTCAGGTGTGGTGTTATCACATCATGAATATGAAGAAGTTTGGAAGCTCGTTGCATATAAAGACAAAAAAATACGTCTGGCTATTCCTGAAATGTTGAATGAGTTGGCAAATTTAAAAAATCATCAATTTAGTATTGAAGAGTTTCCGTTCATACTTTTGTCGGGGGAGCGCCGTAGTTATAACGCTAATCAGATTTACCGTGACCCTGCATGGCGAAAAGTAGATGCAGAAGGAGCTTTGCGAATTCATCCTGAAGACGCAACAAACTTGAATGTAGCAGTAGGAGATCAACTCAAATGTATCTCACAACACGGAGAAATTCAGGTAACCGTAGATTTTGATGAGGGTATGCGAAAAGGTGTTGTGTCACTTCCACATGGCTATGGCATGCGCTTTCAAGGTGGAGAGCCAATAGGGCCACAATTAAATCTTCTGGTGTCTGGTGAACATTGTGATCCTTTATCGAAAACGCCGTACCATAAATATGTACCCATCCGTTTAGAAAAATGCTAGAAATAATGTAGAGCATATAAGAGATTGAAGTCGCACTAAATTTATACAGTTATCAAATTACAGTTGAAGTGGTGCGGCAAAAGATCTATTAAAAAGCTAAGAAGTTATGGATGATAAATAGAATTGGAACAAATTTTGCATAAACAGCAGAGCACTATTGAAGAGCAATTTTTTATTTTAATTGCTCTGAAAAAGTGCCAGCAATATTTGAACTGTTCTCGATATGAGTGCAAATGATGAAACAATATCACTCTGAAAATACGCCTTTGGTTCTTCAAGACCAATATGGCCGTATAAAGCGAAAGTTACGTATTTCCGTAACTGATCGCTGTAATTTTAAGTGTGTATATTGCATGCCTGAACATCCTGAATGGTTGAATAAGCAAGATCTGCTTGGTTTTGAGGCACTCTTTCAATTTTGTCATTTTATGGTGCAACATGGTGTTGAAAGTATCCGCATTACAGGTGGAGAACCATTAATGCGTCAAGGCATTGTGCATTTTGTCCGTGAGTTACAAGCTTTGAAAGCCTTAGGTCTAAAACGTATTTCAATGACTACAAATGGGCATTACCTTGCAAAATACGCTAGGCAGTTAAAAGATGCGGGATTAGATGACCTAAATATTAGTTTAGACAGTCTTGATGCTATTCAGTTTAAAGAGCTCACTAAGAAAAAATTAGAACCCGTTCTCGAGGGTATTCAGGCTGCTAAGGATGTCGGATTACCATTCAAAATTAACTGCGTACTGATGAAAAATAAAAACGATGATCAGATCTTACCGATGGTTAAATGGTCAATCGCCAATCATATTCCTTTACGCTTTATTGAGTTTATGCCACTTGATGGCGATGCGCTTTGGTCAAGTAAAGATGTAGTGAGTGAGGCTGAAATTTTACAAGCTTTGCAACCACATTATTCAGTAGAGGTTGTCGAACAACAGCATGAGCCAGCACGCCAATATCTAATCAATAATAGTTACTCTCTTGGGATTATTTCCACAATCACTCATTCATTTTGCCATCAATGCGACCGTATACGGTTAACTGCACAAGGCGAACTCTACAACTGTTTATTTGCACCGCAAGGTCTAAATATTAAACCGCAGCTTCAATCATTATTACGTGCACGTACTACAGCTGATCATGCAATGTATATTCAACAGTTAACAGATATGGTTATGCCGTATATTTGGCACAAAGCAAAAGGCTTTCATGCCTTACAACATCAACAAACCCGTAAAATCAGTATGCATATGCTTGGGGGATAAATGCAGCAATCTATCCAAATTAAAATAGAAGCGTTTGGCGCAATTGAAAAATTGCTTCCTCAAAACCTTTCGTTGGTTTGTCCCAATCATATTTTGGTTAAAGATGTATTAGATGAAATTGTTTCATTACATCCAGAATGTACACAAGCCATGGAAAAATGTGCATGTGCGATTGGAGATAATGTCATAACGAGACAATCTGCTTTAAGTGAGCCATGTATTTTGGTTTTATTGTCACCAGTTGCAGGAGGGTGAATCATGCGAGATTTTGCACGTATACAAGAGCAGGCTTTAAGTTTAGATACTTTTGATTCTATCCAATCATTTCCTGAATGTGGTGGAATCGATATTTTTATAGGTACGGTTCGTAATCACCATGAGGGTAAAGCTGTTAAAGCGTTGAAATATACGTCATATAAGCCACTTTCTGAAAAAATGATACGTGAAATTGAACTGGAAATTGAGAAAAAGTATCAGGTATCTTATGTGCGGGTCGTTCATCGGATTGGTCATCTGGATGTAGGTGAGACAGCCATTATTGCGATTGCTTATGCAGCCCATCGCCGTGAAGCTTTTCAAGCATGCGAGGAAGCGGTTGAGCGGGTGAAGCATGAAGTGCCAGTTTTTAAAGAAGAGTTCTTTACAGACGGTACGAGTCATTATGTAGAAGGTTGTTGTATTCGCAAAGATGCGCCACAAGAACACAAGCATCACCACCATCATGCCGGCCATGAACACTCACACTGAAATATGTACGTCTAGGATAAATAATGAAAAACGTAGGAATGAAGCCGGAAAGTTATCGTGTTGCTGAAGCACAAGCGATTTTATATGCGCCTCCACATTGTATTGAGCTATTAAGGCAAGGGAACACCGAAAAAGGCGATGCATTAAAAACCGCACGTGTTGCAGGAATCTTGGCAGCCAAACGCACCGATGAGCTGATTCCTTTGTGTCATCCACTGCCGATTTATCGTGCAGATGTTGAATATGAATTAGAACATGATTTTGTAAAGATTATTACCGTGGTCGAAACGATTGGCCCTACTGGGGTAGAAATGGAAGCCCTCACGGCTGCAAGCCTTGCAGGTTTGACCATTTACGACATGTTAAAACCACATTGTGAGCCAGAAGAACTCTGGATGGATCAATGTAAACTGCTTAAGAAAAAGGGCGGGAAATCGCACTTTAAACGTGTTCTTCGTCAGCCCGTTTCGGCAGCGGTCATTGTGTTATCCGACACCGTTGCAGCCGGTAGAAAACCCGATACAGCCGGAAAATCTGTGGTTGAAACTTTAACTGAGGCAGGTTTTGATCCGATTCATTACCAAATTTTGCCTGATGAAGCAGATGTTCTAAAAGATTTAGTGCTAGAGCTGAGTAAGTCATATGCTTGCATTATGACGGTTGGTGGTACTGGAATTGGTAAGCGTGACATTACGGTCGATACACTAGAGCCACTTCTTGAGCGTAAGCTAGACGGTTTAATGGAAGCTGCACGATCTTTTGGACAAAAACGCACGCCATATGCTGCAATGTCGCGTGGAGTGGCTGGTTTTATTGATCGCTCATTGGTGGTGACTTTACCGGGAAGCCGTGGTGGAGCAAGCGAATCAATGGCTGCTATTTTACCAGCCCTCGTTCATATTTTTGATGTGTGCCGTGATTTACCGCATCCGGGAGGCTATGAGTAATGTCAGGTTGTGGTACAGAGCGTGGATTAATTAGTGTAGATGAAGCACTTGAGCTGATTATTAAGCAGCCAAAAAAGTTGGGTTCGATTAACCAAGTTCTTCAAAACAGTCTAAGTAGATATCTCGCTAAAGAAATTTATTCAGAAATTAATCTGCCAAGCTTTTCTCAAAGTGCTGTGGATGGTTACGCACTTTGTAGCCATGCGGAAGATTTAAATAATCAAAAATTTCAGGTTACGGGCGAGATCCGTGCGGGAAGTGAGAGTCATGACGTACTTAATGAAGGTCAGGCTATCCGCATATTTACAGGTGGTAAAATTCCAGAAGGAACAACACATGTTGCTCGGCAGGAAATCGTATCAGTTCTTTCGGCCCAAGAAATTTGTTTAACTGAGCATATACGTCCTAAAGCTGATATTCGATTTACAGGTGAAGAAGTCCAGAAAGAACAATTGCTTGCACAAACTGGACAGTTTCTAAATATTGGAAGCTTAGCTGCCTTAAGTATGGCAGGTGTGCAAACGGTTGAAGTTTATCGTGCACCGAAAGTCGCTGTTTTGGTGACTGGTGATGAAGTTGCAGAAACAGCAGAAGATCTTGTCGAAGGCAAAATCTTTGATGCAAATGGGCCATTATTAAAAGCTTGGTTTGAAGATTATGGCTTAAATGTTGAACTGATTCATGTGGCAGATGAGGCAGAGCAAGTCACGCATTACTTTAATCAGTTAAAAGACAGTCATGATGTCATTATAACGACAGGTGGTGTATCTGTAGGTGATTATGACTTTGTACGACCATGTGCTTTTGAGGTTGGTTTTGAACAAATCTTTTGGAAAGTAAAACAGAAACCTGGGAAACCGCTATTCTTTGCTGAATATTCAAACCCAGAAACAGATCATTGTTGTTATTTGCTCGGTTTGCCGGGTAATCCCGCGGCGGTCTATGTGTCTATGCAGGTGTATGGTAAGGCATTACTAGATACCCTACAGGGAAATCGAGCAGGGCCTGAGTGGTTTAGTGCGATTTTAGATCATGATTTAAACGAAGATGCACGTGAGCGTTTTTTAAGAATGTATGCTTATTTTGAAAATGGACAGCTTAAAATAAAAAGTCTGGCAAAACAGCAATCGCACATGCTGAGTAATTTAATGCAGGCCAATTGTCTGGTTCGTATTCCGGCAGGTGTAAAACTAGAAGCAGGCAATATATTAAAGGGCGTATTTATTTTAAATTAATTATAAAAGATGGTAAATATGACTCATTATGAAAAATGAGTGGGTTATATTTATTTAGCAATTTTTAATAATAACTTTCTCTTTTTTCATAATGAAATTTTTTTATAAAGTTGATAAGAAGTTATTTTTATAATGAATCTTGCATAAATCGTAGTAAGTGGTTTAGGGTATAAACAATAGGGCCGTTGGGCTAGGAAATATCGAGGAACGCATAAAGATGAAATGGGATGACATCGGTGATCAACCTTGTTCGGTTGCTCGTATGCTATCAGTGATTGGCGATCGATGGACGATGCTAATATTACGTAATGCTTTTATGGGAATACGACGTTTTGACGATTTTCAAAAATCATTAGGCGTAACTCGTCATGTCCTCTCAGATCGTTTAAAGCGTTTGGTTGAATATGAAATATTAGCCAAAGCTCCTTATTTTGATCGTCAAGAACGCTTTGAATACAAACTCACTGATAAGGGTTTTGAACTTTATCCAATTATCTTGTCTATGGCGAATTGGGCAGATAAATGGATGGATCAAGGTTTAGGTAAGCCACTAGAATATCGTCATAAAACTTGTGGACACAAGTTTGAACCGGTTATGGTATGTTCGGTCTGCCGTGAGCCTTTACATGCAAAACAAGTGCAAGTCTCAGCTGGACCGGGCTATTTTGCATATATTGAACAAAAACAGAAACAAGCTTAATTTTTCTCTCTATAAATTATGAAGACTCTTGTTGAATAGCATCAGCAAGAGTCTTATAAATATGCTCATGATTTGACTGTGCTACATTAAATCGTATGAATTGACCTGCATTAGAAGCTTGGCTAAAAGCATTGCCTGGCGCAAGAATAACATTATGATTAATACAATATTTCGCAATTTTTGAAGCTTCAATACCCTCTGGCAAATGACACCAAACAAAAATTCCAGCTTGAGGTTTAATCCATGGCTTTATACCCAGAGGTTCAAGTTTTGTAATGGTATCGTGCATGGCTTTTGCTAAACGAACTTTTAATAATTCTATATGTTTACGGTAAGAACCATCTGTTAAAGCGGTAAGCAAAACTTCAGCAGAAACACCATTGTGAGAAAAACTTGTGGCAATTTTTAGGTCGGTGAGCTGATCCATCCATTCAGGTTTGGCAATAATATAACCACAGCGAATAGACGCTGATAATGTTTTAGAAAAGCTTCCAATAAAAATTACGCGTGAAAGATTATCTAAAGCCGCGAGTCTAGGGGCTGGTGTATATTCAAAATCTGAGAAAATATCGTCTTCAACTACTATTAAGTTAGATTGCTCAATCAATTTTAAGAGTTGGTGCGCAGTAGAAAGAGAAAGCGTTGCTCCAGTTGGATTGTGAATTCCTGAGTTGGTGATATAAAGACGTGGGTTATAAGTATCAATTGCTTCTTTAAATGCTTCTAAGTCGGGACCTGTTGGTGTGTACGGGATACCAATGACCTTGACTTGATGAACTTTAAGCAATGCATGAAAATTAAAATAACAAGGATCATCAATCAGAACGACGTCATCGGGCTTTAGTAAAAACCGGAAAACTAAATCAATCGCTTGGGTTCCTGAATCTGTTAAAAGTACTTGATTCAGATTTGCATCTATTCCTTTTGATTGAGCACGCCTTGCTAATAAATCCCGCAAAGGTGGTAAACCTAACGGGGTTGAATAACCCATTAAACAAGCGTTTGAACTCCTTGCAGCAGCCCTTAATCCTTTACGAATACTGTCTAATGGCATCCAATCATCTGGTAACCAACCACAACCAGGCTTAAACACGTCTGCTTTCGCTTCTAAAGACTGACGCGAAATCCATAGAGGGTCTACTGAACGATCTAATTTAGGGCCTAACTCACTTAAAGCTAAGGGTGCGAGCGGACCAACAATATAAAAACCAGATCCAGTTCTTGATTCGATTTTGCCTAAAGCAATTAATCTTTCATACGCTTCTACAACAGTTGATACTGAAAAACCCAAATCATTTGCTAATTTACGAACAGAAGGTAAGCGTGCTCCGGGCATTAAAGATCGATTTTTTATTTGTTGCTCAATCTCTGAAATGACAATTTCAATTTTTGTTTTGCTCTGGTTCACGGGCTTACAATCTCAACTGTACTGGTGGTGAGTACATAACAGTTCTTTTAAATTGTACTGCTTTGTATCTGGTTTAATCACCTTAGCACAGCTTAAATTCTTCGTATAGTGACGGAGAAAATTATGAATAGGTTTATGAATGGCTGGGTAAATGGTTTTATTGGCGTGGCTATTTTTGCAGGCTCGCTACCAGCGACACGTGTAGCTGTAATGGGGTTTGAACCGGGCTTTCTAACCGCAGCACGTGCGGCAATTGCTGGTATTTTAGGACTTATTCTTATATTGGTTTTAAAACAAAAGAAACCAGCCAAACAAGATTGGTGGCCTCTTGCCATTGTTGCTATAGGGGTGGTGATTGGTTTTCCGTTATTTACCGCCCTCGCTTTGCAATATATGAATGCAGCTCATTCAATTGTCTTTGTTAGTCTTTTGCCGCTTGCAACTGCAATATTTGCTGTACTGAGAGGTGGAGAAAAGCCGAATCAATTTTTCTGGATATTTGCAGTCTTGGGGAGTGCGGTTGTTTTTGCTTATATGTTTTTTATTTCTGGTGATACATCACTTGGAATAGGGGACTTTTATATGTTGATGGCGATTATTTTCTGTGGCTTTGGCTATGCAGAAGGCGGTGTACTTTCAAGAAAAATAGGCGGGTGGCAGGTCATTTGTTGGGCGCTCATTTTATCATTACCCTTCATGCTGTTTCTTACTATTTTTTATATGCCTACTTCTTTCCAGAATATATCGACATCAGCTGTAGTCGGCCTCATTTATGTGTCTTTGTTTAGTATGCTTATTGGTTTCTTTTTTTGGTATAAAGGACTTGCCCAAGGCGGTATTGCTGCCATTAGTCAACTACAACTCTTACAGCCTTTAATGGGTCTCGCCATTGCGGCAGCCTTATTGCATGAACATGTGAGTTGGTCGATGTTGGTGGTTACAGCAGCAACCCTTTTATGCGTCGCTGCTGCTAAAAAGTTTGCTTAGCTTTATAAACAATTTGCTGGTTTAGGAACACCTGCCAAACGACTTAAATGGCGGGCAACTAAACCAGTATTAAATTGTTGCTGTAAAACGGCATTATTAATATCTGGACTTACGGTTTTCATTAAAAATTTAATCAGTGGGCGAGTTGCTGGAGAGTGACCAAACTGTTGATAAAACTGACGCACAGCAGCTAAAACTTCGAAATGCCAATCGGTTAGTTCAAGATCAAGTGACTTGGCAAGCTCTTGTGCAACTTCAGGATTCCAAATTGTATAATCAACCAAATGACCATCTTGGTCTAATTCTAAATTCATGAAACTAGCCTAAATCTATTATTTAAGAGAAATACAGCGATTAAACGTTAAAACCAGATCTGCAAATTGATCATAGTCCAATACATTTATCTGAGCTAAAGTATCTGTATCGAGTAAATCTTTTTCGATGCTTAAGCATGAAACAGATTTAAACTCTTGAATAATTTGAGCTGAAAGCCGCGCAACCGAATCACCCATAAAAATAATTTGGTCACCTACCTGATAAAGATGACCTAATTCATCAATAATATTCGGTGTATTGTGATAAGTAGATTGCACGAGATAAAGTGTTGATGGATTCATTAAATTTACACCTTCATCTACCAATATAAGACATGGTCAAAAGACTGAATGAACTCATTATTTAACTGAATGAATTCGAGCTCTTGTTCTGTTTGTTGAACAAAAGGATTTTGTTGATTTTTGCTTTCGATAAGAATGGGGCTTAAATCATAAAATTCAAAGCTTTCGACCATATTTGATGCTACTTTGAAGATATGATGAAAATGGTTAAAGCTCAGGTCATTTTGCAAGAGACTAAGAGCAGCATCTTTCAATAATACTTTGACTGGCGAGCCAAAGGTTGCTAAAACCATAGTAGCGGAAAGGCTTTCATTGATTTGAAGACTAGTTAAGTTGGCTTGGCTTAAAATGACGAGTACAGATTTCACACAATATACCTTTTAAAAGCAACAATCTAAGCAAACAAAGTAACTTAAAATTGAATAAGACGAGATGCTGACTGTACCGCATCAGCAAGTTCACCTAACCCGACGAGTTGAAAGTCTTTGGCAAGGTTGTAATGAGTAAGGTGATGGCGACTGGCATTTTCTGCATCGGTAATACCACGAGCGAGGGCAGCACTCACACATACAGGAAGTCGAATCGCAAGCTTTTGCCATTCATGCGTTAAATTACGCTGGTCGTCAGGAACCCATTGAAAATCATTAGCAACCTGCACGCCGTCTTGGTAAAAGAATACACGAAAGTCTTCATTTTTACTTTTGAGTGCCTGAGCAAGTCCTAACGCATGCCAAGCATGAATGGAAGTGGGAGCAGAGGTAATTAGTAGTAATGTACTCATTAAGAATTCACTATGGTCATACGTCTAAATGGGCGTAGATGCATTAAGAGAAAGGTAAGTATACAATGATTTTAGTGACAGGTGGTTTAGGCTTTATCGGTTCACACATTGCTTTGAGTCTAATGGCCCAAGGGCAAGAAGTGGTAATTGTCGATAATTTGGCTAATTCGACCCTGCAAACGTTGGAGCGACTAGAGTTTATTTCTGGTATGTATGTTCCGTTTGTTAAACTTGATGTACGTAATACACCCGCATTGAATAAGGTCTTTGAGCAATATTCAATTGATGCAGTTATTCATACTGCTGGGTTTAAATCAATTGAAGAATCTAATCTTAAACCTCTTGAATATTATAATGATAATGTAAGTTGTATCATGAGTTTACTGCGTGCCATGCAACGCACAGGTGTTCGTCACTTTATTCAGCTATCAAGCCTTGCAGCTTATGGAAAATCTGGTTTGCAATTAAGTGAAACAGAAGAATTTAATTACACTTATCCTAATCCTTATATTAAGTCTCAACAGATGATTGAAGAAATTATCCGTGATACTTATAAAATTGATCATGAGTGGAAAATTGCGATCTTGCGCTTATCTAATATTGTAGGTGCATTTGAACATGGGGTACTCGGAGAGTATGTCGCACAGCTCCCTAAAAATATTGTACCGCTTGCGATGCAAGTTGCAGCAATGCAACGCGATTTGATTGAATTACAAGATCAAGCTGAAACATCAGACCATACGACTGAGCGCAGTTTTCTACACGTTTTAGATGTGTGTGAAGCTGTTACTGCAAGTTTACATTGGTTGCGTGATCAAACACATTGTTGTGAGGCATTCAATATTGCCCATGACCAAGTTCACTCTATTCGTCAATTACTAGATGAAATTTCACAAGTAACTCAAGCTGAAATTGCGACTCAACCTGCGATTTATAAACATGTCGAGTTAGGTCAGGTTGGGGCAGACATAACGAAAGCAAAAACATTATTGCAATGGACACCTAAACGTTCGTTAAAACAAATGATTGAAGATGAATGGCGCTTTTATCAAAATACATTAAATGGAAGATAAGATAATGATTCTTATTTACAATAATGGAATGCTTGAGTACGATATTAAAAATTAACTAGCCAGAGCAAATACTTGCTTCAGCCCGTAAGTTCTTTAACCAGACAACTGAGGTTTCTATGCAAACACGAATTGAACATGACACTATGGGTGAGATTGAAGTTCCGAATGAAGCATTGTGGGGAGCACAGACTCAACGCAGCTTACAGAACTTTAAAATCGGGCAAGAACGATTACCACGTGCCATGATTCGAGCAATGGGGCTAGTAAAAAAGGCTGCTGCGATAACCAATGCTGAACTTGAGCAGTTACCGCAAGATTTGAGCCAATATATTGTGGGCGCGGCTGAAGAAGTAATTGATGGTAAATGGGATTCACAGTTTCCTTTAGTTGTCTGGCAGACTGGTTCTGGTACGCAAAGTAACATGAACTGCAATGAAGTGATTGCAAATATTGCAAACCAAAAATTAGGTCAAGCGTTAGGTGCTCAAAAGCCGGTACACCCCAATGACCATGTCAACCGTGCGCAATCAACAAACGATTCATTTCCAACAGCAATCCATGTTGCTGCAAGTCTGCAAATTAATGAATTACTCATTCCGGCAGTAGAACAACTTAAAGTGACTTTGCAAAAGAAATCTGATGAGTTTCAATCTATTGTTAAAATTGGTCGTACCCATTTACAAGATGCAACGCCATTAACTTTAGGTCAAGAATTCAGCGGCTATGTATCTCAGCTTGAGCATGGTGTAGTGCGCTTACAGCAAGCTTTAAGTGGTTTATATGAATTGCCACTAGGTGGTACTGCAGTAGGTACAGGGTTAAATGCACATCCTGACTATGCAGTGAAATCAGCTGCGCAACTTGCCTTGCTTACAGGCTTACCGTTTGTGACTGCTCCAAACAAATTTGAAGCACTTGCAGGACGTGATGCTGCTGTTTTTGCTTCTGGTGCATTAAAAACGCTTGCAGTGAGTTTAAATAAAATTGCCAATGATATTCGTTGGTTGGCAAGTGGACCACGTTGTGGTTTTGGTGAAATCCGTATCCCAGAAAATGAACCTGGTTCAAGCATTATGCCGGGCAAAGTAAACCCGACACAAAGTGAAGCAATGACGATGGTTGTTGCCCAAGTGCTTGGAAATGATACGACCATTAATGTAGCAGGCGCTTCAGGTAACTTTGAATTAAACGTATTTATGCCAGTGATTGCTTACAACTTATTGCAGTCTATTCAGTTGCTTGGCGATGCTTGTAATAGTTTTAATGATCACTGTGCGGTGGGAATTGAGCCTAATCAAGATAAAATTGATCACTTCTTACATAACTCTCTCATGTTGGTCACTGCTTTAAATCCAGTGATCGGCTATGAAAATTCTGCAAAAGTTGCCAAGACCGCTTATAAAGAAAATAAAACGTTAAAGCAGGTTGCTGTTGAGCTTGGCTTGGTTACGGCAGAGCAATTTGATGAAGTGGTTAAACCGGAAAAAATGGTTTCACCAAATAGTAAATAATCTCCTCTAATAGGCTTTTTTATTGTCAAATACTTCTGTAATATCCGCGAGTTGCTAAGTACAACAAAAGTCCTGAATGATCAGCGCAAAAAATCATAAGGGGAAGGCCTGCTTGAAAAAGTGGGCTTTTTTATACCTTGAAATGTTAGTGTCATAACTAAACCTTATTTTTGCTACGTTATTTTATTCTAAGCTCTAATAAATGAAAAAGACTAAATCAATAGTTGCTTTAGCAATAACAGCTTGTATGTTGTCGGGTTGTCTACAAATGTTTCCACCTTCTGTAGCTGAGGTGAATCCTGGTGTTTACCAACTTCATGCTCAAAGTAATGCATTTGGTTCAAGAGAAGCTTTGAGGTCAAAGTTAATCAGTAAAGCCGAAGAAATATATAAAGATAAGGGTTTTGATGAGTTGGATAGCAATAACAAAATCGTAAATCATCATACTGTTTACAATTCAGGACTGCTAATTCCAGTAAATACCAAAGCAGCCATTTTAAAAGTTAAGTGTAAAGATTAATTTAAGTAGCAGTTAGCCCACGTGAGAGTTAGTTCTGTCAGACATATGACGGTACAAGAAACCTGAATCAGTATCGACTAATGGCGGGGTTTTTTATTGTTAAGTATTTCTGTAATATTTATATATTAGTTTAGCGCTGAATGATGAGTGCTAGAAATCAAAAGAAGGGCGGATCTTTTTTCGCTAGCTTCATTTCTGCTTGAGAAGAGGAAGAGAGCTTTTTTATTATTTAAGAAAAAACATAATTTTTTAGATGGAATTTAAATAGTGATGTACACAATTAGATATGTTCATCGGAACAATACTTACTATATTGCTTCGAATATCGAAGGGAATTTTATTATTCTTGAGTCAATTGATTCAGAATTCCGTATGGGCCATCAAATTTCTTATGATGGTGAGAAGGTATTTAACCTTACTTTAAATGATGAAACTGATGCAGTCATTAAACTACAGAGTGATGAAAAAACAGCATATGAATACTTACTTTCGGTTAAATAAATTAGCTTTTTAGTATGAAGTATTTCTGTAAGAACTAATTAAGAGTAAAAGGTATTTCACAAAATAAAAAAGTTAAAAAGCTTTATTTCTTTTGAAAAAGCTATGGTATGGTTAATCACGCTTTAATTATGGGCAGTTAAAATAAATGAACTGTTTTTTGAATAAAATCACCACAACCACCACGACCTTTAAGGAAGGCTGCGTGTGATTTTTTATTAAAGTGAATTAATAAGATAACCAAACCCAGCCAATAATGGCTGGGTTAATTTTTCTCTGTTCATTATTGGTTTTACAGAGAAAGATTATGAAAGAACTCAGTAGTAACTCAAAATCGGCTTTACTCGTCATTGATATGCAAAATGGCTTATTTAACGGTGAACCTAAGCCACATAATGTCAAACTTGTACTTTCAAATATTCTTAGCCTTATTGAATATTGCCGGTTGAATGATAGACCAATTATCTTTATTCGGCATGTTGGTGAGAAAGGTACGCTATTAGATCCAAACGGCCCGAACACTCAACTAATTACAGATTTACCTTTTAATCCACATAAAGATACAGTCATTGAAAAAATGTACCCTAGCAGCTTTAAAAATACTCTTTTAAAAGAAGTATTAGAGAAACTTGATATTGATGAAATCATAATGACTGGAATGAAAACTGAATATTGTATTGATACTACTGTTAGAGCTGCTTCAGAGTATGGATATAAAGTGACACTAATTTCAGATGCACATACAACAACTGATTCAGCAGCTTTAAATGCTCTGCAAATCATTGATCATCATAATCAAGTTTTAAGAAATGCTTTTGTTCAGTTAAAAACTACAGCAGAGTTTATTTCTTCAGTTTAGTTTAGACATAAAATGAACAACTTTATTAAAAAGTCTTATTAGCTGTATATCTATTACGGCATAAGATGCCCTGCTAAAGACAAGTTATTGGTGGAGTTTATAGCGATGGCAAGAATTGAGTCTGCATCAACAAAGAGCTCTTTTCGGAGGGCTTTTTGTCAGGAGGGTGTAAGTTTCAGTAATTAATGGCGAATTAGCGTTGTATAAGCTGTCATAATTGCTAGAATACGCAACACTTCAAAATACTGTTTTTCTAAAGTTTTGATAGAATTTTGATAGGTTCTTTTTTAACTTATTAAAAACAGAAACTTACGTTTGGAAATTTTCAATGCTCTCTATTTATTTAACAGATACCGAACAACATGTGCAATTTAATGATTATCCCGGTGATCAGCCTGTTAAGTTTCTGTTAAATCTTAAAAAGATTTTCCCAAGTACAGGTGACCTGTTATTGCCAGTTTTACCTGATGATAATGATCTAGAAAATGTAACATGGGAATCAACTTCAGAAGATTTTGATGTCTTTAAAAAGCTATTAGCTGGATGGGGTGTTATTGAACTTCGTTTAAATGCAATTACGGCTTATAAAGATAAAAACTTTGCGAATGAGTTAGTGAAACAAGCTCAAGCGAAACGCAAAAAAACTGCCCAAAAAAATCATGAACTTTCTTTGGTTGCACTTGATTATATTTTTATGCACGAAGTTCACGCATTGATTGATGCAGAACTGGTCACTATTGGTGAGAAATTTTATTTACCGACCTTGCGTGAGCAATGGAAGGGTACAGTTTCAGACCCAGTGCTCAATGGAAAACTCTAATTAAACACAAAAGGTGAATTCATAAAGATTCACCTTTTTTATTTTTATAATTAAATTAATGATTTATAAATTGCTAATTGCTGGTACAAAAGTTTACAAGAAAAGAATGCGTTTTTTTTAAAGTGGCAGATACATTGCTTATATAAATACAAAATTATTGCGGGAGAGAGGTTCGAAAGAACCCGCCGAAGGAGCAACAAGCCCGGAAACTCTCAGGCAGAAGGACTGTAATAATTAAAAAATCTGGAGAGAAGCTTAGATTTATAAGAATTGAAAATAATAACTTATAAATTATAAACTCACCGAAGGGGAAGATCTAAACGTTAAAAGGTAACGTTGGGGTCGAAACTCTCAGGTACCAATGACAGATGGGCTGTACTGATGAAATGTTTTGCATTTCTGAGGAGTCTGTTATGCCACATGTTATTGTGATAGGTGCGGGAATCACAGGGGTTACCTCTGCCTATGAATTATCGCAACTAGGTTATCAAGTCACAGTGATTGATCGACATCTATATCCTGCAATGGAAACATCATTTGCCAATGGAGGGCAATTATCGGCTTGTAACGCCGAAGTATGGAACCAAAAAGCTACTGTAGTTAAGGGCTTTAAGTGGATGAGACAAAAAGATGCGCCGCTATTACTAAATCCTTCATTTAGTTTGCATAAGTATAGTTGGCTGGTTGAGTTCTTATCCCATATTAAAAACTATGAAGCTAATACGATCGAGACGGTCCGATTGGCATTACTCGCCCGTAAGCGCTTGTTTGAAGTTGCAGAAAAAGAGCAACTTCAGTTTGATTTGGAGAAACGTGGTATTCTTCATATGTATCATAGTAAGGCCGATTACGAGATCGCTAAACAAGTCAATGATGTCTTGAATAAAGGTAAATTGGAGCGTTATTCAGTTTCACTTGATGAAATGAAAACGATAGAGCCATCGTTAACGGGTGAATATTTTGGTGGCTATTACACACCAAGTGATGCAACGGGGGATATTCATAAATATTCAACCTCTTTGGCTGAAAAGACTAAACAATACGGTGTTGAGTATAAATTTGGTTTGGAAGTCACAGATATTAAGTGTCATCCAGACAAAGTGATCGTAAGTTGTCAGCCAAGCGCAGAGCATCCTTATCTTGTTGAATCCGATAACATCCAGATTGAAGGTGACGTGCTTGTGGTTTGTGGTGGTGTAGGGAGTTATCAACTCGCCGATATGATTGGTGAGCGAGTAAATGTTTATCCCGTAAAAGGTTATTCAATTACCGTGCAATTAAAAGATGAGCAAAGTGTAAAGAATGCACCGTGGGTAAGTTTACTAGATGAAAGTGCTAAAATCGTGACTTCTCGTTTAGGTAAAGATCGGTTGCGCGTGGCAGGGACTGCTGAATTTAACGGTTACAACCGCGATATACGGGCTGATCGTATTCAACCATTGGTGAATTGGGTAAACCGTAATTTCGATATTTCAACCGAGCATGTGGTGCCTTGGGCGGGTTTAAGACCTATGATGCCTAATATGCTACCTGTGGTGAAGCAGTCTAAACAACCTCGTATTTTTTATAATACAGGACATGGGCATTTAGGGTGGACTTTGTCTGCGGCGACAGCAGTTTTAGTGGGTCAGGATATTGCTCAAAAATATCCGGTCTAGAAAGTAAAAAGCCAGTGTTTAAACACTGGCTTTTATTTTACGTATTAATCATATAATCGGTAGATTCCGCTAAAGCGTTCACAGCCTTTTTGTTGGGTTTTCACATTAAGTAAAGCTTTTTGAAAATTAAACTGATATTTACAGTTGTGCTCATTGTCTAAAATTTCACTTTTTTGTTCAGGCGAACTATAGGCCATTAAGGAAATCGTTTGAGTTTCTTTACGGTTATTTGGATTGCGGTATGCGATTCCTTCAATCTTGATTTTATCCTTTGCAAGCTGATGGACTTGAATGTGAACAGGTTGTGCAGCTATACGTCCATTTTCAAACTTAAGATAATGTTGGGTAAGCGTTTGCTTAAGTGATGCATAAAAATTTAGGTCATCAGTACGTAAATCAAACTGTTGCTGAACGCATGTATTACTCTTGCATTGCTGAGTATGTTTAGACCATAACTTTTGTGTATCCTGTAAAAGCTGTAAGGGGGCATCAGTAACTAAATATGCGGAAAGATATTTATTATCGAGTTGTTTCTTCGAGTCACTAAATGTTTTTGAGCAGATTTTAAGCTCAGTTCCGGAATTGGAGCAGTCTATTGATTCTGCAAAGACAAGAGATGAACACAAACAACTCAGTGTCACGGCAAAACTTAATCTTTTCAATTGATTCATATCAGTATTAGACAGCATGATCGCTTATACTTTCAGTCTACTTTGCTAGGTGTACTATAGCGAAACAGAAAGGCTGAATACAAGATTTCTTAAGTTTTTATGGAAGGTAATAGTTATGGTTGCTCAAATTCGCATTGGACAAGGAATGGATGTGCATGCCTTTGAGGCGGGGGACTTTGTTACATTGGCTGGCATTCAAATTCCACATACACATGGCTTGAAAGCACACTCTGATGGCGATGTGGTTCTTCATGCTCTGTGTGATGCTTTGTTAGGTGCTTTGGCACTTGGAGATATTGGACAACATTTTCCTGACACCGACCCAGAATACAAAGGCGCAGACAGTCGAGTATTGTTAAAGCATGTTTACCAACTCATATTGGATCGCGGTTATCAGTTAAATAACGCTGATATTACGGTGGCTTGTGAGCGTCCCAAATTAGCTAAGCATAATTTGGAAATGCGTCAAAGCATTGCTGATGTTTTAAATGTAGATGTTAATCAAATCAGTATTAAAGCGACGACAACCGAAAAACTTGGGTTTACCGGTCGTCAAGAAGGTATTTTAGCTACAGCAACTGTTCTAGTCTCTCATCACACTAAGTGATCGACCTGTTGCAAAGACTGTTGAAGCTCTAGAGTTGCCTTACGGCCTTGTAGCTGTAAGGTAATGCTATGAATAAGCCCTGTCCAAGTTTCATTAGGTTCCCAAATTTCATGGAGTAAATCTTGAGAAGTGGGCATGTCCATATTCATATAAAACTGTCTATAGACATACATGAGGCAACTAGAGCGATCGTTTTTAGTACAGTGAATCCAGACAATTTCATTCTGGACTAAATGATCAATGAGATCGAGTACTAATAAACATTGCTCGGCAGATGGAGTCTCCCAGTCAATTGGAATATGGATATAATTTAAACCGAGGTCTAAACAAATGCGATCTTCATTTTCAATATGATTTGGTGCGTTACTTAAAGCGAGATTAATGACTGTACTGCAACCATATTCTTTAATCAGTTTCAGTTGTTCGATTGAGGGTTGAGCTGAACTAAATAAGTGCTCATGAATAACAGAAAAAGTAGGGATTTGAGCTAATGATTGTTCAAGAGTGGTCATGATCGTACTCAGCAAGAGTGAGTTTGGCTTATTGTGTTCAATGTTATACACGATTATATATGAGAGATAAAATACGGCTTGCTTATATATTCGTCAGCCTAAACAAGAATATTAAAAAAATTATACTAAACAAAAAAAGTAATTTAGAAAATAAAAAAAACAGCACTATAAAAGTGCTGTTTTTAAAGAAAGAAATTAAGCTTATTTCAGGTGCTCATTTAATAAAAATTCCATCAAGGCTTTTTGTGCATGTAGGCGGTTTTCAGCTTCATCCCATACCACTGCATTTTTATGGTCTAGCATTGTTTCAGAAATTTCTTCACCACGATGGGCAGGTAAACAGTGCATGAACAAACAGTCAGGATGAGCAAGTCCCATTAATTTTTCATTGACCTGAAAAGCAGCAAAGGCTCTTTCACGAAGCTTCTGTTCTTCTTCTTGTCCCATGCTTGCCCATACATCTGTCACAATGAGGTCAGCATTCACAGCAGCGTCTTCTGCATTGTCAAAAACTTCAACACAATGACCAAACTCTGCTAGAAATTCAGGTTTAGGCTCATATCCTTTCGGAGATGCAATTTTGAGTTTAAAGCCCATCATGTGTGCAGCTTCAATATATGAGTTACACATATTATTGCCATCACCAATCCAAGCAACAGTTTTGCCTTTAATGCTACCGCGGTGTTCATTATAAGTCTGTAAATCTGCAAGTAACTGGCAAGGATGATGGTCATCTGTCAAACCGTTAATAACAGGAACTTTTGAATACGATGCAAAACGTTCAACAATGTCATGACCGAAAGTACGAATCATCACAATATCAAGCATACTTGAAATTACACGTGCTGAGTCTTCAATCGGTTCACCACGACCTAATTGTGTGTCGCGAGGCGATAGAAAAATCGCACTACCACCAAATTGATTAATGCCTGCTTCAAAAGAGATACGTGTACGTGTGCTTGATTTCTCAAAAATCATTCCCAATACTTTACCAACAAAAGGTTGGAATACCTGATTGTCATGCTGCATTTTTTTAAGCTCGCTTGCGCGTTCTAAAATGCGATTAAGTTCTAGAGTGGATAGATCACGTAAAGTCAGGAAATGTCTTAGAGCCATGTAGCTACTCCATAATAATTGTTATGAAATACAACAATTATCTGTTGTTGGCTGGGTGGATGTGGAAAAAAAGAAGTCTACTATACTATAAGCATTTTAAAATGCAAAAGAATTAGACTTTATGATGGCCTCTTAAGAAAACATCAACACAATAGTTAATATAATCAATTACTTCTTTTTCATTGGGTGGTAGGGGCATCCCCATAATTACGCGCCATTCTATATCGCGTAAAATTCCAAAATACATTAACGAAGAATGATTAGGAGATGTGCAAAGAATTTCTTCAGCCTGATGGGAAATTAGAAGTGCCTGAGCAATTGTGTTTTGTATATGTTGAGCGCATTTTTCATATAGATATTTGCTCAAAGTTGCATTACATTGTGTTTGTTCAATAACCAAACGTAAAAAGGCGATATGTTCGGGTTGAATAATATGATTATAAAAGCGAATGAGTGTTTGAATTAAATAGTTGCGTAAAGATGTTTGGGAGGGTTGAAAGGGCACAGAAATATCTTTAAAAAACATTTCACGGCGATAATCGCAAATTGCGGTAAATAAGCCATCTTTATTACCGAAATATTTATAGATAGAAGTTTTTGAACCTCCAGCATGATTAACAATGTCATCAAGAGAAACGGCATCATATCCTTTTTCCAAGAACAGCTCGGTTGCACTTAGCAATAGAGCTAAGCGACGTTCTATACCTCTGCGTGTTTGGGGTTTTTCACATACTAAATGATGTGACTCAAGGACGGAATCGTGCATAAAATTTCATAACAACGGTTAACTTTGCTTGTTTAGTATAGCAAAACTATCTTTAAGGATGGTCATCACTATTTTTTTAGATCATCTGCTGAACAATAATCAACTCATTTAAAAAATAAATGAATAGAAAATATAAGTTTAGAGTGAGTTTTGAAAGGATTTAATGATGTAACCTGATGTTCATTTTTAAATTTAATAAAAAATAAAGCGGCTAAGGATGTGTTAGCCGCTTTTTAATTTAGTTGGTAAGTTGTTTAGGCTTCAGTTTGGGTAACCTTATGTTCATCTTCTTCATCATCGTCAGCAGAATCCATTCCAAGTTCTTTTAACTTGCGAGTTAAGGTATTACGGCCCCAACCCAGTAATTCTGCTGCGTGGCGTTTACGCCCGCGAGTTTGCAGTAAGGCTGCATTAATTAAGGTGCGCTCAAACATTGGTGTTGCAATGTCCAGAATCTTCATTTCACCATTTTTAAGTTTTTGAATCGCCCATTGGTTAAGTAATTCATCCCAATGATGTAGTGAAATGCGTTCAAATGAAGGGGCAGGTTGTCCAGCATCAGTATTCTTTTGCAATGGAACCTGTTTGAGTTCAGAAGGTAAATCTTCTGGATACACTTCACGCCCGGTGATCATTACAGTTAACCAGCGGCAAGTGTTTTCAAGTTGTCGAACATTGCCAGGCCATGGCAACTGTTGCATATAGTCTGTTGTCTCGGTACGTAAGATTTTTGGACTCACGCCAAGTTCTTTACCGGCACGCGCAAGAAAGTGCTGAGCAAGCATTGGAATATCTTCGCTACGGTGAGCAAGTTTAGGAATGTGAATGCGGATCACATTTAAGCGATGATATAAGTCTTCACGGAAGCGACCTTCATTTACCAGCTTTTCTAAATCCTGATGCGTTGCCGCCACAATTCGAACATCAACTTTGACTGGGATGTGTCCACCTACACGATAGAACTCACCGTCAGCGAGCACACGAAGTAGTCGAGTCTGTGTTTCAAATGGCATGTCGCCAATTTCATCAAGGAATAGTGTTCCACCATTTGCTTGTTCAAAGCGGCCTTGATGCTGGGTGTTTGCGCCTGTAAAAGCACCTTTTTCATGACCAAATAACTCGGTTTCAATCAAGTCTTTTGGAATTGCTGCCATATTTAAAGCAATAAAAGGCTTAGCACGGCGTGGGGAGTGCTTGTGTAAAGCATGCGCAACTAGTTCTTTACCTGTACCTGATTCACCATTAATTAAAACGGTAATATGAGATTGAGATAAACGGCCGATGGCGCGGAAAACCTCCTGCATTGCCGGAGATTCACCAATAATTTCTGTTGATTGAACAGGTAAAGCTGTTTTTGTAGCTTCTTGCTGTTGTAGCTTGTTGATATGCAGGATTGCACGATTTACTAAGGCTAAAGCTTCATCAATATCAAATGGCTTTGGTAAATATTCAAAAGCACCCGTCTGATAGCTTGAAACAGCAGACTCTAAATCGGAGTGTGCAGTCATAATAATGACAGGTAAGTCAGGATGAGTGTTTTTGACTTTAGATAAGAAAGTTAATCCATCAATCCCAGGCATGCGGATGTCAGTTAAAATGACATCGGGAGCATCATGATGTAAACGTTCAAGCGCAGTTTGTGCTTCTTCAAAATTGGTAACATCAAAACCCTCTTCTTTAAAGGTCTTTTCCAATACCCATCGCATGGCGCGATCATCATCAATAACCCATATTTTATTTCGCGACACGGTCTGACTCCCAAGGTAAATATAAGCTAAAAATAGTTTTTCCAGGAACAGATTGGCATTCAATCATTCCGTTATGTTGATGCATAATATTCTGTGCAATACTCAGGCCAAGCCCAGTACCTTTTGCTCGTCCAGTAACCAACGGGTAAAACACAGACTCTAAAATACTTTCAGGAATGCCTGGTCCATTATCTTCAATGTCGACCCGAACGGTAGATCGATTCAGTACACCATTAATCGTGACAAGACGCTGTATTCGCGTACGCAGAATTAACTCCGGTTCCTGATCTATAAAAAATGCTTTGTTCTCTGTAATGGCTTGAATTGCATTTACACTAATATTGAGCATGACCTGTATTAACTGATCTCGATCGGCATTAACATCGGGTAATGACAAATCATAGTCACGTATAATTTTAATTTTCTTCTTTGTCTGGTTTGCAATAAGAGAACGTACTCGTTCTAAGGGTTCGTGTACGTTAACATTTTCATAGCTTGGTAGTTGTCTAGAACCTAACATGGTATCAGCCAAGTTAGTTAAACGATCTACCTCATTAATGATGACATCGGTGAATTCTGCATAAGTCTTATCATTTAAACTACGAGCGAGTAACTGGGTTGCTCCCCGAATACCTGCAAGTGGGTTTTTAATTTCATGTGCAACACCACGTACGAGCTGCCTAGCGACTTGATGCTGTTGAACCAGATTTTCTTCTTTTGAAATCTTTAACATGCGATCAATTGGATTAAGTTCGATCAACAGTAATGGATGGTAGCTTTTACCTGCATTTAATTGAGAAACTGTGTAATCCACATGGAGGTCTTTAAAGTTGACATTAATGACAGCTTCTCGACGCGTATAGGGTTGTCCGGTTTTTATGGTGTTCAATAAAGCTTCATGCGTATTAAAAGTATCGTCAGGGGCATGAAGCAAGTTTAAAACGGGCTGTCCTGAAGCACGGAGCAAACTAATGTCAAATAGTGCTTCACAGGCTGAATTTAAATAAAAAATGTTCAAGTTACTATCGATTAATAAAGTCGCAGTAGTTAAATTGTCTACCAATAGGCGATAGTCGATAGGGTTGTGTTGATCCATTAGCGAATCGTTCCTGTCTTAAAATAGCGCAATGGCATCTTCTTGGTTATCGGATTTTCACCGTTATAGAACATGAACGATGCAAAATATACGCCAACTTTGTTTATGGGTTATTTTAAAGTTTTAAGGTACTTAAAAACGCGCTGAAATCGTTCTTTATATCTTTTGATCAAAGCGGATGGCTCAAGTTTAGATAATAACATGATCTAAATTGGTGCAAAGGTGAGTTTTGGTGCAAATGTTGGTTGTATTTTGGTGCATTACACAAAGAGTAGGCTTTCCACCTATGCTTGAGACAAGAAAAGACATACAATACGCGCATTCAAGTGGAGCGCAGATTCATGAAGACCCCCAAAGTCGGTTTTGTTTCTTTAGGTTGTCCTAAGGCATTGGTAGATTCTGAACGAATTTTAACTCAGTTAAAGACTGAAGGTTATCAAGTAGCATCAGATTATGATGGTGCTGATTTAGTAGTTGTTAATACCTGTGGTTTTATTGAATCTGCGGTACAAGAGTCGCTAGATGCAATTGGCGAGGCCATGAGTGAAAATGGTCGAGTGATCGTTACTGGATGCTTAGGTAAAGATGAAGATAAAATTCGTCAAATGCATCCAAACGTTTTAAAGGTTACTGGTGCAGCAGCTTATCAAGATGTGATGGAAGCTGTACATGAATATGTACCAGCACCACCTAAACATAACCCGTTTGTTGACTTAGTTCCTGAACAAGGAATTCGATTAACACCAAAGCATTATGCTTACTTAAAAATATCTGAAGGATGTAACCATCGTTGTACCTTCTGTATTATCCCAAGTATGCGTGGTGACTTGGTTTCTCGTCCAGTCGGTAGTGTATTAGAAGAAGCTGCTGCGCTTAAAAGAGCGGGTGTTAAAGAAATCTTGGTTATTTCTCAAGATACATCAGCTTATGGCGTAGACACCAAGTACAAACTTGATTTTTGGAATGGTCAGCCTGTTAAGACAAAATTCTTCGACATGTGTGAAGCACTAGGCCAATTGGGCATCTGGGTGCGTTTACACTATGTTTATCCATATCCACATGTGGATGCGGTGATTGATTTAATGGCACAAGGTAAAATCCTGCCATATCTAGATATTCCATTCCAACACGCAAGCCCACGTATTCTTAAGTTAATGAAGCGTCCGGCTCACAGTGAAAATACACTAGAAAAAATTAAGTTGTGGCGTGAGAAATGTCCTGATCTTGTGATCCGCTCTACTTTCGTGGTGGGTTTCCCAGGTGAAACTGAAGAAGACTTCCAGCTGTTGCTTGATTGGTTGGTTGAAGCTCAACTTGATCGTGTGGGTTGTTTTACATATTCACCAGTAGAAGGTGCAACGGCAAATGATTTGCCAGATCATGTGCCAGAAGAAATTAAACAAGAGCGTTACGAGCGCTTTATGCAAGTCCAGCAAGAAATTTCTGCTGCCAGATTGCAAAAACGTATTGGTCAAACGATGACTGTTTTGGTCGATAGTTTAGAAGATGAATATCCTGTTGCCGTTGCACGTTCTTATGCTGATGCTCCGGAAATTGACGGTAATGTGTTTGTAGAAGATATCGATAAGAACACTATTCAACCGGGTGATATGTTGGAAGTCGAAATTACCGATGCGGATGAATACGATTTATTTGCAAAGTTAATTAAAATTAAATCGGTTTAATCGAAATATATTAAAGAGCATTCAGTTTAAGAGGTTTTGGAGCAAAGTCATGGCGGAAACAATTAGCCCTCGTTATTCACGTATTCTATTAAAATTATCTGGTGAGGCATTGTCAGGTAATAAAGACATGGGTATTGATGCCCAAGTTTTAGATCATATGTCCCTTTCAATTGCACACTTGGTTGGCTTGGGTGTACAAGTGGGTATCGTTGTGGGTGGCGGTAATTTGTACCGTGGTAGTCAGTTGCAAAAAGATGGCCTAGTTGGTCGTGTAACAGGCGATCAAATGGGTATGCTTGCAACTGTAATGAATGGCTTGGCTATGCGTGATGCTCTAGTTCGTCGTAATATCAGAACTCGTCTTATGTCTGCATTGCCAATTGGTACGGTCGTAGAGTCTTATTCAAGTCGTGATGCTATCCGTCATTTGAGCCAAGGTGAAGTTTGTGTTTTCGTTGCGGGTACAGGAAATCCATTTTTCACAACGGATACAGCGGCATGTTTGCGCGGAATTGAAATTGAAGCGAATTTGATTTTAAAAGCGACTAAAGTAGATGGCGTTTATAATAAAGATCCAAGTAAATTTGAAGATGCTGTTAAATACGATCATTTAACCTTTGATCAGGTGTTAGATGAAAAACTTGGTGTTATGGATTTGACCGCTATTTGTTTATGTCGAGACCATAATGTGCCATTGCAAGTTTTTGATATGAATAAATCAGGTGCGTTATTGTCAGTAGTAATGGGTGAAAAAGAAGGGACACGCGTTACTAAATAATGTACGTGTTACCTAAAGCTCTTTATACTAGCGCTAAATTAAATTTGTTAAATATATCTTTGAATAAATAAGTAAGGTAGATCATATGATTAACGATCTGAAAAAAGACAGCGAACAGCGTATGTTAAAAACTCTAGAGTCTTTGGAACTAGGGTTTGCTAAAGTTCGTACCGGCCGTGCACACCCATCAATCTTAAATGGTGTGATGGTTCCTTACTATGGTTCTGATGTGCCTTTAAATCAAGTAGCAAACGTGGGTATCGAAGACTCTCGTACACTTGTTGTTCAGCCATTTGAGCGTACAATGGTTTCAGCTATTGATAAGGCAATCCGCGAAAGTGATCTTGGTTTAAACCCGATTACAGCAGATGCAATTCGTGTACCTTTACCAGCATTAACTGAAGAAACGCGTCGTGATATGCAAAAAGTTGCACGTAATGAAGCTGAAAATGCAAAAGTTGCGATTCGTAATATTCGCCGTGATGTATTAGGTGATATCAAAGCATTACTAAAAGAAAAAGAAATTTCTGAAGATGATGAGCGCCGTGCAGGTGATGATATTCAGAAAATTACTGATAAATATGTTGCAGAAGTAGACAAGCGTCTTGCAGCGAAAGAAGCAGAATTGATGAAGGTCTAATTTTTATGACCGATTCTGAAGAGTATCATCTTCCCAAGCATGTTGCCATCATTATGGATGGCAACAACCGCTTTGCAAAAAAAAATCAAATGCAAAAAGGTGATGGGCATCGGGAGGGTAAAAATGTTCTTGATCCTATCGTTGAACATTGCAAAAAAACTGGTATTCGTGCTCTAACTGTTTTTGCATTTTCAAGTGAAAATTGGAATCGACCGCAGTATGAAGTCGATCTGCTTATGAAGCTTCTGGAAGAAAGTATTCATGAGCAAATACCTCGCATGAAGGAATTTAATATTGCTTTGCGTTTTATCGGTGATCGTTCTCGATTATCCTCACATTTAGTTGCCTTAATGGAAGATGCAGAGCAACAGACAGCACACCATGACACTATGACCCTAACTATTGCAATTAGCTATGGTGGGATGTGGGACATTGCAAATGCAGCAAAACAGGTTGCTCAAGCAGTTTCCCGTGGTGAATTTGGTGCTGATCAAATAAATGTTGATTTGTTCGAAAAATATGTCAGTCTAAACGATCTGCCAGCTGTGGACCTATTAATCCGTACAGGCGGAGATTATCGCATATCTAATTTCTTGTTATGGCAAGCAGCTTATGCGGAACTGTATTTTACGGATACTTTATGGCCAGAATTTACAGTAAAAGAGTTCGATCATGCATTGAATGTTTTTTCAGGGCGTGAACGTCGTTTTGGTAAAACATCTGAACAAATTCAGCAAGAGAAAATAGAGAATTTATAATGTTAGAGCGGATTGTTACCGCATTGGTACTTGTTGCAGTTGTTTTAGGCTGTATGTTTGCTACGCAATCACATTATCCAATGTTGGTTCTTATGATTGTTGCAGCAGGGGTTGCGGGGTATGAGTGGTATAAATTAATGCCTCGCGAAACTGCAAATGCTGTTAAACCCAAAGCTTGGTGCTACGGTCTGCTTGTTGCATTTGTTTCAGGTGTTGCCCTATTTTTCCATGATATTGCATTACTTTTGTGGTCTGCTTCAATTTTGACTTGGATTGTAAGTGTATATTGGGTTAAGTCATTTCCAGAATTTGATGGCTGGTATAACGCGACCTTGTATGTGATTGGCATAATTTTAGTCTGTGCTGCGGTAACGTCAATTTTTGTAGTATGGCAGAGTTCACCATGGTGGTTAATGTATCTGTTCTTGCTCGTATGGGGCGCAGATAGCGGTGCTTACTTTATTGGTCGCAAATTTGGGAAAAGAAAGCTAGCTCCGACTGTAAGCCCTAACAAATCAGTGGAAGGTTTGTATGGTGGTATTATTACCACCGTAGTAATAATGTTAGTTGTGCAATATCATTATCTAAATTTAACTTTAATTCAGCAAATTCTGTTTCTTATATTGTCATTAATTACAGTATTTGGTTCAGTTTTGGGTGACTTATTTGAATCAATGATTAAACGTCGTGCCGGTATTAAAGATTCTGGTCGTGTTCTACCTGGTCATGGTGGTGTTTTAGATCGTATTGATTCTTTACTTGCTGCAGCCCCGATCTTTGCAACGGGAATGTATATATTAAAACTTATTGGTGTAGATTTATAGATGACACAATCTGTTTGCATATTAGGTGTAACCGGTTCCATTGGTCAAAGTACCTTAAAAATTTTAAATCAACATCCTGATAAGTATTCAGTGTTTGCAGTTTCAGCTCATAGTCGAATTTCTGAGTTGGTTGAAATTTGTAAACAGTTCCAACCAAAAGTTGTGGTTGTTCCAGAGCAAAAAGTTGTCGAATTAACAGCATTATTTGCAGATAATAAATTACAGAATATTGAAATTCTGGTTGGCCAGCAAGGTCTGGTAAGCATTGCTTCACATCCAGATGTTGATGTGGTTATGGCTGCAATTGTTGGTGCAGCAGGCTTACTGCCCACTCTGGCTGCTGTAAAAGCAGGCAAGCGAGTATTATTAGCGAATAAAGAAGCTTTGGTTATGTCTGGTGAAATCATGATGCAAGCAGCACGTGATCATCAGGCGTTGTTATTGCCAGTAGATTCCGAACACAACGCTATTTTTCAGTCATTACCTCATAATTATTTAGAAGCCGAAAGAAATGGGCAACCACAGCAGGGCGTATCTAGAATTTTATTAACAGCCTCTGGCGGCCCTTTTTTAAACCATTCTTTAGAGCAGTTAAAAGAAGTTACTCCTCAGCAAGCCTGTAAGCATCCTAATTGGTCTATGGGACAGAAAATCTCAGTTGACTCAGCTACTCTTATGAATAAAGGATTAGAGTTGATTGAGGCGTGCCATTTGTTTTCAATATCTGAACATTTTGTTACAGTTGTTGTTCACCCACAAAGTATTATTCATTCTATGGTGCAATATGTTGATGGTTCAACATTAGCACAAATGGGTAATCCAGATATGTGTACGCCAATTGCACATGCTCTAGCATGGCCTGAGCGTTTACAGACTAATGTTCCTGCTTTAAATTTATTTGAGTATTCTCAGCTTAATTTTCAAGCGCCAGATATTCAAAAATTCCCAGCACTTGATTTGGCACGTCAAGCAATGCGTGAGGGAGGATTGGCACCTACGATTTTAAATGCCGCAAATGAAGTTGCTGTTGCTGCATTTTTAAAGCAACAAATTGGATTTACAAATATTCCACAAGTGGTAGAACATACTTTGCAAAAATTGGAAAATTCAGTTGCTGAAAATATTGAGTGCATTTTAGATAAAGATGAAATAGCACGACACGTAGCACAGCAATATATATCAAGTATAGGAGGCTGAAATGAGCGCATTATTTATGATTGCAGCAGCAGCTCTTTTACTTGGTCCTTTAATTGCAATCCATGAGTTCGGTCATTATTGGGTGGCACGAAAACTAGGTGTTAAGGTTTTAGTATATTCCATTGGTTTTGGACCTACCTTACTCAAATGGACATCAAAAAAATCTGGAATCAAATATCAGCTTTCAGCTTTACCATTGGGCGGCTATGTCAAAATGCTCGATGAGCGTGAAGGTAATGTTGCAGAGCAGGATTTACCTTATGCATTTAACCGTCAAAATCCATGGAAACGTATAGCAATTGTTGCAGCTGGTCCCTTAATTAACCTGATTTTTGCTGTCTTGCTTTTCTGGATCTTATTTTTACCAGCACAAGAACAACTAAACACTAGAGTTGGTAAAGTCATACCAAACTCACCAGCAGCCACTGCACAAATGCAAGTAGGTGACAAGATTATTGCGGTTGATGGAAAAGAAACGCAAACTTGGGAAAAGCTTAATTTTGCTTTGATTGATCGTGTAGGTGAAACTGGTAGTGTAAATGTTGATATAGACCGTGCGGGTAGTGAGAAAAATATTGTTTTACCGATTAAAGACTTCTTAAAAAATCAGAATGAATCGGCTTTAGATGCATTAGGTTTTTTACCATATCGTCCTGTTATTCCAGCTGTTGTCACTGAATTGACTCAAGATGGAGCTGCAATTCGTCAAGGAATGAAAGTAGGCGATCGTATTGTTTCAATTAATGGTCAAGCAATGAAAGACTGGTTTGATGTTGTAGAGGTAGTACAACATTCTCCAGAAAAATTACTCAATATTGATGTTTTACGTAATGGTCAATTAGTTCATTTGCAAGTCATGCCTCAAGGAAAAAGGGACAACATGGGGCAAGTGAGTGGTGTTTTGGGTGTGAAAAGTGATGCAGGAAAAATTACAATTCCTGACGAATATAAGCAAGCAATTCAATATACTCCAATACAAGCTTTCGAGATGTCACTAGATAAAACTGGTCAAATCTCTAGCATGATATTGAGTTCAATAGTAAAAATGGTTAAGGGTTTAATTGGTTTAGAGAATCTTTCTGGACCAATTACAATCGCGAAAGTAGCAGGACAAAGTGCAGAGATGGGATGGCAGACTTTTATCTCATTTATGGCTTTAATGAGCGTAAGTCTTGGAATTTTAAATTTATTACCAATTCCAATGCTAGATGGTGGACATCTTGTTTATTACATTATTGAAGCTATTCGAGGAAAGCCTGTTTCTGAACAAATACAAATGTTTGGTCTAAAAATTGGTATGGTACTGCTCGGTAGTATGATGCTTTTGGCTTTATTTAATGATTTTATGCGTTTGTAAACGTATATGGACTTATAACTTACTGGAAAAACTGGCATGCGGCACACACATTTTTTAATGCCTTTGGCACTTGTTAGCGCTATGGCGGCGGTACAACAAGCATATGCAGCTGATGATTTCGTTGTTCGAGATATTCGTGTAGATGGGTTGGTCCGTCTTACTCCTGCAAATGTTTATACCATGTTGCCAATCAACAGTGGCGATCGCGTTAATGAACCGATGATCGCAGAAGCAATTCGAGCATTGTATGCCACTGGACTTTTTGACGATATTAAAGCATCAAAAGATAACGATACTTTAGTTTTTAATGTCGTAGAGCGCCCAATTATTTCAAAACTTGAATTTAAGGGTAACAAACTTATTCCTAAAGAGGCTTTAGAGCAAGGCCTTAAAAAAATGGGAATTGCTGAAGGCGAAGTTTTTAAGAAATCGGCTTTACAAACAATTGAAACTGAATTAGAGCAGCAATATACCCAGCAAGGTCGTTACGATGCTGATGTAACCGTTGATACGATCGCTCGTCCAAATAACCGTGTTGAACTTAAATTAAATTTTAATGAAGGTACAGCTGCTAAAGTTTTTAATATCAATATTATTGGTAATACTGTTTTTAAAGACAGCGATATTAAACAAGCCTTCGCAGTTAAAGAAAGTGGTTGGGCTTCTGTTGTAACGCGTAATGACCGTTATGCGAGAGAGAAAATGGCAGCGAGCCTTGAAGCTTTGCGCGCTATGTATCTCAATAAAGGTTATATCAATTTTCATATTAATAACTCACAGCTTAATATTAGTGAAGATAAAAAGAACATCTTTATTGAAGTTGCTGTAGAGGAAGGCAGTCAATTTAAATTTGGTCAAACCAAGTTTTTAGGTGATGCACTTTATAAACCTGAAGAATTACAAGCTTTAAAAATCTATAAAGATGGCGATACTTATTCACAAGAAAAAGTGAATGCTGTTAAGCAATTATTATTGCGTAAATACGGTAATGCTGGTTATTACTTTGCAGATGTGAATGTTGTTCCGCAAATTAATAACGAAACGGGTGTGGTTGACTTAAATTACTATGTAAACCCAGGTCAGCAAGTTACCGTACGTCGTATTAACTTTACAGGTAATAGTAAAACTGCCGATGAAGTATTACGTCGTGAAATGCGTCAAATGGAAGGCGCTTTAGCGAGTAATGAAAAAATTGATTTATCCAAGGTTCGTTTAGAGCGTACAGGATTCTTCAAAACTGTTGATGTTAAACCAGCTCGTATTCCAAACTCACCAGATCAGGTGGACTTAAACGTAAATGTGGAAGAGCAACACTCAGGAACCACAACTTTAGCTGTAGGTTACTCACAAAGTGGTGGTATCACATTCCAGGCAGGTTTGAGTCAAACTAACTTTATGGGAACGGGTAATCGTGTTTCGATCGATTTATCTCGTTCTGAAACTCAAGACTACTATAACTTAAGTGTTACTGATCCTTACTTTACTATTGATGGTGTAAGTCGTGGTTATAACGTTTACTATCGTAAAACAAAGCTAAATGACGACTATAACGTTAACAACTATGTTACCGATAGTTTCGGTGGTAGTTTAAGTTTTGGTTATCCAATTGATGAGAACCAAAGTTTAAGTGCCTCTGTTGGTGTTGATAATACCAAGGTAACTACTGGTGCTTTTGTGTCAACTTATGTACGTGATTACTTGAAGGCAAATGGTGGTAAAGCAACAGGTTCAGAGACCTATTGCCCACTTGATAAACAAATTCCTATAAAAGATAGTGAGGGTAATATCACCCGCACTGAATGTGAGGAGGGTGGCGAAAGAACTTATGATAATGCATTTGAAGGTGAGTTCTTTACTTATAACTTAAATTTAGGTTGGTCATATAACACATTAAACCGCCCAATTTTCCCAACTTCAGGTATGTCACATCGTGTAGGCTTAGAAATTGGTTTACCTGGTAGTGATGTTGACTATCAAAAAGCAACTTATGATGCTCAGGCATTCTTCCCTATCGGTAGTACAGGTTTTGTACTTCGTGGCTATGGTAAGCTTGGCTATGGTAATGATTTGCCATTCTATAAAAACTTCTATGCAGGCGGTTATGGTTCTGTTCGCGGCTATGATAATAGTACCTTGGGTCCAAAATATTCAAGTGTAAACTTACAAGAAGAGCAAAAAGATGACTCTTCTCCTGAAGAGGTGGGTGGTAATGCTTTAGTACAGTTTGGTACAGAGTTAGCCTTACCATTACCTTTCAAGGGAGATTGGACGCGTCAAGTGAGACCAGTTATTTTTGCTGAAGGCGGTCAGGTATTCGATACCAAGTGTGACGTTGGTTCTTATTCTATGCTTATGAATGGGCAGAAAATAGCAGATGCTAAAAAATACTGTGAAGATAACTATGGTTTCGACTTAGGTAATATGCGTTATAGCGTAGGTGTTGGCTTCACATGGATCACTATGATTGGACCATTATCTCTTAGCTATGCATTCCCTCTAAATGATAAGCCTGGTGATGAAACCAAAGAGATCCAGTTTGAAATCGGTCGTACTTTCTAAGTCCGACTTGACTAAACATGAAATAAGGACACAAATTTAAATGAAAAAATTAAATATATTAATGTTAGGACTAGGTCTAACAGTTTCGGCTATGACTAACGCTGCGGGTTATGGTGTTATTGATCTTGCTAAAGTTGTTGAAAACAGTGCTTATTTGAAACAACAAAACGCAAGTTTAAATCAGTCAGTTAAACCTACAACAACTCGTCTTGAGCAGTTGGGTAAAGAATTAGAAGGCCTTCAGCGTCAAGCCCAAACTCAAGGGCAAAAAATGAAAGAAGATGATATTAAAAAGCTTCAAGCGCAATATCAAACAAAACTCAATGAATTTAATTCTACTCAACAAGGTTTGCAGTCTAAAGTTCAAACTAGTTTGCAAGGAATGAACTCAACTTTTGAGACACGCGTGAAGCAAGCAGCTGAACAATTACGAAAAGAAAATAATCTTGACTTCATTTTGAATAAAAATTCAACCGTTGCCTATGACGCTAAATATGATTTAACTGATAAAATGATACAAAAGGTTAATTCAATGAAATAAATTAATGAAAGTGCAACATTATCGTTTAGATGAACTAGCTCACCTCGTAAATGGTGAGCTAGTAGGTACGGGTAGTCTTCAGTTTCTAAACTTAGCAAGTTTAGAAAATGCTGAGACTCATCAAATTGCTTTCGTGAATGGCGAAAAGTATATTGATCAAGCAAAGGCTAGCCGTGCGGGTGCGTACATTGTTACAAGCCTTATTAAAGAACAGCTTACTGACAAACATAATTTTATTATTGTTGATAATCCTTACTTAGCTTTTGCCATACTTACTCATGTTTTTGATAAAAAAATCACATCGGTAGGTATAGAAAGTACCGCTCAAATTCATCCTTCGGCGATCATTTCTGAAACAGCATATATTGGTCATTACGTCGTAATTGGCGAGAATTGTGTCGTAGGTGATAACACGATTATTCAGTCTCATACTCGACTGGATGATAATGTGGAAATTGGAAAAGATTGTTTTATTGATGCTCATGTCACCATTACTGGTGGATCTAAGTTATCTGATCGTGTGCGAGTTCACGCCAGTACTGTAATTGGTAGTGAAGGCTTTGGCTTTGCGCCATATCAAGGAAAGTGGCATCGCATTGCTCAATTGGGCTCAGTTATTATTGGTAATGATGTTCGTATTGGTTCAAATTGTAGTATTGATCGAGGTGCACTCGACAACACAATTTTGGAAGATGGGGTAATTATTGATAATCTTGTGCAAATCGCGCATAACGTTCATATTGGTTCAAATACAGCTATCGCTGCTAAATGCGGAATTGCTGGTAGCGTTAAAATTGGCAAAAACTGTATTCTAGCAGGGGCTTGCGGTGTATCAGGGCACCTTTCTATTACCGATAATGTGACTCTGACAGGAATGTCAATGGTCACAAAAAATATTTCTGAAGCTGGAACTTACTCTTCAGGAATTGGATTATTTGAAAATAGCCATTGGAAAAAGACAATTGTACGCTTGCGACAATTAGCAGATGTGCCATTGACCCAAATCACTAAACGACTTGATCATATACAAGCTCAAATAGAGTCTCTTGAATCAACCTTTAATTTGCGTAAATAGAATATTATGACCGAGTCAACTACACCTAAATTTGCCATCCCTGAATTACCAATGCAGATTCAAACGATTCGTCAATATTTGCCGCATCGTTACCCATTCTTATTGGTTGATCGTGTGACTGAAGTTACTGACAATAGTATTGTTGGTTATAAAAATGTTTCTATCAATGAAGAGTTCCTACAGGGACATTTCCCAGAATATCCAATTATGCCTGGTGTTCTAATTGTAGAAGCATTAGCTCAAGTTTCAGGTGTTCTTGGATTTATTATGAACAATGAAACGCCAAAACCAGGCTCTTTATTCCTCTTTGCTGGTGCGGAAAGAGTTAGATTTAAAAAACAAGTAGTTGCCGGTGACCAACTTGTATTAAAATCTGAATTAGTAATGCAAAAACGCGGTATCTACAAATATAACTGTACGGCTACCGTTGACGGTATTGTAGCAACAACCGCTGAAATTATGATTTCACACCAAAAAACAGAGCAGGCATGAGCAATCACGACTTAATTCATTCTACGGCCATTATTGATCCATCTGCAGTGATTGCTCCAGATGTCCAGATAGGACCTTATTGCGTTATCGGTCCAAATGTGACGATTGGTGCGGGTACTAAACTACATTCACATGTCGTAGTGGGTGGTTTTACCAAAATTGGTCAAAATAATGAGATTTTCCAGTTCGCAAGTGTTGGTGAAGTTTGCCAAGACTTGAAATATCAAGGTGAAGAAACCTGGTTAGAGATTGGTGATCATAATTTAATTCGTGAGCATTGCAGTTTACATAGAGGAACTGTGCAAGATAATGCTTTAACTAAAATAGGAAGTCATAACCTATTGATGGTTAACACACATATTGCACATGATTGTATTGTTGGTGATCATAATATTTTCGCGAATAATGTTGGTGTTGCCGGACACGTACATATAGGTGATCACATCATTATTGGTGGTAATTCTGGCATTCATCAATTCTGTAAAATCGATTCTTACAGTATGGTGGGTGGAGCATCACTAATTTTAAAGGATGTACCAGCTTACGTTATGGCTTCTGGTAACCCTGCTCATGCATTTGGTATTAATATCGAAGGAATGCGTAGAAAGGGTTGGTCTAAAAATACAATTCAAGGTCTCAGAGAGGCTTATAAGTTAATTTTTAAATCAGGGCTTACCTCTGTTCAAGCTGTTGAGCAGATTAAAAATGATATTCTTCCGAATGTTCCTGAAGCTCAATTATTAATTGACTCTGTTGAACAGTCAGAACGCGGTATTGTGCGCTAAGACAATATATAAAAAAAAGACACTGCAATATGCAGTGTCTTTTTTTGCTTAAAATTATTATTTATTAAAAAATTTGGCCTCTTCGGATTTTGGATACTGACTTAAAATTTTAGTTTTATATTGGTTTGCTGAAGCTGTATTTTTATCGACATCTTTAGCAATGCTATAGAGTTGATAAAGAGCACGAGGAGCTTTACTAGAATTTGGATATTGAGTTGCTACTACATTGTAGTTCTTTTTTGCCTCATTATAGTTTACTGGATCAGTTGCTAAATTAAATTCAGCTAACCAAAAGTAAGCATTTCCCGTATAAACACTATTTGGGTGATTTTTAATAAAGTTTTGCATTGGAGCGATGGCTTTTTTTGCGCCACCTTGCTTATAGGCATCTAAAGCTACAGTGTAAGCAGCCTTTTCAAGCTCTACTGGGTTTGATTGATTTTGTGCTGGTGGTTGAGACGCTTCTGGTTGTGGTGGAGGAGTGGTAGATGGGCTGCTTGTTGGTGGGGTAGCATTTACTACTTTATTATCCACTGTGGAGGTTCCTGTGCTTGCCGTAGCCGGAGTATCACTGTTCCCAGAATTATCTGGTTGCGCACTTTCAGGATCAACTTTTTGATTAAGGAGTTCTAAGCGCTGATCTAGGTCAGTATAACGATTAGATAAATCTTTTTTCAATTGTTCAATATCGTTTGATTGCTCTTCTAATTGTCCACGTAAGGTACGTATATCATTTTCTAATTGTTGGTTTTTTTGCATTAATTCCCAGTTTAGATTACTAGGTACCGAAACATTATTAGAAGAAGTGTTACTTGGACTACCACCGCTTTGGCTTAAACCGCGAGACTCAATTGGAATGTTGGCATAGAGAGAGGTAGTGCTCATTAAGGCAATAAATAATAAAGAATGCTTCATCAATCGCATGAGTATAGGTCCATAATTTTATGTAAAAGCCAACTTGAGAAAGGAATATATAAACTATTCACTTAACTATCTAAGGTTTTAATTGGTTAATGCAATTAAAACAGCTAACAATATAAATGCAAGAATAGTTTACAATCTTCAAGCATATTTTATCCAAAATAAGATACAAGAAAGAATAAAGGAGGGAGAAGTATAGAAAGTTATGTATTTTTGCTGATGAATTAATCAATCGAAACATAAACTTGCTTAAAACTGGGAAGAAGGCTTGCAACTCTTTTAAAAATCTCTATACTTTGTCTGGCAATGGTAGCCCTGCTGGTGGCTTCGCAATTGTACTCTGTGAACCCCGCCAGGACCGGAAGGTAGCAACGGTAGCAGATCTATGATGTGCCGAAGTTTTGCTAGTGGGGCTGCCACCATCTTTTAATCCACTCTTCGCTGGATTGCTTTAATAATTACATCTAAATCGAATCCTCTATATTGTAAAAATCTAATCTGTTTTGCTTTAAGCTTTGGATCTTTTTCCACTTCTTCACCAAATTTTTTCACTTTGAGCTCATACGCTTGCTCTACCCAATCAATATCATGAATTTCATCTGCAATTAAATCATTTTCAAGCTGTTTAGTTTTTAAAGCTTGTTTAATGCGTTTTGGCCCTCTACCTTTACGAATTTGGCTAGCAAGCATTTGTTCAGCAACACGTTGATCACTTTGATAATTTTGTTCAGATAGCTCTTCAACGAGTTGCTTAACCTCTTCTGGGTTCTGAGCATAACGAGTCAATTTTTCAGTAAGCTCTGCTTTGGAATAATCTCGACGAGTCAATAAAGCGAAAGCATAAGAGCGTAAACGCTGGCCAGTAAGCGGGGTTCGTTGTTGAGACTGTTCTTCAGTTCTTTTGAACATATTAGGATTCCCTTGTAAAAAACGCCCCGAAGGGCGTTTTAAGGCTTATGAATAATTAAGATTCTAATAAAAGATCAGCTTCTTCTTCATCTTCAACTTGAGCAGTATTATTGCCTGTTGTTAACAGTTGTTCACGGATATTACGTTCAATCTCTCCAGCCATTTGAGGGTTCTCTTCAAAGTGGCGAATAACATTGTTCTTACCTTGACCAATTTTATTACCTTGATATGAATACCAAGCACCTGCTTTTTGTACGATATCTTGTTGTACAGCTAAATCTACAAGTTCGCCTAGCTGGTTTGTGCCTTTACCATAGAGAATTTGGAAAAGAGCCTCTCTGAAAGGAGGAGCCATTTTGTTTTTAACAACTTTAACTCGAGTTTCAGAGCCGACGATCTCATCGCCTTCTTTTACTTGACCAATACGGCGGATATCTAAACGTACAGAAGCGTAGAACTTCAACGCGTTACCACCAGTCGTGGTTTCAGGGCTGCCAAACATTACTCCGATCTTCATACGAATCTGGTTAATGAAAATAACCATACAGTTTGAGCGTTTAGCATTACCAGTAATTTTACGAAGTGCCTGACTCATTAAGCGAGCTTGTAAGCCCATATGAGAGTCACCCATCTCACCTTCAATTTCTGCTTTAGGGGTAAGTGCAGCGACTGAGTCGACAACAATCATATCAATTGCGCCAGAACGAACTAACATATCCGCAATTTCGAGAGCTTGTTCACCGTTATCAGGCTGTGATACAAGCAAGTTATCAATGTCTACACCGAGTTTACGTGCATATTGTGGATCTAATGCATGCTCTGCATCGATAAATGCACAAGTACCGCCAGCTTTTTGACATTGTGCGATCGCTTGTAGAGTCATTGTGGTTTTACCAGAAGATTCTGGACCATAAATCTCGACAATACGGCCTTTTGGTAAACCGCCAATCCCCAATGCAATATCTAAAGTCAAAGAGCCTGTAGATACAGCTTCAACAGCTTGAACAGTGTTGTCACCGAGACGCATCACCGTATTTTTGCCAAATTGTTTCTCAATTTGACTTAGCGCGGCTTGTAATGCTTTGCTTTTATTCTCATCCATCTCAAAAACCTCAATACTCTATGTTCATCACGTTTAACCCAAGTGGATGCATTGAATCTCAACTTGTTTCACTAGGTTAATAGTGACAGATTTTTTCTATAGCTTCTATGTGTTGTATGTGTGTGTGCGACACAACTCGACGTTTTTATTCATCATCGTATGACCAATTTTGATCATTCTCCTGTTTAAACCGAATAATTTGTCGACGATCCTTTTTTCCCGGTCTATGGTCAGGTCGAGCTAGATTATGCAATTTTCGTTGGGATGCAATCAACTCCCGTCTAGCAATACTCACTTCTGTTTCTTCATAAAGTTGCTGCGCAACTGGCGCTGAGCCACGTGTATTAGAAAGCGCTTTTATCACAATAGTTTTTTTATCAAACCCTTGCTGGATAATAAGCTCCATTCCAACTCGGATTTCTTTGGAAACTTTTACACGTTCATTATTGTGATGTACTTTACCTCCTTCGATTGCTGCTTTAGCAATTGAACGAGTTTTAAAAAAACGAGCAACCCATAGCCATTTGTCAACACGCATGGTTTCTACGGCATCGTTTTCACGCAATTTTGACATCGTTATCCTTTCTATCAATTTGATTCAAAATAGACAGCAATTCTGTAAGTCGATCTAGTGCTTTATATTCTAAATCTTGATGCTGTCTTATATCCTTTAGACTTGAGGGCTGTAAGATAGTAAACAAGTGTTTAATACCAAATTTTTCTGCTGTTTTTAATACCGGAGTCGTATCGTCAATAAAAACCGTTTCATCTGAATTGAAGGGGTGTAGTCGCTGGAGTTCTTTCCAAAAATTAATATCTTCTTTTGCATAACCAACTTGTTCGCTTGATATGATTACATCAAAAAAATGTTCGATTGCAATATTATCGAGTTTTAAACGTAAGCTAGCGCGGTCAGCATTAGTCACTAGCCAACAAGTGTATCCTAGCTCTTTAAGTTGTGGCAGAAGCTCAAGACAGCCCGAGCGAGCTTGGATTTTAGATTGAAATTCTTGTTGTAATTTGAGTACATCAACGCCTACTGTTTTAGTCCAATAGGCTGATGAATACCAAACAAGAGTGTGCCGATGCGATTGATAAAATTGATATAGCTTTTTTTGGCTAGTGGTGAGGGGAAGTTGATGGGTCTGAGCATGTCGTTCAGGAAGACATTCATTCCAAATGAAGTCATCGAAGGCAAGATCTAATAGTGTTCCATCCATATCAAACATTACAATTTTAGACATTCGTCAAAAATCTCCAAAGACTTTCAAAGCACAGTTTTTTAGTTAAAATATTCATATAACCCTTAAAAAATAATAATTTATGAGTGTTTTGTGGCGTTCAAAGAAATTCAAAGTTCAACAATGTAATTCATGCAACAAAAATTAATATGTACATAAATGTGTACATAATATTATAGCTGGCATGGACGGTAGTTAGTCTGGAATTGTACCGCGTAATTTTGCAGAAAAAAAAGAGTAATGACATGGTTTTGAGGAGAAAAGATTTTTCTTTTAGTTAAAGTAAAAAGGAATGGTTTGGATTTTATAAATTAGATATTTAAATCGTGCTGTACGTTTATGTGAACCATATTAATGATCGTTATTTTTGCTTACATACGATACTTTTTGATAAACAATATATAAATTGAAGAATACTCAATTAGCGCTATATTGAAAATTATCCTAATAAGAATTTAGAGAAGGCAATGAAAATTGGATTTATTGGAGGAGCCAATGATGGCATAGTCATTAATGCTGCTGATGGCCTCGATACTTATAAACTGGAATGGCATTATAAAGCTGAGAAACACTGTGAAAATCAAATAAATGAAGATGAGTGGCAGCCTAATTTAGGACTTAATGGTCCTGAATATGATTACTATAATTTATTAATCTTAAGAAAAAATAAAGAGGCTAAACTCTTCTATGTGCTCACCAGTATGGAGAAGGAAGAAATAGCAAATAAAATCAATGAATATTGGGAGTATTCAACCTCTGTTGGTTATGATTTTGATGATTAGGTTTTTCTTTCACAAGATATTTCATAAAGAACATGCGCTCTTAATTGGTGATGGAGAGGGACTTTCGGGTGATCGAAATTTTTAACTCTCTGCATTCCGAGTCTTTCCATTACAGCTTGAGATGGTTTATTAAGAGTAGCTGTGAACGAAACGATTTTATCTAAATTGAGTACATTAAAAGCATAGTCTAAAACTGCTTTTGCTCCTTCGGTAGCATAACCTTGTTTCCAGAATTCTTTTGCAAGTCTCCAACCAATTTCGACACATGGAGAAAAATCAAATTGCTCAGGTTGGTTGTGTAAACCAATAAACCCGATAAATTGATGGCTTTCTTTTAGTTCTACTGCCCAAAAGCCCCAACCATTTTCATCAATGAGAAGTGAAATTTTTTGGATTAAGTTAAGACTTTCTTGAGGTGTTAGAAGGCTTGGGAAAAATTGCATGACGTCTTGATCTAGGCCCATTTTGATAAAAGGTTCAAAGTCACTTTCTTTCCATTGTCTTAGGATTAGACGTTCAGTTTCAATCATAGAATAACTCTTTAATAAACGATAACTTTTTCATAACAAGGTTAAAGCGGTTTCTGCACAATCTTCTGTAAAATGATTTTGGAATATAGCCCTATTAATCATAAAGAGCGGATTGATACCCCGTGCAAAATTTTATGTGGAGAACTTGAACTCGAAGAATTGAAATGGCAAAGCCAAAACTATTTTGAAAGTAAAAAAGATCAAGAACAGGGGTTAGTATCTTTTACACTTATTCCTCACATTAATCATTATACGATTTTAGAGTATTATTTTAGGCATATATTAAGTTAAGTATTTGAAAAATAATATATGCCATATTGTTTTATAAAACTCTTAACCTAAGCCGATCATAAGATAAATGTGAGATAAGTCACAACTTACCCTGATTTTTACAGAAAGTGCGAGTTGTTCTTGACCTGAATATAGAACTTAATTAGATTAAAAAGATAGTGCTTTCTCACTAAGCGACAAAATGTTTAGCTGTTGTTTAGATGAGTTTTTAAGTCCGTAGCTTCCCAAGATACGGACTTTTTTATTTTTTTATTAAAAGTAAAATATAATATTTGCTTATTATAATTTTAGAACTTATTTAGAATCTATGGGTTTTAAATGTGTGCTTATAAAATTATTTCATAATAAAATTTATGTAAAATATAATTAAAAAAATCTTCATCAATCTGTAATATCTCTTGGTTAAAGTAAAAGCAGAAAAACAAAAAAGAGAAAACTATAACGAATAATTAAATAATAGGTAGTGTTCTTACGTGGATAGATTGAGTCGGCTCATATGGGTTGGCTTTTTTATTTAAAAAGGAGCCTTTATGAAAGTACAATATTTTGAGGGTGGGATGTATGTACATATGTGTCCGGCTTGTGGGCATTTCCACTATATTCCGGTAGAGCACCCCTTTTCTAATGGGAATCAGTGGTTCTTTAACGGTAGCCTTGAAAAACCAACATTTAATCCGAGCATAAGTATCATTGGGCGTTGTCATTATTTTATAGAAGAAGGTTTTATTGAATACTCTCTTAATTGTAAACATCATTTAGCGGGACAGAAATTGGAGTTGCCTGAACTAAAAATCAAGAATAATTTATAATTACATAATATATTTATATTTTTTGAAGTAATATTTTTTTACGTATTTGATACTGAACCTTTATAGTTAAAAAAATTGTAAATTTCTTCTGATTGCTGATTTATTTAAAGTCTGAAATAATTTTTATAAATAATTGTTTTATTATGTGTTTATGGATATCTGGAAATTTTTTCGAAGTTTTAATACAGTTGGTACCTATCTTGCACTTTCTACTTTTATATTATTGGTAATGATTATATATTTTTATATTGTAGATCCTTCTTGAAATTTTATAGGCAAGAATAATAATTAATCTTTAAACACAAACTTATAGTTTTTTTAGAATTGGTTCACATTTTTATTGAAAAAAGATACTAGCGTTGTATAAAACAAAGTTTTATGAAAATATGATTTAGTTTTGATGCAGGGGGGGAGCAAAATTTCTTTCTAAAAAAAATAATTCTTAAATATAACGACAGTACAGATCATAACAACGATGTATGAATAAAAGATATGGAGATTTTTCATGAAGTTTTGCCAAGTATCGGCTGCTTTCTTAACAATGGCCGCCGTCAATCTAGTCCATGCAGCACCAAACACAACCAGTTCTTTACTAGATTCTTCTCAAGCAAAGGGAATTATTAAAAACCAATACATTGTTATTCTTAATAAAGATGCTGGACCATCTATAGATTTTGCCCAAAATATTGCTAAGCAACATGGTGCTAAGGTCTTACAATCATATGACACTGTACTTAAGGGTTTCGCAATTTATTTACCCGATACAGCGGCTACTGCTTTTGTCGAAGCAATGAAAAAAAATCCGAAAGTACTATCTGTAGAAAACGATACAGTCATAAAAATTGATGCCACTACTCAGAGTAATCCGGATTGGGGACTAGATCGTATTGACCAAAAAGCTTTACCTTTAAATTCTGCTTATTCATATTTACAGACGGGTTCTGGCATGACAGCTTATATTGTTGATACAGGTATTTTGTCTAGCCATCAACAATTTTCTGGGCGGGTATTAAGCGGGTATACCGCAATATCGGATGGGAATGGTACAACTGACTGTAATGGGCATGGTACACATGTCGCAGGAACGGTTGGCGGAAGTACTTATGGTGTTGCTAAGAATGTAAATTTGGTTCCAATCCGGATTTTAGGATGTGATGGCTCCGGTGCATCTAGTAATGTGATTGCTGGTTTAGATTGGATATTAAAAAATGGTAAAAAACCGGCTGTTGTGAATATGTCATTAGGTGGGGATGCGAGTACCTCTTTAGATAGTGCAGTTGAAAATTTATTTGATAATGGTTATGTCATGGTGGTGGCTGCTGGAAACTCAAATACTGATGCTTGCAGTGCATCACCTGCAAGAGTAAGTAAAGCACTTACAGTTGCTGCTACAGATAATACTGATACACGAGCCAGCTATTCTAATTATGGAAGCTGTGTTGACATCTTTGCACCCGGAAGCCAAATTAATTCTTCTTGGATAGGCAGTAATACGGCTACTAAAGTTCTAAATGGAACATCGATGGCTACGCCACATGTTGCAGGTGTCGTTGCTGAAATGCTGCAAAGTACACCCACTGCGACACCACAAACCATCTCTACTAATCTTTTAAATCAAGCAAGTAGTAATGTGGTAAAAAATCCATCTGGTAGTCCAAATCGTTTGTTGTATAAATCTCCTTAATAAAAAATTTAATTTGTAGATCGTAAGAAGGTCCCGAAGGACCTTTTTTTAAATTTTAGCGTGAGTACCATATTTATCAATCATGATTGAACTGGCTTCATTTAAGCCGCGTACAGTAACTTTTATGCCATTTTTTTGAAATTTATTGATGGCCGAATCAAGCATTGCTACTGAAGTTACATCCCAAATATGTGAGTGTGTAAGATCAATAATGACTTCTTTTACATCTTCCTTAAAGTTAAACCCTTGCATAAACTTTTCAGAAGAACTAAAAAATATTTGTCCTCTTAAATCATACACACGCGTTTCACCTTCAAAGGATGTATTTACATGAATATCATTTTCAAGCTTATTGGCTAAGAACAATGCGGAAAGTAAAACACCGGTTAATACGCCTAGTGCTAGGTTATGGGTAGCTACAACAACAATGACAGTTGCAATCATAACAACATTGCTACTTTTAGGATTCGCTTTAAAGTGAATCAGCGATTTCCATTCAAAAGTACTGATTGACACCATAATCATGACAGCAACAAGAGCTGCCATAGGAATTACTTTTAGCCAATCACTTAAAAATACAACTAAAATCAGTAAAAATATGCCTGCACAAAATGTAGATAGGCGTGTGCGACCACCAGATTTTACATTAATCATGGATTGACCAATCATGGCACAACCGGCCATTCCTCCCATAAAACCTGAGGCAATATTGGCAATCCCTTGACCTTTACACTCTTGGAACTTATCGCTTGGAGTATCTGTCATTTCATCAACAATTGTTGCTGTCATCATTGACTCAAGTAAACCAACAGCAGCAAGGGCTAATGAATAGGGAAGAATAATAAGCAGTGTTTCTAAATTAAAAGGAATATCTGGAATTAAAAATATAGGTAAGGTATCTGGTAATGATCCCATGTCACCCACTGTTCGAACATCAATACCTAGAAAAATGGCGAGTAGTGTAACGACAACAATACAAATAAGAGGGGAAGGAAAAAACTTTCCAATTTTGGGGACATAAGGGAATAGGTAAATAATTGCTAAACCAATTGCTACCAATAAATAGACATGCCACGTCACGTTTACCAATTCTGGCAGTTGAGCCATAAAAATGAGTATGGCTAGGGCATTAACAAACCCAATAACGACTGATTTGGAAACAAAACGCATGAGTTTGGCGAGTTTGAAATATCCAGCTAAGATCTGTATGGCGCCAGTTAAAACAGTTGCTGCAAATAGGTATTGAAGCCCATGGTCCTTTACAAGTGTAGTCATGACTAGAGCCATGGCACCTGTAGCTGCCGAAATCATAGCGGGACGACCGCCTACAAATGAAATAATGACTGCAATACAAAAAGACGCATATAAACCAACTTTAGGGTCTACACCTGCAATAATTGAAAATGCAATTGCTTCAGGAATTAAAGCAAGACCAACAACAAGACCTGAAAGAATATCTGCACGGACATTAGAGAACCATTGTTCTCGGACATTCGTTAACATGAGGGGGATAGCCTATAGTTCTAAATTTTGAAAAGGCTAGTGATGTGATATATCAACACAAGCGACTACACCACATCACTAAACAGTGATGAGTTATTTACAATGGGTAAGGGTAAATAAACTTAAGGTGGCGTAAGTGTCATGGTGATAGAGAATTTGAGGCTTTAAAAAGTGGCCGAAGAATAGCATAAGTTTTTAAGGTTGACTAACCTGAACTTAGGAAATTAGCATAGCAAAAACTTTATAATTGAATGTTGTTCATCATTGGGTTTATTAAATTGTTTTAGAAAGGATACGGATCTGCATTCATGGTTAATAGCGATATTGTGCTAACTTTAGAAGACCATTTCAAAAAATATTAAGATATAAAACTAATTTAATATGTATAAAAATAGATCAAACTTAGCTTTAAGTTACTCATCTTAAAAAGACTTTGTGAGAGTGTTTATCCATTTTGAATAGCTACTTTTATGCAACAGAGCCTTTCAGAAATTTAGATTTTAATAGATTCGTTATTCATCATAATACAAATCATATAGAGAACTCGTACAAACCCTTTATTAAAGGGTTAAAAATTCTCGGAAAATTTTGACAATTTATAAGGTGGACATATGAATAAACATTTATTGGCTAAAATTACTTTATTAGGTGCTGTTCAGCTACTTACGCCCAATTCAGCATTTGCTGATGTTCCTCTTACTCCATCTCAATTTGCTAAAGCGAAAACAGGAAGCTTTGACAAGAAAGTTCTTCTATCTAATTTAAATAAGCCACATGCTTTGTTGTGGGGGCCTGATAATCAAATTTGGTTAACGGAGCGGGCAACAGGTAAGATTCTAAGAGTTAATCCAGAGTCGGGCAGTGTAAAAACAGTTTTTCAGGTTCCTGAGATTGTAAATGATGCTGATGGACAAAACGGTTTATTGGGTTTTGCCTTTCATCCTGACTTTAAAAATAATCCTTATATCTATGTTTCAGGTACATTTAAAAACCCAAAATCTACAGATAAAGAATTACCGAATCAAACTATTATCCGTAGATATACCTATAACAAGGCAACAGATACTCTGGAGAAACCAGTAGATTTATTAGCAGGATTACCTTCATCGAAAGACCATCAGTCGGGTCGTCTTGTCATTGGTCCAGACCAAAAGATTTACTATACGATTGGTGATCAGGGGCGTAACCAGCTTGCTTATTTATTTTTGCCAAATCAAGCACAGCATACGCCGACTCAACAGGAACTGAGCGGCAAAGACTATCATACCTATATGGGTAAAGTATTACGCTTAAATCTGGATGGAAGTATTCCAAAAGATAATCCAAGCTTTAACGGTGTAATTAGTCATATTTATACGCTCGGTCATCGTAACCCACAGGGCTTGGCATTTACTCCAAATGGTAAACTGTTGCAATCTGAACAGGGTCCAAACTCTGATGATGAAATTAATCTCATTGTTAAAGGTGGTAACTATGGCTGGCCAAATGTAGCGGGTTATAAAGATGACAGTGGTTATGCCTATGCAAATTATTCGGCAGCAACCAATAAGTCACAAATTAAAGATTTAGGGCAAAATGGAGTAAAAGTAGCGGCAGGTGTACCTATGATGAAAGAGTCTGAATGGACTGGTAAAAACTTTGTACCGCCGTTAAAAACTTTATATACCGTCCAAGATACCTATAACTATAATGACCCAACCTGTGGGGATATGACCTACATTTGCTGGCCAACAGTTGCACCGTCATCTGCTTATGTCTATAAGGGCGGCAAAAAAGCAATTTCTGGTTGGGAAAATACCTTATTGGTTCCATCTTTAAAGCGTGGTGTTATTTTCCGTATTAAGCTAGATCCAACTTACAGTGCTACTTATGATGATGCTGTGCCGATGTTTAAGAGCAACAATCGTTATCGTGACGTGATTGCAAGTCCAGATGGGAATGTTTTATATGTATTGACTGATACTTCCGGAAATGTCCAAAAAGATGATGGTTCTGTAACGAATACATTAGAAAATCCAGGATCTCTGATTAGATTTACATATAAAGCTCAGTAAAACAGGCTATTAAAAAACCGATCTATATAAGATCGGTTTTTTTCAGCTTAAGAAAAACTATTCAGTTACGACTAATACCGGTAAATGAATTTCTCCTAAAAGAGCTTGAGTTACACTTCCTAAGAAGAACTTTTTAAACCCTTTTCGACCATGAGAGCCAATGACTAACAAGTCTGCTTTGAGCTCGGTCGCTGCTTTAATAATTTCTGTGTGAATTGTTTGACCTTCAACAATTTTTGTTTCAACAGAAATTCCATGCTGGCTAAATTGTTCTTTCGCTTGGTCTAAAATACCCTGAATTGATGCTCTAGCTTTATTAAAATAATCCTGTGCTAATTCTGTACTATCAATGAATTCTACAGAAATAAAAGGATCTATAGTAAGCGCATATACTAGAGTCACTTTACTACCAAAGGCCTTAGCAAGTGCTGCTGCATGATTAACAGCAATGAGTGAAGTAGGAGAACCATCGACTGGAACCAAGATATGGTGATAACTCATATATTGCTCCTTATTGTCCTATGACAATGTATGGTGCCAAAACACCGATTTATTATCTTTATGCTTATATTATGAACAATTTTTAAAAATTTATTGTTTATTTTTAGTATGAATAGAGGCGAGAAAGTTTATTAAAGATTTTATCTTAAAGCATTGTAATGACTTTCTAGGTAGGGTTGATTCTGTTTGAGAATTGAAATGACTTGATTAGCATCTATAGCGGACTCAAACAAGAATCCTTGACCTATACTATATCCAAATTGTCGAAGTAGTTCTTCTTGTTCTGGAGTTTCAATTCCTTCTGCAATGAGCCCCAGTGATAAATTTGGAGCGAGTAAACCAATTGCTTGGACAATCGCATAAATTGATGGGTCATGTTGCATCTTTTGTATAAAACTACAATCTACTTTTAAGCTGTCAATTGGATAATCGCGAATATGGGTTAGCGATGAAAAACCAGTACCGAAGTCATCTAGTGCAATATGGACTCCATGCTGTTTTAATTTATTAAGTGCCCGGATCACATATTCTGAACCTCGGTCGCCAAGCATATGTTCGGTGACTTCTACTTCAATATAATGTGTCGGTATTTGAAATTGATTGATCTTTTTCAAAAGCTTTTCAGCATAGTTGTCTCTTAAGAACTCCACTGGTGCAGCATTGAGCGAAACAGGAAGAGGTTTAATACCAAGATCTATCCATTTGGCGATGTCTCGTAAAACTTGATGTTGCATAGTTTCACCGATCTTACTCGCTAAATTATAATCTTTAAAAGCCTCTGCAATTTGTGCAGGGTAACCTCTTTGGGCTGAAGTAGTATGCCATCGTAATAAAGCTTCAAAACCTACAACACGATGAGTTCTTAAATCTACTTTGGGTTGGTAGTAGGGCTGGATGGTATGATGGCGAATAAGCTGGCGTGCTAAATTAAGTTGAGATGCGACTGTTTCGGTCATTTGCATCATGCATGGATCATACATGCGAATACCACCACGGCCACGTGCTTTTAAGTCATGCAATGCCATATCCGCACAACTTAGTAAACCTGACTGGTCTACGGCATCTTGAGGATAAATTGCACAACCAATACTCATACCACCATTTAGAACATTACCTAAATAGGTAATAGGTTGATTTAGCTGCTGAAGTAAAATGGCTGCTAGGTCACGTACATCGCTTTCAGATTTTAGGTTATTAATAATAACCGCAAACTCATCTCCACCTAGTCTTGCGACAAAGCATCTTTCATCATCGACACAATGACTAAAGCGTTTGGATAAAACTTTTAAAAGATGATCGCCTGCGCTATGCCCTAAAGTGTCATTAATATGTTTAAAATGATCAAGATCAATTAATAGTAAACCCACACTTGTTTGACTATCTTTTGAATATGCAAGGGTTCGTTTAAGTTGAAATTTAAATGAGCGCCGATTAAATAAACCGGTCAGGTCATCTCTTTCACTCATATTTCTAAGCTGATTTTCTGTCAAATGCTGTTGAGTAACGTTACGAGATACACAAAGTATTTGTCCGATTTCACCATTTTCCCGATGAATCGGGGTCAGCATATTATCCCAATATTCTGGGTCCTGATCTGGTAAACAGCTCATGCCAGCAAATCTGGCAACTTTGCCTTGAAGGGCTTTTTTTAAAGCGACGCGTCCACGTTTACGAATATGAGGTGGCAAAAGCTCAAGCCATTTCATTCCAAATTCTGTTTCATCAACAGGAACGCCTAAAGCGAGGCATCCTGATTTATTCATATGAGAAACTGTGCCATCAACATTTAATACTTTAATGCAATCAACACTGATGTCTAACATTTGATTTTGTATTTCAATATTCTTTTGCAAGTTCTGTTGTTCTTGAATATCGTGATCAATATCTAAAAAGCTGACATACCATTCACTGGCTAAAGAAGAGCCGCGATATTTGGAGGCTTGAATAGAAAGTTTGCACCATCTATATTGATTGCCACTTTGTAAAAGTCGACATTTTAATTCTATTCTTTTTTGCAGGCGAATTGCTTCGAGCCATCTATTTTTGACTTCATCTAAATCGACAGGAGATATAAAATCTAACCATTGCTGAGGTAATGGAGAAAAAGTATCCTGCCAATATTCTGTACACTCTACATTGCAATATAATATCAAGCCATTTTCATCACTTACCCATGTCGGTAGTGGAATTTGCTCAACAATAAAATGCTTTTGGGTGTTGTTCGACATTGAAGTCATAACATGCCTAGAAAGATTGTATGAGGGTTAATTTATTTATAAGTCATTATTGTAATCTTTCTGTAGTAATCAAAACAGCAATAAATAAATTTCAATTGTCTTTTTTTTGAACTAAAATTGAGGTGTTAAATATATTATATACTTAATATTTAATTTATGTTTTTGTTATTTATTGATTTTTATCTGTGTTAAGTTAAAAAAAGATTTATGCTTATTTTTGTAAAAAACTTATTAAAACAGAAGCTTATAATTGTCTTTAGAAACCTATCTTAATAAAACTAATGAAAATAAATTATAAAATGATGAGAAGTAAATTGTGATGTTTGAAATTTTAATAACTCAAATTTTAACCATAATATATAGAGAGGGGCAGGTTTTAAAAAGTCTAGATAAATACAATAACCACTATTAAGTTTACAAAAGTAATATAAAATAAAGGCTTATATTATCGTAAAATTCTTTTTATCAAAAAGGATATATATTTCCTTTTTGTGCATTTTATAGCCTACATTTTCCCCAAGATGTAGGTTTTTTTTATTCCTAATTTTTGATTTTATAATTTCAAACTATTAAAAATAAAAAAAAGCCAAATGGCTTTTTTATACAGTTTCAGGTTTTTTCAACTCTTGTTGAATGTAAAGATTCATATAGTATTGTTCAATATAATCATCTGCATAGTTGTTTGCTAAGGTTTTGGTTGCCACTTGTTCATGTTTTAAATAGCAGTTTGATTCGAGGTCTTTTTCAAGTACCCACCATTGACGGTTAATACGGCGCACTTGAAACTTGTCACTTTTGTATTTTCTTTTAGCCATTTTCAAAAATTTGCTATTCAGTTATTGAAAGAGAATTTCTACTGGAGTTAAGAGCTCAAGTCAACAGATGTGAAGTTAATTGATTATTTTATGTAGGGTATTGTTTCTATCAATGCCTAGACGAGGCATTAAAATAGAAAAAGCTCTCCTGAAGAGAGCTTAGTTCTTATTGACGAGTAAAAGATCTATTCCATTTTTAACGAGAAAGATTTTTTAAAAGTAATTTTAAACTTTCCATCATTTTTTCTAATTGCAATGGGGTGATACCTTCGAATGATTGCTCGAGTACTACGCTGGTTAGATCATTAATCTTATTGATCATTTCAGTACCTTTTTCTGTAAGTACCACGCGGGTGATTCGACCATCGGTCTGACAAGAATAAGTTTCAACTAAACCTTCATCTTTTAAACGATAGACAATTTTAGTTGTCGTCGACATTTTTGAAATAATCATGTCTGAAAGTTCAGAAACACTCGCATGGGGCTTACTGCTTAAAGCCAACATAATGCGTCTACGTGAGTTATCTAAACCATATTTTTTTAAAGCATTATCAATATTTTGTACATACTGAGCATGTACTTGAGTAATCCAATAATATGGAAAATCTTCAAGAGTAAAAGATTCTGTTGTAGGTAAAAAACGCGCATACTTCTTTGTCATTGACTTTTCCCCATACCTTGGTGGATCGCATTTCTGGTGAACTATCTTTAATAGTTGAAAAATATAGTTTCATCAAGCAAGTTATATCAGGACTTTACTTGCTGAGCAAAATTTATATAGCTAAATTTAACAATGACATGGTTTAGTTCCCCTTGTCTTGATAAACATCCCTATACTTTGCACAAACTACAAATACTTTTCTTCTATAGTCAAAGTTTGTTGAAAGTTAATGTGACTTGATAAGTCATAGTCATTAATTCCTTAAAATCTTTGAACAGATATACAAGATTGCATCTAGGCTTGCTTGATCGTTAATTAAACGATATTGACTTGCAAACGCATCGTAGAAAAAAAATTATGATTTGACCGTGGCATTGAACGAGATAGTTTTTGTCTCTAAAGTCATAACTATGAAAAATCAAGATATTTAAATAAAAAATATTTATAAATATCAATGTTTTAATTTATTTTATTGTTGGTGAAATTTACCATACATTTAACATGAATCATCTATTATTTAGTAAAATAAAATTGGTTTGTTTAGTAACATATTGATTATTTTATATAAAATTAAAAAACTAGTTGAGTGATTAGCGTTATAAATTTAGCTTTTTTGTCTATAAATTATATTTTTAACAATTTTTACTCAGGCAGTAGGTCGCTCATCTGTTAAATCTCAAAAAACACGAAACTTTAACTGTTATGTTAGCAGAAGAAGTACCTGCATAGATTATGGCGAGAGCTACTCAGATTAAGTGATATAAGCACTATTAAAAAAGATTGTTGAATAGTATTTAATTTAAAAAAAGGGAGAATTAATATTCTCCCTTTTTTAAATTTATGAAATGGTTACAATTTTTTCTTCTACTTTTTTCTTAACAATCGCATAGCTTATGCCTGTAACGATACTACCTGCTGCAATGGCAGCAAGATATAACCAAGCATGATTAATTGCATTGGGAATTAAAAGAACAAATACACCGCCGTGAGGAGTAACTAACTCGCAGTGGAATAGTGCAACAAGTGCGCCAGTTACTGCACCACCTAAAATACAGGTTGGGATAACACGCATTGGGTCTTTTGCTGCAAAAGGAATTGCACCTTCTGAAATAAAACATAAACCTAGTACAAAAGCGGCTTTTCCGGCATCTTTCTCTCCTGTACTAAATTTATTTCTAGCCACGAAAGTCGCAATAGCCATACCAATAGCAGGGACCATACCACCCGCCATTGTTGCTGCCATAGGCATATAGGTATTTGTTGTCAATAATCCGACAGTAAAAGCGTAGGCTGCCTTATTGATTGGACCGCCTAAATCGATACACATCATGCTTGCTAATATAATTCCCATTAACACAGCATTTGTTGTACCCATATTATTTAGGAAGTCTTTCATGAGCTCGAAAATATGTGCTACAGGCTGTCCAACCACATAGAACATAATAAGGCCAACAAATAATGTACCTAATAAAGGAATAATTAAAATCGGTTTAAGTGCTTCTAGACTAGTAGGAAGTTTGAGTTTTTTTGCAATAAAAAGTGCGATATAGCCCGCAAGGAAACCTGAAACGATGCCGCCTAAAAAGCCTGCTTGTAATTGAGAGGCGATTAAGCCGCCGATTAAGCCAGGTGCGAGGCCAGGGCGATCAGCAATGGAGTAGGCAATATAACCCGATAACATCGGGACCATGAGCATAAATGCAGCGGCCCCAATTTGTTTTAATATGGCTGGTAAACTGCCTGCTTGCTCAGCAGCATTTAAGCCAAAGCATAGGGATAGGGCAATTAGAAGACCACCAGCCACCACCATAGGTAACATATAAGAAACACCTGTTAAGAGATGTTTATATACGCCAACTTTTTCGGTTTTATCCTTGTTCTCTGCTGATGTTTGTTGCTTACCTTGATCTAAAACTTGTGCATTACTAATCGCTTCAGCAAAGGCTTTATCTGTTTGCTTTAATGCAAAACCAGTACCGCATCGGTAAACACGCTTGCCCACAAAACGGTCTGTGTTAACTTCAATATCAGTAGCAAGAATCACGATGTCCGCTTCAGCAATAGCTTGGGCTGATAAAATATTTTTTGCACCCACGGAACCTTGTGTTTCTACTTCAATCTCATAACCAAGTTTTTCTGCACCTTGTTGTAATGCTTCCGCAGCCATAAAGGTATGGGCAACACCAGTAGGACACGCAGTGATTGCAACAAATTTAGTCGCTTTATTTGGCGATGGCGTATTAGCACTCTGCCAATCTTGAGCTGGCTTTAAATGATCTAAGCCAGCTTGGAAAGCTGAGTGAGCATCATTTTTGATTTCTTCAATGCTAATTAAAGATAAAGGGTGTGTACCAAAAATATTAAGATTTTTCGGACGTTGTCCAATAACAATGATTTGATCAAAGTTTTGATTTTCTTCGAATTCATCGAGTGAAATTATGTTATTTTCGTAACCCCGTTGGGATGCTACCTGTGCAAGCTTTCGAGCTAAAATCAAAGCATTGACTTGCTGTTGCGGACTATTAATGACAAATAATAAATGTTTAGCAGTTGGCATCAGATTCACTCAATGAATTGATTGTAGTTTGGGCTTTTAATTGGTTTAGCATTTCAGCATTTGGAATACGAAAACCAATTTGTGTTACAGCATGGCTCGCAATTGCCGTAGCCGTTTTCAAAGTTTCTTCGGCAGAGAAGTTATTTATTAGGCCATGAATCATCCCTGCTAAAAGAGAGTCGCCCGCACCAACGGTACTTTTAACGATCACTTTAGGGGCTTGGGCATGTAGTGGATGTGTTTCATGTAGCCAGTTTACACCGTCTTCACCCATCGAAATAACGACATGCTCAATTTTAGCTAAGTTTTTAAAAAGCTTTTTTTGCTCGACATAGGTCGTGGCAGGATGCTGATAGCTTTCTACTAACTCATCGGTGTTTGGTTTAATCATCCATGGTTGGCATTCAATTGCAGCGACTAACGCTTTACCACTTGTATCAAGGGCAACTTTTTTACCATGTTTTTGAATGAGCTTAATAAGCTTTTGAAACTCATCAATACCAAAACCTTGCGGAAGGCTACCAGCAATAGCAACGACTTCTACTTGCGGCAAAATCATTTCAATTTTTTGGAATAGGTCCTTTTTATCTAGTTCAGATACTAAAAATCCTTTTCCATTTAAATCGGTCATACGGCCGGAATGTTCAGCAATTTTTATATTTTGGCGCGTTTCACCCTCAATATAAATAAATTCAGATTGAAATTGAACTTGCTCAAAATGTGTATCAAAAATCTGTCGATTACTAGTCCCTAGAAAACCTGAAACAATAACATCATGTCCTAAATCTTTTAAAACTTGTGCAACATTTAGCCCTTTTCCAGCAGCATGAATCTCTACAGAGTCTTGACGATTTACTTCACCTACCTGCAACTCATTGAGTTGAATGGTCACATCAATTGCAGGATTTAAAGTAATTGTTAAAATTTTAGCCATTACCATTCCTAATCTTTACAGTTCTTGTTCGGATAACTGACGTACAGCAGGGGCGCTATCACATTCAAGTGCACGCTGTGCAAGTATTTGAGCTTGGCTGTAGTTTAGTGTACGAATCTGTGCTTTTACCAAGGCAATACTATTCGGTGACATACTGAGTTCATCTACACCTAATCCCATAAGAATAGGTACAGCTTTTGGATCAGCTGCTAGTTCACCGCATATTCCTACCCATTTGCCATGTTTGTGTGCAGCTTTTACTGTTTGATCAATCAATTGCAAAATACTTGGATGCAGACCATCTGCTTCAGCAGAGAGGATAGGATGACCACGGTCAATGGCTAAGGTATATTGAGTTAAGTCATTTGTTCCAATACTGAAAAAGTCCACTTCTTGAGCAAGAATAGGGGCAAGTAATGCGGCAGAAGGAACTTCTATCATAATGCCAACTTGTAAGTTTGCACATGTATAGGCAGCTTTTACTTCATCAAGAATTGCTTTAGCAGCACGCCATTCTTCTACACGGCCAATCATTGGGAACATGATTCGTAAAGGACGGTCATCTGCTGCTTTAAGCAAAGCAGTAAGCTGTTGACGTAATAGCTCAGGTCGTCTTAAGGTTAAGCGAATGCCTCTTAGTCCTAAAAACGGGTTTTCTTCTTCTGCAATCGGTAGGTAAGGCAGAGGTTTATCGCCTCCTACATCTAAAGTGCGTACTACGAGAGGGCGACCAGCAAGTGCATCTAAGACAACCCGATAATCTGCTTCTTGGGCTGCCTCATTTGGGGCGCTGCTATGAGCCATAAAAACAAGCTCTGTTCTAAGTAGGCCAATTGCTTCCGCGCCACATTCTACGGCGTGGGCTGTAGCTTGAACTTTTCCTAAATTGGCTGCAATTTCGATTTGGTGTTGATCTAGAGTAATCGCAGGTTCTTGGCAGTGGCGTTCAGCCTCTTCACGAATTTTTTGTTGAAGCTCACGTTCTTGTTTTGCGTGTTCGATTTGTTGAGCAGTTGGATCTAAAACGAAAGCTCCCGTGTCTCCATTAATTAGAAGAGAGCTTTTCTGCTCAATATCTAATACTTGATCACCAGCACCGACAATTGCAGGAATACCTAAAGCACGCGCAACAATAGCACTATGGGCACTAGCACCGCCAACAGCTGTTAAAATACCAGCAACACGATCTTTATTGAGGCGAGCCACATCACTTGGCCCGACATCATACATGATTAAAATATAAGGCTCTTTAGGTTCTTCGATGATAACTTCACCACAGAGTTGAGCTAAAACCCGATCACCAATATCACGTAAGTCTGTAGCACGCTCAGCCAGTAAACGGTCTGGTAAAGCCGCTTGCTCTTTAGCTGCTGCTTCAATATGTTCATGCCAAGCAGCAGGGGCAGAAAGATTTAAGTTAATCTTTTGATAAACACCATTAATGAGATCGGGGTCATCAAGCATTTCCAAATGTGCTTGGAATATTTGCTTAATTTCAGAAGCTTCAGATTTCGCAATAACTTGGTGAATATTGTTTTTAACTGCATGAAGAGCAATATCAAGTTTCTCTTTCTCAGCTTTAACACTTAAACCCATACGTTCATATTGATAAACTTTAGGTTTAATGACATGTACTGGGCCAAAAGCTAAACCACTAGAAGCTGGAATGCCGGTATTTGTACTTAATGTTTTTGGTAATGATGTTACTGTTTGAGGTGTTTGGTCTTCTTTGTTATCTGAAGAGAGTAGCGGTTCAATTTCTTCCCCTAAGCCTTGTTGTACTGCCAAAATCACTTTATCTAAAGCTTCTACTGCATCTGTTCCTGGTTCTGCAATGAAACGTAAAGTTTGACCGCGTTTACATCCTAAAGCCAATAAGCGAGTCAAACTCTTAGCTGAAACAAAACTACCTTCATCTACTGCGACTTGAATATCGCCTTGAAAAGTTTTTGTTAAGTTCACTAAATGAGTTGCGGGTCTGGCATGTAATCCATGTGCATTGGCCAATACAACTGAACGGTTTGGCCAATCGGGAATCACTTCCGCACCAATAATTTTAGCAATTTCATTTGGTGCTTGGGTTTGATCTAATTGTGCAACTTGTTCTGGATTAAATAAAATATCAATCAGCCGATTAAATCTTTGGCTATCTAACTGATCATTTGCAGCAACACAGACTAAAGTATTTAGTTTCTGCCCGTTTAAATCTAAAGGATGACGTGGTTTTACAATACTAATAGCTGGTTGTTGAACAAACTGATTACTAGAGACAGACCAGATCTGGTCTTGCAACTGAATGACTTGCTCTGGAGCTAGAGAACTTAAAAAACCACATTTTACGAAATTCTGTTTTTTAAGCACTTGAGTTGCTGCCCAAAACAAATCTTCAATATCTTGAGCTTCAATTTCAGTTTGAATTAAATTTTCATGTAATGTTAAAGATAATGGTTGAGCTTGTAATAGTTCAATAATTTGCTCAGGTTGTGATGCATTTTTTACTTGTTCACTTACATCGTGCATTAACGCTCTAGTTAATATTTGTAATACTTGTAAATGTTCATCGGATTTTGCTGCAATAACAACAGCTAAATAAATCGTATTTTCCCCATCCCATATTATTCCTTCTGGAAAATGGGCTAAACGAATACCAGTTTTTAAAATAAATTCTCGTGACTGAGGCGTCCCATGGGGGATTGCAATTCCCTGACCTAAATAGGTCGCACTTTGCTGTTCACGGTTGATAAGTCCTGTTATATAGTCAGGAGTAACCAACCCATCTTTCACTAATATATCTACTAGACACTGTAATGCATGTTGTTTATCAACAGCATGTTGATTCATATGAATATGTTGAGGCTCTAGTGCTAGCATAATTATCCTTGAACAATTTCTTTGGCTTTAGCTAAAACAGAAAAAAAGAAGCTGTTTGTATTAAAATAGGTTAGTTTAACCGTTTTTAAACAACAGCTTCAGATAAATTACCATAGCAGAACTTTAAAGCTATATCGACGTATTTACGTAAAAAAATGCTCGTTTTTAATACAAAGAAGTGAATGTTGAATATATTTTACTTTCTTGTGATAACTATAAATTTAATAAGATTATTTTATAAAAGAGAAGGGCGTTTTAATAATAAAAAAAACCTCTAAACCGGATTACTGGTATAGAGGCAAAAAGTAACTGATGAATTGAAAATTAGTATTGAATTTCTTGCTCTAAAAGAGGCCAGATCTTTTGATGTGATTTTTTAAACATTAACATGTGTCCAATTGATTTATATCCGAGTTTTAGAGGGTTTAGCTCTAGCATTTTAGTAGATGCATTAGGATATAAATTTAATAATTCTTCAACGTTATGTTGAGTGGCAATTTCATCGTCACTTGCCCAAATCGAAGTAATCGGGCAAATAATTTCAGTATGAAAATCCTGAAAGACAGTTTTACCTATGGCATTTTTTACATAGCCTGGGTTGCTACAAAACTCTCTCCATTGTTGAGCAACTTTTTTAGGCAAGTTTTCACCCATCCCAATAAATTGAGTAGCGCCATAACCTTTTAAAGTACTAGAAATTGGAAAGATAACCTTAAACATGACAGGTGCCAGAAACTTGGTTTTACCTTTAAGACCTTTTACGTTGCCAGTAGAACCTGCTATCGCAACAACTTTTGCTACTTTGCGAAAATTAGGCACAATTCCTAATAGTTGCCCACCAGCACTATGGCCAAGAAGAGTAACTTGTTCTGCTTGTGTTTTTTCTAATAAAGCATCAATTGCACAAGGAATATCAAGCGTTCCCCAATCATTAATACTTGCTTCACTTTGCTTTAAAGGTCCATGCAATGAGTCTCCAATTCCACGGAAATCAAAACTTAATACTTCATAACCTTGTTGGCTTAACCATGTAGCAAAAGGATGATAAAAATTTTTGGTAATACCTGTGGCTGGGCAAATCAAAACAGGATTGGCCGACTTTTTTGATTGAGCTGGATAAAATTGTGCAGCAAGTTGATAACCATCTTTGCAGGTTATCCAAAATGATTCAAAAGTGTTATCCATAATATTAAGTAATGATTAGCTTGTTGATGACTTTAATTTACATGAGTTCTAAAATGATACTTGATTAAAATGTGACTATAAAGTCAAGATTTATGCTATACAGCTCATTAAATTTTAATAAAACGAATAATTGGGAAAAAGATGGATTTACCGAAAGCTGTACAGTTAGCGATTGTTTTTAGTGGCATATTTTTATGGATAGGAATGTTAACAGGGGTATGGAAATATTGGCAAATACGCCGTTCGGAATTGAGTCGTGCACATTATTATGTGGATATTGCTCATCGAAGTAGCTTACTTTACGCAGCTGCTAGCTTAATTCTTGCTGTGCTCAGTTATTTTACTGTTTTAAGCGAAAATATTACTTTGTGGTGTGTGTTAGCAAATCTCTTGTTTTTTAGTTTTTCAATTTTAGTTTATATCGTACATGGGTACTTACAGGACACGACAAACCAATTTAAACAACCCCATCGGTTAGGTCGTTTTAACCTACCTTCATGGTTAATGTCTTTAATGATGGTTGCATTGATTATTGCTGAATTATTAGCTACAGCTATTTTAGTTATGGGAACAATTTTTTTATTTTTAGGTATATAAAAATGGATGATCACTCATCCATTTTTTTAATCTTACAATTATTGTTGACTAAGACGTCGTTTAGCTAATTTTCGCATCTTATGATCGACAAAGGCCCACAGACAAAATATGAAAGAAACAACCATCGCATACATAAAGTATTCAGGTTTTAAATTTCCTTTGATCATACCTTGAAACAGTAAAGTCAGCATAAGAGCAAGCGGCGTTACTCCATACACAACTGAATCTTTGCTGTTCAGAGTGTTAATGAAGACTTGTTTGTTGAAATGTAATGATAACATCTCCATCCCTCCTTGTGGTGGTACTAAAACCTAATGTTTTAGTCAAGAATTTGTTTTAAGTTTAATGTTGTACTTCTATTTTTCATACAATTCAATAGCGAATAGCAATTTTTTTGAGCAGTTTTATAAAAAACTCTATATTTATAAAAGCTTAAGGTATTAAAAAAGTAAATATTAAATATTTTTGTATGAAATACTTATTCTTTTAGGAAAGAGAGATTATTTAAGTGAAAAGTATAATAATTTCTCTTTCCTATTATTTTATTTTAGCTATTTTGCTTTTTAAAAAATGTGTCAATTGCGTGTTGAGCAATTTCTGCATCTTCAAAAGATTGAACACCTGATACACCAATAGCACCTAAAATTTCACCTTCATAAATAATCGGTTTTCCACCTTCTAGCATCCCTTGAGCGCTGGGCATACTTAAAAAACCAAGACGTCCACTTTGCAGAAGTTCTTCGTAAAATTTTGACGGTCTACCTGATATTGAAGAGCATTTTGCTTTTTCTAAGCATAGATGCGAACTTAAAGGAGAGGCGCCATCTAAACGTTTCATGAGTAATAGAGAGCTTGTTTCATCAAAAATCGCAATGCTGACTTTAAAGTTGTGTTCAATAGCATATTTTTGAGCTTCTTCCATTAAAAACTCTGCATCTGCTAATGTTAAGTAATATTTAGTTTTCATTGTTGCTCTTCTTTCCTGAGTAAGCTAAAAATTATTTTAGTGTAATTTTACAGTAAAAATTGATTATATCTATTGTTGATTTGTCATTAAAAGCTAGTGTGGAAATAAAATGCTGGCTGGGTAAACACAGCATTTTATTCAATATATAAAATCATGTTTGGATAAAACTCGATTTCAAAAAAGCCACTAAATTAAATGTTTTTGAATTTAACTTTGTCGATAATTACGGTAATTACAAGAACAACTAAAGATGGGATCAACCATGCTAGGTTCTGTTCATTTAATGGTAAATGTTGAAGAAATTCAGGTAAATAATCACTGAAACCTGCCACTTTAAGACCATCAATAATACCGAAAATTAAAGAAATACTCGTTACTGAACCGACAATAAAAGAAGGCTTGTGCCAAAATTTCCAAAAGAAGCTCAGCATAATCACCACAATTGCAGGTGGATAGATTGCACTTAAGACAGGTACTGATATAGCAATCAGTTTAGTTAAGCCAAGATTCGAAATAATGAAAGAGAAACCAACTAAAATAAAGACTAAAAGCTTATATGGTAATTTGGTTAACTGAGCAAAGTACTCACCACACGCACAAGTTAAGCCAATGGCTGTAACCATACACGCTAAAAAGATGAGGCCAGTTAAGAATAATGAACCCATATTTCCAAAAGCATGTTGAACATATGCATGTAAAATTACTGCGCCATTTGCTGCATTTGGTGCTACCTCATGGCTACCTAAACCTAATTTGAATAAGCTTAAATAAACTAAAGTAAGACCAATACCTGAAATGAGACTGGCAATAATTGCATATTTGGTGACTAACTTTTTATCAGTTACACCGCGAGAGTAAATCGCTTGAATAATAACGATACCAAATACGAGTGCACCTAAGGTATCCATGGTGAGATAACCGTTTACGAAACCCTCTGAAACCGGCGACGCAACGTATTGATTAATCGGTGCAGGAACGTAACCCGCAGGAATCATGACCGCCGCAATTCCTAAAATTGCTAAAGCGATAATTTTTAGCGGGGCAAGTACATGTCCTACTGTATCCAAAAGCTTGTTTGGATAGAGTGAAACTACAGTTACAAATGAAAAATAGATTGCACTATAGATTAGAAGACTGCTACTTGAGGTTCCAAAATAAGAGGAAAAACCAATTTCATAAGAAACAGTAGCTGTACGTGGGGTAGCAAATAGAGGGCCGACTGATAAGTAACAAACAACAGTTAAAATCAGGCTTGCTACTCGACCTAAGGGAGAACTAATAACTTCAATGGATCCCTGCATGCGAGAGAGTGCCATAATGGTAATTACAGGTAAGCCGACAGCCGTAATCAAAAAGCCTAGTGCAGCTAACCAGACATGTTCACCAGCTTGTTGAGCGACGATGGGAGGAAAGATAATATTGCCAGCACCAATAAAAAGGGCAAAGGTCATAAAACCTAAGGCAATAATATCTCCAGTGCGAAGATGTTGCATAAATTAAAAGTGAATAAAAAAGAAGGAATTTTAGAGCAAAAGTAATCATGTTCAAGCGCTAATTTATGTGAAAAAGCTTTTTTTCGGGTGGTTAAAACGATATATGGTGTTATACGCGATTGTTTGGTTAAAGTATGTGCTTGAAAAGCCATTAAAAGGACAAAAGAACTTCTTTTTAAGTTCTGACTTTTTATAAAAAATATGTAAGAATAAAAAGATAAACTTTTACTATGAATGCTGGATATTTAAGCATTTTAGGCTTTTGGTCTGACTTATATTCATCCTAAAATATTTTGAATTACCTTAGGTTTTGTAGGGACGGGCATGTTTCTTGTCTGCGAGGATAGAATTGAATGAGAGCTTCTACTGTTACCATTAAAACTGAACAAGATCTGGAAAAATTAAGAGTCTCTGGACGCTTGGCTGCGCAAGTTTTAGAAATGATAGAGGCCTATATTAAACCAGGCGTATCTACTGAATATTTAGATAACCTCTGTAATGATTATATTGTAAATAATTTAAAAGTTATTCCTGCTAATGTGGGATATCACGGTTTTACAAAAACGATATGCACTTCAGTCAATGAAGTTGTTTGCCATGGAATACCATCGCCGAATAAAATTTTAAAAGATGGCGATATTATTAATATTGATGTCGCAATAATTAAAGATGGTTATTTTGGTGATACGAGCCGCATGTATTTTGTGGGTAATGTAAACCCACAAGCAAAAAAACTTGTTGATACAACTTATGAAGCGATGGTTGCTGGTATTCATACGGTTAAGCCAGGAGCTACATTGGGTGATATTGGTTATGCTATTCAATCGGTTGCTCACCGAGAAGGCTATAGTATTGTTCGAGAATATTGTGGGCATGGGATTGGTAAGGTCTATCATGAACAACCCAATGTTTTGCACTATGGGCAGCGTGGGCAAGGTTTGGTCTTAAAGAAAGGAATGGTCTTTACCATTGAGCCTATGGTGAATGCAGGTAGGCCACAAGTGAAAGAGTTAAATGATGGATGGACGGTCATTACTCAAGATCTTTCGTTATCTGCTCAATGGGAACATATGGTTGCAGTAACAGATACTGGCTTTGAACTATTAACACCATGGCCCGAAGGTGTGGGAAATTATCCTGCAATTTAAAAAATATAAAAAAAGTTCGATAATTTATCGAACTTTTTTTATTTTAACGCTCAGAAAGATGTTCGACTAAATAGTCAATGAATACTCGAACAGCAGGTAACAACCCTCGGCGTGATGGATATACAGCATGAAATACGCCATGCGGCGCTTTCCAGTCTGGTAAGATTTGTAGAAGTTGCCCAGACTTTACGAAATCTTCTGCTGCACTCTCTGGCAATAATGCAATACCGCAGTTCTGACTAGCCAATTGAGCCAACATGTGTATGTTTGTGCCCATTACAATCGGGCTCACTTTGATTTTCTTTTGTTGATTGTCAGGTCCATGCAAAATGAATTGTTGATCAAGATGTTCTTCAGATAAACTTAAAATGCGATGTTCACTGAGCTGCTCAGGGTTTTTTATATCCCCAAACTCATTTAAATATGCCTGACTTGCGAATAAACTTTGTTCTATAAGGGCAAACTGTCTAAGAACTAAACTCGGATCGTCATCTAGTTTTGAGCGAACACGTAAAGCGATATCAATCCCTTCATTAATAACATCCACTCGGCGGTTACTGACCATAAGTTGCAAACGAATTTCAGGATATTTTTTTAAGAAAGCAGGTAGGATTTTAGGAAGTTGATTTTGAGCAATATCAACAGGCACACTAACCTTCACCACGCCTCTAGGTTGAATACTTAAATGATCAACCAAATCATGAGCAGCTTGTGCAGCATTCATCATGACTTGAGCGTGTCTATAAATATCCATTCCAATATCTGTAACGGCAAAATGACGAGAGCTACGTTGGATTAAGCGGACACCTAAGTTTTCTTCTAAGCTGTACACACGACGACTTAATTTTGATTTTGGTATATCCGTTACACGCTCAGCAGCACTAAAGCCACCATGCTCAACAACGAGAGCAAAACAATAAAAATCATCAAGATCAGTGAGCATTCAAATATCCTATTTCTGCAACAACCATGATTTTACATCATTATTTTTGCAACGATAATTCTTATACTAAATTTTTTGTAAGCAGGAGATAAATTCATTATCTAATTGCTGGAGATAAATTTGAAATTATATTGTAATTACGTTGTAATTTTAATGTGTGTGTTTTAATTGGGTTTATGGGTTGTCTATAGAACTATTAATCAATTTCTTCTACACTATAATTTTTCTCTACTTCAAATCTAATGCCTTATCAATTGATAGAACTTAACGATGCCTCTATGAATATCGAGTGTCCATTTTGCAAACAAGCGATAATTGACTGGACACAAGAGCAATACGTTCAGCCATGTGAACATACTTTATTTATTGCTATGGATTTAGGATTCGAGTTTGTTGCAGATCGATTTGAAGAGTGCATGAATCAGAGCGTGGATGAGTTACACGAAGATCCAAATATGAATATTTTTGAAGCTCTAACTATGACACCTTATGAGAATCTGATTGTTTTAAAATCTGATTTAGGTGTGGAGGGTTTATTCCGCTATGTGGGAGTGAGCGATTTTTAAAGTTGAGAGCATAAAAAAGCCAATCTATTGATTGGCTTTTTTATTATTTACGCTTCTGGCGCTGCGCTATATTGTTCAACTAATGGTTTTAATTCACCATTTTGGAACATTTCAAGCATGATATCGCTACCGCCAATAAGTTCGCCATTTACCCAAAGTTGCGGGAATGTAGGCCAATTCGCAATTGCTGGTAAGATTGCACGAATATCAGGATTTTCCAAAATATTTACATATGCAAATGGACGACCAATTTGACTGAGCGCCTCTACAGCACGTGCAGAGAAACCACATTGTGGAAACTGTGGAGTGCCTTTCATGTAAAGTAAAACGGGATGCTTCGCAATTTGATCGCGGATTAACGCTTCAGTATCACGTGCTTGTTCAGTCATAAATAGATCCTCAACTAATCTAGCAGCATTATAGGGGGTGTTTACATCGCTTTGCAAACCACCTGATTACTTAAAGTTGCATTGAATCTTCATATTTTATTGTATAAACCGAAGTGATAGCGAAAAGCGGACGAAATTTTAGATAAATGATTGATGAGACTTTTCATCAGAGCCAGTTTTTGCTTATATAAACCCTTCTTAAAACCTCATACAGACAGAGTTCGTTATGACTGATATTACCCTAGCTCCAATACAACCTGATCAACCATCACACTTAATGGCTACTTATGGTCGCCAAGCGATCAGTTTTGTACGAGGCCGAGGGGCATATCTATATACTGAAGATGGTACAGAATATCTAGATGCCTTAACTGGTATTGCTGTATGTGGTTTGGGTCATACACATCCAGTCATTGCAGAAGCTATTGCTGAACAAGCTGCAACACTTGTGCACACAAGTAATTTATTTGAAATCCCTTGGCAAACTGCCGCTGCTCAGAAGCTTGCTGAGGTTTCAGGTATGGAAGAGATCTTCTTTTCAAACAGTGGTGCTGAGTCAAATGAAGGTGCGATTAAGATTGCTCGTAAATTTGGTACCCAACAAGGTGTACGTTTGCCAAAGATTATTGTGGCAGAACAATCATTTCATGGTCGTACTTTGGCAACACTTTCAGCAACGGGTAATAAAAAAGTACAAGATGGATTTGCTCCCTTGGTGAATGATTTTATTCGTGTGCCATTTGGTGATGTGGAAGCAATTCAGGAAGCAGCTTTGCAGCATCCAGATATTGTTGCAATTTTGATTGAGCCAATTCAAGGTGAGGGTGGTATTAATACCGCTCCTCAAGGCTTTAGCTATCTTGAGGAAGTACGCAATATTTGTAATCAGCATAACTGGCTTATGATGCTAGATGAAATTCAAACAGGTAATGGGCGTACGGGTAAATATTTTGCATATCAGCACACCAACATTGTGCCTGATGTCCTGACGACTGCGAAAGGACTTGGAAATGGCTTCCCAGTAGGTGCTGTAATGACACAAGGTAAAGCTGTTGGTTTGTTGGGACCTGGTAGTCATGGTTCTACCTATGGCGGCACTGTACTAGGGTCTCGTGTGGTTTATACAGTCATTGATACAATTCAAAAAGAGAATGCTGTAGAAAATGCGGCGGTAGTAGGACGCTATATTGTTGATCAACTTCGTGCAAAGTTAGCTGACAAGAATGTTCAAGTGCGTGGTTTTGGTATGATGATTGGTATTCAATTGCCTAAAGACTGTGCTGAACTGGTTGCTATTGCTCGTGATCAACATAAGCTTATTATCAACGTCACAGCAGGATCGGTAGTTCGTCTATTACCGCCTATTAATATGACTCAAGCGCAGGCCGATGACTTGTTAGAACGTTTAGTTGCTTTGATTAATAACTATCTTTAAGTTTTAGTATAAAAATGGGCACTTAATGTGCCCATTTTTTTATTTCAAAGCATTACCCAGAGATATACTGCTTTAACTGTTCAATTAAGTTTTTCTGATCTTCCATTGCTGCTTTTACCAAGTCACCGATAGAGATAAAACCAACTAATTTTTCATTGTCCAATACTGGTAAATGACGTAAGTGGCGATCTGTCATTAACTGTAAACACTCTTCAACTGTGTTGTTTAGACTTACAGTAAGTACTTTAGATGTCATAATTTCAGCGACTGTAGTGCTATATGAAGAGCGTTCCATAAGCGTCACTTTGCGCGTGTAGTCACGTTCAGATAAAATTCCGACAACTTTTTCACCATCGGCTACGACTAGCGCACCAATTCCTTTGTCAGCCATGATTTTAATAGCTTCAAGGACAGTGGCTTCTGGAGAAATTGTAAAAATATCTTGCTCTGATTTGTTTTTGATTACTTGTGCAACGATTGTCATTTCTTCTATCCCGTGTTTTATCATTTTGTTTTAAATTAGCTTGATTTTATAAAAATGCAAAGACTTGATAGTCATTCAAATACAAGTTTTACACTCAAGCGTTCAAAAAGCATTCTAATAGTGGTTAAGAACCTAAAGAAAACTTTAGGCTTCTTGCCAGTGCGGATGTTTAAAAAAGAAATGATGCATTTGCTGAGTAGATAATTTCAACTTTCGGTGAGAAGAATTAAACAAAGCTGGTGTAACGTTGAGTCGGGTTAATGTTGGCAATAAAGATTCATGAAAATCTTTAGGGGTAATTCTTCTTGGTTTGTAATGTGGCCAATGTTCTTTGGCGTAGCGGTGAGCTTGCAATCCATTGAGCCAGAATGGAAAAATAAAATCTTCCTGATCTGATTTAATTGCCCAACCTTGATGAAATAATCCCCAAAGAACTCCGCAGTACATCATGGTTCTTAAAATATAAATCTTAATCATCAAGTCTTTTGAAACCGGTTGTAGATTGCTTAAACTATTCATTGTCAATTTAATGGTTCTTAACTTGTCTTGCTTATTATAGAAAAAATAGATGACATTTCAGTTTAAACAGGTATCAAATCGTAAACAAATATTCACAGCTAAAGAAAAGACCACCTGAGTAAGACAAAGCGACTAAAGCTTTGGTGAGGCGTAAGGCAAACAAAGTGCGTAGTTTATTAATTTATATTGGACTTTTTATAGGCATAAAAAAACGCCACCTGAGCCAGACAAAGCGATTATAGCTTTGGTTGGCGCAAGACAAACGAAGTGCGTAGTGAATTATATTTATAGAAAGTTTTTTACAGGCATAAAAAAACGCCACCTAAGTGACGTTTCTTTATGCTTGCATTGTGGCTAACTTTTGCCAATATTGTGCTTTAAGTGAGTCACGTTCAACACGGAAACCTTGATAATACAATTCTGCTAAGAATAGAGCAGCTTTACCGTGCCCAGCGCGAGCAACTTCTTCTAACTGTGTAACTGCATCTTGAAAGTTCATTTGAGAATGAATTGTGTTTACTGCAGTTGCATATACATGTTCTAAATCATGATGAGAGATACGTTGAATCATAGAAAACTCCTTATTGTAATTATGATTACTTTTTTCTAAAGGCCACTGCCTTTAAATTAATTTAACTTAGAATTATTAAACTAATATTACAAATTGATGGATTTGTCAACTATTAGTGCATATCGCTTAGTTCACTATTAGGATACATGATTAAACATTATTCACAAATAATTTTGATTAAAATCAATATGAGAATAAAAGACAAGGAGAATAAAATATGACAAATACAATCGATGGCTTTGTTTTTGATACTCCGCCTAAAGAGGAACAAATCATAGAACTGGCCCATTATCACCGTAAATTATTAGATGAAGCTATCTTTCATCAGGAAATCCATTTAGGGGATTATTGTCTTGCACAGCGCAAAAGGGTGTTTGATTTTGCTGGGCATTTAGAACCCACCCAAAAAAACTGGTTTTATCAAGTCTATGATGGGGAGCTTCGAAAAATTGCTGATGAAGACGAGTTGCATCCTGCAGATGCAGAAGAAGGGTTAAGTATTTTTGCCATGTTTTTAGTCTTGGTTATTATTGCGGCAATTTTATACTTTTCTGTCATTCGTTCACTAATAAGTTAAGCATACTATCCAGTAAGGTACGATTATTAACCTTACTGGATGTTTGATCTTGTGCTTATGTGCATTGAACCCTACACTACACTAATTCGAGGTAGGTCATGCTCATATTCAAACAAAATTTTCTTAAATTAAAGTCTGAGTTAAAAGTTGATCAATGTTTTAACCTATTTGTGGTTATTGTCATTGGTTGTATTTTTGTGCTGTCATATTTAGCATTACTTCGGCCTATTAGTCCGGATCAATATCAACGAATTATCCAGTTGTCTCATCAGGCGACTTATCCAAGAACTCAAGACATGGCCGAGTTGCTTATAGCTCAGTCGGAAATTCATCGGGCAGAGTATTTAAAGTTAATGCATGCTTACCAATTTGAAGGTGCTCATGTTAAGCAATATCCAGCTCTAGCTCAGGAAGATACTCAGTAAATGAGTGAATAACAGCAAATCTTGTTTTTTCAAAGGTTTTTGAGTGCTATTGCGACAGGCAAAATTTTGAATTTATGCTAAACTTTCTCTTTTTAAACGCGCTGCTTTTCAAGGAATCGGCATGCAACAACAATCGAATATGCAAAATAAATTCTTGATAGATGCTGAGATCGGTGATGACGATGTCACATTACCTAATTTACCTGCTATCGATGTTCCCATCGTTGAATCTCCTGTTAAATCACAAGAAAATATTGAAGTAGCCAAAGTTGAATCGGCTTCATCAGAAACAGCGGTTGAACAACCAAAATCTGGTTTTTTTGGTCGGATGAAAGAAGGTTTAACCAAAACTCGTCGTAATTTCGCTGATGGAATGGTCAATATCTTGATCGGTGGAAAGGAAATTGACGATGAATTACTCGAAGAAGTCGAAGAGCAATTATTGGTTGCAGACATTGGTGTTGAGGCAACTAAAACGATCATTACCAATTTAACAGAGCGTACTGCTCGTGGTGATTTGATCTATTCCCACTCTCTATATAAAGCTTTACAAGAAGAGTTGGTTGCTTTGTTGGCTCCACGTGTTAAGCCTTTGCATATTGACCCGAACAAATCACCCTATGTGATTTTAATGGTTGGGGTAAATGGTGTTGGTAAAACCACAACTATTGGTAAATTAGCGAAACGTTTGCAAGGTGAAGGCAAAAAAGTGATGTTGGCTGCTGGTGATACATTCCGTGCCGCAGCCACAGAGCAATTACAGATCTGGGGGGAACGTAACGATATCGCTGTTGTAGCCCAAGGTCACGGAGCTGATAGTGCCTCTGTTATTTTTGATGCCTTTGAGAGTGCTCGTGCTAAAGGAATTGATGTATTAATCGCAGATACAGCAGGTCGTTTACATAATAAAAGCAACCTGATGGAAGAACTTAAAAAAGTTAAGCGCGTTATGCAAAAAATTGATGCGACTGCACCTCATGAAATTATGTTAGTCGTAGATGCTGGTACAGGGCAAAACGCGATTAACCAAGTGCAAGAGTTTGACCAGACGGTGGGTTTAACTGGTATTACAATTACCAAGTTAGATGGAACCGCGAAAGGGGGCGTGCTCTTTAATATTGCAAGCCGTACCCATGTGCCAATTCGTTTCATTGGCGTTGGTGAAAAAATTGATGATTTAAGACCATTCTCGGCTAAATCATTTGTCGCTGCGCTGTTTGAAACTGATAAATAATTGGTTGTCAGCAATAAAAAGCTTCACTAAACGGTGAAGCTTTTTTATATGTATATCTTTTTTTTATTGTTGCGAAAATAAAACGAACTGTCATATTTTTAATGCTGATTATAAAAAATGAGTTCAATACACTGTATTCATTCCCAAACAACGGCCCATGGTCAATCAAATAGGTAGGAAATAACAAAATGTCTACTTTCTTAGATAAAATTAAAAACCGTCGTACTATTTATGCAATTGGTAAAAATGTTGCATTAGATCGCACTAAAATTGAAGAGACAATTCGTGAGGCGGTTAAACATAGCCCTTCAGCTTTTAACTCGCAATCTTCACGTGTGGTGACATTATACGGTGAATCTCATGCTAAATTCTGGAATTTAGTTCGTGAAGCATTACGTAAAATTGTTCCTGCAGAAGCTTTTGCGGGTACAAACACAAAAATTGATAGCTTTGTAGCAGGTGCTGGTACGGTTTTATTTTATGAAGACCAAGCTGTTGTTAAAAACTTACAAGAGCAATTCGAATTATATGCAGATAACTTCCCAGTATGGTCGGAACATTCAAGCGCGATTGCTCAATTTTCAACTTGGACTGCGCTTTCAGAGCTTGGTTTAGGTGCATCTTTGCAGCACTATAACCCGATTGTTGATGCTGAAGCAGCTGAAGCATTTGATGTGCCTGCAACTTGGAAATTACGTGCTCAATTAGTATTTGGTTCAGTTGAAGCACCAGCAGGCGAAAAAGCATTTATTAATGATGCTGATCGTTTCAAAACTTTCAATTAATTCAAATTTAAAAAAGAGTACCTATTTAGGTGCTCTTTTTTTATGTATTTAGAATTAATAAAAGGACTAAATAAAATAGATACTGATTAAATTCAATTATATATTTAAAAATAATAATTCGGAAAATTAGTTAATAACTGCACTGTCATAAAATAGTCACAATCATATTGCATATTGCTCATGATTTAATGGCTTATCAAATACAGAGAAAGAAACAGATGACTTTAAGATTAGGTGTTGCTGCAATTGGTTTATTACTCAGTGGTTCAGTATTTTCAGCAGTTACAATTACAGCACCAGAGGAAATTGTAATCCTTGCGGTAAATGGTCAAGAAGTCAATTCTGGGTTATTTCGTTCATCTAAAAATAACTATAAAGTCGATGCGGGTGAAACCAGCTTAAGCGTACGATATCAAGAATATTTTGAACATTTAAATGGCGAGCATGACATTGTTAAATCTGGTGTAGTCACAATTCAAACACCTGCATTGCAAGATGGAAAAACTTACAAACTTTCGATGGTAGATGTCCCTAAAGATTATGAAAATGCGAAAAAATATGCAGAGCAACCAACAGTTGCTTTGTACAGTGCAAATAATGAATTAATTGTGAAACAAACAGGTGCAAACAATGAAGCAAAACCATGGTTTGCAACTGGATTGTTGGGTAAAGTAACTGACTTTACAACTAAATCATCTAAACCACAGCCTGAAGCAGTGTATGCATCGGCCAAACCTGCATCTACTCAAGTTGTGGTACCAGCTCCAACGTCTATGCCAATAACTGGTGTGGCACAAACCAATGATCAACGGTTAGTTGAAACTTGGCAGAAAGCTTCTAAAGCTGAGCGTCAAAAATTTATGGCATGGTTAGCTGAACAATCAAATTAATCAATTGCTATTTAAAATAAAGCCGATTTAATATCGGCTTTATTTTTAGAATTTTTATAAATAGCCTAAGTAGATTTTATGACTAATTTAAATTCCCGTTTAGCTCAATTCGCTGATATTCCACAGCTTGTAGATTTAATTAATAAGTCTTATCGAGAACAACAAGGTAGAAGTTGGACAACTGAGCTTGAGTTTGTAAATGGGCAACGTATTACAGAGCACCAATTAGAAGAACAGCTACAACTTTCGAATTCGACATTATTGGTAGGGGAAAGTAACTCTTCCAAAATTGTTGCATGCATTGGACTTACATTTGAAAACAATCAGGTTGAGGTTGGGACATTCTGTACAGATCCTCATGTTCAAAATATGAGAGTGGGTCGTTCTGTTTTAGAATATGCGGAGCAATATGCATTGAAAGAAGATCCCCATCTGACCAACGCCGTAATGTATGTGCTAGATGTACGTTCAGAGTTGATTACTTATTATGAACGACGTGGATATGTGAAAACGGGTAATGAACAACCATATCCAGTTGAAGCAAATGTAGGGGTGCCAATGGTACCTATTAAATTGATTGAAATGAAAAAAGACCTCAGATGAGGTCTTTTTTGTTTAGGTTAGAAACCAGATGTAATAGCCTAAAAGCATGAGAGGCCATGCTATCAATGGACTAAATAACCATTTCCATAACCAGAAGTTTGGTACAAAACCCACTCCATAAATGAAACCACCAGAAATACCAATCATCACCAGCATAAGCTGGCTATGATTGTAGTGTCCGTTAGCATCTAACATGAGTGAAGGGTAAACCAGCAAAATTGCAGCAAGAGGCAATGCCAACAGAAATGAAAGGGCCATTGCGAATGCTTGAACTTTTCGATGATTTGATGCTGTCATTGCTTTTGCCATGATTTATTCCTCATCTAAGTTTTGATGGTGTTCGATATAAAGTGCACTGAGTACACCTGCAAAACATGCCATCAAAATGCCAAGGATCCATGCGAAATACCACATTTGCTTCTCCTTAATACAAGCTATGCGAGTTTGACTCGATGTGTTTGTTGGTAATGACTCCCCACATTTTGTAATAAGACCAACTGGTATAGATCAAAATGAGTGGTACAAAAATGCCAGCAGCTACAGTCATAACGCCTAAAGTAAGGTGGCTTGAGACAGCATCCCACATCGTCAAGCTAGAATTAGGATTAATGCTAGATGGCAGTAAGAACGGGAATAGTGCAAAACCTGCGGTTAAAATTGCTCCTACAATCATTAAACTTGTACCAGTGAAACTTAAACCTGCTTTTGCTTTTGAGGATGCAAAAATTGCAATGATTGCGCCTAAGATTGCAAGAACTGGAGCAACTTTAGTAATTGGATAGGTATTGTAGTTGTTCATCCAACCAGGGTTGCTATTGGTAACTACCTCTTTTGCTAAAGGGTTGAGTGCAGCATTTGGATCAATTGCTACTGCATAGCTATAACCGGGTATTTGACCAAAATACAACCAAGCTCCGATAACAAGAAAACAAGCTAAAAATAGCATTGCCATAATCTGGGTTGCTTTTGCAGAGCGTTGCTTTAAAGCATCGTCTGTACGCAACATGAGCCATGCACCGCCATGGGCACAGAGCATTGAAAGACTGACAATACCGCAAACTAATGCAAACGGATTTAAAAGAGCAAAAAAGCTACCAGTATATTCAGAGCGTAAAGTGTCATCTAAACCAAAAGGTAAGCCTAGAAACAAATTACCAAAGGCTACACCGAACACAAGAGCTGGTACAGCGCCTCCAATGCATAGGCCCCAATCCCAAGAGTTACGCCATTTGGTGTTTTCAAGTTTGGAACGATAATCAAAACCGACTGGTCGTAAGAAAAGGGCGAATAAAACCAGGAGTAATGCCCAATACATACCAGAGAAAGCTACAGCATATACCATTGGCCATGCAGCAAATAATGCACCGCCTGCTGTAATAAACCAAACCTGATTGCCATCCCAGTGAGGAGCGATCGTATTAATGGCCGCACGTCGTTCGTTATCGGTTTTTCCAACGAAAGGCATGAGGGCCATGGAACCCATATCGAAACCGTCAGTGAGAGCAAAGCCGATCAGAAGTACACCAACTAACACCCACCAAATGATTTTTAATAGTTCATATTCAATCATGATAAGGCCTCCCCATTAACAGCTGCTTTTGGTTCTTGCTTTTCAAAATGATATTTACCAGTGTGCAGAGAGCTTGGCCCTAGACGAGCAAACTTGATCATTAAGTACATTTCAATAATTAAAAGTGCGGTATAGAACGCTGCTAGTGCAAGAATCGAACCCCATACATCCCCACTACTTAAACTAGACGTAGATAGATGAGTTGGTAAGATTTCACCAATAGACCAAGGTTGACGACCACCCTCAGCTACATACCAACCTGTTTGCGCAGCGATCCAAGGAAGTGGCAGAGCAAACAATGCATATTTAAGTAGCCAAGGTTTATTTTCAGCATTTCTTTTTGCTACAGCCCAAGTTGCTAAAATGAAAAGTAATAGCATCAAGAAACCAGAGGCAACCATTGCTCGGAAAGAGAAAAATAGACCTGTAACATTTGGAACAGTATCTTTTACAGCAGCTTGAATGTGCTGCTCGTTTGCATCAACTACATTTGGTGTATATTTCTTAAGAAGAAGGCCATAACCTAAATCTTTTTGATTTTTTTCAAACGAAGCTAATAACTCTGGTGAGCGATCACCCGCACGTAGTTTTTCAAGTTCAGCATAGGCAAGCATACCGTTGCGAATACGAACTTCGTGCTGCTGCATGAGATCTTTAAGACCAGTAACTTCTTTGGTTGTTGAACGGGTTGCAATTAAACCTAATGCATATGGAATTTTAACTGCATAATCTGTCCGCATTTCTTCATGGTTCGGTATACCAAATAAAGTAAATGGAGCTGGAGCAGGGTGAGTATCCCATTCAGCTTCAATTGCAGCCAGTTTGGTTTTTTGAACATCCCCTAGCTCATAGCCAGATTCATCACCGAGTAAAATCACTGAAAGTGTAGATGCAAGACCGAAAATCGCAGCAATTGCAAATGAACGACGAGCGAAAGGAAGATCACGTTTTTTAAGCAAGTAGTAGCTTGAGATAGCTAGTACGAAAATCGCACCAGTTACATAGCCTGCTGATACAGTGTGTACAAATTTAACTTGAGCTACGGGGTTAAAGATAAGCGCGCCGAAATCGACTAATTCCATACGCATCGTTTCAAAGTTAAATGCAGCACCTACAGGGTTTTGCATCCAGCCATTCGCTACTAAAATCCAGAGCGCTGACATATTAGAACCGAGCGCAACTAACCATGTTACACCTAGATGCTGAACCTTAGTTAAACGGTCCCATCCAAAGAAGAATAAACCAATAAATGTCGACTCAAGGAAGAATGCCATAAGGCCTTCAATTGCTAATGGCGCACCAAAAATATCACCTACATAATGTGAGTAATAAGCCCAGTTTGTTCCAAACTGAAATTCCATGGTTAAGCCAGTCGTTACCCCTAACGCAAAGTTAATACCAAATAATTTTCCCCAAAATTTAGTCATATCCTTGTAAATTTCTTTACCGGAAATGACATAGGTGGTTTCCATGATGGCAAGGATAAATGCCAAACCTAAAGTTAAAGGGACGAAAAGAAAGTGATACATTGCGGTCATTGCAAATTGAAACCGCGAAAGATCAACCACGCTTTCAGAAATCATCAACGTGTCTCCTTAATGTTGGAAATGTTATCGCCAGCAATATGCTCGGCGACCTGATTGTCAAAATTTTTGGGGATGGTGGGAGCATCAAACCAAATATGTTTAATCGTTAAAAGAAGCACTATTTTTATTATTAAAATAATGGTGATTTCTTTAATTAAACGACTATTAAGATTTTGAAAATTAAGGCTCATTAATTAAACCTCATTTGATATTAATTTTATTATTAATCAAAATATAATAAAAATAAACAATAAATATATTTTAAATGGATATTTAAATAATTAATTTATAAAAAACAAATATTTAATATTTGAAAAATAATACTATACTAAAATAGTTTGAATTGATTATTAATTCCTACTAAAACACTTGTAAATAAAATTATTAAGTTGATTAAAATGGTTTGTTTTAAATTTAATTCCGACTAAAATGGTTGTATATAATATTTTTTCATTTTATTTCTAACTAAAATAGTCGGAATAATAAATAATTAATTAAAAAAGAAAATAATAAAATAAGGCCGTAATAAAGCCTGCAAAAAAGCAATAATGGATGAGAAGAATTATTAAGGATTAATCGGGTGCGAAAAGATCGTTTGAGATAGAGATTTTTTTGGCTACATAATGGCTTTTATGTACTTTGACAAGAATGACTTGGGAATATAATTCGAGTTCACCATATTCTGGTTCTACTTGAACATAGTGAAGTTGACCAAATTCATCACGTACGCGTGCTTGAGCAGAAAAACCTGGTCTAGCATTACCACTGGAAATAGTTGCTAATCGCCCTAAAAGGTTATAGTTGGTATGTGTAAGCTTCGGCTTAATCACTTGGTCAAGGCAGTGAATCATGAACACAGTAAAAAAGATTGCGATTACAAGTGCTGGGACGATTAAATAGAATGGTGAAATAAAATAATGCTGTATTGCGAAGAAAGAGAGTTGTAAAAAGTAACCTGCATAACTGAAATTGATGAGTAAAAAAACGAAAATTAGAGCTTTAGAAAATTTAACATTAAGTAGTGGTGAGTTAGAAAGCCAATCCGGTGCAATTTTTTTAAGTAACTGACTTGGACGCAGTCCAATATACATACCAATGGTTTCTACCACGCTGAGCAATATCAAAGCCACTACACTTAAGTGAAATGGCATAAGATAATAATTGAAAAAGAAATCAGCCATGGCAGAAACTCTAATGTTAATAGTCTCAGTCTACGATATAGATACCGCCATCTGAATGTACTTTAAGCTCAACTTTATTTAAAAAATCACCTAAACATGGTCCTGAAATACATTCGCCTGTTTCCACAGTAAATAAAGCACCATGAGTAGAGCACTGGATGTATTCTTGGTCTTGATCGAGAAATTGATTTTCTAAATATTCAAGCTCAGTTTGTAGGTGAGGGCATAAATTCTGATAAGCATAGAATGCGCCGTCACGTTGCGTAACGAAAATAGTAGTTCCTTGTAAAGTGTCAAAAGCTCTAGCTTCACGCTCAGGAACTTCTTCCGTCATACAGATCCTTTCCATTTTAAGCACATTCCTTCTGAAAATTTTCAAGAAGTTTAGCATAATCATTTACAGCTAAACGTGGTCCGAATTGAGAGACTACTTCACTCGAAATTAAGATGGCTAACTGAGCCGCTGCATTCAAATCTTGGTGATGGTTTAGGGCATAAAGGAACGCGCCTGCAAATGCATCGCCAGCACCATTTGTATCCACTGCTTCTACGTGGCGTCCCGCAACATGGAAATGTTGAGTTGGGTTAGAAACTAAAGCACCTTTGGCACTTTGTGTAATGACTACGGTATGATTTTTAAAACGTAATTGAGCAAGAGCATCTTCTACAGACGTTGTATTGGTATACATTAAGGCTTCTTGCTCATTACAAAATAGTAAGTCTACGCCATCATCCATAAGTTCTTCCAAGCCTTCACGAGCGTATTGCACCATGGCAGGATCTGAAAGAGAAAGGGCAATTTTAACGCCATTTGCTTTTGCAATTTCTCTTGCTTGTTTTACAGCTTTACGAGCCGTTTCACTTGTAGAAAGATAACCTTCAATATAAAGCCACTTTGCTGTTTTTAATGGTTCAAAGTCGATTTGATCTTGAGAAAGTTCAGCAGTAATACCCAAATAGGTGTGCATCGTGCGTTCAGAGTCAGGGCTAATTAATACCATACAGGTACCGGTTACGCCTTCACTGATCGATTTTGGGGTAGTCTTAATGCCAGCTTCATTTAGGCCTTGTAGGTAAACTGCCCCTAAATCGTCATGACCAACACGGCAACCATAAAAAGCAGTTCCACCTAATGCACTAAAGGCCACAGTTGTGTTTGCTGCTGAACCACCACTCGCTTGACCCTTGTAGTCTTGATGCTGTTTCAACTCTGAATAAAGAGCAGATTGAGTGTCTCCATCGGACAACTGCATTGTGCCTTTTTGCAAGCCTTGTTGACTAAGAAAATCATCAGACACTTTAAATTCTTGGTCGATTAATGCATTACCAATTGCAAAAAGATCTACAGTTGCCATAAGTGTTGTCACAAAATAAAAAAATCAGGTAGCTAAGTTTACACCATTGCTTGGATTTGCTGTAGTTTGTTGAATAAAATTCAGTTAATTCAAAGATAAGTGGGGAGCTATTGTTGTTTGAGTATTCTTTAGATCAGAGGATAGGTCATTGAGATAAAATTGATGAGCTTTTTTATTCAATGTCTATCATATACATAGAATTCAAAGCTTTTGTTCTGTTAGGATAAACATTCATGGTTATGTGCTTGATATCAAAGCTGTGCCTCTGAAAACTAATACTCAACAAAAACATAGTATTTTACTTGGCTTTTGTTCGCCAATCTCAAGCTGACTCAGGCTATAATGAGACTTATTCACTTATCCGATATTTTAGGAGATCACATGACTGTAGATGTCACTGAAACCATTTCTCAAACTGTTCACCCTGCGTTTCAGTTGCTACGTCAGCACCATGTTGAAGCATTAGATATTTTAGTATCTGAATATAAGCATAAAGTGACAGGTGCGGTGCATTACCACTTGGCAACTGATTATGATGAAAATGTATTTCTTGTTGCTTTTAGAACACAACCTATGGATTCTAAAGGCACTGCGCATATTTTAGAACATACCGCTTTGTGCGGATCTGAAAAGTTTCCGGTACGTGATCCGTTCTTTTTAATGATTCGTCGTTCTTTAAATACTTTCATGAACGCATTTACAGCAGCAGATTGGACAGCATATCCATTTGCTACTCAAAATAAAAAAGATTTCCAAAACTTACTTTCTGTTTATCTTGATGCAGCATTTGCTGCCAATTTGAATCCACTTGATTTTGCTCAAGAAGGTATTCGTATTGAACTTGAAAATGGGCAACCTGTTTATAAAGGTGTGGTTTTTAATGAAATGAAGGGTGCAATGAGTGCGCCGTCTGACCAACTTTATCATCAGTTGGCTCATCATTTATTTCCCGAAACGACCTACCATTACAATTCAGGTGGCGACCCGAAAGATATTCCTGATTTAACGTATGAACAATTAGTCGATTTTTATAAGGTTCATTACCACCCAAGTAATGCTGTGTTTATGACTTTCGGGAATCAAACAGCTTATGAGTTACAAGAGCAATTTGAAAAACTAGCTCTAAATAAGTTTTCTGCGGGTACAACTTTATACTCTAAGCCTGAAAAACGTTTAGCTGCGCCACTTGAAGTAACAGAAAATTATGGCGTTGATAGTGATGATTTAAAAGATAAAACTTATCATGTCTTATCTTGGTTATTACCTGAAGCAAATGATGTTAAATTACGTTTGGGAATGCGTTTAGTTGAAGGAATTTTATTAGAAAATTCAGCTTCACCACTGCGCCATTATTTAGAAACGTGTGGATATGCTCAATCCACTGGTCCATTAATGGGTGTAGACGACAGTAACTTTGAAATGACGTTCTATTGTGGTGTTCAAGGTTCAAACCCTGAGCATGCTGAAACCTTTAAAGATGGCGTTTTAAATATTTTAAGTGATGTCGCTGCCAAACCAATTGATAGCGATTTAGTCGATGCAATTTTACATCAAATTGAATTACATCAACGTGAAATCAATGGTGATGGTACACCATATGGTTTAAGTCTAATTCTAAATGGCTTAAGTGGCGCAATTCACCATAATGACCCAATTCAAATTTGGGATGTTGATAGCGCAATTGCACAAGTTAAAGAAGAGTTGAAAGACCCAATGTGGTTATCAAATCTAATTCAAACACATTTGCTAGACAACCCACATCGCGTACAGATGACTCTAGTTCCAGACCCAACTAAGTCTGTAAAAGAGCAAGAGGCAGAAAAAGCACGTTTAACTGCTATTGGTGAAAAACTAACAGATGCTGATAAGGCTGAAATTATCGCTAATACCAAGGCTCTAGAGGAGCGTCAGGATACTCCAGATAACCTTGAACTATTACCAAAAGTAGGCTTGGAAGATGTACCTGCTGACTTGCATATTGTGCAGGGTCAATTGCGCGAGATTCTTTGCAATCGCATGGATACGCCATTGAATTTGTATCATGCTGGTACGAATGGTATTTACTATCAACAAGTCCTCATTCAGATTCCTGAAGATATTGTAATGTCTCCTTATTTCAATTTGCTCTCTATTTTAATGGGTGAAGTTGGAGCAGGTGAATATGATTATCTTGAACTACAAAACTTACAAACTGCTGTAAGTGGTGGTTTGGGTATGGGGGCTTCTTTACGTAGTAAAGTCGACGATAAAGATAAAATCAGTGCTTGGTTAACATTAACGACTAAATCTTTAACTCAAAAAAATGATGCAATTCATTTATTAAAGTTAGCATTTGAACAGCTTCGTTTTGATGAGAAAGAGCGCATTATTGAGTTATTGCAACAGCGTAAAACACGTTGGCAATCTCGGTTGTCTGGCGCAGGTCATAGTTATGCAATGCAAATTGCATCACGTAATATGAGTGCCTTGGCTCAACGTGACTATCAAAACACTGGTTTGGGTGCATTAAATTGGTTGGGTGAGCTTGTTGCTAAAATTACCCAAGATGATGCAGCTTATGATGAGCTGATTGCGGAATTAAAGCGCATTCATCGTAAATTGTTGCAAGCGCCTAAACAGTTCTTACTTGTATGTGAAGAACATCAGTCTGAGCGTTTGGTTGAAGAAATTCAAAATGTTTGGGATAAACTAAACGTTGATGCAACTGCAACAGAGTTAACTCACGTAGAACAAACAAATGATAATAATCATGAAGCATGGTTAATTCAGGCAAATGTTCAGTTCTGTGCTTCTGCTTATCAGGCTGTCGATGTATCGCATCCAGATGCGGCTCCCTTAATGGTCTTGGCAGCTTATTTACGTAATGGATTCTTACACAGTGCCATTCGTGAAAAAGGCGGTGCGTATGGTGGCGGAGCAAGTTATGATGGGAATGCATGTTCATTCCGTTTCTATAGTTACCGTGACCCACGTTTAGCAGAAACTTTCAAAGACTTCGAAGCAAGTGTGCAATGGTTATTAAATACGGAACAACAGCCTTATCAGCTTGAAGAAGCGATTCTTGGACTTGTTGCAAGTATGGATAAACCAGGTTCGCCAGCCGGTGAGGCGATTACAGCATGTTATGCATTGTTGCATGCAAGAACACCAACTTTCCGCCGTATCTTACGTGAGAGATTGTTGCATGTAACATTAGAGGATTTACAACGTGTTGCTCGTCAATATTTGGTTGAGCAAACTCCTGTAAAAGCTGTAGTTGCGCCATTTGCAAAACGCGATGAATTGCAGCAATTAGGTTTTACCATTCAACAAGTTAATTAAAATAAAAATTGGAGATGAACATGGCGTTCAGACAATTTGAACGCACATCTTTACAGCTAAGCATGGGAATCGTGCTTAGCTGTTTGTGTGCGTCTGTGACATATGCTGACACCTTGGCACCTGTAACCCCTGCGACAGTAGATGCATGTGTTGCTCTTGCTTCGAATGCCGATCGTCTGGCTTGTTATGACTCTGTATTTAAACCAGCAGCTTTACCAGTTATTCAAGCTGCGGCTGTACCAGAGCCTGTTAAAAAAATTGACGCACCTGCTGTTCCACCTGAAACCTTTAAAGAGAAGGTGGTAGATACAGTGAGTAATATCAAAATAATTGGTAAAGCACCAAAACTTGAACCTACTACTTCTTTACTAGATCAACGTTGGGAGTTGTCTGAGGAGAGTAAATTAGGGGTTTGGAATATTCGTGCTTATCAACCAGTCTATTTGCTACCTGTATTCTGGACCAGTGACAAAAATGAGTTACCACATAGTCCGAACCCAAACAATACGGTGACAGAAGATCAAAATCTGAAGTCAACAGAAAGTAAGTTTCAGATTTCTTTAAAAACTAAAGCTTGGGAAAATATTTTTGGCAACAATGGCGATTTGTGGGTAGGTTATACACAATCTTCACGTTGGCAGACATTCAATGCTGAAGAGTCTCGTCCTTTCCGCGAAACGAATTATGAACCTGAAGCAAGTTTAATGTTTAGAACGAACTATGAATTGCTTGGTCTAGATGGTCGTTTGCTTGGAGTCACTTTAAATCACCAATCAAATGGTCGTTCAGATCCATTATCTCGTAGCTGGAACCGTGTAATCTTTAATGTGGGGTTAGAGCGCGGTAACTTTGCTTTAATGCTTCGTCCGTGGGTGCGCATTGAAGAAGACAGCAAAGACGATAATAACCCGGATATGGAAAATTACATCGGTCGTGGTGATTTAACAGCATTTTATAAGTGGAAGGAAAATGACTTCTCTTTAATGCTGCGTCACTCTTTGAAAGGTGGCGATGATTCTCATGGTGCTGTTCAATTTGATTGGGCTTTTCCAATCAGTGGCAAACTGCGTGGACACTTCCAGCTGTTTAATGGTTACGGTGAAAGTTTAATTGACTATAACCATCGAGCAACTTACGCGGGCTTGGGTGTTTCACTCATGAATTGGTACTAAGTCTTTACTTGTAAAAATGCCGCTTTTATAGCGGCATTTTTATTATCCAATTTGAATATTGGCTTGAGGGTGCTTGAGTCGACTTTTTTTCGGAGTGGCAATTAAATAAGCCAGTGTTAATGGGCCGAGTCGCCCAGCAAACATCAACAAACTTAAAATGAACAAACTACCATTATGTAGCTCTAGCGTGATTCCACGAGAAAGCCCCACAGTACAAGCTGCTGAAACAACCTCAAACAGCAAGTTCATAAAGTCTGCTTTAGGTTCTAAAAGCAAAATAATAAAGAATCCCATGAAAATGAGTATGCTCGTAATTGCAGTTACAGCTAAAGCTTTATAAGTGGTTTCATGTGCGACTGAATGATTAAATATTCGAATTTCATCTGTGCGCCGTAAAAATGAAATAACACTGAGCACTAAAATTACAAAGGTTCCAACTTTAATTCCACCTGCTGTACTGAGTGAACCGCCACCAATAAACATAAGCAACATCATGACTAAGGAACTGCTGTTGGTCATTGAACCTGTATCAATGGTATTAAAACCTGAAGATCTCGGAACAGTGGCTTGAAACCAAGCATTTAATGCTTGATCACCAATACTGAGCATTCCTAGGGTATGAGGATTTTGAGCTTCTAAAACCCATATTAAAATAAATGCAATAAGGTTAATAACTGCAATAGTCGTGAGAATAAGCTTGCTATTGGGAGTGAGTTTTTTCCATTTTTTATTTTGTTTAATGTCCATTAAAACCAAAAAGCCAAGGCCACCTAAGGTGTAAAGTATGCTAATGGTTATACAAATCAGGTAGTTACTTTGGAAATTTACTAAGCTATTGGAAAATAATGAAAAACCAGCATTGTTAAATGAAGAAATACTATAAAAAACTGCATAATATAGTCCGCGTGCAAAGCCGTAAGTCGGTGTAAAAGCAGTAGTGAGAATAATTGTGCCGATGAGCTCAAAAATAAGAGTATAAGTTACAACCCCTTTAGCTACAAAAGTAACTTTCGAGAGACTTGTTTGCCCGAGACTATCTTGTGCCATCATTTGCTGCTTAAGACCAACTTTAGGTGATAAGCTTAATGCTGCCAATATTGCAAAAGTCATAAAACCCAATCCACCAGATTGAATCAGCAATAAAATAATAGTTTGCCCGAACAGGGTAAAAGACTCATGAATATTTAAAACAGATAGGCCGGTGATTGTGACTGCTGAGGTTGCTGTAAAGAGCGCATCCATCCAGCTCACATGACCTGTATTGGCAAACGGCAGTTTTAGTAATAACGTGCCAAAAATAATAAAGCCCAGAAACCCCAGTGCCAAGAGTGAAGGAGGGCTTAAATTTAATGTTTTATGGGGCTTGGGATATATAGACATATTCTAGATTTCTTTTCTTATATGAAGCAATTAGAAAGTTTCTTTAACTGCGGTAAATGACCTTCTAAAATAAGAATATCATGAGTTTGCAAGGTGAAACTGTCTTCGGTCTCAAACAAAATTTGCTGCTGTCTTTTTAAGAGTAACGTTTTGACTTGTGGTGCTTGCTGCATAATGCCATATAAGTTAATGCCATTAAGTTTTTCAGGAATTTCAATTTTAATAATGTAGTGGTCATCGTCCAGGGACATATAACGACTCACCATTGGATAGTTTAGGGCTTGAGCAACGCGTACCCCCATATCTTCTTCAGGATGAATAATTTTATTGATATTGAGATGCGACAAAATGGTGTGATGAGCTTTGGTTTTTGCTTTTACCCAAATCTTGTCCATACCTAAATTTTTTAAATTCAGGACACATAAGATACTTGCTTCAATATCTTCACCAATTGCTACAACAACTGCATCACAATTTTGAATATTAAGTTCATCAAGTACATGTTCGTCGGTCGCATCGGCAATGACGGCATGGGTTAAAACGTTGGCAAGATTTTCAACATTCTTTTTTACCGTATCAATGCCAATAACATCATGATTTAATTTTGTGAGCTCTTGAGCAACAGTTGCTCCGAAACTCCCTAAGCCAATGACTGCAAACTGTGCCATGTTGGTCCTTGTTTCCTGATTAGACGTTTATTTTTAAGGATATTTTCTTTGAGATAAAGAGAGGCAATGTAAATATGATGCAAATATTAAAATAATTATATGAATAAGCCGACAAATTTGTCGGCTTATTCATCAAAATCAAAGATTATTTTAAGAAACGTTTGTAGCCGACATTATTCGTAATTTCTGCATACGGATAGCTAATCTGCTCAAGAGTTTCAATTAATCCATCTGGATTTTGTTTCGCATCGGTCGCTTGTAAGCCGACTAATACACGTCCTTCTGCTGCACCATGATTACGGTAATGGAATAGCGTAATGTTATGGGTTGGGCCTAAACGAGTTAAGAAGGTTAAGAGGGCACCTGGACGTTCAGGGAACTCAACGCGGAACAATCTTTCATCGTCCAGATTTGCATGACCGCCAATCAAATAACGAATGTGTAATTTGGCAACCTCATCATCAGATAGATCATCTACTACATAATTTTGTTGCTTCAATTGTTCTAAAATTTCATGGCGCTCAGCATCGCCGCCTTTTAAGCTAATACCAACAAAGACTTGCGCTTCTTCTGTGTTGTTTGCTCGGTAGTTGAACTCGGTAATATTACGGCCTTGTAAAGCGCGACAGAAGCCTAAGAATGCACCTTTTTCTTCTGGTAGTGTCACCGCATAAATGGCTTCACGCTGTTCACCTAACTCGGTACGTTCAGCAATATAACGTAGACGGTCAAAATTCATATTGGCGCCACATACAATCGACACAATGTTTTTATTGCTGATTTTATGTTCGGTAATATATTTTTTGATGCCAGCGAGGGCCATCGCACCTGAAGGCTCAACAATACTGCGGTTTTCGTCGAAGGTATCTTTAATTGCCGCGCAAATTTCATCTGTATTTACAGTTACAATATCAGGGTCAACAATTGGACCAGAATTATCAGACTTACGCAGACGAATAATATCAAATGGTAAAGCACCAATTTGTGCAACGGCAGTACCATCTGCAAACAAGCCTACATGTGGTAAGATTACGCGCTCATTTGCTTCTAAGGCTGCTTTTAAACACGCAGATTCTTCATATTCAACGCCAATAATTTTCACGTGAGGTGCAACTTCACCAAGGTAAGCTGCTACGCCTGAAATAAGGCCACCACCACCTACAGCAACAAACACATATTCTACATCACGCCATTGACGTAATATTTCATTTGCAATAGTACCTTGACCAGCAATGACAAGTTCATCGTCATAAGGTGGAATAAATACAAGGCCTTCAACTTCGGCACGTTGTTGCGCATATTTATTTGCTATATCAAAACTATCGCCATGTAATACAACTTGACCGCCTAAGCGCTTAACTGCTTGAACTTTAATGTCAGGAGTCGTGCTTGGCATGACAATAATCGCTGGAATTCCTAAACGTTGACCTGATAATGCTACGCCTTGAGCATGGTTACCAGCAGATGCACAAATTACCCCACGTTCGAGTTGTTCTTTGGGTAATTGGCTAATACGGTTATAGGCACCGCGTAATTTAAAAGAAAAAACAGGCTGTAAATCTTCACGTTTAAAACGAATAATATTATTTAATTTTTGACTAATTCGTGGAGCTGCTTCGAGAGGTGTTTCAATTGCAACATCATAAACCGTTGCTTGTAAAATTTGTCGTACCACACGAGACAGCATGTTCATCTTCCCTATAACAGTTTAAAATAGGAAGTTATTGTAGCAAACCCCTATGCATTTGCGCCGATTATTGGTGCATAAATGTCAAAAAATAGTTGAGTGATGTCATGAGTCTATATGCAACCCAAGATGAAAAGAAACAAGCTGCTGCGAAAGCGGCTTTAAAACACTTACCCAAAGGTGGCATTTTGGGGGTGGGGACTGGAAGTACAGTAAACTTTCTAATTGATTTATTGCCTGAATTACAGTTAGAAGCTGCTGTGGCAAGTTCTCAGGCAACTGCTGATCGTCTTAAAAAATTAGGTATTGAAGTTGTAGATATGAACCATGTTGGTGGTTTAGATGCCTATGTTGATGGTGCAGATGAAATTGACCGCCATATGCATATGATTAAAGGCGGTGGTGCTGCATTAACACGTGAAAAAATTGTTGCTTCAATTGCTAAAAAGTTTGTATGTATTGTTGATGATTCAAAGTGGGTTGATCAACTTGGCCGTGATTTCCCTTTACCAGTTGAAGTCATTCCAATGGCTCGTTCGGCAGTTGCTCGTAAACTAGTGGCTCTAGGTGGTGATCCGGTTTATCGCGAAGGGGTCGTAACAGATAACGGTAATGTGATTTTGGATGTATTTAATCTTAATATTTTAAATGCGATTGATGTAGAAAAAACCATTAATAACATTCCAGGTGTTGTGACTAATGGTATTTTCGCTCTGAACCCAGCAACGATTGCAATTGTTGCAACAAATAACGGTATTGAAGAGCGTACAGCACAGTAATGTCTGCAAAAATGCCAGAGATTAAAATCGTTCGACACGTAAGAGCAAGAAAATTGCGCTTACGTGTTGAGCCAGCTTCAATACGCCTGACAGTTCCTTTGTTTTGCAGTAAGAATCAAATTCAACTTTTTTTAGCACAATCTGAGCAATGGTTGATCGAAACGTGGAATAAGCAACAACACGTTCAATCTAATTCGCTTGAGATTCCTTCAGAAATTTATTTTTTTAATAAAGAGCGACCATTTCAGGTCCTTGTTCAAAAGCAACATCGTGTTTTCCAATTTGATTGGGAAAATAACTGTCTATTTATTAAAGATACGCAGCCATATTTGGCATTACAAAGTGCAGTTGTTGCGTTTGCAAAACAAGAATTACCCAAGCTTTTAAAAGACCTGAGTGAGCAAACTCGTCTAAATTACAGCGAATGTTCAATCCGCAGTCCCAAAACTCGCTGGGGAAGTTGCAGCAGTCAGCATAATATTATGCTACATGCAGGTTTGGTGCTCATGCCACAAGAGATTGCTCGCTATGTCGCTATTCATGAGTTAGCTCATACTAAACATTTTGATCATAGCCCTGCATTTTGGGCAGAAGTTGAAAAATACGATCCATATTTTCAAAAACACCGCAGACAACTTAAATCAAATCCGTTGCCTGCATGGTGGTATGTCTCAAATTAACTAAAACTACATTCTAATTGTGGTGTTTGTAAGCTATCGGGTGCTTTTCGGCTATCTAAACCTGCTTTAGCACTCACGATTTTATTTGCTTTAATCGATAATTGTATAAAGTTATATTGCTGCGTTGAGTTATTTGGTTCGGCTGAACTTGAGTTGAGTAAATAACTTAAGCTTGCAGCATCTGTTTGCAATAGATTATCTGTACTATCAGCGCTTAAAGCAGCGCGATAAATTTGTGATCCTTTACTAAGATCAATTTGACCATTCGCACGGAAATTAAGCTGACAACCAGTTGAAGTGTCTTCATAGTGACCAACTAAATAGTCTGTAGCTGGTAGTTTGGGGTCGGACAGATTAATGCTAGTCAAACCTTGTTTGCAAGGATATATAGAACCGTTACAGGTTGCTGTAATACCGCTAAAACCTACAGCACGACGATAATCACCAGCCCCATCTATACGGAAAAAGTCAGTTGTATTTCCGGCAGGTATGACCCCTGAATATAGTTTCTTTTGCAGTAGATCATAGCCTGTTTGATCTAAACTGGATTGGTTTTGGGTATCTGCCAATTTTAAAGTCGCGGTTTTTAAATTGGTTGCAAAATTATCGCGTGTAGCTTTTTGATTAGCTGCAATATCTAACAGTGTATTTTTAACTGGATCAATATTATCTGGAGCAGATGTGAAAATAGGGGTAAAGGTCGTTTGATCCCCATGAAGTCTTTTCCCATCTAAAAAGCCATCTTTTAAATCTGTTGCCAAACTTTTAATGAGCTCTTGGTATGTAGTTGTTCCACTATGAAAAGTTGACCAATGTTGTAAGTAGCCAAAGCTAAGATAACTATCTACATATGTGCTAGGTTTTTTAGTTGAGTACTGCAATAAAGTTAAAACCGTAAGGGGATTGGCTGGACTTAAACTTGGAATGTCGGCATCTTTGAACGCATTAAGAAGAGATCTATAAACGTCTTGAGAAGCTAAGTCCACATGCAATTGCTCAATGCGTGTTGGGTCAATCGTCTCTTGAGGAAGTTGTCCTGAACGTATAACAGCACGTTGGTAAATTGCTTCACTGCTTGGACTTACGGATAGGGTTCTGCCACTTACACTGTTCGGTGTAATAAACGCATGATAAATACCAGAGAAATTTTGGTATGTTGAAGTAATTGGATCAAATACTTGAGATGAATTTTGAGTCGTAATTTTTACACGATATAAACGATTCAATTTAGCGGTAGGAATTTTGACATTAAAGCTGTTTAAACTTGCAATTGAAGTATCTAATAAAACAGAGTTAGTGGTGTTGTCATATACTTTGAGTTGAATATTACGCATTTCTACAGGAGATTTAAGAGTAACATCAGTCGTTGCCTCTGGAGTAGGGTCAATGGGTGTTGGAGTGCTTGGTGAGTTGCCACTACTACTGCCTCCACCTCCGCAACCTACAAGTAGTGCACTTAAAATTAAGGTGCTCAAGCCAAGGTAAGTGTGTAATTTTGTTTCTTTTGATTGATGAAGCATCCTAGCTCTCCAAAATTAAATCTGATATTTATTTGCTGATATTTGTTTAGTTATGACAGTTGAATAAGTGCTATCTAATTGTCGCTAAAATTAAAAAAATTAAAATTACCAAGCATGAAATGGTTTTGTAAGCTTGGACATCCTGTCATACTACTGCACAAGTATAGATTCAAAAATTGAGGTAATGCACGTGATTTCTGTCGGAATTGTTGGTGGAACGGGTTATACAGGCGTTGAACTATTACGTATTTTATTACGACATCCTAAAGCGCAGGTTCGAGTTCTTACTTCACGTACAGAAGCGGGCAAACCAGTTGCAGACATGTTCCCTAATTTACGTGGACATACTGATCTTCAATTTTCAGATTTAAATATTGATGATTTAAAAAAGTGTGATGTTGTGTTTTTTGCGACTCCTCACGGTGTTGCTATGCAACATGCAAAAGAATTGATTGCGGCTGGCACAAAAGTTATTGATTTGGCTGCTGATTTTCGTTTACAAAATCTTGAGCAGTTTGAGAAATGGTATGGCATGGAACATGCTTGCCCAGACGTTCTGGAAAACTCAGTATATGGTTTGGCTGAACTAAACCGCGAAAAAATTAAACAGGCGCAAGTGATTGGTAACCCTGGTTGCTACCCGACTACTGTTCAATTGGGTTTGGCTCCACTTTTGAAATCAGCACAAGCATTGATTGAAACAAAAAATATTATTATTGATGCGAAATCAGGTGTTTCAGGAGCAGGCCGTAAAGCAAGCTTAGGCATGATCTATAGCGAAAATGCTGATAACTTCAAGGCCTATGGGGTTGCGGGTCACCGTCACCACCCAGAAATTGTTGAAGCATTAGAAAATATTGCGGGGCAAAAAGGTGGCTTTGAAGGGCTCTTGTTTGTTCCTCATTTAGTTCCAATGATTCGCGGTATGCTCAGCACAATCTATGTCGATTTGACAGAAGCTGGAAAACAAACGGATATTCAGGCATTGTATGAGCACTTTTATGCAAATGAAAAATTTGTTGATGTGATGCCTGCTAACAGTTCGCCTGAAACACGTAGTGTGCGCGGTGCGAATGAGCTTCGTATTGCTTTATATAAGCCGCAGCCGAATAAACTTATTATTCTTGCGGTACAAGATAACCTTGTGAAGGGTGCATCTGGTCAAGCTGTACAAAATATGAACCTTATGTTCGGCTTTGATGAAGATGAAGGCTTACAAGGGATTGGTTTATTACCATAAAAAACTCTTTTTTGCTTCACACACATTTAAATTTCGATTTAAATGTGTGTCTTGACTCTGATCTTAAACACTGAGATGACGATGCAAAACTCTGGACAGACGACTTCAGCAGAAAGTTCGTTGCAAAAGAAAAAATTTTTAAATACCAATAAACCTTTGTTTATTGGTGCGGCTATTTTAATGAGTGGTTGTCTTGCGCTCGGCTATACAATTGGTCACCGTCAAGGTCTAACTGTTGTAGGTTACGATGCAGATGCAGAGCAATTAGTTGAAGTGGTGCAAAAGCAAAAAACAGCTTTGGATGCGGTTAATAAAAGCCTGAATGCTGCGGTACAAGAGCGTGATGTTGCTGTAACAAATGCAAATGATCTGTTTGAAGCCCTTAATCAGGCCAATGCTGATAAAACGCAGCAAGAAGGTATGAGTAATATCTACCGTGATATCTTGAGGCAGCGCGGTGGCCTAAGCTTAACGATTCAAAATTTGGCGATCAAACCTCTGCCTGAAAATGCTTATGAATATCAGTTGGATTTAGTACAGGTGAGCCCAAGCAAGCGTCGTGCTTCAGGATCGATTGAGATAAGACTCATTAAAGATACAGAAGTTTTGGTTGTACCACTTGAAGCTAAAAACTTTAACTTTACTGATTTTGAGCGTTTAACAGGTCGTTGGACTATGCCTAAAGGTTTTACACCTCAATTTATTGAGGTACGTTTAACAGGCGGTTCTGATACACCAGTTATTAAACGTTTTAGTTGGCAGCGCGGTAAACCTGTCGAAACATCTTCTGCTTTTGTGGCAGAAATTCCTCAAGCTGAAGCAAATTCACAATAGTAACATCCTATGCGAACAAATAAGCGTCAAACAAACTTAAAAGATATCAAGGCTTCTTTTCAGCAGTCTGGTTATGTCGATTGGCACTTCCATCCACGCTTAAGTGATTCGCAAAACGAAGATCATGACGGAGAGGTTGTTGTACAAACAGCACCTCCTGAACTCAAGCGTCCGCCGTTATATGCAGTCGTCTTAATGAATGACGATTACACGCCAATGGACTTTGTAATTGAAATTTTACAACAATACTTTGCAATGAATCTTGACCAAGCAACTCAAGTAATGCTAACAGTACACTATGAAGGTAAAGGTATTGCTGGGGTATATCCAAGAGACATCGCGGAAACCAAAGCAAACCTTGTTAATAATTACGCTCGATCGCAAGGTCATCCATTACTTTGCCAGATTGAGCCTAAAACATAAGGGGGTTACATGCTCAGTCGTCAATTAGAAGTATCATTACGTTTGGCTGTTAGCATGGCTCGTCAAAAGAGACATGAGTTTCTTACAGTTGAACACTTATTATTAGCACTACTCGACAACGATTCAGCCGTGAATGCATTAAAAGCATGTGGGGCTGATATAGTTTCTTTACGTAAAGAATTAGAAGAATATGTAGAACAACATACTCCTAAGCTTGGCGAAAATAGCGAGCAGGCGCCTCATCCAACAGAAAGTTTCGACCGCATTTTGCAACGTGCTATTTTCCATGTGCAATCAAGTGGCGGCGATCGTACTGTTGAAGGTGCGGATGTTTTGGTCGCAATGTATTCAGAGCGTGATTCTTTTGCTGTGTATTTGCTTAAACGTCATCAAATCAATCGATTGACATTGACTCAATACTTGTCTCATGGGACACGTAAGGATGAAGTGCAAGTTGAAGAAGAAGTTGAAGATATTGAGGGTGAAACGAGTACGGGCAATGCAGGGCCATTAGAGCTTTATACGCTGAACTTAAATGTTGAAGCGCAAAAAGGCAAAACTGATCCACTTATTGGCCGTGAAAAAGAAATTGAGCGTACAGCACAAATTCTGTGCCGCCGTCGCAAAAATAATCCATTACTCGTAGGTGATCCAGGCGTTGGTAAAACCTCGATTGCTGAAGGTTTGGCATGGTTAATTGTGAATGGTAAGGCGCCTAAACCTTTGAGTCAGGCTGAAGTTTATAGTTTAGATATTGGTGCATTAGTTGCTGGGACCAAATATCGCGGTGACTTTGAAAAACGTTTAAAACAATTGCTTAATGCTTTGAAGAAAAATCCAAATGCGATTTTATTCATTGATGAAATTCACATGATCATTGGCGCAGGCTCAAGTATGGGCAGCACAATGGATGCTTCGAATCTCATCAAGCCAGCTTTAGCAAATGGTACTTTGCGTTGTATCGGTTCAACGACGTTCCAAGAATATCGTCAGGTTTTTGAAAAAGACCATGCGTTATCACGTCGTTTCCAAAAAATTGATGTCAATGAGCCAAGTATTTCTGAAACAATTGATATTTTGCGTGGCTTAAAATCTAAATTTGAAGATTTTCACCATGTACAATATGACGATAAAGCATTGGTGTCAGCTGTAGAGCTTTCTGCTAAATTCATTAATGATCGTTTCTTGCCAGATAAGGCAATTGATGTGATTGACGAAGCTGGTGCTCAGCGTCGTTTGAAGGCTGAAAGTGATGATAGTTTGATTACGGTAGAGAATATCGAAGATATCGTTTCTAAGATCGCTCGTATTCCACCAAAAACTGTTTCTAAAGATGATAAGTCAGTGCTTGAAAATCTTGAGCGTGATTTAAAACGTGTTGTGTTTGGTCAGGATGAAGCGATTACAGCGTTAGGCTCGGCAATCAAGTTGTCTCGTGCTGGATTGAAATCACCAGATAAGCCAGTAGGTAGTTTTGTTTTTGCTGGCCCAACAGGTGTGGGTAAAACTGAAGTCACTAAACAGTTGGCGAAGTTGTTAGGTGTGGAGCTGGTGCGTTTCGATATGTCTGAATATATGGAACGTCATGCAGTTTCACGTTTGATTGGTGCACCTCCGGGTTATGTTGGTTATGACCAAGGTGGTTTGCTTACTGATGCGATCCATAAGAACCCGCACTGTGTTTTATTGCTAGATGAAATTGAGAAAGCACATCCAGATGTGTTCAATCTCTTGCTGCAAATCATGGATCATGGTGCTTTAACGGATAACAACGGACGTAAGTCAGACTTTAGAAACGTTATTATTGTCCTGACTACGAATGTGGGAGCAGAGAGTATTTCTCGCGCGAGTATTGGTTTTACTGAACAAGATCATAGTTCCGATAACCAAGAAGCAATGAAACGTGCTTTCTCACCAGAGTTCCGTAACCGTCTAGATAGTGTTATTCAATTCAAGTCATTACCAACAACTGTTATTGAGTCTGTGGTTGATAAATTCTTGACAGAGTTACAAGCTCAACTAGATGACAAACAAGTTGTACTTGATGTCGACCAAAGTGCTCGTGATTGGTTGGCAACAAATGGTTATGACCGCTTGATGGGTGCACGTCCAATGCAACGCCTCATTCAAGAACACTTGAAGAAACCATTAGCTGAAATGATTTTGTTTGGTGAACTGGCAGATCATGGTGGTAATGTGGCTGTATCAGTGAAAAATGAAGATGGCAAAGCTGTTGGCTTAAAACTTGAAGTGTTTGAAGATCATCATACGGCAGAACCAGCATAACTCATGTTAATTGATAGTCTTGCTATAACCCGAATACTGAGTGTATTCGGGTTATTTATTATTACAGCAATTGCTGAAATTCTGGGTTGTTATTTCCCTTATCTGATTTTAAGAGAAGGTAAGTCGGCTTGGCTGTGGTTACCTACAGTTTTAAGTTTGGCGGTCTTTGTATGGCTGCTGACCCTACATCCAGCGGCTTCAGGGCGCATTTATGCTGCATATGGCGGTATTTATATTTTTACTGCGTTAATGTGGTTGCGCTTTGTTGATCAGGTCGGATTAACAAGATGGGATATACTGGGTGGTCTAATCGTGCTTTGTGGAGCTGGTTTAATTATTTTGCAACCTCAAGGGCTGATTCGTTAGGACAATGAGTGAATCAAATCTTAAGCGTGAAAATAAGAGGTTTTTTTCAAAAAAAAGACTTGTCAAAGCCCTCAACAATGCGTATTTTAGATTTAAGGAACATATTTTTATATTTGAGATAAAGATGTTAAATCTATCTGTGAACACTAACGCATATTATTATTTTTGGCAATTTAGATAGTTGCCTGAGCGTATTCGGGCATGAGAAAGTTGCCCATCACAGTTAATACCTGATCGGCAACCCCGATCAGGTTTTTTTATGCTTTATCTTTTTGAATCGAGGAACTTAAAATGAACAACATGACTTATTCATACTTTAGCAACTTTTATTGGTTTTACTTTTGCTTGCCTTTACCAACGAATAGATCCAAAACGCTCAAATAAATGATCGGACTGAATAGATTGCAGTCCCAAGGAAAAACCAATGAATGCCCTAAATACTTTATTGACACAAAGCAATACAAAAGAAACTCCAGTTAGTTTACCTGTCCAGTTAAAAGCAAAATATCCGCTTGCACACTCTTTCGTGCGTCAAATTGCCGAACATCGTCAAACTATTCAAAATATTCTTATCGGCAAAGATCATCGGTTAATGGTAATTACAGGGCCTTGTTCCATTCATGATCCGGTTGCAGTACTTGAATACGCTGAAAGATTGCAAAAATTACAAGAAAAAGTAAAAGATCAGATTTTTATCGTGATGCGTGCATACATTGAAAAACCACGTACAACTGTGGGTTGGAAGGGTTTCATGTATGATCCAAATTTAGATGGTTCATCAAATTTACAACTTGGTTTAGAGAAGTCTCGCGAACTTTACTTACAAATTATTGAAAAGGGTTTGCCAATTGCGAGTGAAATTCTAAGCCCAATGGCAACTGGCTATTTTGATGATTTATTGGCTTGGGGTGCAATTGGTGCTCGTACAAGTGAGTCTCAAATTCATCGTGAAATTTCAAGCCATATGCCATACAGTATTGGTTTCAAGAATGGTACTGATGGCTCAATTCAGATTGCATTAGATGCAATTCAGTCAGCACAAAATGAACATCAATTTTTAGGAATGAATCAACAAGGCTTACCTTCAGTGATTCAGAGCGCTGGTAATCCATTACCACACTTGATTTTGCGCGGAGCGAATCATGGGCCAAATTATGATTTAGCTTCAATTCAGGCTATACGAGAAAAACACAAACAAAATCTTCCTGCATTGGTGATTGACTGTAGTCATGGCAATAGCAGTAAAGATCCGTTACGTCAGCCAGAAGTTTTACAGCAAATCGTTGCTGAACGTTTAAAAACACAAGTAAAGGGTGTCATGATTGAAAGTCATTTGGTTGATGGTAGCCAAAAGATTTCTTGTGATATGACTTATGGACAGTCAGTAACTGATGGTTGCTTGGGATGGGAAAAAACAGAGCAACTTTTGTTAAGTGTTTCAGAGCAATTAAAAGCAAAAGAGTTAGCTCATTCAGCTTAATGATTTACACATCTAAAAAGGGATCTGCGAACAGATCCCTTTATTTTTTAAGAAGCATGTTTTAATTCTGATAAGAATGTTGTGATTTCATGGCCAAATTTTTTCGGCTCGGTCAATAAAGGTGTATGGCCTGAGCGCTCAAAATATATTGCTTTTGCATGCTCGACACTCTGTGCAATAAGTGTCTGCCCAGTTTCTGGATAAAGCGTCGAATTACGACCAATAAAGAAAGTTGTTGGGCACTCTAATTGCTGGATAGCTTCACGATAATCTTCATTATGATAAAGATAATTTTCCACATACCAAAATAAATAATCTAAACGCTGAATAGGTAATAAATATTTTTGTAGAAACGGTTGTTTTAGCGCTGTTTTAAAAACTAAAGGGCTAAATGGATTGCTACTTTGTAAATCAATAAAATCTACCCAAAGGCGAACCAATTCCTGTCGATCTGGAAGCGATAATTCATAAAGATATTTGGAATTTTTGTGCTTTGATAATAATTGATAGATATCATTCAGTAATTGTTTGAACTGAGTATGATGAGAACCAAATAAACCATATTCCCATGTTGAATCGACAGATATTTTGGGTGTTTGGTCGATATGTAAATATGCTTTTAGTTGCTGTGCGAGATGAGCATGTTTCATACCATGCATGGCCGTTGTGGCACCCATCGAATAACCCATCAAGATAAAATTATCGAGTTTTAATTGTTCTATTAAATGAGCAACGTCTTGCCAATGGCTTGATATTGCATCTTGCTCAGGGATTGCACAATTTTTTGAACCGCCAAACCCACGCCAATCTGGAATAATAAACTCATAATCTTTACGGTTTGCATAAATAAAAGGTAGCCATTGCCAACTTTGCATACCAAGACCAGATAAAACCAAAACTGGTTCACCACGACCAACACGACGTACAAATAAATTTTCCCGATCGGGCATGGTGTAATATGGCATGGCTATTCTCCGGATACGCTATCTTGGGCAAAGCGTTTTAATTGAGGGATGACTTGTTCCAACCATTTGATCCATTCACTTTCCATCGTAATTCCAAGTTCTAAGATCATTTTATGGATGTATAACACACGGTCATTTAGATCATTGCTATCTTTAAAATCTTTGTCATAAATACTTTGATAAAGTTTCAGCTTTTCCTGATGTAGACCAAGGTGTCGTAACAGCTCAGGTAATATCTGATTATTGCTCAATTGTGCTTCAGCACGCAATCTAACCATCAAGTCATCACGAAGCTGCGCAGGTTCACTTTGTTGCGTCATCCATGAAGCTAGCTCAATACGTCCCAGTTGTTCAACTTGATAGGTCTTTTTTCGACTATTTTCCATTTCATTTTCTAACGTTGAAACCCAACCTTTTTTGAGCATGTTGTTGAGTTCACGATAAATTTGCTGGTGTGTGGCATTCCAGAAAAAGCCCATTGAACGGTCAAAGCGGCGGGCAAGTTCGAACCCTGTGCTTGGTCGTTCAAGCAGGCTGGTCAATAAAACATGAGGAAGTGACATGGCAATCCGTTTGTAAGCAAAAGTAAAGTGTGACTGATGAGATTATGCAACATGTTGCATAAAAGTCAAAATTTGATTATAAATTAATGCAACAAGTTGCATTAGCAAGCTAATTGCTAGCCAAAGGAGAATATATGTCAGCTTATCCACATTTATTAAAGCCACTTGATTTGGGCTTTACTACTTTAAAAAACCGTGTGCTTATGGGGTCTATGCATATTGGGTTAGAAGAAGCACCGCAGGGATATGAGCGTATGGCAGCATTTTATGCTGAGCGCGCAAAAGGTGATGTTGGATTGATCGTAACTGGCGGTGTTTCTCCAAATGATGATGGTGTTGTATTTAGCCACGGTACCAAGCTCGATACAGTTGAAGAAGCTGAAAAACATAAAGTGATTACCCAAGCTGTGCATGAAGCTGGCGGTAAAATCGCTATGCAGATTTTACATACTGGGCGTTATTCTTATCAGGCAAATAACGTTGCGCCTTCAGCAATTCAAGCACCAATTAACCCGATTAAGCCTAAAGCTTTAAGTTCTGCCGAAGTACAACAGACCATTGATGACTTTGCAAACTGCGCCAAACTTGCTCAGTATGCCGGTTATGATGGTGTGGAAATCATGGGCTCTGAAGGTTATTTAATTAATGAGTTCATTGCTGCACGTACTAACCACCGTGATGATGAATGGGGTGGTAGTTACGAAAACCGTATTCGTTTCCCCATTGAAATTGTAAAACGTACGCGTGCTTTGGTTGGTGAAAATTTTATTATTATTTATCGTCTATCGATGCTTGATTTAGTTGAAGGTGGTTCAAGTTTTGATGAAGTAATTCAGCTTGCAAAAGAAATTGAAAAAGCAGGTGCAACAATTATTAATACAGGCATTGGTTGGCATGAAGCACGTATTCCAACCATTGCAACCAAAGTACCTCGTGCTGCTTTCACTTGGGTCACTGAAAAACTCAAAGGTGAAGTATCTATTCCTTTGATTACGTCCAACCGAATTAATACCCCAGAAATGGCTGAGCACGTGTTGGCTTCGGGTCATGCTGATATGGTGTCTATGGCACGTCCAATGCTAGCCGATGCTGAGTTTGTTTTAAAAGCAAGCCAAGGTCGTAGCGATGAAATTAATACATGTATTGGGTGTAACCAAGCGTGTTTAGATCATATTTTTTCAATGAAAATCGCAACGTGTTTAGTGAACCCTCGCGCATGTTATGAAACTGAACTTATCTTTAAAGAAGCACAGATTCAAAAGAATATTGCTGTTATTGGTGCGGGTCCGGCAGGTTTAAGTTTTGCAGTATATGCAGCTGATCGCGGACATAAAGTCAAAGTTTTTGAGGCAAGTCATCAAATTGGTGGTCAGTTTAATATTGCAAAGACTGTTCCTGGAAAAGAAGAGTTTTACGAAACCTTACGTTACTTTGGCCGTCAAATTGAATTGCGACCAAATATTGAGCTTGTATTAAATCATAAAGCAACTTATGAAGAGTTGAGCCAAGCAAATTTTGATGAAATTGTGGTTGCAACAGGGGTAACTCCTCGTCAATTACAATTTGATGGAATTGATCACCCTAAAGTACTGAGCTACTTACAAGTTCTAAGAGAACGTGTTCCTGTGGGGCAGCGTGTAGCGATTATTGGGGCGGGTGGTATTGGTTTTGATACGGCTGAATATCTTACTCACGAAGGTGAAAGTGGCAGCTTAAACCCAGAAAAGTTCTATGCTGAATGGGGAATTGATACTCAATATGAGAATGTTGGCGGGTTAAAACAGCCAAAAGTCGAAGATTCGGAACGAGAAATTTATTTACTGCAACGTAAAGCCGCTGCTGTAGGGGCTGGTTTAGGTAAAACTACTGGCTGGATTCACCGTACAGGTCTGAAAAATCGTCAAGTCAAAATGCTTGCCGGGGTTCAATATGACAAAGTTGATGATCAAGGACTTCATATAACAGTAGATGGGAAACCGAGCGTACTTGAAGTTGATCATGTTTTGATTTGTGCGGGCCAAGAATCTTTCACTGCAATGTATAAGCAATTAAAAGAAGACGGAAAAAATGTTCATTTAATTGGTGGAGCTAAAGAGGCCGGAGAGCTAGATGCAAAACGCGCTATACGACAAGGTGCTGAATTAGCAGCGACACTATAAATCTATATGGGCATTTCTTTGAAAAGGAAATGCCCATAATTTCATTAAGTAAATTAAAGGAAAAATAACAATGGCACTTGAAACAACAAAACAGTCTTTAGAAAAATGGCATCACATGATTCAGGCAGGTAACCTGTCCAATCTAAATGATTTGCTGGCAGATGAAGTCGTTTTCCGTTCTCCTGTTGCTCATAAACCTTATGAAGGAAGGCAAGTCGTTTTCTTCATTCTGAGCAATGTTATTCAGGTATTCCAAGACTTTACTTATCATCGTGAGTTTTATACGCAAGATGGCGAAAATGTGGTACTTGAGTTCAGTGCAAATGTGAGCGGGAAGTCATTAAAAGGTATTGATATGATACGTTTTAATGAGCAAGGTAAAATTATTGATTTTGAAGTAATGATTCGTCCAATGAGTGGGTTAGCTGCACTAGCTGAACAAATGGGTATAAGAATTGCCAAGTTTCAACCGCAATAATTTTAGAAAATAGCCTAAGTAACATTGTTGAGGTCATTAGAATGTGGTTAAAACTTTCAACATTAGTCTTATTGCCTGTATTATTTATACAAGGGGCAAAGGTTCGTAAGAATACACCACGTCTATTAGAGGCGATTGGCGAGCGTGAAGGTCTGTGCGGACACGGAAGACCTTTGTCATTGCTTATTTTAGGTGATTCTGCAGCGGCAGGTGTTGGAGTTGAAACACAAAAAGATGCTTTATCTGGCGCAATTATTTCTGAGTTACAAGATGAGTATTCTTTATGCTGGAAACTTCATGCAAAAACAGGCGATACAACCAAGCAGGTTTTTCAAGCTCTACAGCATTTAGAGCAGCAAAATTATGATGTTGTAGTTACATCTATTGGTGTTAATGATGTGACAAAATTAACCTCAGCAAACTCATGGATAAAACAACAAAAGCAATTGTTTCAGCAAATACAGACGCGTTTTCAACCTAAACTCATTATCGTATCTGGTGTGCCGCCAATGCAACATTTTCCAGCTTTGCCGAATCCATTGGCTTGGTTATTTGGAAAATATGCAGAGCAAATGAATCAGTCATTATATAAATGGTTAGAATCACAAAACCAATTTAGATTCATTCAATATGATATTGAAAGTTTTCAAGCGATGAATTTGCCTATGGCAAGTGATGGTTTTCATCCAAGCAAAGAAATTTATGCAATTTGGGGGCAGCAGGTTGCAGCATTAGTGCGGCAATCATTTAACTCATAATCAGAGGTCGTGATTGGAAATGGGCATATCTACTTTAAATAAAATTAAAGCTTTCGGTTCAGAATTGTTCGATTCGGTATTAGGTGCTGAACAGCCAAAAATCTATTATGACCCACAAGGGAAAATAAAAGATATTCTGGAGAAATTGCCCCAGCTCAAGCAAAAATATCGGCCCACACCGTGGTTGAGCAACAATCACGTTCATCTTTTGTATTTTGATATTATTAGAAAAAAAACCATTAAGCTTGAATATGACCGTATTGATCAGCTCACCATGAAAGATGGTGGCGTAACTGCGATCGCGTGGTATGGCTATAATCTTCCAAAAGCTACTCCTACAGTTGTCATCATGCATACCATTACAGGTACACCTGAAAGTATGCGTGAACTGGTGAAAGATTTACATCACTATACGGGGTGGAGAATAGCGCTTTGCTTACGCCGTGGGCATGCTGGTTTACCTATGCCTGTACCACAGATTTCTCTTTTCGGATCAACAAGTGACCTTAAAGAGCAGCTTACGCATATTCAAAATTTGTTTCCTGAATCAGATCTGTACGCTGTCGGCTCCTCTGCTGGCACAGGATTGTTAGTTCGTTATTTGGGGGAGCAAGGCACTGACACGCCATTTAAAGCTGCTTTTGCAATGTGTCCCGGCTATAACACTGAGATTGGCTTTAAAAATGTTCATCCGTTTTATAGCAAAATGATGACCAAAAAGTTATTCAAATATTTTATTCATCCTTATCAAAGTACTTGGAACAAGATTTCTTCTTTAGAAAAAGTTCTTGCAACGACTAGTCTCGAAGAGTTTGAAAAAGAATACTTTGAAATGGCTGGCTTTCAGGATTATCAAAGTTATTGTCAGGCAATTAATCCAATTTATGTATTTGAAAACGTCAAAATCCCATTAATGATTCTTAATGCTGAAGATGATCCAGTATGTTCTATTAAAAATTTAGAACCTTATAAAGAAAAGATCCAGCAAATGAGTAATATTGCAGTTGTAACCACTAAAAAGGGAAGTCATTGTGGCTTTTACGAGGGTTGGAAAAGTACCTCTTGGGCTGCCAAATTAATTTCGAATTATTTTATGGTTAATCATAAACAATGACGGTGTTGCTGTAATAAATTAAATAAAGCCCATCTATTGAATGGGCTTTATGATTTTATCAGGTCAAGATAAAAGCAATTTTGGATCTTTCAGTCCAATTTTGATTTTGGTACTAGCAACGAGGTCTTTTTCATCTGTTTGGTTAGGATGGAAATCAAAGCGATAATAGTCAAAAAATTTAGGGACTAATGTTCTATATTGTTTGTTAGCAAAACCAAAGAAATTACGCCAAGAGTTAAAGTTTAGAAGTTGGCGATCTCGTTTCATAAGAACGAATTGATAAATTGTTGAGAAGCCTGTAATTAAAAATAGACTTAAAGTAAAGACAGTAATGCGAGGGAGATAGGCGCTCAGCCCACTTCCATATAAGTGCTCATAAAGATCAAAGGCGACAGCTTTATGTTCGGTTTCTTCAATGCTGTGCCATAACCATAAATTACGGATCGTTGAGTCTGTCATCAGTTCATTAACAGATTGCATCATGCTCACTACAAGTACTGCGGTATAGTGCTCTAAGCCAACTGTTACGAGCAAATTCCATTTTTTACTAAAAACTTTTTCAATACTTTTTAAAACGATACCAGTTGCTTTTTCCAAAGATTCGGGATCAAGGCCATGTTGCTGGGCGCTGACATGAAAGGCATGATGCTCTTTTGAATGCATTGCTTCTTGACCAATAAATGCGCTGATTTCGCGATCTAGAATTTCATTCGACTTTGCTTTAGCACGTAACGCTCGAACTGAACGAACAAAATATGATTCACCCTCAGGGAACAATGTAGATAAGCCCGTAAAATAGTGGGTAAGTGAGGGTTCGTTATTACACCAGTAACGAGGTGTATTTTCAAAGTTGTAGTCCATACGACGGACTGGAAATGAGGCGGGTACGCGATTTGATACAGTAGTCATTTTAAGCTCCAATCTTCTTTTAATTAAGGTTCCAAAAAGGAACTTGCTAAAAAACTACATCTCAGCGTGAGTAACGTCAATGCTTTTTCAGAGTGAATAAGTAGATTGTCCTAAATTGATATCTAGGAAAACTTTAAAGACAAATTAGAAAGAGAAAGGTAGAACTGATTATTGAATTGATAATTTTAATAATATTTAAAAAGCCCAAATCAACTGTTCAATTTGGGCATATTCATACGGGAACTTAGTTTTTAAGCGCTGGTGTAGCAGCAGCAATCGCAGCGGCAACAGCATCATCTTCAGTTTGAGATGGTTCTGCTGGCTGAGCTGGTTTTGACTGAGCTTTTTCAGGCTTAGGTTCTGGTTTTGGCTCAGGTTTAGGTTCTGGCTTAGGCTTCGGTTCTGCTTTAGGTTGCTCAGAAGCTGTTGTTTGTGAACTTTGATCAGATTGGGCAGGACGAGTTTCACGGCGAATTTCAGTTGTGGTATTCGCTGTTTCTTCGTGATGAACTTCAACTTGCGTTGGTTCCTGCGTTTGAGCTTCTTCAGTTTTAACGCTTTCTAAAGACTCAAATTTTGCAGGTTCAGCAGGCTTAGGTTCTGAAACAGCAGTTTCAACCTTTTCTTGCTCTTCTTCTGGTGTTTCTTTTTTGACACATGCGGTTAACAATAGTCCAGCTGCAATTGCAGCACAGATTAAAAGTTTTTTATTTGCCATTGTCCTAAACAACATTTAATTGAGGAGCTGGCATTATAACAGCAAAAGAGAATGAAAAAATCATGTGAGATGGACCTAATTTTTTATTAAAAATGCTGATAGAATAACCAGTTGTTTAATGATCTTTGAATTGATGCGGTTTGACTTTGCTTTATAGGGGCAGAGTAAAGTAAAATTGCCCAACATTGTAGGCCGATTTCGGCTTGATTGTACGAGAAACTTAATGACCCATTTTATTTTTGTTACTGGTGGTGTGGTTTCATCGCTAGGTAAAGGTATTTCTGCTGCTTCAGTTGCTGCACTTTTGGAAGCCCGTGGCTTAAAAGTCACAATGGTTAAAATGGATCCTTACATTAATGTCGATCCGGGGACAATGAGTCCTTTCCAACATGGTGAAGTTTTTGTCACAGAGGATGGTGCCGAAACTGATCTAGACTTGGGTTATTACGAACGTTTCTTACGTCGTGCGAAAATGACCAAACTGAATAACTTTACAAGTGGCCGTGTATATCAAGATGTTCTAAATAAAGAACGTCGTGGTGACTACTTAGGCGGTACGGTTCAAGTTATTCCACATATTACTGACAATATTAAAGAACGTGTACTTCGCGCAGGTGAAGGTTACGACGTTGCAATCGTTGAGATTGGTGGTACGGTTGGTGATATCGAATCACTTCCATTTATGGAATCAGTCCGTCAGTTAATGGTTGAGCTTGGTCATAAACGTACCATGCTAATGCATTTAACTTTGTTGCCATATATCAAGTCTGCGGCTGAGTTAAAAACCAAACCAACTCAACATTCAGTGAAAGAATTACTTTCAATTGGTATTCAGCCAGATATCTTAATCTGCCGTACTGAATATGATGTAGATGTTGATACTAAACGTAAAATTGCATTGTTCACTAACGTGGAAGCGCGTGCCGTTGTGGTATGTAAAGATGCGAAAACGATTTATCAAATTCCACGTACATTCTATGAACAAAATGTTGATGACCTTATTTGTGAACGTTTTGGGTTTAATGATCTTCCAGAAGCAAATCTAGAAGATTGGGATAATGTAGTCGAAGCATTACTTAACCCAGAATACACTTTGCGTGTAGCTATGGTTGGTAAATATGTTGAATTACCAGATGCTTATAAATCTGTGAATGAAGCATTGTTACATGCAGGCATCAAAAACCGTGTGAAAGTACAGATTGACTATGTCAATGCTGAAGAACTTGAAAGCCAAGACGTTTCTATTTTGCAAACAGCTGACGCAATTTTAGTCCCAGGCGGCTTTGGTGAGCGTGGTACTGAAGGCAAAATGAAAGCTATTCAATATGCACGTGAAAACAAAATTCCATTCTTGGGTATTTGTTTAGGAATGCAATTGGCTGTAATCGAATACGCACGTCATGTTGCAGCTATGCCAGAAGCATCTTCTACAGAATTTAACCGTTCTACAAAGTATCCATTGATTGGTTTAATTACCGAATGGTTAGATGAGCGTGGCGAGTTACAACAACGCAGCGTAGAGTCTGACTTAGGTGGAACTATGCGTTTAGGTGCACAAAAATCTGAATTGGTTGAAGGCACAAAAACACGTGAAGTCTATGGTAAAGCAGAAATCACTGAGCGTCATCGTCACCGTTATGAAATGAATAACCGTTTCATTGAGTCGATTGAACAAGCTGGTATGAAGATTTCTGGCTATTCTTCAGCACAACATTTGGTTGAAACTGTAGAAATTCCTGAACATCCTTGGTTTATTGCTGTACAATTCCACCCGGAATTTACAAGTTCACCACGTGATGGACATCCATTATTTGCTAGTTTTATTGACGCTGCGAAAACTCAGCATCAAAAAAGTAAATAATGCGATTTTAAATAAACTGGGAAAGTTTAAATGTCACAATTAAAACCACAAGAAGTTGTACGTTTAGGCGATATACAAATGGCAAATCATTTGCCATTTGTATTATTTGGCGGAATGAACGTACTTGAATCAAAAGATTTAGCTTTCGAAATTGCAGAAACTTATGTTGATATTTGCAAACGCTTAGATATTCCTTATGTATTTAAAGCGAGTTTCGATAAAGCAAATCGTTCTAGTCTGCATTCGTTCCGCGGTCCTGGACTTGAAAAAGGTATTGAATGGTTAGGCGACATTAAAAAACATTTTAATGTGCCTATCATTACTGATGTTCATGAACCACACCAAGCTGAAGCAGTTGCAGAAGTAGCTGATATTATTCAGTTACCGGCTTTCTTAAGTCGCCAAACTGATCTTGTTGAAGCGATGGCAAAAACACAAGCTATTATTAACATTAAGAAAGCTCAGTTTTTGGCACCTCATGAAATGCGTCATATCCTGAATAAATGTTTAGAAGCAGGAAACGATAAACTTATTCTTTGTGAACGTGGTTCAGCATTTGGCTATAACAACCTTGTTGTAGACATGCTTGGATTTGACATCATGAAAGAAATGAATGTTCCTGTTTTCTTCGATGTAACACATGCGTTGCAAACTCCTGGTGGTCGTGCTGACTCGGCAGGTGGTCGTCGTGCTCAAATTACAACTTTAGCACGCGCTGGAATGGCAACAGGTTTGGCTGGATTGTTCTTGGAAGGTCATCCAGACCCAGAACATGCAAAATGCGATGGACCTTGTGCATTACGCATGTCGCAGCTTGAGCCATTCTTGGCACAAATAAAAGAATTGGATACTTTGGTTAAAGGATTCAAAAAGTTAGACACCCATTGAGTTTTTACTCACTTACGCTGCTTTAATCGCAGCCCATATTCATTCAACAGAGGAATTGTTCATGAGCCAAATCGTTGACATCCGTGCACGTGAAATTTTGGACTCTCGTGGTAACCCAACCATCGAAGCAGACGTAATTTTAGAATCTGGGGTTGTTGGTCGTGCATGTGCACCATCTGGTGCTTCAACTGGTTCTCGTGAAGCTCTAGAACTACGTGACGGTGATAAATCGCGTTACTTAGGTAAAGGTGTTAAAACTGCGGTTAACAACGTAAACACGATTATCCGTGACGCTTTAGTGGGCAAATCAGTATTTGAACAAAAAGACATCGATAATACGATGATCGAACTTGATGGTACTGAAAACAAAGAAAAATTGGGTGCAAATGCAACTTTGGCTGTGTCATTGGCTGCTGCACGTGCTGCTGCTGATGAAAAGAAAATTCCTCTTTTCCAATACATCGCTGACTTACGTGGTCAAACAATTTTGACTATGCCTGTACCAATGATGAACATCATCAATGGTGGTTCACATGCAGATAACAATGTTGATATTCAAGAGTTTATGATTGAGCCAGTAGGCTTCACTTCATTTGCTGAAGCATTACGTGCTGGTGCTGAAATCTTCCATTCTCTAAAATCAGTTTTAAACAAAAAAGGTTTAAATACTGCTGTTGGTGATGAAGGTGGTTTTGCACCAAACTTGCGTTCAAATGAAGAAGCAATCACTGTTATTCTTGAAGCTATTGGTCAAACTGGTTACAAAGCTGGTTCTGACATTATGTTGGCGCTTGACTGTGCATCTTCAGAATTCTACAAAAATGGTCAATACATCCTTGCAGGTGAAGGCAATAAAGCATTCACAAGCAACCAGTTCTCTGACTATTTAGCGGGTCTTGTAAACCAATATCCAATTATCTCAATTGAAGATGGTTTAGATGAATCAGACTGGGAAGGCTGGTCTTACTTGACGTCTATCCTTGGTGACAAAATCCAATTGGTAGGTGATGACTTGTTCGTTACAAACCCTAAGATTTTACAACGTGGTATTAATGAGAAAGTAGGTAACTCTATCTTAATCAAATACAACCAAATTGGTACGTTGACTGAAACTCTGGATGCAATCTATCTTGCTAAAGAAAATGGTTATACGACTGTAATTTCTCACCGTTCTGGTGAAACAGAAGATTCAACTATTGCTGACTTAGCAGTAGGTACAGCGGCTGGTCAAATTAAGACTGGTTCACTTTGCCGTTCTGACCGTGTTTCTAAGTACAACCAATTACTTCGTATTGAAGAATTGACTAAAGCTGCTTACCGCGGTAAAGCTGAGTTTAAAGGTTTAAACTAATCTTTAAATAAAAAGTTAAAATTAGTTTTTTAACATTTTAAGGTGCTATTTCTCTATTTTTAATAGGAAATAGCACCTTTTTTAATGCTTAAAAGATGAGTTACTTTTTTATTTTTTAGTGATTCTTTTATTACACCTCAAAAATGCAAAAAACTGGTAACTACAGCATTTTCAAAAACCTCATGTCAGACATTTATAAGACTCAATTCTTTTACTATCCTAGTCGACGGGTTTTTAAAGACTCAGTCCAACTATGATGTTTGCAACGAGAACACTCTTGATCAATTTTATTTAGAATTTTAGTTTCACCACATTTCATACATGAATAAAAAGTATTGATTTTAAGTACGTCAGCTTTGCAATAAGCATCGGGGAATAGTGGTAATCCCCATTTTACTTCTTCATCTTCATAGTACAGTAAGCTAAGGATGCCGTCGGATTCCAGTAAAGCTGTTCTCACTTGACCTAAATGTTCAACATTTTGTTGGCGCATCTCTGAGAAAAACTCATCATGTGAATATGATTGTTTCTGGAAATCTTTGTAGACTAAAAGTCCATCTTTGACCACGCAAAGTGCTTTTCCTTCTAATAGATCTTCAATTTTTTTATGCTTCACCATGGCCCAAGTTACTAGGCGATAGAGAAAAAGAATAACGATAAATACGATAAAAGCATGGGCAATAGGTAAGTCTTTGGTAAACATTGGATCACCAGCAGCCGAGCCTAAACATAAAATAATTGCGAGTTCAAAAAGGGAAAGTTGGCGAACACCACGCTTACCTGATAGTCTTAAAAAACTAATAATAATGATAAACATGAGGAAGCATCGAACCAAAATTTCCAAAATAAAGGTCCATGTGGTGTCACCTATGAAAATATTAAAAAAATCCATTTTTTCTCCTTTTTAATAGATATATGAAGTCTTTACAAAATTCTTAGCAAATTAAGAATAGAAAAAATATACTTTTTAAGTAGTTATTGGTTAAAAATTCGAACTCTCTGTGATTTTTTATAAATTTCATTTTTCAAACTATGTATTAGAATAAACATATAGCATAGGTTTTAATTGTAGATAAATAGCAAGACAGAATGATTGTTGAAGTTGTCAAATAGGATGAAAGTGTATTTATTAGAATTTTAGTTTTAAATGTCTTTTTCTATATTAGCTAGGAATTACGGCACTTTATTCTTCCAATATCTAATATTAATAGATATATGATATGTTTTAATATTTTTTGGATTCTATGAGGAATTTTATATCATGAGAAAGCAATATCATTTTAGAAAAATTGAAAATGATACTTATATTTGGGATGTAGATAATTTAGTAGAATTAACTAGAGATTTTAAAGTAAAAGAAATTTTACTTTCAGAAATAAAAGAATTAAATGAACCATATTGGTATCCAGATTCTCATCCTACTACTCAAGATATTATTAATCATATGCTACTAATTCAAGAAGCAGATTTGGCCTATCCAATAATAATGTGTTCACAGGGTAGAATAATGGATGGTATGCATAGGGTGGGGAAAGCAAAAATTTTAGGTAAGATTAAAATATGTGCTGTACAATTTGATAAAGATCCCCAGCCAGATTATATCAATGTTGATGAAAATGATCTTATCTATGATGATTAATTATTTATTTTTCATAAGTTTTATATTTAGAAATATAGAATTTATTAAAAGTTTTTTTATGTTTAGGATTAATTATGAAAAATTTATTTAGCTACGGATAATACAGAAGATTTTGCTTATACTGTTTTATTTTTAATCTAAAATATTTTAGGTTCTATTACGAGCAAGGCAAAATTTTGAGGAGGATGGTGGCTTATAACATCCATTAATATGCTTTACTGACAATTCGGGCTATACGAAATGGCATCTAACCGTTTTTGAAAAGCACTGGCATTCAGTATATTTTCATACATTTGTTGATATGTTTTTTTGTGATCTTCAATGTTGTGATAATCAATAATTTCTTGAAGTTTATCTCTATATTCTATATGGCCGGCATGGAACATTGCTGCATAATGTCCCCACAATACATATTGATATCGTACAGCTGCCTTCGGAATTAAATTTATTTCGTTTAAATAGCTATGGGCCGTTTTTTCATAACATTCTTTTATTTCATGGGCATCTTTTTTCATTTTTCTTAAGAAAATGCATTGCATCTCTTGTAGTTGTGAACTATCTGTTTTATTTAAAATTTTTTCGGTAACTATATATGCTCCTTTAAGGCAACCTAAGTGAATAAGTACCTTGCGTTTGGTTTTTAAAATATCTAAATTATTATCGCTAGAGGGAATTTTTTTTAATAAGTTTTTAAATTTTAAATGGGCAGTATCTGGATCTTGTCCAGCTTTTAGTGTGTATACAATATCATTATATTCAAATATATAAGGGGTGGCTGATGTATATTGTGTCTGATTACTCTTCATATTAAGTATTTTTGAAGGGCTGTCATCAGTAGGGTTATTACAAGCGCTTAGACCTAAGCTTGCTAAAGAAAATGCTAAAATTTTATGCACTACAGTTTATACCTTTATTCTCTTTTATGAGACTGATGAAGAATAATAAAATATAAAAGAAAATACTGTGTAGTTTTTTATTTCTCTTGTTCTTGAGCAGTTCCATAGTCAATATTAATTTAAAATTTATTTTATATCTTTTTAAATCAATAATATAAGTATCAAGTTTGAGTTTCATTAGTCAACAGGATCTGCGTCTAGTTTGTTAGAAATCCAGAGTTTTGGATGGATAGCTATTCTAGACCTAATGCAATATCGATTAACAAGTTATATTAAATAAATAAGAATAATTATTAACTTAAAGTTGATAACAATTATCATTCGTGTTAATTTTTGTGCCGAACTTTTACTACTGTGTAACAAGGAACAAGGTAGTGGAAGGCTAGAAATATGGTACAGCACATTGGTTATTATGGAATTTTCTTATGTACAATCCGCCCTTTAGAAAAGCATTTAGAGTTCACCCTTTAGCACTTTCTATGGCTTTAACGGTCCCTTCATTTGTTTATGCAGAACAAACCGAAACAGCCACTTTAGCAACGATAAAAGTACAAGCAGAACAAGAAAATCCGGCTGTTACTGAAGGTTCGGGCAGCTATACAGCAAAAAGTTCAAATACTTCTACAAAACTAAATTTATCTCTTCGTGAAACTCCTCAATCGGTCAAAGTTTTAACCCGTGAATATTTAGATGATCGAAAAATCGATTCCTTTCAAGATTTAATGAACAATATTACGGGTGTTTCAACCTCACGTACTGATGAACGCCAAAAAGTTTATGCACGTGGTTTTGAGGTGGATTATTACTTAATTGATGGAATACCTAGTACTACAAACTTAGGCACTGGAGATTTAGATTTAGATATTTATGATCGTATCGAAGTAGTAAAGGGTGCCAATGGCCTAACCACAGGTGCGGGGAATCCAGCGATGGGGCTGAATATGATTCGGAAACATGCAAACTCAAAAGAACTCACTGGTAATGTCAGCACATCATTAGGTTCATGGAACTCTTGGAGTAGTTCGGCAGATATTTCTACACCGCTTAATGCAGATGGATCATTGCGTGGCCGCATGTTCGTAAAGCATTCTGATGAAAAATCATTTATGGATTTTTATGAGAAAGAACGGAATGTATTTTATGGTGCGGTTGATTATGACTTGAGTGATAAAACAAGCATGTCGCTTGGAGCTACTTATCAAGAATTACATCGTGATGGTATTCGCTGGGGTGGGACACCGGCTTTTTATACTGATGGGACTCGTACCAATTTTTCTAGAAGCTTAACTGTAAGTGCACCTTGGACCTATTGGGATGTGAATACAACCGCAGTATTTGCAAACTTAAAGCAGAATTTATTTAATGAGGTTAATTTAAATATTGCTTATACCTTCCGTAAAGAAGATACGGACTCTATGTTGCTATATACAGCTGGAAGAGTAGATAAGGCCACAAATACCAGTCCATTAGAAAATCCAAATGATAATCAGAAGAATAAAACTGATTATGTTTCTGTATATGGCGCAAAAGCTGCTAATGAAGAAAATAATATTGATGTTTTTATCAATGCACCATTTACGCTATTTAATCGTCCACAAGAAATCATTATTGGTGGATCTTGGAATAAGAACGAAAAGACGAAAGATATTTTTGGTGGATCTAACACAAACCAAGACATTGAAAAATATTTAGGTGAACCACTTAATTATAATGATATGGCTCAAGAGTTGCTTCAGCCTATTGTTTTAAACGGCAAAAATGCACTAAATGAAACCACACAAACTGCCGCATATATTGCCGGAAAATTTCAAATTTTTGATCCTTTAAAAATTATTGCAGGGGCACGTTTATCTAACTGGGAATATAAATCTGAAAATGATAAAGGTAACCGTGAATTTAACAATGAATTAGCACCATATGTGGGAGCAATTTATGATTTTGCCCAAGATCATTCTGTATATGCGAGTTATACAGAAATTTTTAAACCTCAAGAACGTAAAGATATAAATGATCAATATATAGATCCGATTACAGGTAAGAGTTATGAGGCTGGCTTAAAGAGCGAATGGTTTGGAGGGCGTTTAAATACAGCATTATCAGTATTCCGGATCGAGCAGTCTAATTTTGCTGAACTCATACCTGACAGGTTCATTATTCGCAATGGTACACAAACTACAGAGCAGGCCTATCGAGCTGTAGATGGGGTTGAAAGTAAAGGTTTTGAGTTTGAAGCTGATGGCGAGATTAACGACAATTGGGCTATTAACTTTGGTATTGCTAATTTTGAAGCAAAAGATGCAAAAGGCACAAAGGTTAATACGACAAACTCTCGAACAACCTCGAATCTATTTGTTAAGTACAAACTTGATCAATGGAGTGCAGGACTTGGCTTAAATTATAAGAGTAAATACTATACAGGTAGCGGAAGCTCCCGTATTGAGCAAGATGCTTATGTTTTAGCAAGTGCGATGCTTGGCTATCAAGTAGATAAAAATATCAAACTTCAATTTAATATCGATAATATTTTTGATGAGAAATATTATGAAGGTATTGGTGCTAACTCAATGAATTGGGGAACACCACGAAATGCAACGTTGAGTGTTCGTTATAATTTCTGATTTAGACCCTCATAAGCAGTCGATTTATAAGAGCCCTTTAATGAGGGCTTTTCTATATTTACTCATCATACTTAGACTGGTGTTTAGGTGCATAGATTGATTTATAAGCAATTGTACTTATAAATATTATTTCCCTTTCAAATTCCATTCATTTTTGACAAAATGAAACACGTCACAATGGTCAATTAAAGTAATATGCCCATTAATAATTTTGCTTAAATTTTTGCAGGAATTGCGCATGTTGTTTGTTAATTACTATACAATACAAACTCTTAACGAAAGTTTTTAATTAAAAATCTTAATGATATGTTAGAAGTATTTCGATCCACTTCAAGCAAACTGATATTGCTACTTGTTATTGTTTTAGTAGCTATACTGCAATATCAATTTTGGTTAGGTGAGGGTGGCTATATCCCTCATCAAGCTCTCATGCAACAAATTCAGCAACAAGCTGAGGTAAATGAAGAGCTTAAAGAACGAAACCGTATTTTGGCAGCAGAGGTTTTTGACCTGAAAAATGGTACAGAAGCAATAGAAGAACATGCTCGCCTTGATCTTGGTTTGGTTAAACCTCACGAGACATTTGTTCAAATGAGTACAATCAGTACCCATTACAAGCCTATTTATATTGACCCGAACGCTAAAGTTGATTTGGAAACGAATGAGACACCTGCATCCCCAGATATCCCAGACTAAATTATGGGCAGTTATACCAGCTGCTGGATCAGGAAGTCGATTTTCTAAAACTGAATTGAAGCAGTATCAATATATTCAGGATAGGACTGTTTTAGAACACACTATTCGCCGTATAAGTCAACTTCCGTTAAATGGTTATGTTTTGGCTATTGGTACACAAGACACCTTTGCTCAGACTCTTGCATTTCAAAATATGGATAATGCGCATTTCTGCACTGGTGGGGCTGAGCGAGTTCATTCGGTATTAAATGCGTTAAATCATCTTTTAAATTTTGCTGATGAAAATGATTGGGTCCTTGTACATGATGCAGCTCGACCTTGTGTAACAATTGATTGTTTAAATGCACTTGTGTCAAAGGCAATTGAATCAAATGATAGTGCTATTTTAGCAATTCCTGTTCGTGATACTTTAAAGCAAGTTAAGACAGGCGATCATATTGATAAAACAGTAAGCCGAGATTCATTGTGGCAAGCTCAAACGCCTCAAATTACTAAAATTGGTAAACTCAAAAAAGCAATTGAACATGCTTTAGAAAATAACGTCACCATTACAGATGAAGCAAGTGCACTTGAATATATGGGTGAAACTGTACGGGTCGTGATGGGCCGTTCGGATAATATAAAAATTACCTATCCCGATGATTTAGAACTTGCGCGTTTGATTCTCCAATCTCAATCTTAATTCTATTATTTTTTAAATTGCTTGGATGATTAAATCGTCTAAGCAAATTTTCTACATATCTATTTATAACAACTCATATTCTTTTACATTGATAAGTTTTACGATTTATCCGGATTATACAACTATCTTAGATAATGTTCGATCATCGAACAAATTTCACTTATACCGAACAAAACCATAGTGGGATAACTAGATCAAATTATAAAAATTATCAAGAATGTTTAAAAGGGAAATCTAAGGGAAACACTCGGGATTGAGTGAAATATTTATCTATTCTTCTCGCCTCAGTGTGCCTAACTCTCTTACCTATCTCTTCTTCAATGAGCACAATGGAGTTGTCTAATGATTGACAAAAGTAAGTCCTCACTTAGCGAGGTTCTATCGCAGATTAAAGATGGTGCCACCATCCTGATTGGTGGTTTTGGTACCGCAGGACAACCCGCTGAACTCATTGACGGTCTTATTGAACTCGGTGTTAAAGGCCTGACTATTGTTAGCAATAACGCCGGTAATGGCGATTACGGTCTGGCTAAACTGCTTAAGGCTGGTTCAGTTAAAAAAGTCATCTGTTCTTTTCCTCGTCAGTCAGACTCTTATGTGTTTGATGAACTGTACCGTGCCGGAAAAGTAGAGCTTGAAGTCGTACCGCAAGGTAATTTGGCTTGCCGTATTCAGGCAGCGGGTATGGGACTTGGCGCTGTGTTTACCCCAACAGGCTTTGGAACACTTCTAGCTGAAGGCAAAGAAACCCGCGAGATCGATGGTAAAGACTACGTACTCGAATATCCAATTAAAGCAGATTTCGCACTCATTAAAGCCTACAAAGGCGACCGTTGGGGCAATCTGGTTTACCGTAAATCTGCCCGTAACTTTGGCCCGATCATGGCCATGGCTGCGGATGTCACCATTGTTCAAGTCTCTGAGGTAGTTGAGCTAGGTGGGTTAGATCCAGAGCACATCATCACCTCAGGTATTTTTGTACAACACGTTGTCCAAGTACAGCCCGCACAATAAGCAATAAGCAATAAGGAGAAATAACATGAGCTACCAGAAACTCAGCCGTGACCAGATTGCAAAACGTGTGGCACAAGACATTCCAGATGGTGCATATGTGAACCTAGGTATTGGCTTACCCACCAAGATCGCAAGCTATTTACCTAATGACAAAGATATTTTCCTTCATTCTGAAAATGGTTTATTGGCTTTTGGCCCACCACCAGCCGAAGGTGAAGAAGACCCTGAACTGATTAATGCAGGTAAAGAGTTTGTGACCATGCTTGAAGGCGGCAGCTTTTTCCACCATGGCGACTCATTTGCCATGATGCGTGGTGGTCACCTTGATATTGCAGTGCTTGGTGCATTTCAGGTTGCAGCGAATGGTGACTTGGCGAACTGGCACACGGGTGCATCGGATGCAATTCCTGCGGTAGGTGGTGCGATGGATTTAGCTGTAGGTGCCAAAAAAGTATTTATAACCACAGATCATGTGACCAAGCAAGGTGAGCCGAAGATTGTGGCTGAGCTGAGCTATCCAGTTACAGGTAAGCACTGTGTTGACCGTATTTACACTGACCTTTGTGTGATTGATGTGACCAAAGATGGTTTGAAAGTGATTGAGAAAGTGGAAGGTCTTAGCTTTGAAGAGTTACAGGCTTTGACTGGTGCAACTTTGATTGATGCGACACAAGGGTAAGGAAGTAGGAAATGACATTAAAAAACGCTTATATCATCGATGCCATCCGTACTCCATTCGGCCGTTATGCCGGTGGCCTTGCTCCTGTTCGTGCCGATGACCTTGGTGCTGTACCGATTAAAGCTCTCATGCAGCGTAACCCAAATGTAGATTGGGAACAGGTCGATGATGTGATCTATGGCTGTGCCAACCAAGCTGGTGAAGACAACCGTAATGTCGGTCGTATGTCGGCTTTACTTGCTGGTTTACCGTATCAGGTTCCAGCAACCACCATTAACCGTTTGTGTGGTTCATCACTCGATGCGATTGCCATTGCTGCCCGTGCCATTAAAGCCGGTGAAGCAAACTTGGTGATTGCAGGTGGTGTGGAAAGCATGAGCCGTGCACCCTATGTGATGGGTAAGTCAGACAGTGCTTTTGGCCGTAGCCAGAAGATTGAAGACACCACCATGGGCTGGCGTTTCATTAACCCAAAACTTAAAGAATTGTATGGTGTAGACACCATGCCCCAGACTGCCGAAAACGTGGCTGAAAAGTTTAACGTGAATCGTGCAGATCAGGACCAGTTTGCCTTGGCGAGCCAACAACGCACCGCAAGCGCGCAAGCCAAAGGCTTTTTTTCTAAAGAAATCGTGGCAGTTGAAATCCCTCAGCGTAAGGGTGATGCTGTTGTGATTGATACCGATGAACATCCACGTGCTTCAACCACGCTTGAAGCTTTAAGTAAGCTTAAACCTGTGGTTAAAGCAGATGGCACAGTCACTGCGGGTAATGCTTCAGGCATTAACGATGGTGCAGCAGCACTACTGATTGCTTCTGATGATGCAGTTCAAGCTTACAACCTAAAACCGCGTGCCAAGATCATTGCTTCAACAGCGGTAGGTGTAGAGCCACGTATTATGGGTTTTGCTCCAGCACCTGCCATTAAAAAATTACTTAAACAAGCCAACCTGACTTTAGAGCAGATGGATGTGATTGAGTTGAATGAAGCCTTTGCTGCACAAGCTTTGGCAGTGACCCGTGATTTAGGCTTACCAGACGATAGCAACAAGGTCAATCCAAATGGTGGTGCAATTGCTTTGGGTCATCCGTTAGGTGCGTCAGGTGCTCGCCTAGTCACTACAGCTTTAAACCAGCTTGAACAGACAGGCGGTCGTTATGCCTTATGTTCAATGTGTATTGGTGTGGGCCAAGGTATTGCACTCA